>Ga0070661_100002070_pt1 | contig 13804 bp, 9 predicted proteins | sample KBSC43metaG_FD_64663 | JGI IMG/M metagenome (GOLD analysis project Ga0070661, IMG submission 64663) | Corn rhizosphere microbial communities from Kellogg Biological Station, Michigan, USA - KBS C4-3 metaG | ecosystem: Host-associated > Plants > Roots > Rhizosphere > Soil ...
GGAGATCACTTCAGGCGCGTTGAGCCCCGCGCCGCGCAACAGGGCGGCCAGTTGAACGAACGGGCGGCAGTCTTCCTGGGCAGGCGGAGCGTCCATGACGATGCGCGGGCCATCGGCCGTGTCCACGCGGAAATACCGGCGAAAACTTGCGTCGGCACTCGCACTTCGCACACTCGCGAGATCGATGCCATGAACGGAGGAGAGGGACCCCAGCCACTGCTCGAAAGCGGCCCGGCGCAGGGGGTCGGTCCAGGCGATCGGCGTGGGCGAAGAGATGGAAGACGACATGGCGCAGGGATGGCAGGGTTGAGGACGCCGAGGACCGGACCCTCGTGGATAATCCGTCCCGATTCTACAAACCGCTGCCTTCGCGCCCAGCAGTCCGAGGCGTCCGGCAATTCCCCGGGGTCACCCGGCACGTCTCGCCCTGTCGAACCTTTTGCTTCGTCCGCCTTCGTCCCCCTTGCCTGTGCCTTCTGCAGTCACCGGCGCACGGCGCCTTTGCGCCGGCGCGATGCTCGTGGCTGCCGCATGGTCACCGCTCGCCGCTGCCCAGACGCGCCCGCTGGACGGGCGTGATCAACCGATCCTCGTCGATGCCGACGACATCGAGGGCAAACCTGACGGCGCCATGGTCGCCACCGGCAGCGTGGTCCTGCGCCAAGGTCCCCTGCGCATCGATGCCGACCGCCTGAGCTACGACCAGCGCACCGACATCGCCCGCGGCGCAGGCAACGTCCGGCTCACCGGCCCCGACGGCTGGTTCAGCGGCCCCGAGGTGCAGCTGGAGGTGCACAAGTTCGAGGGTTATTTCCTCGAACCCACCTACTTCGTGAACCGCACCAAGGCCGGTGGCGATGCATCCCGGTGGGATTTCCTCGACCGCAAGCACGCCATCGCCCACCAGATGACGTACACGAGCTGCCCGCGTGACGGCTCGGGGGACCCGGCATGGTTGCTGTCGGCCAGCCGCGTGCAGCTTGATTTCGACAAGAACGAAGGCGTGGCTGACGGCGCGGTGCTCCGGTTCTACGGCGTGCCCATTCTGGCGGCACCGAGCTTCACGTTCCCGTTGTCGGACGATCGCAAGTCCGGGTGGCTGCCCCCCAACCCCACGCAAGACAGCAAAGGCGGGTTCCAGATCGCCGTTCCGTACTACTGGAACATGGCCCCGAACCGCGACATGATCCTCACGCCCACGATCAGCGCGAAGCGGGGCTTGGGGCTCGATACCCGTTTCCGCTATCTGGAACCGTCGCACGAAGGCGTGGTGCGCTGGCAAACCCTGCCCAAGGACGAGCTGGCCGGCGGCAGCCGCGGCTCGCTGCGCCTTCGCCTCGACGGCGCATTGCCGGGCGACATGCTCTACCAGCTCGACAGCCTGCGCGTCTCCGACAACAACTACTGGAAAGACTTCTCCCGCTACATCAACAGCGCGTCCACCACGCCGCGCCTGCTGAGCGCCGACTTCACCGTCTCGCGCCACTTCGAACGATGGACGCCCTATTTCCGCGTGAAGCGCTGGCAGGTGCTCCAGGACACCGACTTGACCGAGCCGCTGCTCGTCGCCCCCTACGACCGCCTTCCGCAAGTGGGCGTGCGCGCATCGCAGCCCTTGCCGGGCGGGCTTCAGCTTGGCATGGAGACCGAATACAACCGGTTCCAGAACCCTCACCAGTACACCGACGACCCGCGGGTCACCACGACGCGGCCCACCGGCTCCCGCGCGCATGCCCTCGGGTCCCTGAGCCTGCCCTACATCACCCCAGGCTGGTCGATCGTGCCCAAGATCAGCATGAACGCGGCGACCTATTCGCTTGATGAACCGATCGCCACCGGCACGTACCAGGGCCGCACGCAAGTCAGCCGAGTGATCCCGACGTTCAGCATCGACAGCCAGATGACCTTCGAGCGCGATGCCGACTGGTTCGGCCGCCAGGTGCGCCAGACGCTCGAGCCGCGGCTGCTCTACGTGAGGACGTCTTACCGCGACCAGGCGGGGCTGCCGAACTTCGATTCGGCCGGGCGTGATTTCAACGTCGATTCCATCTAGACGGAAAACGCGTTCTCCGGCGTGGACCGTGTGTCGGATGCCAACCAGCTCACCGCCGGGGTGACCACCCGCGTGCTCAACCCCGTCACCGGTGCAGAGAGCGTGCGCCTGGGGATCGCCCAGCGCATCCTGTTCGGCGATCAGCGTGTGACCCCCGATGACGGTCCGCCGGTCACTCAAAGCTTCTCCGACGTGCTGCTGTTCGGCTCGTCCAACCTGTCGCGCCGCTGGTACCTGGACGCGGCCCTGCAATACGACCACGACCAGCAGCGCATGAAACGTTCGGTGCTGAGCGCGCGCTATACCGCCCCCGGGTACCGCACCGTTGCGCTGGGCTACCGGTACAAGGCTGGAGAATCCGAGCAGGTCGATCTGTCGTGGCAGTGGCCGCTGTACGGTCCGGCACGGCGCAGCCGCGCGGGCGAATCGGGTTCATGCGGTGGCGGATGGTTCGCGGCCGGCCGCCTGAACTACAGCTTGCTCGAACGGCGGCTGACCGATTCGGTGGCGGCGGTCGAATACGAATCGGGCTGCTGGATCGGCCGCCTGCTGGCCCGCCGACAGTCCACGAGCACCCGGGACGCCAACACCTCCTGGGGGCTGGAAATCGAGTTCGTCGGCCTGTCGCGCCTCGGCGCGAACAACCCGTTGCGGGTCTTGAAGGACAATATCCCTGGCTATCGCCCGCTGCGCGACGAACCCGACGACGCACTGGCTGCACCGTGAACCACCCCATGATGTCATTGCCCCGTTTTTTCCGCGGTTCTCACCGCACCCGCCTGGCGCCACTGCTCATTTCCGTGTTGCTCGGCTTGGGTTCCCCGTTGCTGCAGGCCCAGACCCGAAAGCCTGTGCCTCGCACGGCCGACTACATCATTGCCGTCGTGAACCAGGAGCTGGTCACCGCCAATGAACTGGAACTCCGCCTGGCGCAAGTGCGCGAGGAAGCCCGCCGCACCGGCAACCGGCTGCCGCCCGAGGACGACCTGCGCAAGCAGCTGCTCGATTCGCTGATCGATGAACGCGTGCAGATCACGTATGCGCGTGACGCGGGTGTGCGCATCGAAGATTCGGAACTCGAGCGCGCCATAGCCAACGTCGCCGCGCAGAACCAGCTCACCATCACCCAGCTGCGCGACCGCCTGCGTGCCGAAGGCATCGACTACGTGCGCTTTCGCAACACCATCCGCGACCAGCTCATGATGGAGCGCAGCCGCGAACGTGAGGTGCAGTCCCGCATCCGCGTGAGCGACAGCGACATCGACGACTACCTCGCCAAACGGCGGGCGAACGGTGTCGATGCGCAATTGAACCTCGCCCAGGTGCTGGTCCTGGTGCCCGAGGGGGCCTCCGATGCCGTCGTGGCTGAACGCGAAGCCGTGGCCAAAGCCGCGCTCGCCCGCATCCAGGCCGGAGGGTCCTTCGACGCCGAAGTCAAGGCCCTGTCCAGCGACGCCAACAAGGACAAGGGCGGCGAGATCGGCCTGCGGCCGGCATCGCGCCTGCCCGACGTCTTTACCGAGGCCGTGCGGAACGTGAAGTCGGGCCAGGTCGTGCCCACGCTCGTGCGCAGCGGTGCAGGTTTTCACATTCTCAAGGTGATCGAGCGCCGTGATGGTGGAGCCCAGATGACGCAGACGCGGGCCCGGCACATCCTGATTCGGCCCTCGCCGCAGGTCAGCCAGCAGGCTGCCAGCCGGCGCCTGCTCGAGTTCAAGCGCCAGATCGAATCCGGCGCCAAATCATTCGAAGCCTTGGCGCGCGAGCATTCCGAAGACGGCAGCGGCCCGCAAGGCGGTGACCTCGGATGGGTGAACCCCGGTGCCTTCGTGCCCGAATTCGAAGATGCGATGAACCGGCTGGAGATCAACGGCATCTCCGACCCCGTGGTCTCCCGCTTCGGTGTGCACCTGATCCAGGTGGTCGACCGCCGGGATGTGCCGGTCGACGTCAAGCAGCAGCGAGAACAGGCGCGCGCCGCATTGCGCGAACAGAAGTACGAGGACGTGCATGCCGAATGGCTCCGCGAGCTGCGCTCACGCGCCTACATCGAGATGCGCGAGCCGCCGCAGTGATGGCCATGTCTGCGAGGTGCGCGTGAGCCACATCCCCCGCAAGCGTTTCGGCCAGCATTTCCTGTCCGACGCGGCCATGGTGGAGGCCATCGTCGACACCATCGACCCGCAACCCGGGCAGGCGCTCATCGAGATCGGCCCCGGCCTCGGTGCCATGACCGATCCGCTGGTGGCGCGTGCCGGGAAGCTGACCGTCATCGAACTCGACCGGGATCTGGCGGCGCGCCTTCGCAGGCGCCCCGAACTCGAAGTGATCGAATCCGACGTGCTGAAGGTGGACTTCGCCGCACTCGCTGCCACGCGCGCCCAGCCGCTGCGGGTGGTGGGCAACCTGCCGTACAACATCTCCACGCCCATTCTGTTTCACCTGCTTGACGTGGTGGACCATGTGGTCGACCAGCACTTCATGCTGCAAAAGGAGGTGGTGGACCGCATGGCGGCCGCGCCCGGCAGCAAGGATTTCGGCCGCCTGAGCGTGATGCTCCAGTGGCGCTACCGGGTCGAGTCCGTGCTGGACGTGCCGCCGGAGTGCTTCGATCCACCCCCCCGGGTCGATTCAGCCATCGTTCGCATGACCCCTTTGCCTGCGCCGGAAGGTGTGGACGCGGCCTTGCTCGGTGAGCTGGTCACCACCGCGTTCTCGCAGCGTCGCAAGGTGTTGCGCAACACCCTGGGGAAATGGCTGGATGCACGCGGATTCTCAGGCGATGTGGACCTCGGCCGTCGCGCCGAGGAAGTGCCGGTGGCCGAATACCTGGCCCTGACCGCAGCTGTGTCGGCGAAGGCCAACAGGCCTTGAAGGGCACTTGCCCAAAAAAGGCAGGCATGAAAAAAGCCCGCTGACGCGGGCTTTTCTCCATCCGATGTGGGCGTTGCCGTCAGGCGGCACTCAGCCACATGGAGGTGTCGAACGCGCTGCTCATCATCGGCATGTTCATGCCGAAGTTGGGGTTGGCGGCGTTCTTCGATGCAGGTTTTGCAGGCTTGTCAGCAGCAACCGGGGCCGTTTCGTTAGCCCGCTCCCATGACCCTTGTTCTTGGGAGCGGGCTACTGAAAAGAATAGAAACACCTGAATGGTATTTTTCGTTCAGCCCAGAAATCGGCCGCATCGCGGAACACGTCGAGCAGCTGCTCGCGGGCTTCCCGATCGAATCGGGGGTTGTCGGGGAGCTGTTCGAGCACCACGACAAAGCCAGGCTGGGCGCCCGACTTGTGGACCAGGTCCGTCATGCAGTCGTACAGCGCATCGAGGTTCTTGCCGAAGTGCGCGGGAAACAGGAACGATTCGGCAATGGCCTCCATCACGTCCTGCTTGCTTTGCGCAGCGGTCAAGTTGGCGTAGAGGAAATGCTGGCCCACGCTCTGCGCGGCCTCCTGCAAGTCTTCTACGCGATAGGCGCGTATCGACTGAACAATGTTTGGACGGACTGTCTGCAACAGCATGGTCGCGTTCCTCCTTAGGTCTGGATGAATGCCTTCGGCACCGGTGATCACTTCACGATGCGGCGAAAACTCGCGTAGTGGTCGTTGGTGTAATAACAGGTGTCAGGGGCCTTCACCTGGAAACCCCCGCACACGATCCGCCGCGCCCCCCGGTTGCTCGCGCCCACCGTTTGCACGGTGTACTCGCGGTAGTAACCCCGAGGGTTGTTCGGCAGGAGACGCTCTCGGTTGCCGAACACCGCTCCGTCCTTCGAATAAGGGAAAGGACCGCCCTGCTGGATGAGCACCAGGGTGTTCATCGCTTGCGTCGGAAGTTCATCGACCTGGATGGGTGCGCTCTGACCAGCGGGGGTTGGCCCCTTGGCCGATGCCTCGGGCACCCCGGAGCCGATGAGCACGGAGGCGACCAGTACGAGGCTGGGAACGAACTGACGACAGACTTGCCGAATGGCCGACCCAGCGGTGAAGAACACGGGTTTTCCCTAGAACGACAAACCGTCATGTTACCGAATCGGTCGAAAAAGCTCAAGCCGCTGCCTCAAAACGAGGCAGCGGCTTGGGGCCGATAGTGTGTGCTCACGCGGCCTTATCGGCCTGTCAAGACTGGCGGTTGTCGCTGGAAACCGATTGTTTTCAGTTGTGAAAAGAGTTGTGTAGCCCGGCGGCGCCAGCGGGTGTACTGGTTCCGCCCGGGCCTCAACGCACCGCGTTGGCGTCCGCGACGGTCAGTGCCGTCATGTTGACGATGCGGCGCACGGTGGCCGAAGGGGTGAGCACGTGCACCGGTTTCGCGGCCCCCAGCAGCACCGGCCCGATGGCGATGCCGCCGCCGCTGGCCGTCTTCAGGAGGTTGTAGCTGATGTTCGCCGCGTCGATGTTGGGCATCACGAGCAGGTTGGCTTCGCCGGTGAGCGTGCTGAACGGCATGGCCTGTTCACGCGCCTTCGGGTCGAGCGCCACGTCACCATGCATCTCGCCGTCGACTTCCAGCCACGGGGCGATTTCCTGCAGCCGCTTGAGCGTGTCGCGCATCTTGACGGCGGACGGCTGAGGGCTCGAGCCGAAGTTGCTGTGCGACAGCAGCGCGGCCCGGGGATTCAGGCCGAAGCGCTTGATCTCTTCTGCGGCCATGACCGTGATCTCGGCGAGCTGCTCTGCCGTGGGGTCGTAGTTCACATGGGTGTCCACGATCCAGAACATTCGGTTGGGCAGGATGAGCCCGTTCATGGCGGCGTATGTGTTCGCGCCCTTGCGCTTGCCGATCACCTGGTCGATGTAGTTGAGGTGCATCGACGTGGTGCCCCAGGTGCCGCACAGCAGCCCGTCGACTTCGCCCTTGTGCAGCAGCATCGAGCCAATCAGCGTGAGGCGGCGGCGCATCTCGATCTTGGCCAGCTGCTGGGTGACGCCCTTGCGGGCGGTCAGGCGGTGATAGGTCTGCCAGTAGTCGCGGTAGCGGTCGTCCTGCTCGACGTTGACGAGGTCGTAGTCGCGGCCGGCCTGCAGGCGCAGGCCGAACTTCTCGCAGCGCTGGGCGATGACGTTCGGGCGGCCGATCAGCGTGGGGCGGGCCAGGTTTTCATCCACGACGATCTGCACCGCGCGCAGCACACGTTCTTCCTCGCCTTCGGCGTAGGCCACGCGGCGGTTCTTCGCGCTCTTGGCCAGCGAGAAGATGGGCTTCATCGTGGTGCCGGAGGCGTACACGAAGGTGTTGAGCTTCTCGCGGTAGGCGTCCATGTCGGCGATGGGCCGGGTGGCCACGCCGGAATCCTCGGCGGCCTTGGCGACGGCCGGCGCGATCTTCATCATCAGGCGCGGGTCGAACGGCTTCGGAATCAGGTACTCGGGCCCGAAGCTCAGGTTCACGCCGGCATAGGCGGCGGCCACCACCTCGCTCTGCTCGGCCTGGGCCAGGTCGGCGATCGCGTGCACCGCGGCGATCTCCATCTCGATGGTGATCGTGGTGGCGCCCGAATCGAGGGCCCCGCGGAAGATGTATGGGAAACACAGGACGTTGTTGACCTGGTTCGGGTAGTCCGTGCGGCCGGTGGCGATGATGGCGTCCGACCGGACTTCCTTGACCTCTTCCGGCAGGATTTCCGGCGTGGGATTGGCCAGCGCGAGGATGATGGGCTGCTTCGCCATCTTCGCGACCATCTCCTTCTTCAGCACGCCGCCGGCGCTCAGGCCGAGGAAGATGTCGGCGTCCGCAATGACTTCACCCAAGGTGCGCAGCGTCGTCTTCTGGGCGAAGGTGACCTTGTCTTCGTCCATCAGCTCCGTGCGGCCTTCGTAGACCACGCCGGCCAGGTCGGTCACCCAGATGTTTTCGCGCGGCACGCCGAGCTTGACGAGCAGGCCGAGGCAGGCGAGGGCTGCCGCGCCCGCACCGGATGCCACGAGTTTGACCTTGCGGATGTCCTTGCCGGTCACCTTCAGCGCATTGAGTACCGCAGCGCCCACCACGATGGCCGTGCCGTGCTGGTCGTCGTGGAAGACGGGAATCTTCATGCGCTCGCGGAGCTTGCGCTCGACGTAGAAGCAGTCGGGCGCCTTGATGTCCTCGAGGTTGATGCCCCCGAAGGTGGGCTCGAGCGCGGCAATCAGATCGACGAGCTTGTCGAGGTTGCGCTCGTTGACTTCGATGTCGAACACATCGATGCCGGCGAACTTCTTGAAGAGCACGCCCTTGCCTTCCATGACCGGCTTGGCGGCCAGGGGGCCGATGTCGCCGAGGCCCAGCACCGCCGTGCCGTTCGAGACAACGGCGACGAGGTTGCCGCGCGAGGTGTAGCGGAAGGCGTTCGCCGGGTCGGCGACGATCTCCTCGCAGGCCGCAGCCACGCCGGGCGAGTAGGCCAGTGCGAGGTCACGCTGGTTCACGAGCTGCTTGGTTGCCGCAATCGCCACTTTGCCGGGCGTGGGGAACTCGTGGTACTCGAGGGCGGCGCGCCGGAGTTCGGCGCGTTTTTCTTCTGCATTGGCCATGGCGGTGATTCTCGCGGAGGACAGGGAGACGGGCGTGGGTCGGGATTGTAGGACTGTTGCTGGCGCACCATCTTGGCACGCGATTGCACCTCGACCAGCGGCTTTGCGCATGCGCGAAACTGCGTAGCGGTGGGCAGGGCGCCGGTGGACAATACTCACTGAATGAATGCGCCACCCTCGAAAACCACCCTGGCCGAACTGATTCGCCCCCTCCGCTGGCGGCGGGCGTTGCTGTGGTCCATGTTCGTGGGGTTGCTGCTCGTGGCCCAATCCCTGCTCGTGTGGCTCACGCTCGATTTCGAGAACAACCGCGCCCAGGAAACGGTGGATGGCGTGGCCGCTGCCGTGGTCGTCGACCTGAAACAGGCGTTGCGCCGGGACCAGCAGAACCTGCAGGCCTTGTTGTGGAACCAGCCGTCGCCGCAGGAATGGCGGCACGACGCCTCGGCGCTGCTGCGCAACCGCCGGCAGTTGTTGCGCATCGAGCGCCGCGACATGCAGATGGCCATCACCGATGCCGTCGATTCGCCGTTCCAGCAGCCCGTGTTCGGCAAGATCCCGCGCGACGACATCGATCTCGAGGCCGATCTGGCTTGTGCGGCGGCCAAGCGTCAGGCCGGCCCGGCGTATTCGCGCACGTACTTCGTGCCGATGCCGGGGTCCATGGGCGGGCAGGAGGTGATCGATCTCTGCATGCCCGTCGTCAACGAGGGCCGGGCGGAAGGGTTCATGGTCAGCACGCTCTCGCTGCCGCGCCTGCTCGATGAAGTGGTGCCGACGGACGTGATGCGAGCCCACGAGCTGTCATTCGTGGAGGGCGACGGGACGCGGCTCGCTCGGGCCGGTGTGCCGCGCGGCGCCGGGGTGTTCAAGTCCGAACGGCTCGTGGACCTGCCGGGCCTGACGCTGCAACTGCGGGTCGACAGCAGCAGCGGGCGTCCGCAGCTGATCCCGAACCTCACCACGGCGCTGGTGCTGGGCCTGTCGCTGGCCCTGGGCGCGGTGGTGGTGCTGCTCGCGCGCGACGTGCGCCGGCGTGCAAAGGCCGAATCGGCGTTGGCCGAGTCGCTCGCGTTCCGCAAGGCGATGGAGGATTCGCTCGTCACCGGCCTGCGTGCGCGGGACCTGCAAGGTCGCATCACCTACGTTAACCCGGCGTTCTGCGAGATGGTCGGCTTCCCGGCGTCCGAACTGATCGGGCAGATCGTGCCGTCGTACTGGCCGCCCGAGAAAGTGGCCGAATACCTCGAAAGGCAAGCGGTCCGCATGGCGGGCAAGTCGCCACCCCGCGAGGGCTACGAAACCTTGTTCATGCGCCGTGATGGCGAGCGGTTCCCCGTCATGATCTACGAGGCGCAGCTCGTCGACGGCACCGGCACCCACACCGGTTGGATGAGCGCCACCCTCGACCTGAGCGCGCAGCGCAAGGTGGAGGAGATGTCACGCCAGCAGCAGGAGCGGCTGCAGGCCACGGCCCGGCTCGCCACCGTGGGCGAGATGGCCTCGCTGCTGAGCCACGAACTGAACCAGCCGCTGGCCGCGATTGCAAGCTACGCCGTCGGATCGCTGAACCTGATGAACGACCCATCCGAGGATGCGCTGCCCCTGGTCCGGCAGGCTGCGCAACGCATTGCCGAGCAGGCCGAGCGCGCCGGCCGGGTCATCAAGAGCGTCCATGATTTCGTGCGGCGGCGCGAGCAGGCCCATGAGCCGGTCCGCACCGACCATTTGATCGACTCGGTGCTGCCGCTCGTGCGGTTGCAGGCACGCAAGAGCGGCGCCCGCATCGAAGTGGACCTGCCTTCACCGGTCCCGCGGGTGGTCTGCGACCGCACGATGCTCGAGCAGGTGATGCTGAACCTGACCCGCAACGGCATCCAGTCGATGGAGTCCGTCACCCCGCTGGAGCGCCGGGAGCTGCTGATCCGGGTGCGGCAGACCCATCCGCGCTGGGTCACGTTCAGCATTGTCGACCACGGCCCCGGTGTGGATCCGGAGGTCGCCTCCCGTCTCTTCACACCGTTCTTCACCACCCGGACGGAAGGCATGGGCCTGGGGCTGAGCCTGTGTCGAACGGTGATCGAGCAGCACGGCGGGGTGCTGGACTTCCAGAACCTGCAGGGCGAAGATGGGCGCCCAGGTGGCGCAGAATTCAGGTTCACGCTGGCGGCCGAGCCCCAGCACGGACCCATGCACCCGTCGCGGTCACGCACACTGACCGATTCCTCGACCTGACAGTTCACGGCGAACCATGACACTCCATGCCTCCCCCCCACTCGGTTTGCCCATGGTCTATCTCGTGGATGATGAGGACGTGGTGCGCGATGCCCTTGCCTGGCTGCTGCGATCGCGCCGGCTGTTGTCCGAAGGGTTTGCGAGTGCGGAAGCTTTCGAATCCATGCTCGACATCCACCTGCCCCCTGGGCGGGACGACCCTGCCAACGCCTCATGGCCCGCCGCGCCCAGCTGCCTGCTGCTCGATGTGCGCATGCCGGGCACCAGCGGCCTCGTCCTCTTTGACCGCTTGATCGAAAGAGGCCTGCTGCCGCTGATGCCCGTCATCTTCCTGACCGGGCATGGCGATGTGCCCACCGCCGTGGCCGCCGTCAAACGCGGCGCATACGACTTCGTCGAGAAACCGTTCTCCGACAACGCATTGGTCGATCGCGTCGAACGGGCGCTGGCGGCCAGCGGTGACGCCATCGGCCGCCAGCGGGCCCGCCATAACGTGCAGCGCCGCCTGGCCGAGCTCACCGACCGCGAACGCGAAGTCATGCACTGCGTGATCGACGGCCGCCCCAACAAACTGATTGCCGACGTGCTCAACATCAGCGTGCGTACCGTCGAGGTCCACCGTGCGCGGGTGTTCGAGAAGATGGATGTGAAGTCGGCGGTTGAGCTGGCTAACGTATTGAGGCAGATTCAGTAGGCCCCCCAGTCGCTTCGCTCCTGCCCCCAAGGGGCGCCACGGGTCGCCCGGCGGAGCCGGGCTCGCGTGTGGCTTGATGGGCGGCTTCGCTGCGCTTGCCTGCCTGTCGCATGCGCTGCGGGGCGTTGCTCGCTTTGCTCGCTCGCCCTCACTCTCCTATGAGAGGGGGCGGTCGGACCGATGCGAAGCGAGCTGAGGCGAGTCGGGCACGGCCGTGTCTCGTACGGTCACGGTGGAGCTGGAGACAGTGGTCGTGCGGGGGATTTGTGGCCGAAGCGCCTGAGCAGAATAGCGGGGAAGCTGGTGTTCCCAGCGCCTCTTTGGGGTGCGCCGGGAGACCGGCAAGGAGTAAAGGGTGAGAGTCCCTCACAGTAAAGATTTGGCGAATCATGCTGTCCCCGAGTCATGCGTGGCGTACCGTGAGGTGCGCTGCGAAGCGTTGACAGGGGTACGCACAGGCCAGCCATTGAGCCGCGATAGAAGCGTTGATCCCGGGTGCCGACACCGTCCCAAAGGTGGAAGGCAATACTGATGGGCGCGCACTCGCAAGCACCCATCAGACCCGGCGTGGTCACAGACCCTGGCATGTGCGCACGCTCCTTGCGCGGGAACCGGGAGATCTCGGGTTTGACCAGCCGCAGTTCCAGGCTGGCCCGCATCGGGAAGGCGAGGAGCCGTAGCCGATGATGTACGAACCCGAGAAGTCAGACTCGGCCATAGTAGCGACGAAGCCTGCGAACAAGGCGGCCCCCCAGGCGGCTGCGGAGTGGGTGGAGCCAAGGGCCGGGACCAAGGGGAACGCGGGCCAACCGCGCACGCGACGGACTCAGCGCCGAGTAAGCGTGTCACCGGGGCTGGACCGTGTACGGAACGCTGCAAGGCAGCGGAAGAAGGCGCAGTTCACCGCGCTGCTGCACCATGTCTCTGTCGACCTACTGAGGGATGCATTCCTGGCGCTCAAGCGCCGCGCCGCCCCTGGAGTCGATGAGGTGACGTGGCAGGACTACGAAAAGGACCTGGAGGACAATCTTCGGGGTCTGCACTCGCGAGTCCAGCGCGGCGCATATCGGGCGCTGCCCGTCAAACGGCGGTTCATACCAAGGTCTGACGGCAAGCAACGCCCCCTGGGGATCACGGCGCTGGAAGACAAGATCGTCCAACGCGCGGTGGTCACGGTGCTCAACGAGGTCTATGAAGAAGACTTCCTGGGCTTCTCGTATGGATTCCGGCCTGGGCGCAGCCAGCACGATGCGCTGGACGCACTGGCCCATGGAATCAGCACCACCCCGGTGAACTGGATTCTCGACGCCGACATCCGAAGCTACTTTGACAAGATCGACCAGACCTGGTTGATCCGGTTCCTGGAGCATCGGATCGGCGACGAGCGCATCAACCGCCTTGTGCGCAAATGGCTCAAGGCGGGCGTCCTGAACGAAGGGGAATGGAGTGTCAGTGAGACGGGGACGCCGCAAGGAGCGGTGATCTCACCGCTGCTGGCAAACATCTACCTTCACTACGTCTTCGATCTCTGGGCCCTGCAATGGCGACGGCGGGAGGCCACCGGCAATGTCATCATCGTGCGGTATGCCGATGACATGGTGGTCGGCTTCCAGTACGAGGCCGATGCAAGGCAATTCCGGGACGCGTTGCGAAAAAGGTTCGAGCAATTCGGGCTCGAGCTTCATGGGGAAAAGACCCGGATGCTGGCATTCGGTCGCTTCGCGGCGACGCGGCGAAGGCAGCGCGGTCTGGGCAGGCCAGAAACATTTGCGTTCCTGGGGTTCACCGTCATCTGCGGCAAGACCCGGCGTGGAGCCTTCCAGCTCCAACGCAAGACAAGGGGCGACCGCATGAGGGCAACCCTGCAGGTAATCAAAACGCAGCTGCGTGCCCGCATGCACGAGGCCATCCCCGTCCAAGGGCGATGGCTGAGGAGCGTGGTCAGGGGCTACTTCGCGTACCACGCGGTGCCCACGAATTACAGGGCACTACTGGCATTCCGACACCACATCACAGACCTGTGGCGGCGCACGCTTCGGCGGCGCAGCCAGAAGGACGCGCTGACGTGGGAGCGGATGACGAAGCTGGCGGCTGCCTGGCTCCCGACACCCCGAATCCTTCATCCATGGCCTTCCGAGCGGTTCACCGTCAAGCACCCAAGGTAGGAGCCGTATGCCCGAATCGGGCACGTACGGATCTGTGCGGGGGGCGCCCAGCAATGGGCGTCCCTACCGCGATTCACCTTTCTGGCGCCGTCAGAAAGGTGACTCGGCTGCCGGGCCGAGACCCGGCGCGGCCTCGCCAGAGAACAA
>Ga0070661_100002075_pt1 | contig 13790 bp, 11 predicted proteins | sample KBSC43metaG_FD_64663 | JGI IMG/M metagenome (GOLD analysis project Ga0070661, IMG submission 64663) | Corn rhizosphere microbial communities from Kellogg Biological Station, Michigan, USA - KBS C4-3 metaG | ecosystem: Host-associated > Plants > Roots > Rhizosphere > Soil ...
GCGGTGTCGGACGTCTGCGCCGTCATGCCGATGACGTAGGCGAAATACAAAAAAGCGGTGCCGTCCGGGCTCTCGCCGCCCGGAAAATCCAGTCCGGCGGCGACTCTCCCCGACTTTTTGCGGCCACGCTCCTCCAGCGGCGCCTGATAGTATTCGAAGGCGTAGTGCATGGCCCACATGGTGTGCACCGCAAACCAGCCGAGCACCACCGAGGCCACGCTTGCCACAAGTTGCAGCGGCATCCGGTGCTCGCCCTCGCTCACCACGAAGAACAGCGACACCGTCGAGGCAACGACCGCTCCGAGCATCACCAGCAGGATCAACGGCGCCGGTTCGTCCTCATCGGCGGCGCGCGTCTTGAGGAACGGCACATCCATTTTCCGCGCGGCAAGGAGCGTCGTCACCAGATAGACGACAAAGAAGACATTGGCTCCGGTCGCGACGGCAACACTGCTCTCGATCGCCGCAGCGATGCCACCCGCGACCAATCCCAGCAGCACCGCGACGTAAAAATTGCGATGCCGAGTCCAGTTGAAACGCCCCACACTGCCCTCCCGCCATTGCCCTGAGCTTAGCCGCTGGCCGCGTAAGAGAAAACGTTGCCCAAACGTCCCGATGGGCTATGGAGAGGCATGCCGCATCCACGCCTCGCGTTTCATACCTGGCCCGCCGCCGTTTACGCGATCGGTGACGTACATGGCTGCCTCGAGCAGTTGCTTGCGCTGGAGGCCGCGATTGCCGAAGACGGACAGGGCATCGACGGTGAAAAATGGCTGGTGACGATCGGCGATCACGTCGACCGCGGGCCGGATTCACGTGGCGTCATCGAGCATGTGATGGGTCCGCCGCCCAGTGGCTTCAGGCGGTTCAGCCTGCTCGGCAACCACGAAGCCATGCTGCTCGATTTCCTGAGCAATCCCCTGGCCCATGCGTACTATCTCGATGAAGGCGGCCTCGCGACGCTGCGGTCGTACGATATCGCGCTCGACTATCCGCCGTTCCGCTCGGCCAGCGAGCCGGCGGCGCACCTCGCCGCGGCGTTTCCCCCGGCGCATGCAGACTTCATCGCGGACCTGCCGGTTTATCTCTCCCTGCCCGGCTGGCTGTTCGTTCATGCCGGCATCCGGCCGGGCATTCCGCTGGCGATGCAGACCGACGACGACCTGGTGTGGATCCGGGCGCCGTTCCTGACCTCGCAGCTCACCGGCGGGCTGCGGGTGGTGCACGGGCATACCCCCGGCCGCGACATCGTCACCACGCCGCATCGGATCGACATCGATACGCACTGCTTCCACACCGGCAGGCTTTCGGCCGTGCGCGTCAAGCCGGATGGCACCACGAAATTCTTTTCAGTGACCGGTCCGGTGGTCGACTGGCCCTAGATTGTGGGCAAACCGCTGCCGGGCACCTCGTGCCAGGTGGCGATCTCATAGGTGAAGATGCCGGCGTCGACGCCCGGATCCTCCTCCATCAGGGCCTTCGCCGCCCGTTCCGGGACGGTGAAGACCGAAATGCCCACGATGTCCCCACCGCCCGCCAGCGGCCCAACGAGCGCCATCGTGCCCTCCTCCTTCAGCCGCATGTTCCGGCGCACGTGTTCCCAGACAACGGCCTTCTGCTGCGCCGACCGGACATCCGGCGTCTCATAGGCTGGCCCCTTTTTGAGCAGGACAAGCGTATAGGCCCGGGCCGCGGCCATCCTGCCGCGCATGTATTCATCGGTAATTTCAGTCAAAAGCGGCTCCCCCGAAAGCGCAATGTTAACGCTGTAGCTTAAGCCTTCTCTATTGCTTTGCCGCCAGATTGGCCGGAGATCAACATATCCTTCGGAGCGGCTCCGTGCCGCGGCACCCATGCTTCGCCCCATCGCCGGCCTCCTCGCAGCAATAGCTCTTCTTATCCCGTCGGCGGCGCTCGCCGACGACTGGCTCGCGGCCCAGTTGCGCGGCGACGTCTTCGTCTCCGTCGACAACCACTGGCAGCCGCTGAAGCGCGGCGGCATCGTTCCCGACAGCGAGATGATCCGCACCATGGCCAGCGGCCACGCCACCTTCACCCGCGGCCAGGAGACCGTCGACGTCGGTCCCAACACGCAGGTCCAGATTCTCGACAAGGGACACGCCAAGCCGTTTACCACGGTAAAACAGTATTTCGGTACGATCTCGGTCGAAGCGCAGGTCGAGAACGTGCAGCATTTCGCGGTCGATACGCCGTTCCTTGCGGCGGTGGTCAAGGGCACCCGGTTCACGGTCACCTCCGGCAAGACCGGCTCGTCGGTCAGCGTGCAGCGCGGCCATGTGCAGGTGGAGGACTTCCACAACCATACGCGTACCCTGCTCTCCGTCGGACAAATGGCGACGGTCGACAGGGTCAAGACGCAGGGCCAGATTGCCGTCGGTGGCAGCGGCGAGCTGCCGCCGGTCACCGGTGCCAACGGCAAGCCAGTCAGCTTCGTGGCCGGCAAGAGCGGCGTGACGGTGACGGTCGGCGGCGGACTGCTGAATGCCGGTATCGGAAACAAAAGCGGCGTTACAGTCGGCGTCGGCCAGAACAGCGATATTGCGTCGGCCGGGATCGATGGCAATGGCGGATTGGTCGATGGCGGTGGCAGCTCAGGCGGTAGCGGCGGCCTGCTGAACGTCAATGTCGGGAAGCTGCATATCGGTCTTTGAGGACGAATGACCGGGGGGATCGGGGATCGGGGCATGCGCATATTCGGCCATCTGGCCGTGGTGCTGGCCTATGGTCTGATCATCGCTCTGTTCCTTCTCGGCGCGCTCACGCCGATCGATAACGGGATCCGCGACCTGCGCTTTGCGGCACAGCCGCGGGCCGCGAGCGGCGACTTCGTTTTCGTCGACATCGACTCCAAGAGCCTGGACAGCGTCGGCGTCTGGCCCTGGCCGCGGCATGTCCACGCCGATCTTCTCAACGCGCTGATGGCGCTCGACGCCGGCGACGTGGTGTTCGACGTCGATTTCAGCGTGCCGTCCACGGACAGCGAAGACGCCGCCTTTGCAACAGCGCTGCAGAATGCCGGCGGCTATGCGCATCTCGCCGCATTCCAGCAGCAGAACGGGCACGGTGAAAACGCCTACAACCTGCCGCTCGCGCGCTTTCGCGCCTATGCCGACCCGGTCGCCGTCAACGTCCGCCTCGACAGCGACGGGCTGGTCCGGACCTATCCGTTCGCGCTGCCGATCGGCGGCGAAGCGGTCGCTTCGGTGGCGTCGCTGTTTGCCGATGCCAGGGGCCCCGTCGGCGGTGGCTTCAACATCGACTACGCGATCGACCCCAGGACCATCGACCGGATCTCGGCTGCCGACGTCCTCGCCGGCAAAGTCGACGGCAAGCGCATCGCCGGCAAGAAGATCATCATCGGCGCGTCGGCGGTGGAACTGCGCGACTTCTTCGTGGTGCCGCGCTTCGGCGCCATTCCAGGCGCGCTGCTGCAGGCCCTTGCCAGCGAGACGCTGAAGCAGGGCCGCGCGCTGCAGCCGGCCAATCCGCTGCCGGTCGCCGTCATCGTCGGGCTGGTGGGCCTCCTGGCGCTGTTCGGGCGGCGCCGGCTGCCGGTGGCTTCGGCGCTCTTTACAGCCATCGTCATCTCAGCCGCGGCGGAAACCGCGGCCCTGTGGCTGCAGCTCGACCGCGAATTGCTGGTCGATACTTCGGCCGTGCACGTCGCCGCCGCCAGCCTGGTCCTGTCGGTGTTCGTCTCCGAGCTGGTCCGGCGCGGCGAGCAGCGCCTCAACGCGACGCGCGAGCGCGACGCCGTGCGCCGCATCCTCGACCGCATGGTGAGCGACAATTTCGACGGCGTGGTCATTGCCAATGCCGAAGGCCGGATCGTCGCGGCCAGCCAGTTCGCTGGAACGCTGCTCGAGCGCTCGCTCGACGGCGCCTCGCTCGACGTGCTGCCCGACAAGTTCGCGGTGCTGCTGCGGGCGGCTCTGGACGACAAAGGCGAGCAGGGCGAGTTGACGCTGCAACTGGGCGAGAGCGACCGCGTGCTGGAGTACGTCGTCACGCACTCGAGCGTCGAGCTGGGCAGTGGGCAGAGCCCGGTCGCCTGCCTCACCTTCCGCGACATCACCGACCGGCGGAAGGCCGAGGATCGGCTGCGCTATCTCGGCGCGCACGATCCGATGACCGGGGCCCTGTCGCGCGCCCGGCTGGTCGAGATGATCGAGACGGCCTTTGCCGCCGGACGCGATGTCGGCCTGGTCCTCGTCGACCTTCGGCGCTTCCGCATCATCAACGACACGCTCGGCCACCGGCAGGGCGACATGCTGCTCAAGCAGGTGGTGAGCCGGCTCAGGAGCATGGGTCCCGACGCCGTCGCGCGGCTCGGCGGCGACAGCTTCGCCCTGCTTGTTCCCGACACGCCGGACGACAAGCTGCGCGGCTTCTGCGAGACCGTCGCGCAATGGCTGGCCTTCCCCTACCAGCTCGCCGACAAGCACCAGGCGATCATTGCAGCCAGCGCCGGCGCCACCACCTCGGCGCTGTCGGGCCGCGATGCCGAATTGCTGCTGAGCCATGCCGACATGGCGCTGTCGGCGGCCAAGATCCGCTCGGGCAATGGCGTCGCGCTGTTCACGCCCGACATGGACGAACGACTCAAGAGCCGGCAGGAGATGGATGCTGCGCTCCGTCATGCGCTGGTGCAGCGCGAGTTCCACCTGTTCTACCAGCCGCAGATCGAGCTCGCGACCGGCGAGCTCGCCGGCGCCGAGGCCCTGGCGCGCTGGACGCATCCCACGCTCGGACCCATTTCACCGGCGCAGTTCATCCCGGCGGCCGAAGAAACCGGCCTCATCGTCGAGCTCGGCCGCTGGGCCCTCAACGCCGCCTGCGCGGAAGCCGCCAACTGGCCGGCCGAGCTCAAGATCGCGGTCAACGTCTCGCCCGTGCAGTTCGAGCTTTCCAATCTCGTCGGCGACATCAAGGACGCGCTCGCGCGTACCGGGCTCGATGCATGGCGGCTCGAGGTCGAGATCACCGAGGGCATCTTCGTCAAAGATTTCGAGGCGACCACGGCCAAGCTGCGCGAAATCCGGCAGCTCGGGGTCGGCATCGCGCTCGACGATTTCGGCACCGGCTACTCCTCGCTCAGCTATCTGGGGCAACTGCCCGTCGACAAGCTCAAGATCGACCAGAGCTTCACAAAGCGCCTGCCCGCCGACACCGAGGCCGCGGCGATCATCCGGGCCGTGATCGGGCTCGGCGAATCGCTGGGCAAGCGGATCATTGCCGAAGGCATCGAGACGGCCGACCAGGCCTGGATGTTGCAGATGATGGGGTGCCGCCTCGGCCAGGGCTACCATTTCGGCCGGCCGATGAGCGCCGCCGATTTCGCCGAGCGGCTGGCCGGTTCCGATAGCCTGGCCATGTCCGCCTGAGGCTTGCTGGCGAAGGCCTCCGGATGCTAGCAGACCGCGAGGGCCGGCATAGCTCAGTTGGTAGAGCACCTGATTTGTAATCAGGGGGTCACGGGTTCAAATCCTGTTGCCGGCACCACGGTCCAGCGCGCCGCCGACGGTCACCACTCCCACCGGACAAGACAAGGCCCGCCGCATGCGGCGGGCCTCTCTCCATGCCGATCACGATCGATCAGATGACCGCGACGATCCGGTGATTGCGCGGGCTGACGATCACGAACTGACCGCCGCGGACGAAGTACAGATAGCCGCGGAACCACGGATAGTAGCGGTAGATGCTGCGCGGAACCGGCCGCAGGTAATGGTAGTAGTTGTGCGGGACACCGATCCCCAGATGGATGCTGAAACTGGGCGTACCGAACATGCCGAAGTTGAAGCCGCGGAAGCGCTGGTGGAACTGGTCGCGGTCGCGCGAGGAGAAGCTGAAGGTTCCCGGCTTCGGGCCACCCGAGGTGCCCGGCGAGGCCAGGGCATTGCCGCCCTGTCCCCCCTGAGGGACGGCATTGTTGGTGGTGGGGCCGCCGCTGCCCAGGGCGCCATTCGTGCTGCCCTTGCCGCCCCCATTGTGGCCCTGGCCGCGCAGCTTGATGCAGTAGGGATTGTTGTAGTTGGAGGGAAGCGAGCAGTCGATCGACCCGCGGGTCGTGGTCGTCGTGGTCGTCGATTGGGCGAGGCTGGGCACCGCGGTGGCCGAGGCGCCGAGCAGCGCGAGAATTGCGAGGGAACCGGTGATCTTGTGCATTCTGCACTCCTTGAGGTGTGCAGCATCGAACTGGCGGCGTCTCCGGAAGTTCCGAATCTTACACAACTGTAAGCTAGTTCGGGTGTCCGGCCTGCCGTGCCAATTCCGCCGGCGGCATGGTCGGACGCCGGGGCTTGACCACCGCCACGCGGTTGCGGCCGAACTGCTTGGCCTCATAGAGCGCGATATCGGCTTCCGACAGCCATGCAAGCGCGTCCTCCGATCCCGCGGGGACCGGGGCGATGCCGATGCTCACGGTCGCGCGAATGAGCTGCGACGACGTTTCAACGATCGTCGATTCGACGATGTGGCGGATGCGCTCGGCGGCGTCGCGGGCATCGTCCGCCTCGGTCTCGGGCAGCAGCATGGCGAACTCCTCGCCGCCGATCCGGCCGAACACGTCGGACTTGCGCATCGCCGACATGCAGGCATTGGCGATCGACACCAGCACCGCATCGCCCGCCGGGTGACCGTGCCGATCGTTGATGACACGGAAATTGTCGACGTCGATTACCATCAGCGCCGACGGCCGGTCGTAGCGGGTCGCACGCAGGAACTCCTTTTCGACTTCGGCCAACAGGCCGCGGCGCGTCAACGCGCCGGTCATCGCATCCTGCCGGGCGATCTGGCGCAGCTCGAACTGCTCGACGACGATCTGGGCAAGCGTAGTGAGGATGCCCGCCTGCCGGGCGTCGAAGGGGCGCGGCTCGGTGTCGATGGCGCACAGCGAGCCGATGTTGTAGCCCTCCGGCGTCGTCAGCGGCACGCCCAGATAGCTGCGGATGTGCGGTGCCCCGGTCACCCCGGGATTGTGCGCGAAGCGGCCGTCGAGCGTCGCGTCGGTCACGGCGAGCGGCCCGCGCTGCTTGATGGTTTCGTTGCAGAAGGCGAACTCGCGCGGTCCGGACCCGACGGCCATGCCGGCCCCGGCCTTGATCCATTGCCGTTCGGCGTCGATCAGCGTCACCGCCGACATCGGCACGTTGAGCACGGTCTGCACGAGATCGACGATCCGCTGGAACGCCTTGTCCTGCCCGGTTCCCGACAGGTCGTAGCGATGCAAGGCCGAAAGCCGGCCATTCTCATCGGTGAGCTTATCGTCGTCGTCCTGCATCGCGACCACCCAACTCATTGAGCTTCGATGCTGCGCCCGGCGGGTTAGAACATGACAACGCCGTAAGCTTGCATTTGCAGCCTTCCATTGACCTTGTGCTAACCGCGGCGCTGGCCCCGACCCAGCCGCCATGCTAGGCAGACGGCCTTTCCAATCAGGGGCTTGGACGTGCCTGACTTCTCTCCTGACCGCCTCAGTTTCGTCTCGAGCGGAACGCCGGATGCCGAACGGGCGCGGGCGCGCCTCACCGCGCGCTACGGCGACGTCGGCCTCGCCGAGGCGCAGGTCATCGTTGCCCTGGGCGGCGACGGGCTGATGCTCCAGGCGCTGCGCGAGGTGATGGAAAAGCACATTCCCGTGTTCGGAATGAACTGCGGCTCGGTCGGCTTCCTGATGAACGACTATTCCGACGACGGCCTCGTCGAGCGCCTCGCGGCGGCCAAGCCGACGCGGATCACTCCCCTCGCCATGCACGTCGTCGACACCGCCGGCAAGCATCACGACGCCCTCGCGCTCAACGAGGTGTCGCTGTTTCGGACCACCTATCAGGCGGTGAAGGTCGAAATCGTCGTCGACGGCAAGACGCAGATGGACGAGCTGATCTGCGACGGCATTCTCATTTCCACCCCAGCCGGTTCGACCGCCTACAATCTCTCGGCCCATGGCCCGATCCTGCCGATCGATGCGCCGCTGCTCGCCCTCACGCCGATCTCGCCGTTCCGGCCGCGGCGCTGGCGCGGCGCCATCCTCAGCAACAACGCCGTGGTGACCTTCCGCGCGCGCGAGACGGAGAAGCGACCGGTCAGCGCCGTCGCCGACAATGTCGAATTCAAGAATATCGCCGAAGTGGTGGTGCGCGAGACCCGCGCGCATCAGGTGACGCTGCTGTTCGATCCGGGCACCGGCCTCGAAGAGCGGGTGCTGAGCGAGCAGTTCCGGTACTGATTTCGTCGCTACGGCGTAGCTCAGGCCGCCGGCAATGCCAGCAGCGGCTCCTGCGGTACCGGCAGCACCCGGTCGCCGGCCACGTCACCGGCGAACGCCGACATCACCCCGCGCGCGGCGCGGCGTGCCAGAGCGACGTTCTGTTCGCTGAGATAGGCGAAGGCATCTTCGAGCTCGGGCGGAATGACGCCCTCATGCTCGACGATCAACTCCTCGGTCAACGCGGTGACCACGAAGTGGCGCGCGGTGATGTCGTCGGCGAGGTCGGCCGAGCGGGCATGGAAGATCAGCCGGGCGATGAGGTTGCGCACGCCCTCGCCCAGCCCGCATTTGGCGAGCAGCGCATTGAGCGCCGAGCGGCTGCCGGTCTCGAGCAGCGTGAACACTTTTTCGCGCGGCGTGGCCGCCAGCGTCGCGATGCAGTCGGCAAAGAACAGCACCTGGCCGTTGACGACCGCGTGCAGCATCACGCGCGCCGAAAGCCGCTCGTTCTCGATCAGTTCGGCCGCGAACGCCTTGCCGTCCGATTGCGCCTCGCCCTCGCCGATCACGGTCAGCGCCGTATCCATGCAATCGCGCAGCAGCCGCTCGAGCCGCGGGCCGGCCACTGCGCCGCGCACGATCCGGGTCTCGCGCAGCGCGGCGACCGCGCACTCGACGAGCAGCAGGCGGGCGGTCGCTGGAAGATCATTCCGGCCGAGCAGCAATCCGCGGATCTCGGCGTCCTCGAGCCCCTGCTCCGTCGCCAGCTTGATCAACAGTACGGGCGGAACGGGCACCTCTTCGCGTGCCAGCAGTTTCGCGGTAATGGCGCGCTGCTCGCGGGCGATCAGTGCTTCGGCGACGCGCGCGGTGAGGCGTTCGCGCAGCGCGACCGCGGTGAGCAGCGGAAGGTCGGCCCTGCGGATGAGGCCGATGAGGTCGGCATCGATCAGCGCCGGCGAATACTGTGCGACGGCGCGGGAAATCACGAGGCTGTCCTGCAGCAGCGCCAGCAGGATCGGGCGCGGCGCCTCGACCGTGTGCAGGAGCCCGTAGGCCAAGGCGGCCCGGACACGGACCGACGGATCATCGAGGAAGCCGATCAACGCCGCATAGAGAGCGGCGTGTTCGTCGGCCGGCCCGGCGTGCATGAGGTAGGCCTGCGCGGCGAGATGGGCCGCCTGTCCGCGCGCTTCGCTGTCGCCCGACTGACTGAGCGCGACAAAGTCGTGATAGGCTACCATCGATCTCTCCGGGCGACCGGAAAGACCTTAGCCTGCAAGGCTTAAGGAACGGTTCACCCTATTCGTTGACGCCTTGGTAAGGAGGCTGCTGCGCCAGCACCTGGGTGAAGAAGGCGCTGTTGGGCGTATGCGGCCCCGGCGACATCAGGATGCGCGGCTGCGGAACATCGCTCACCGGGGCGGACTGCGGTGACGATGCGTCCGGCAGGAGCGGCGGCGGCGTCGGGCCCGACGGGTCGCCATCGCCCATCAGCGCCAGTGGCTGCGTGTCGGCGGCGGCGCCGAGTCCGGTCAGCGGCGTCGGCATCGCGAAGGGGTCGCCGACCTGGGCCGGGGCATTGTCCGGCGTGCCCGACATGGCGCTGTCGATCGCCGCCAGCGGCTCCGGCGGGATCGCCGTGCCCGGATCCATCAGCGCCAGCGGCTGTGCAGTCGGCGCGGGATCGATCGGCGGCACACCTTGCGACGCCATCAGCGGCGCGGCGGCCTCCGCCCCGATCAACGGCGTCGGCACGCCGCTCGGCGCCTGGGTGCTGAACAAGGCCGTGAACGACATGTCCGCCTTGGAGAATCGCGACGGCACCTCGTCGGTCGAGGGGTCCTGCTGCGCCGAACCATCACCCGGCCCCGCGCCCGTCCTGGGTCCACCCGCTGCCATCTGTTGGCTCGCGAACTTCGAGTCGGGCTGGATGTCGGCGGCGACGATCCCGCCCTGCTGCGCGACGAGCGCCTTATAGACTTCGCGGATCGTGCGCGAATGGCCATTGGAATAAAAGATCTGCGGGTTGGCCTTGGCCGCCTCGGGGAACAACCGCGCGGCGATCTGGTCCGGATTCTGCAGCCCCGCGTCGAACATTTTCTCGGCACCCTGCGGCCCGAGAAAGTGCGCGATGTAGAGCTCGCCGGGGCTCGGCATGCGGCCGAATTTCTGCTGCAGATAGGCGCCGTTGCTGCGGGTGAACGCGGCGGCCATGTCGGCGGCGACCTGCGGATCCTCGCGCAAGGCCAGCACCTTGGCGCGCAGCGCCTTGTCCTTGATGGTGTAGTTGCCGTTGGCGTCGGTGGTGATGGCGTCGGCATATTTTTGGTAGCCGAGGCGCGGCCCCTCCTCCTTCATCACCTGGAGCCAGGTCGTGTCGAGGAACTGGAACAGCCCGACTGCCGAAGAGCTCGGCGCCTTGGCATCGGGGTCCATCGACGATTCACGCTGCGCCGTCCGCACCAGGTAATTGAAGTCGACACCGCTCTTGTCGCCGGCGTTGTTCAGAACGTAGGCGAGGCTTTGCGGAATGGTGATCGGTTGGACGCCCATGGCGACTCCCGGCCCGACGGTCGAGGTTAACAAAGCGCTAACAGGCGTTAACGAGCCGTTAACCGTTCCAGAACGTCACAATCTTGTCGACGTCGGGGCGGTCGCGATCCTCGATCACGGCGGTCGGCGTGCCGATGTGGACGAAGCCGACGAAGCGCTCGCCGCCGCGGGCGCCGAGCATGGCTTCCGCCTCGGTGTCGAAGCCGTACCAGCGGTTGGTCCAGCTCGCGGCGAAGCCCATCGCGAAGGCCGCGTGGCTCAGATTGAAGCAGACATTGCCGGCCGACAGCAGTTGCTCGATCTCGGGCGATTTCGGGTTCGGCTTGGGCGACAGGATCACGCCGATGGTCAACGGCGCCGGCAGGAATTGCTTGCGTTCGATCTCGAGCGACGCCTCGTCGATCTCGGGCATGCGGGATTTTCGGATCTCGGCCAGCCTCTCCCCGGCGCGTGCCCGCGCGTCCCCCTGGATCACGACCAGCCGCCAGGGGGCGAACTTGCCGTGGTCGGGGACCCGCGTCCCGATCGTCAGGATTTCATGGAGCTCGCCGGGCGTCGGCCCGGGGTCCTTGAGGAAGCCGATTCCCACGGAACGGCGGGTCTTGAGGTAGTCGCGCAGAGCGGCGTTGACAGGCATCGTGTGGTCCTTGCGGGTGCTGGGCCCTTATGACACAGCTTTTCCCCAATCCAAGGGTAGGCGGATGCCTCACCCGCGGTTGGGCGGCTCAGAGGGCATCGGGTTGAAATTCTGGCGCATGATCGCAGTTCTGGCGCTCTGCGCGGCCGGGCCGGCATGGGCGCAGGATGCTGCTCCAGTCCCCGCGCCGATGCCGATGTTCCACGCGCCGGTCGCGAGCGGCACCGATGCGGCACCCGCCGACCAACCGGCCTCCGACAGCACTGCGCCCGACTCCCAGGCGGCCCAACAGCCGGCTACCGCTGCTCCTCCCACGGCTCCGGCCGAACCGGCGGTGCCGGCTGAGCCGCAACCGGTCAAGCTCGAAGCCATGATTGCCGACGGCGGCCAGCCGATCGCCGACGGCGTGACCTGGCGCGTCTTTTCGGACAAGCCCGGCGCGAACGGGCAGTTGGTCCTCGCCGCCAAGTCCGACAGCGCCGTCGCCACGCTCGAGCTGCCGCCCGGCAATTACGTCATCGATGTCGCCTACGGCCACGCGCAGGCGAGCGACACCCTCACCGTCAAGACCGGGGTCAACGAGAAATCGATGGTGCTCGGCGCCGGCGGATTGCGGCTCAATGCGGCGGTCACCGGCGACGTGCCGATCCCGATCAACCTGTTGCACTTCGACGTCTTCACGTCGGGCCAGTCCGACGCCGAGCGTGCCCTGGTCGCACAGGGCCTCGCGGCCAACGACATCATCACGCTCAACGCCGGCACCTATCACATCGTCTCCTACTTCGGGGACGTGAATGCCATCGTCCGCGCCGACCTGCAGGTGGAGGCCGGCCAGCTCACCGACGCGACGCTCTACCACAAGGCGTCGCAGGTCTCGTTCAAGCTCGTGACCGAAACCGGCGGCGAGGCCATCGCCGACGTCGACTGGACGGTCAAGGGCAGCGATGGGACGACGATATTCACTAATACAGGCGCCTTCCCATCCACGGTGCTGGAGCAAGGCGACTACACCGTCTTCGCCAAGCGCAACGACAAAGTCTACAACCGTCAGTTCCAAGTGAAGCCGGGACAGCCGCAAGACATCGAAGTCCTGACGACGGTTTACTAGACCATCACTGCTCTTCCGATTTGATTGCCGCATCCGGCCCGGATGCTATAAGCGGCCCATTATACCGCCGGGGGGCGGAACAGTATGGCTCAACCGGACCGTCGCCTGGTCCCGATCGTGTCGCTGGATGTCGTCGGTTATTCGCGTCTGGCCGAGATCAATGAACGGCAGACCCTGCGCCTCGTGCAGCGGGTCTACGATCGGCTGGTTGTGCGCACCATCGGCCGCTATGGCGGCAAGGTCTTCAAGACCATGGGCGATGGGCTTCTGGCCGAATTCCAGAGCGTCGTCGCCGCCATCGAGTGGGTCGCCGACATTCAGCGCGAGCTGCACGAACGGCGATTGCGCGTTCCCGGTGGCGGAACGTTCCAGGTTCGCGCCGGTGTCGTTCTCGCCGATGTGCTCGTCGCCGGCGACGATCTCTACGGCTCGGGCGTCAACCTGTCCGTCCGCGTCCAGGCGATCTCGCCGCCCGGCGGCATGGCGATCACCAAGTGGATGCATCAATATCTCGACGGCCGGACGGACCTGCAGTTCACCGACCTCGGGCCGCTCGACCTCAAGAACGTCACCAAGACCGTCCGCATCTATATCTGGCATCCCGACGGGGTGAGCCAGAAGCAGGCCGCCGAGCTGCCGGCGCCGCCGCCCTCGAGCCGGCCGTCGGTGGTGGTGCTGCCGTTCGACAATCTCTCGGGTGAGGCCGACCAGGCCTATTTCGCGGACGCCGTGGTCGAGGAAATCACCGCCAACCTCTCGCGCATCCGCGATTTCTTCGTCATCGCCCGGAACTCGGCCTTCTCATACAAGGGCCGCTCGGTCGACGTACGGCAGGTCGGCCGCGAGCTCGGCGTGCGCTATGCGGTCGAAGGCAGCGTCAGGCGTGTCGGCGAGCGCGTGCGCATCACCGCGCAGCTCGTCGATGCCGACAGCGGCAACCACATCTGGTCGAACAAGGTGGATGGCGGCGTCGCCGATCTGTTCGACCTGCAGGATCGCGTGGCGGCGGACGTGGCGAGCGCGCTGCAGCCCTCGATCCGCCGGGCAGAAGTCGAGCGCGCGCGGTCGAAGCGTCCCGACACCCTTGCCGCCTACGACCTCGTCATGCGCGCCTTCCCGCATCTGTGGGCGCACCGCATGGCCGAAAACCCCAAGGCCATCTCCTACCTCACCAGGGCCCTGTCGCTGGAGCCGACCTATGGCCTCGCGGCCGCCCTCGCCGCCTGGGCGCACGGCCAGCAGGTCGCCTACAACTGGACCTC
>Ga0070661_100002093_pt1 | contig 13735 bp, 9 predicted proteins | sample KBSC43metaG_FD_64663 | JGI IMG/M metagenome (GOLD analysis project Ga0070661, IMG submission 64663) | Corn rhizosphere microbial communities from Kellogg Biological Station, Michigan, USA - KBS C4-3 metaG | ecosystem: Host-associated > Plants > Roots > Rhizosphere > Soil ...
TCCATCGCCGTGCTCGGCGATCGCCGGAACGTCTGTGGAGGCCACGGTGCACGCGCCTCCGGCCGAGCGCAGCTGAGTACGCGTGAGCACGAGCGATTCGATTGCGGGTCGCGCGGCCAGGATTTCCGCCCACGTCAGCGCCCCGTCGCCGTCCTCGTCCAGCTGCAACGACTGATGCAGATCGCGGATGTCGAAGTCCCACTCGGCGTGAACCCTCGAGTCGCCCTCTGCTCGCAAGGCGAGGAAGCTGCTGCCGGACGTGTGCGCAAACGCGCCTACGTAAGCGAAGAGCAGCACGATGCCGACCAGCAGCTTCCTCATCGTGAAACTCCGAGCAGAGTGTCGAGACGCACGTCCTGGTAGTGATAGCGCTGCTGCCACGCCTGGACGGCGTTCAGCGATTCGCGATCATGAGTGGCAGCCGCAGTCGCGGCGAGCAGCAGCGCGTCGTCGGCTTCGTTCCGCTCCTGGAAACTCGCACGGGCATCGGGCTTCGCCTTCGCCGGGTCGTGCAGCAGCGTCAGCTCGAAGCGGGCTCGATCCCGCAGATGCGCTCGCTCGTTGCGCGCATCGGCTTCCTGCCAGGCAAGTTGCAAGCGCTGGGCATCGAGCGTCCCGGCGTCGCGGCTAGCGAGCACGCTGCGTGCCCGGTCCGCAAGCGAGCCGCCGCGATTCGCCACTTGCAGTGCCTCAGCGAATCGTCCGGCCGACAACAGCCAGTCGGCGTAGGTGATGCGCGCGTAGTGACTCAGTGGATCGAGATCGAAAGACTCGCGATACCATCGTTCCGCAGTGCCTTGATCGCCGAGTCGGACGGCGAATTCCGCTGCGACCCCTGCGGCCCAGCTTCGGGTCGCATCCTCGCCGCGTTGATAGTCCAGCACACGCAGCAGCAACGCTTGTGCTCGCGGCAAGTCGCCCTGTGCCGCGCGAGCCTGCGCTATGCAGGTCGTCGAAGTGAGCAAATCGACGAACGGCATCAGCGCCGTGCAGTCCGCCAGCGCTTGCTGCGGCTCGTGGAGATGCAGCCTGACCTGCGCGCGCATCAGGCGCGCTTCGCGATGATGGCTGTCGCTATCGAGAATCTCGCCGAGCACTTGCTCGGCGGCTGCGAATTCGTGTTTGTGCTGCAGAAGCCGCGCGCGGCGCAGCTTCAATGCAAGATTGCCCGCGTCGCCGGCGCCCTGCACGACTTGCTCGGCGTAGCCGTAGTAACGCTCGTTGCCGCTGCGCGCGCCGGCGACGATCAGCTCATCGACATAGCGAATGGTTGCATCGAGGTCGTTCGGAGCGGCGAGACTTGCAGCACGCAACTGTGCGAGCTGCGACTCGCCGGTCGAGCTGCCGAGCCGCAATACGACCTGCCCCGGATCGTCCGGCCGATAAACGCGGACCGCAGCTTCGGCATCCATGCCGAAGGCTGCGACCGCGAGCAACGCCATGGGGAAATAGCGCCGCATGGGGCTCACTGCAAGAGCGCGTTGAACGCGTTCGGGTCGTCGTCCGCGTCCTGGGTGAACGTGAACCCTCGCAGTGAACGCGGCTCACCGTTTTCCGCGTCGCCAAACGCATCGATCACGGTCGTCGTGAACGACACGAACACTCCATTGACGGTGACGCCGACCACCTGTTGGACGAACAGCCCATCGGGATCGGCGGCGCGGATCGTGATCGTCGCGTTGCCGAATACTTCCGGAGCCGGAGTGATCTGCAACGTGCGATTCGTGCCGCTGCCGCCGAGCACGATTCCCGCCGCGGGAATGATCGACGGATCGGACGAAGTCGCCGTGACGGTCACGGCATTCGCACCCGAATCCGCGTCGCCGACCTGGAAGGTCAGCACGGGCGTCGTCGTGTCCTGAGGTAACGTCTGATTCGCGAGACCGACGATCGTCGGCGCCTGCTTCGCGGCAGGCGGCGAGTTGCCGCCGCCGTAGCCGCCGCCACCGCCGCACGCCGCCAGACCAGCGGTCGCGAGCACGGCAGCAACTGCCAAGCCAGTCATTCTGTGGATCTTCATGACGGTCGCTCCTTAGTTGGTCGCGCCGGGAAGCGGCGTGCGCAGGTACGGGAACGTCTCGTCGAAATCCGCAGCGCTGATCGGCGCGCCATCGGTGAACGCGACCTTGCCGAGCGGCGCGTCTTCGGGCTTGCACAGCTTGAGGTCCGTCAGCGTGCCGTTGACGGGCACGGGATGGCACAAGCGGCCCATCACCACGCGCAGCGCGATATCGACCACGTCGTCACCCGGACGGCGGCCGTTCGGGAAGCCGGCGAGATCGTTGCCAGCGACACCGAAGGTGCTCTGCATGTCAGCGGGCTGCGCCGCGATCTTGGTGTTGAGACGCATCATCTCGGACGGCGTCACAGTCTTCTGCTGGTTCACGTCTTTGAAGCCCGTCAGGAACGCCGTGACCAGATCCATGCGCGGCAGATTCGACGGCGCGATGTTCGCAATCGGCGTAGGCGGCTTGAGGATGTCGTTCACCGCCTTGTTGAACAGCGCATCGAGCAGCGCCGGCAGCGTCGGATTCGTCACGTACTTCGCGAACTGACCGTCGTCCTTCGGCTCGCTGGCGCTGTAGCGATCCTTGTCCGGCAGGCCGATCACGAGCTCGTTGACCAGCGGCGCCGACAGACGCGAAACCTGCGTCCACGCACCGCCGTTGACGTCGGGCTTCGCGAAGTTCGCGTTCGGGTTGAGGATGCGCGCCTGGCGCATGCTTGCCGAAGTCCAACCGCCGATCACGCCGTTGCCGTTGCCGGTGAGGCACGCGGCCGGCAGCTCGAGCGCCAGCGTCGTGATGTTGGCGTCGGCGATGATGTCGTTCGCCTTGTCCTGCTTGATGCCGATGCCGCCGGGCAAACCGCCCTGGTCGGGCGGCACGTCCGCGTCGACCGGCACGAAGTTCACGAGATCGAACACCTTGCCGAGGTTCACGACGAAACTCTCTGCGCGCTGACCGACGAACACGCGGCCCGGCTTGGCGCAGCCTGGCACCGAGATCTCGTTGATGAAGGTCTTCGCGTACTGCTCGTAGCCCGCGACGCTGCCGAAAGTCTTGGTGCCGACGAAGTCGTAGGGCTTGCCGAGCTCGGTCGCGCCGTCGCCGGTGCGAGTGATCGGCGAGACCTGGCCGGTGCGGCGATCGCCGCGAATCATCGTCAGCGTGTAGCTCTCGTTGAAGTTGAGGTTGGACACGTCCTGCGCGCTGACCGGTCCGATGTTCTTCAGCGGCACGGCGACATTCTGGTCGCCGATCATCAGCTTCGCGCCGGTGTTGTTCTCGCCGAGGCGATTCTTGAAGCGGAACTGGAAGGTCAGGTCTTCGACCGCGTCGCCGTCGCTGTCGACGTGAATCTCGTACACCGCGTTCGGATCGAGCGCGAAGTAATTCGGGCCGCCGTACGGATCCTGCAGCGGCACGTAGTTCGCGATCAGCGTGACGTAGTCGCCGCGATTCGCCTCGTACGAATTGAACATGTAGAAGTCGGTGGAATCCACCGCCGGCAAGCGCGTGATGTTCGGCGCTTCGCGATGGCTGGAGCCGCTCGCGACGATCGGCGTCAGCAGCGGCAGGCTCGCGGCGCACAGCGCGCTCACGAGAGCAGTCGTTCGAATCTTCATGATCGTCGTCTCCGGTTGGTTGCGATGTCTGGGACGCGATACGCGAAGAGGTTGCGCGCGGATGCAAAGAAATCTGCACGCGAAAGTGCTGCATCCAATCTGCTTTTCGAGCAGTAGAGACCGCTAGGTTTGCGGGGGCTTATGCCACCCCTGTGCCGGCGTGCTGCGTGCGCCGGCATTTTTTTGAGAGAATCGGTGCATCCAGACGCTACCCATGCACGTACATGGACTAATGGCTGACGTTCACTCCCAGACGCTCCCGGCTCATGCGGGTCCGCTGCCGTCGCAGGACGCGACGCAGGCGGAGCATCTCGAGCTGCTGCTCGGGCGTTGCGCACAGCGCGACGAGCGCGCTTTGCAAGAGCTGTATCAGCTGGTTTCCGGGCAGCTGCTGGGCATCCTGATGCGGATCCTGCGCCGCCGCGCGGTCGCGGAAGAGGCCTTGCAGGACGTTATGGTGAAGATCTGGGAGCGTGCCGATCAGTACGTGGCGTACCGCGGCCGGGCGATGGCCTGGATCACCGCGATCGCGCGCTATCGTGCTATCGACCTGCTCCGCCGGCAGCAGGCGGCGTCGCCGATCGACGATGCGCCGGCCGAGGCGCTGGTCGACATCACCGCCGCGGACTTCGTCGACACGACCACTTCCGCGCGCATGCGCAAGGCGCTGCACGATTGCTTCAGCAAGCTGACGGCTGAGCAACGTCGCTGCCTAGAGCTGGCGTACGTCGATGGTTATTCCCAGGACCAGATCGCCGGCGAGATCGAAAGTCCGCTCGGCACGGTCAAGAGCTGGATGCGTCGCGGCCTGGCGAGCCTGAAGCGGTGCCTGGACTCATGAACTACCAGCACCCAAAACTGATCGAGGAGCTGGCCGCGCAGTATGTCCTGGGCACGCTGCGCGGGCGTGCGCGCCGCCGCTTCGAGCGTGTCTGCGCGCGCAACGCGAAAGCGCTCGATGCCGTGCGTCAGTGGGAAGATCGTCTGGTCGATCTGCTCGCAGGTGTCGTGCCTGTCGCGCCTTCCGCGGTCGTGTGGGATCAAATCAAGTTCCGCGTGCGGCGTGACCGCGCGCTGCGGCCGAAGCGCGTCGGCGCGACGTTCGGCAACTGGCGTTTCGCATTGGCCGCGGGCATCGCGGCGCTCGCCATCGCATTCGGCTTGTGGACCGGCTTCGGCCCGGGGAGAACGGAGCAGATCGCAACGGTCTGGGATCAACAGACACAGATGTGGAGCATCGAGGCCACTCGCAGTCGCGGCGCCCTGCAGGTCAACGCGAGCGCGAACTTGATGCTGGATCCGGCGCGTGCCTACGAGTTGTGGGCTTTGCCCGGCGGCGGCGCTGCGCCCGTGTCTCTCGGCCTGATGCCGAAGAGCGGCCAATGGACTCTGCAGTTGAACGACGCGCAGCGCCTGGCGCTGTCGCGTTCGAAGCAGATCGCAATCAGCCTCGAGCCGCCCGGCGGCTCGCCCACCGGTGCACCGACCGGACCCGTGCTGTTCGTCGCAGACGTCGCCGTCCCCGGCTGAGGGTCGGCCGCTCCAGCGCATCCTGCGCCCGCGCCATTCGCGCATCCCTGCGCAGCAGGCTTCAACCCGACATCCCCACGCCGCTCGCAGTATGCTTGGCAGCTCTGCAGCATCGCCGCGAGAAATTTGTACATGGTCGATACGGCCAGGCGCCTCACGAGCCGCTCCGGACTGAGCCTCGAAGTGACCTCGCGCGGCGCGCTCCGCCGCTTCGACTGCGGCAGCACTGCGCTGAACCTGTTCGTCGGCAACGAGCTCGACGGCGGGCCGACGAACCTCTATCTGCGCCGACACCACAGCGGCACGACGACATTCGCTCCCCTGCTCGGCCCGCGCAGCGCGACGCGCTTCGACCTGCGCCAGGCGGACAACAGACTCATCGGTGCTGGCAGCTGGCAAGGCATCGACTACGTGATCGCGCTGCTGCTCGCGCAGGATGCGCCCGCGTGGTTCTGGCACGTGCGCCTGCTGAACACGACTCCGTCGCAGCATCAGCTCGATCTGATTTACGCGCAGGACATCGCGCTGGCGCCGTATGGGACGGTGCGGCTCAACGAGTATTACGTCAGTCAATACGTCGATCACACGCCGCTGCAGCATCAGTCGCGTGGCTGCGCGATCGCCTCGCGACAGAACCTGCCTGCGGAAGGACGCAATCCGTGGTGCGTGATCGGTTCGCTGCGCAGTGCCACGTCATTCGCGACGGACGCGATGCAGTTGCGCGATCTGACGAAGGCGCTGCCGGGCCGCCGCTTGCAGCACGAGCACTCGATGGTTGCGATCCAGGACGCGACGTTGCACATCGATGCCGGGCAGAGCATCAGCGCGGGATTCTTCGGCCTGTATCGCACCGATCATCCGGGTGCGACAGCGCCGGCCGATCTCGAAAGCATCGACCGGGCGACCGCATTGCCCGAAGCAGTGCAAGGGACGATCGGCTTCGTGCCTGCGGACGTGACGACTACGGCCATCCCGTTGTTCGCTGCGGCTCCGGCGTTGCAATCGAACGATCTCGATGACACTGCCGCACGAGCGCTGTTTCCCGGCGAATGGCGGCATGAAGAGCGCGACGAACAAGGCGCGTTGCTTTCGTTTTTTCATGGCGATGACTGCCATGTCGTGACGCGCGCGAAGGAACTGCGTGTGATGCGGCCGCACGGTCACATGCTGCGCACTGGTTTGCACATCACGCCGGATGAGACTGCGCTGACGTCGACCGCCTGGATGAACGGCGTGTTCCACTCGATGCTCACGCAGGGTCACGTGAGCTTCAACCGATTCCTGTCGACGACACATAGTTATATCGGGCTGTTCCATTCGCACGGGCAGCGGATATTTGTCGAGGTCGATGGCGCGTGGCGATTGCTCGATATGCCGTCGGCGTTCGAGATGACACGCAACGCGTGTCGTTGGATCTACGCTCTCGGCAGCGACACGATCCAGGTTCGCGCGGCAGCGAGCAGCGAAGCGCACGAAGTGACGCTGAGTGTCGAAGTCGCGCCGGCGAAGCCGCTGCGCTTGCTGATTTCGCATCACGTCGCAATGAACGGCGACGACGGCAGCACCGATGACTCCGCTGCGTGGCGGCGCGAGGGCGACGATGTCGTCGTTACAGCGTCGCCAGGCACCGATAGGGCGCAGCGTTTTCCGAACGGCAGCTTCACCATCGCTCCGCTCGGCGGCACCGGGTTTCAGCGTGTCGGCGGGGACGAATGGCTGTTCGCGGACGGCCGGTCCCGAAAACAGCCATATATATGTATCGTCACGGCGCCCGCCGCGTCCGCTGCACTGCGGATTCGCGGGCAATTGGTGGCCGAGAGTGAGCCGACGCCGCTGCGCGTGGCAAAGCCGGGCGGTCTCACGCCGCAATTGACGATGAATGCGCCGGCCGCGGGGCCACTCAGCCAGCACCTGGCGCGCGTCGCCGACATCATTCCGTGGTTCGCACAGAACGCGTTCGTGCATTACCTGTCGCCGCGCGGGCTGGAGCAATACTCCGGCGGCGGTTGGGGCACGCGCGATGTTTGCCAGGGTCCGGTCGAGTTGCTGCTGGCGCTCGGGCGAGTCGAGCCGATCCGCGATCTGCTGCTGCGAGTGATGAGCGCGCAGAATCCTGACGGCGATTGGCCGCAGTGGTTCATGTTCTTCGAGCGCGACAGCGCGATTCGCGCCGGCGATTCGCACGGCGACATCGTCTTCTGGCCGGTGCTCGCGCTCGCTCAATACCTGATCGCGTCGGGCGACAAGAGTCTGCTCGACGAGCAAGTCGCCGGCGCGAGCGTGTGGCAGCACGCGGAGCGAGCGCTGGCGTTGATCGAGAAACGCGTGGTTCGCGACACAGCACTCGCCGCCTACGGACATGGCGATTGGAACGACGCGCTCCAGCCCGCCGACCCATCGATGCGCGAACACATGTGCAGCGCGTGGACGGTCACGCTGCACTATCAGATGCTTCTGACTCTCGCACGCGCTCTGCGCTCGATCGGTCGCACACAAGAGGCATCGACGTTCGAGAAGCGAGCGGAAGCCGTGCAGCGCGACTTCCAGAGATTGCTGGTCGTCGATGACGTGCTCGCGGGCTACGCACTGTTCGAAGGCACCGGCGTGCGCTACCTGCTGCATCCGAGCGACACGACCACCGGCGTCCGGTACAGCTCGCTGGCGATGATCCACGCGATCCTCGAAGACCTGCTGACGCCGGAACAAGCGCGCAAGCATCTGCAGCTGCTCGACACGCATCTGCGCGGTCCCGACGGCGTGCGCTTGTTCGACAAGCCGATGCCGTATCACGGCGGACCGATGCGCTTGTTCCAGCGCGCCGAGAGCGCCACGTTCTTCGGCCGCGAGATCGGGCTGATGTACATGCACGCGCATCTGCGCTACGCGCAGGCGCTTGCGCACGTAGGCGAAGCGGATCGCTTCTTCAACGCGCTTTGCCAGGCCAACCCGATTGGCATCCGCGCCATCGTCTCGCCCGCGACGCTGCGGCAAGCGAACTGCTACTACTCGAGCTCCGATGCCGCGTTCGCGGATCGCTACGAAGCGAGTGCGGAGTATCAGCGTGTAGTCGAAGGACGAGTCGATCTCGACGGCGGCTGGCGCATCTATTCCAGCGGCGCCGGCATCGCGCTGGGATTGATCGTGCGCCGATTCCTCGGGCTGAGCGTGGAAGCGAATGCACTCAGCGTGGATCCGGTCATTCCGTCGGCGCTCGACGGCCTGCAGCTTACAACGACGCTGCTCGGCAAGCCGACCGAGGTGCGCTACGCGGTGGGCGCGAAGGGATGCGGCGTCAGCAGGATCGAGTTGAACGGGCAGACGTTGCAGTTCGAGCGCGAGAGAAATCCGTATCGCGAGGGAGCTGCGCGCGTCGCGATCGACGCACTGCGCGAGGCACTGCAGGCGAAGAAGAACGATCTGGAGATAGTTTTGGGCTAGTGGGCTGGCTGCCGGCGATGAGACCGGCAGCCAGCCCCTGACCGTTACGGCGTCGTTCCCGCGACGATCGGATTCAAGAACGGCTCCAGCACGCGGACGTCGCCGTCCCAGTCGCCGTCATTCCAGACGCGGCCAGCGGGATTGGTCGCCGACTGGCCGCCGTTGCGTACGATCACGAGATCGAGGCTCGGAATCACCACGATCAGCTCTTCGCCCAGGCCCCAGGCCCAGAACGTATCCGTCGGCACGTTCGCCATGGTGTGGGACTTGTTCGTCCACCACAGCACGCCATAGTCGGTCTGCGCGTTGGGGAACAGGTGACCAGGGAGGTCAGGCTCGACCGGCAGACTGGCATTCTCCGGAACCGGCGTGTGCACCTGGGTAACGAATGCCTCGCTCAGGATCTGCTGGTCCTTCCACTTACCTTGGCGCAGGAACAGCAACCCGACGCGCGCCATCGCGTTGGTATTGGCCAGGATGCCGGACGCAAGCTCGCGATACTGCAGAGTGCTGCCGGGACGTGTGGCCGGACGCTGCGCATTCGTGCGCCAGACGACGTCGGCGGCCACGCCGCCCGGGTTGACACCGAGCTTGGACCACACTTCTCGCTGTGCCACGGCGCTCAGGTCCTCCTGATAGATCGTGGTGAGCACGTCAGCAAGCCAGTTCAACCCCGCGTCCGAGTAGGCCCAGCGGGTGCCCGGGTCGAACTTGATGATGGACGCGGTTTCGCCATTCGCCTGCTTGTCCGGTTTCTCGAACCCGGAGGTGTGTGTTGCGAGCTGGCTGATGGTGATCAACTGCGCCTGCGCCGCGTTGGTGGTCGGCGGCGTGCCAAACGTCGGCATGTAGTCGACGCCCTTGCCCGTCAGCGCAATCTTGTTGGCATCGAGGGCGAGGCCCAACAGGATGCCGCCCATCGACTTGGTCACGGACTTCATCTCGAGTCGCTGGTCGATGTCGCCCCACAGATGCACCAGCTGGCCGTGGCGCACGACCATGCCGCTCCCCGCGTTTACGCCGCTCGGCACTGCCTGTGCGGCGGCCGCCGCGTCGTTCAGCTTGTTCTGGTCCATGCCGACATCGGCAGCATTGACCTTGGCCCAGCCATGGAACTCCGAGCCATCGTCGTCGGCCGGCCAGATGAGCGCCGCCGCCGGCGCATCGCTGACTGTGACCGCAACCGTATCCGTCCCGGTCAAGGTGCCGTCGCTTACGGTAAGCGTCAGCGTGTAGGCACCGGCAGTCGTGAACGACGCGTTGGTCGCCGCCGCCTTGTCCGCCGAGAACGTCACACCCGCGGACGGGCTCGCCGTCCACTGATATGTCAACGACGAGGCCGGACCGTCGTCCGTTGCCGAACCTGTCAGCGACACCGTGGCGTTCGGCAACGTCGCCGTCGCGTCGGCGCCGGCGTTGACGACTGGCGCCGCATTCGTCGCCGGCGGTGCAGGCGGAGGATTGCTGCCGCCACCACCACCGCCACCGCCGCACGCAGCGAGCGTGATCAGCGTGCTCGCAATAAGAATGCTCTTGAATCCGCGCATGGAAAAATTTCCCCTACTGAAAAAACGCCGGCACCCGGCGCGCTGTGCATGACAACGCTCACACGCGCGTCAAAGATCCTAGCCACTGTCCGAAAAAATTCACGGGCAGGAACTGCACGCGCAATGCGCAGCGCGCGTGTATTTTTTTCGCGTTGTATTTTTTTCAGCGCGGCTCAGAAGCCGCGGTGCGTGGCGATGAATTGCAATTCTGCCGTCGTCGACTGGCGACCGAGCACGGCGTTGCGATGGGGAAAGCGACCGAAGCGATCGACGATGTCCTTGTGGCGATGCGCATACTCGAGATTGTCGGCAAGCCCGAGCTGCGTGAACAACTCGATCGAGCGCACCTGCACCGCGCGATCTTCGCTGTGCTGGAACGGCATGTAGAGGAACAGACGCTGCTGTTGCGTGAGCTGCAGATCGAGGCCCGCGGCAATCGCATGCTGCGAGATCGCCAGTGCCAGCGCGTCGGTCGCGAACGCGCGCGGGGAGCCGCGAAACATGTTGCGCGGAAACTGGTCGAGCACGATCACGGCGGCGATGCACTCGAGCGGTGTCGTGAGTTGCTGCGGACGGATCTGCGCGAGCTGCTCGTACCAACCGCCGAAGCGCTCGCGAATCGCCGCATCGACGGCGTCGTCCTTGCGAAACCACGCCTCGGTCGGCAATTCCTCGAACCAATAGCGGCGAACCTGCGCGGCCCAGTCGCTCTGCATGCGAGTCTCCCGTCGCTTACGGCAACGTGAAAAAGAAAGTCGCGCCGCGCCCCGGCGCAGCGTCGGCCCACACCTGCCCGCCGTGACGCTCGATGATCTGCTTGACGATCGCCAGCCCGACGCCGGTGCCTTCGAAGTCGCCAGCAGGGTGCAGGCGCTCGAACACGCCGAATAGTTTACCTGCATGCTGCGGATCGAAGCCGATCCCGTTATCGCGCACGAAATACACCGTGACCTCGCCGCGGCGCTCGCAGCCGATCTGGATACGCGGCGGATCGGCGCCGCGCGAGAACTTGAGCGCGTTGCCGAGCAGGTTCGTGAGCACCTGTTTCAACAACGCGGGATCGGCTTGCACGGTGCGCAGCTCATCCGGGCTCACCTCGTACACTACCGCAGGCGAATGCGGCAGCTCGTGCAGAACCGAGCGCACGATGTCCCAGAGCAGCAGCGGCTGCTTCTGCAGGGGACGCCGGCCGATCAGCGCGAAGTTGAGCAGGTCGTCGATGAGTTTGGCCATGCGCGCGAGATTGCGACGGATCGCCCCGGCATGATGGCGCTGCGCTTCGGGCGTCGTGTCCGCCTCATCCAGAAAGCGGATGACGTGACCGTCGATGGCTCGCAGCGGCGCGCGCAGATCGTGCGAGACGCTGTATGCGAAGGCTTCGAGGTCGCGATTCGCGGTCGACAGCTCACGGTTCGCGACTTCGAGTTGCGCCGTGCGCTCGGCCACGCGCTGCTCGAGCGTCTCGTTCAGCAACCTGATTTCTGCCGCCTGCCGGCGCGCCTGCGTGATGTCGCGCACCGAGGCGGCGAAGCGCGGTCCGGTCGGCGCCGCGATCTGCACGATCGACAGCTCGACGAAGATCTCGCTGCCATCGCGGCAGCGGGCCGGCATCTCCAGGCGTTTGCCGAGCAGCGGATGCGCCGTGCGCTCCATGAACGTGCTCAGCGCGGCGATGTGTCGCTCGCGCAGATCCGCCGGAATGATGGTCTCGGTCAGGCGCCGACCGATCGCCTCGTGCGCGGACCAGCCGAACAGAGTGGTCGCCTGGCGATTCCACTCGACGATGCGATCGCCGGCATCGATGGCGACGTACGCATCGAGCGCATTCTCGAGGACTTGCGCGGCCTGACGCTCGCGCTCTGCCAGGGCCCGGTCGGCGCGTAGCCGCTCCTGCATTCGCAGCCGGCTCAGAGCGAGCGCTTGTGCCAATCCGGCCAGCAGCAACGTCGTCGACACGCCACCGAGCACGATCCAGGGAATCGGACTGTTCGTCATCGACAAGGCCGTGGCCGGCACGGACACGCGCACGGTCCATTCGTGAGCCGCGAGCGGCAAGTGCCGCGTTTCGGTCATGGCCTCGGGCATCCCGCCGTCGCCGGTTCTGTAGAGCAACGTGTCGGTGCTGGGCGCATCGCCGTCGAAGACTTCCACGAACGCCGCGTTGCCGGAGTCGGCAAGCGCCGCGCGGAAGAAATCCTCGGCCCGGAAAGGGCCGTAGACGAAGCCGCGCAGCGTCGCGCGGCGCTCCTCGACGGTCGCGGGCAAGTCGGGCGCGGAGTAGACCGGCAGGAACAGTAGAAAGCCGGCGGTGTGCAGCCCGCGCCGCGAGTCCTGGACGAGAACCACCTTGGCCGAGAGTGCCGCGGCACCGGTGTCGCGAGCCCGCTCCATCGCTGCCCGCCGTCGCGGCTCGCTCATCGGATCGAAGCCGAGCGCCAGCCGGTTGCTCTCGTCGAGCGGCTCGAGGAACACGATGGGAAACTGCTCGCGCTGGTCGCCACGCGCGGCGAAACCGACGCCCTGCAGTCCCGGATAGACGGTCGCGAGGCGCATCTGGGCCGTGAAACGCTGCCAGTCATCGCTCTTGATCGGCCAGAACGCGTCGATCAGCCCGACGCCGGCACGCAGCAGCGCCTCGTACGCGAGCAGACGATCGTCGATTGCGGATTCGGTGTCGGCCGCGAGGAGGTGCAGCTGGGTCCGTGCTCGCTGCTTCTCGCTCTCGATGGCGGTGCGGGCCGCGATCCAGGTGAGCGTGCCGCCGGCGAGGACCACGACGAGCGTGAGCATGGCGCCGGACACGCGTCGTAGCGCCGGCACTCGGCCGACGTGCAACGATTCGCTCCCGCCGCCCATGCGCGGCGAAGTATCGAGCACGATTCATGCAAACGGGCATGCGAGGAAGTACGAAGATGGGTACACTCCGCGCGTGAACGGAGCGAGCACGCCCCGTTCGGAGTGTTGATGCATCGATGAACAATCCCGCTGCTGTCGCGCAAGAGCCAGCATTCGAGATCCGATTCGGCCAGGTGGGCCTGGCGCAAATGCGGATCCGCAGCACCGACGCCGATGCACTCCAGGCCCAGCTGACGAAGCGTGTCGCTGCGGCCCCTGCCCTGTTCGAGCGTGCCGCGCTCTGCCTGGATCTCAGCTCACTCGATCACGAAATCTCCGCCGCCGACCTGCGCGCGGTGCTCGATGCCATCCGCCGGACGGGAATGATGCCCGTGGGACTCGCGCACGGCACAGCGGCGATCGACGCGCTGGCGCGCGAGCTCAACTTGCCGGTTCTGACCCAGTTTCGCGCGCAAAAGAGCTACGGCGCGGCCGTCGCGGCGGTCAAAGCAGTGCCGGCGGCACCGGTTCCGGAACCGGCTGCACCCGCACCGGCCGCCGCACCTGCTGCGCCTGTCGAAGAGATCGTGGCGCTGCCGGCCCTGATGCACCACCGTCCTGTGCGCTCAGGTCAGAAGATATACGCGCGTCATCGCGATCTCGTCGTTACGAGCGCAGTCGGCGCCGGCGCCGAAGTGATGGCGGACGGCTGCGTGCACGTCTACGGCACGCTGCGCGGCCGGGCGATGGCCGGCGT
>Ga0070661_100002095_pt1 | contig 13730 bp, 12 predicted proteins | sample KBSC43metaG_FD_64663 | JGI IMG/M metagenome (GOLD analysis project Ga0070661, IMG submission 64663) | Corn rhizosphere microbial communities from Kellogg Biological Station, Michigan, USA - KBS C4-3 metaG | ecosystem: Host-associated > Plants > Roots > Rhizosphere > Soil ...
ACAAGGCAATTGTGGAAAGCGAATCCCCGACGCGAAGCGGAACGACAAAGTCCGCGTCGACCGAAGCCAGCGCCTCGTGGATCGAGCGTGTCGGCTCATCCACCAGCGTCCACGCGGGATAGAGTTGCCGGTCAACCGACTTGACCGAGCGGTCGTGTTCCTCCGCCGTGGAGCCTTCCGCACCGTGCAGCATCACCGAAAATCGCGGCTGCCATGGCCATTTGTTCATGGTTTCCAGACAGCCGTCTGCGGGCCCGGCTTGTTTTTCGGTTCGGTCGATCCACACACGGTAGGGGAACGACAGGTCCGCGCTGGCGAGGCGCAGGCGGTTGCGGGCGCGCACTTTCCGCCGCGTCAGGTGCCAGTAAAGCGCTGCCACGGCCGGAATCGGCCTTCGTCCAATCAAACGGAGGAAATGTTCCCAGAAGGTCACTAGAAGTCGTCGGCCTTGGCGCCGAAAAGCCCGCAAATAGTTATGGTTAGGTTCAGGCAATGGCGAACAAACAGAACAGAGTCCACCGCATCGGAGGCGAACCGCGCGCGTTGCTTTCCGTTCGCCGGCGGTGTTAAGGCGCCGGGGGGTTTATCTGACCGTTTCAGGGTTCTTCAACCGATGTTGAATTTTCGCGTACCGCAGCGGAGCGGCCCGTTCCGTCGCGCCATTCTCGTTTCGAGCGCCTGCCTGGCGCTCGGAGCCTGCGCCAGCCTGCCATCGAGCGGGCCGACCGGGATCGACATCAGGCGCGCAGCGGTCGCGAAAAACGGTCATTACCCCTTCACGCTGGTCGAAGTCGAAAGTCCCGCGGCGCTTCCGCCGCCGCCGGTAATCCCCGCAAGCGCGCTGACCGTCATGCCTCCGCAGCCGACCGACCTGATCGGCCCCGGAGACGTTCTCAATGTGACGGTGTACGAGGCAGGAGTTTCGCTCTTTGGCACGGCCCTGAAGACTGCCGCGATCGGCGGAAGCTCGGGCATCGACACCAGCTCCACGGCCGAGAAGCTGCCGACGATGCGGGTCGACGATTACGGGTATATCCAAGTCCCGTTCGTCGGACGGCTGCGCGCGGCCGGCCACACGGCGGGCGAGCTTCAGGCGATGATCCAGAGCGGGCTGCGCGGCATGTCGCAGGACCCGCAAGTGATGGTTTCGATCGAGCAGTCGATCACGAACAGCGTGATCCTGGCGGGCGAGGTCACCCGGCCGGGGCGCCTCGTTCTGGCTACCAACCGCGAATCGCTGATCGACGCGATTGCGCTCGCGGGTGGCTACCGCGGCAGTGCGAAGGACGCCGTGGCGCGGGTCCAGCGCGACGGCCAAAGCTTCGAAATTCGCCTCAGCGACCTGCTCGATATGCCCCAGCAGGATTTCCAGATCGCTCCCGGCGACCGGATCACCCTGGTGAGCCGTCCGCAGAGCTTCTCGGTGCTGGGCGCGCCGAACAAGTCCGAAGAGATCGATTTCCCGCGCGGCAAGCTGAGCCTGGCCGAGGCGGTCGCCCTGGCCGGGGGCGCCAATCCCAACGCGGGGGATGCCGCCGCGGTGTTCGTGTTCCGCTACGTGCCGCAGGCCAACGGCACCGAGCAGCCGACGGTCTATCACCTGAACATGATGCGGCCGGGCGCCTATTTGCTGTCGCAGCGCTTCGCGATGCGCGACCGTGACGTTCTGTATGTGGGCAATGCGCGGGCCAATCAGCTGACCAAGTTCGTGCAGCTGCTGAGCCAGTTGTTCGTCCCCGTGGCGACAGCGCGAGCGGTCGCCCAATAAGTAGTGTTTGAAGTCCAAAGCGGGTCGGGTAATCGCCGCGGCGAGATTGTAATCGGGAACCCGCAATGGAATTTCGAAGCTTCGACGTCGACGGGCCGTTTGAAATAATTCCCAGAAAAATTGAGGATGAGCGGGGCTATTTCTCCGAGATTTTCAAGCTGAACGATTTTCTCGACCGGGCCGGCACGATTGAATTCGTGCAGGACAATCAATCACTCAGCGTCAAAACCGGCACGGTCCGCGGCATCCACTTCCAATCCCCACCCGCGGCGCAGGGCAAGCTCGTTCGCTGCCTCGCGGGAAAGCTGCTCGACGTCGCGGTCGATCTGCGGACGGACTCGCCAAGCTTTGGGCGATGGATTTCGGCGATCCTTTCGGCGGACCACAACAACCAGTTGTGGGTTCCGGCCGGCTTCGGCCACGCCTTCTGCACGCTGGAGCCCGATACGGTCATCGGTTATCGGGTAACGAGCTACTACAGCCCGGAGAACGACAAGGGCGTGGCATGGGACGATCCCGCGATCGGCATCGACTGGCCGGAAGTGGCCGATCCCGCAACGCTGTCCGGCAAGGACCGGGTGCAGCCCAGGCTGGCGGAGCTGCCGGCCTATTTCTCGATGAAGGATAGGTGATGCGGGTCGTCGTGACCGGGGGTGCTGGCTTCATCGGTTCGGCGCTGGTGCGCCATCTCGTGCTTGAGAAGGGCTATGAAGTCCTCAACGTCGATGTCCTCACCTATGCCGGCTACCTGCCTTCGCTGAGGGCGGTCGATGGCCGGGAGAATTATCGGTTCGTGCACGCGAACATCTGCGATCGAGCGGCGATGGAGCAGGCGATGTCGAGCTTCCGGCCCGACCGCATCGTGCACCTCGCCGCCGAAAGCCATGTCGACCGGTCGATCACCGGTGCTGCGGATTTCGTGCAGACCAACGTCATCGGGACGTTCACACTGCTCGAGGCCGCCCGCGGCTATTGGCTCGAGCTCGATCCTGCCGCGAAGGAGCGCTTTCGGTTCCTCCATGTTTCGACCGACGAAGTCTACGGCTCGCTCGGTGGTGAAGGGCTGTTCACCGAGGACACGCCCTACGATCCAAGCTCGCCATATTCGGCGTCAAAGGCATCTTCGGATCACCTCGCCAAGGCCTGGCAGCGCACCTATGGATTGCCGGTCGTCGTTTCCAATTGTTCCAACAACTACGGTCCTTACCACTTCCCCGAAAAGCTGATCCCGCTCACTATCCTCAACGCGCTCGCGGGCGAGCGACTCCCGGTCTACGGCAAGGGTGAGAATATCCGCGACTGGCTCTATGTCGAGGATCACGCGCGTGCCCTCGACCTGATTGCCGAGCGCGGAAGGCCCGGCGAGACCTACAATGTCGGCGGGCGCAACGAGCGGCGCAACATCGACGTGGTCCGCCGGATCTGCAGCGTCCTCGACCAGCTCGCACCATCCAACCGGCGGCGCGAGGAGCTGATTGAGTTCGTCACCGATCGTCCCGGACACGATGCTCGCTACGCCATCGACGCGAGCAAGCTGGAGACCGAGCTCGGCTGGCGGGCGGGGGAGAATTTCGACACCGGAATCGAAAAGACGGTGCAATGGTATCTCAACAACGACTGGTGGTGGCGGCCGCTGCGCGAGCGTTACGCCGGCGAGCGTCTCGGCCTGCTCAAATCCGCCGGGGGTTAGGCTAATGCGAATCCTTGTGACGGGACGCGAGGGTCAGGTGGTGTGCGCGCTGCTCGAGCGAGCGGCCGTAGCCGGCGTTGAAATCATCCCGATCGGCCGGCCGGACTTCGACCTCGCGGGGCCTCCCGACCGCATCGTTTCCGCGACCAAGGCCGGGCGACCGGACGTGATCGTTTCCGCTGCAGCCTATACGCAGGTCGACAAGGCCGAGAGCGAGCGCGAGCTCGCCTTCGCGGTCAACGCGCACGGGCCGCGCGCCATCGCGCGAGCCGCGGGCGAGCTCGGCGTGCCGCTCCTGCACCTGTCGACTGATTATGTGTTCGATGGGACCAAATCCTCGCCCTACAGCGAAGACGACCGGCCGAACCCCGCAGGAGCTTACGGCGCTTCGAAGCTTGCGGGCGAAGAAGCGGTGCTGGCTGAGAATGCCGATAGCGTCGTGCTCAGAACGGCGTGGGTGTACAGCCCGTTCGCGTCGAATTTCGTGAAGACCATGTTGCGTGTGGCCGCCGACCGTGAAGAGATTTCGGTCGTCGCCGATCAACGCGGCAATCCCACCTGCGCGCTCGACATCGCCGACGGTATCCTTGGCGTCGCAGCCAATCTCCGTGGGAACCCCGATCCCGCCCTGCGCGGCATCTTCCATATGACCGGTGCCAGCGAGGCGAGCTGGGCTGAGTTTGCCGAGGCCGTCTTCGCGGAGTCGAGCCGGGCCGGGGGGCCGAGCGCGCGGGTCAGACACATCTACGCGGCCGACTATCCGACCGCCGCTCGTCGGCCGGCCAATTCACGGCTCGATTCCGGCAAATTGGAGCGAACGCATGGCGTCAGCTTGCCGGACTGGCATTCGTCGTTGAAGGAAGTCGTGACCCGTCTGGTCGGGACGGGCAAGCGGAGCGTCAATCGATGAAAGGCATCATTCTCGCCGGTGGCAGCGGGACCCGGCTCTATCCGATGACCTTTGCTGTCTCGAAACAATTGCTTCCGGTCTACGACAAGCCGCTGGTCTATTACCCGCTGTCGACGTTGATGCTCGCCGGGATCCGCGACGTGCTGGTGATTACCACGCCGCATGATTCGGCGGCGTTCCAGACTCTTCTCGGCGATGGTGCCCAATGGGGCATGAACATCGGCTACGCTGTCCAGCCGGAACCGAAAGGACTGGCCCAGGCCTTCACCATCGGCGCGGACTTCGTCGGAGGCGGGCCATCGTGCCTCGTCCTGGGCGACAACATCTTTTTCGGCCATGGATTGCCCGAGGTGCTCACACGAGCGCGCGATCGCGCCTCGGGAGCGACCGTATTCGCTTACCACGTGGCCGATCCCGAACGTTACGGCGTGGTCGACTTCGATGACCAGATGCGGGCCTTGAGCATCGAGGAGAAGCCGGCAAGTCCGAAGTCGAACTGGGCGGTCACCGGCCTCTATTTCTACGACGAGCAGGTCGTCGATATCGCCGCCAATATCGAACCATCGGCGCGTGGCGAGCTCGAGATCACCGACGTCAACCAGGCGTATCTCGACCGCGGCCAGCTCCAGGTGGAAGTGATGGGCCGGGGTTACGCCTGGCTTGACACCGGCACGCCCGAGAGCTTGCTCGAAGCGGCTGCGTTCGTCGGCACGCTCGAGCGGCGGCAGGGAACCAAGATCGCTTGCCCGGAGGAGATCGCGTTCCGGATGGGTTTCATCGACGAGCAAGGGCTTGGGGTCGCCATCGATCGGCTCGGCAGGTCGGACTATGCCTCGTATCTTCGAGCCATGATGAAAGAGCCGGGTTGAGCAAGCCCGCCCGGCCGTGTTCAAGACCCGAGCTGCCCGACGTCACGCTGGTCGCGGTGACGAGCGTTGCTGTCGAAGCCACGGTCGCCGCGCTTAGTCGGTCATTGCGCCAGGCTCAGTTCGGCGAAGTGCTTCTGCTTTGCGACCAAAAACCATCGGATGGGGCGGACCCAGCCATTCAATGGCGTCCGATCGGGCGGCTGACATCTCGTCGCGACTATTCGCGGTTCATGCTCAGCGACCTGGCCGGACATATCTCGACCAGTCACGCTCTGTGCGTCCAGTGGGACGGTTTCGTCCTGCACGGCGATGCCTGGGATCCCCAGTTCCTCGACTATGACTATATCGGCGCAGTCTGGCCTCACTTCAGCGACGATCACAATGTCGGCAACGGCGGATTCTCGCTGCGCTCCCGGCGTCTGCTCGAGGAATGCCGGGCGCTCGATTACCAGGGGCCGGAGCTCGAGGACGTCGTTATTTCCAGGCTCTGCCGGCCACGCCTGGAGGCCGAGGGAATTCGCTTCGCGCCAGCCGCCGTTGCCCAGCGGTTCGCGTACGAGCGGGAGTCCCCGACGGGCCGCGAATTCGGCTTTCACGGTTCTTACAATCTGGTTCGCTACCTCGCGCCTGGAGAGGCGCTGCATCTGTTCCGATCGCTGGAGCCGCGAATGCTGGCAAGAAATGAGCGGTTCGAGCTGCTTGGCTGGGCCTTGGCGCGTGGCCGCCTGCGCCTCGCACTTGCCATGCTCGCGCGTCTGATATGATCGGCATGGAGACTTCGACGCGAATACTGTTGCAGGGCGGCAACAATTTGGATTTACTTTTCAGTAATTAGCCGTGACTCCGACGATGACTGGTCGATGAGCAGTGCCCGACCTTGACTGGAAGACTGCGAGCGATAGGGAGAAATGCTGCTCGGCTGGGGAAATCTGTGATTTCGAGCGCTGTGCCTATCATGCTGGCGAACAAGGATAAATCGCTCGAACTTCACGGGCGGGATGACCGTCGGGCGGCTCCCCGTGCGGCGCCGCGCCTGCTCCGCATTCCGCCGTTTCCGGGCGCCAGAATTCGGGATTTCGCGACACTCGGCGGAGGGTCGCCAGACATGGCTGATCTGGTCGAAAAGATCCGGCGCTCGAAGGTCGGGGGGACGTACTGGGCGGCGCAGCCCGAACTGCCATCGGGCTGCGTCCTGGTGCGCCGCGAGGCAGCGCTCGAAGCCGCGCAGCAGGTGGCTCAGGGCAAGCCCGTCGTGCTTTGGGCCGTGGACGGCGCTCCTGCAAAGCGCGCGAACGGCATCAAGGTCATCAGTGGCGATTGCGATCCGTGGCACATGCTTTCCGCTGCCGCCGCGGTCGTGCTCGAGCGGGACGATGAAATTCGGCCGATCGCTGCGCTGCTCGACGTGCCGGCCTACCTCCATTCGGTCGACAGCGCGCTGACTCCCGAATCCCGCAGCCCCGAGGAATTGCTTTCCGAGGAGCTAGCTTCGACAAGCTTCGAGAATCCCTTCACCGGCGATCCGATGAGCGCAGGCGAGATAATCGGCCTGTGCGCGTTCTGGCGGCAGCTGATCGACTCCAACCGCCACCTGGCGGGCGGGATCGGATTCGCGTTCTGGAAGCAGGACCATGTGGCGCCATTGCTATGGAGCGGGTCGGCTCCGTTCCGCTTCTTCAGAAATGCCGGAGAGATTGGTGCCAGCGCTGCCGTGGCGATCTGGCGCGCCAAGGCCGCACCGGAACCAATCGCCGAACTGGAGCGTGGGGGCGCGCCGGTGATCGAGGTCGAGGACGGGTTCCTTCGGTCGCGCGGATTGGGCGCGGACTGCATTCCACCCCTGTCGATCACGGTCGACCGGCTTGGGGCTTATTTCGATCCGTCAGCGCCGAGCGAGCTCGAACAGATCCTGCAGCGAGGCGAATTCGACGCGAACCTCATTGAACGCGCGCGCGGTCTTCGGCGCCTCATCGTTGACGCTGGAATCGGCAAATATGAACAGGGCGGCCTTGTCTTCGAGCGTCCGGCCGGCACCCGCCGGCACATCCTGGTGCCGGGCCAGGTCGAGGACGACCGGGCCGTCCAGGCTGGCGGTTGCGGCCTCGTTTCCAACCTGGAGCTGTTGAAAAAGGTCCGGGCGCAGGCGCCGGACGACTATATCATCTACAAGCCGCACCCCGACGTGCTCGCCGGCCATCGCCGCGGCGCGATCGCAGAGCGCATCTGCCTCGAATATGCCGATGAAATCTGCGGCGAAGTCCCGATCGCCTCGTTGCTGGCGATGGTCGATGAGGTTCATGTCAACACCTCGCTTGCCGGTTTCGAAGCCCTGCTGAGGGGCAAAGCGGTGACGACCTACGGCGTCCCCTTTTACGCCGGCTGGGGCCTGACCCGCGACCTCGGTCCGGTCCCGTCTCGCCGAACGGCTCGCCGGACCCTCGATGAGCTCGTCGCAGCGACACTATTAATTTACCCTCGCTATCTCGATCCTGTAACGGGTCTGCCTTGCCCTGCTGAAATCGTCGTGGCGCGCCTGAGCACCGGCGTTGAGAGTGAGTTGGGCCTGTTGGTCGGAGTGCGACGGCTACAGGGGAAAGTCATGCGTCGATTGAGGAGCCTGGTCCAGTGAATCGTCCGGCCGGAAATCTCAGCGTTTTATTGCGTCCGACTTTGCCGTTACCGGCCAAAGCACCGCAGCGCCCGCGCGTTCCCATCCACAAGCCGGAGCGGCGCGCGTTCGTCTTTCTGCAGGGCCCGCCGGGGCCGCTCCTTCATGAGCTCGCGACGGCGATGCGCGAGCGCGGCATGAAGGTCGAGCGGATCAACATCTGCTCGGGCGATCGGGTCGACTGGCCCGAACCGGCAACCAATTTCCGCGGCGCCTTCGGCGACTGGCCGGTGTTTTTCGACAATTTCCTGCGCGAACATCAGATTACCGACATCCTGCTGTTCGGCGATTGCCGGCCCTATCACGTCTCCGCGCGCGGAGTCGCGGCACTGCGCGGGGTTCGCACCTACGTCCTCGAGGAAGGCTACCTGCGCCCGCACTGGATGACCCTCGAGCTCGATGGCGTGAACGGCCATTCGCGCCTGGCTCGGAACAAGGAGTGGCTGATCGAGCAGGCGCGGGCGCTTCCGCCCGAGCCGTTCCTGCCGCCCGTCACCGCGACGTTCCGCCGCCGGGTGCGCGATACTGCGCGTCATTACATCGCCGTTCATGCGGGTCGGCTGGCCTTTCCGTTCTACCGCACGCACCGGCCTGGCTCGGCGTTGGTGGAGGCCGCTGGCTGGGGCTGGAAATATCTCGTCCGGGGGTTGCGCCAGCGGCAAACCAATGAGGTCCTCAATCGGCTGGAAGGGAAGTCATTCTTCCTGCTCCCGCTGCAATTGTCCGGCGACTATCAAATCCGCAGCCACTCGCCGTTTCCGGACATGCGGGCCGCAGCGTCCTACGTGATGGAAAGCTTCGCGCGTCACGCAGCGGACGAAGCGCATTTGCTGATCAAGGCGCATCCGTTCGATACGTCGCTCTCCAACTGGCGGTCCTACGTCTGGCGCCGGGCGCGGCGGCTGGGGATTGAAGAACGGGTGCACTTCATCGACGGCGGCAATCTCGAGCAGTTGGCGGCGGACGCGGCCGGCATGGTTTGCGTGAACAGCACTTCGGCGACCCTGGCGCTCGCCGCCGGCCGGCCGGTGTGCACGCTCGGCGAGGCCATCTACAAGGTTCCGGGGCTCACCTTTCCGAGGCACCTCGACGAGTTCTGGACCGACCCCGTTCCGCCCGAGCCCGGCCTTTACGGCGCCTTTCGCCGCGTGCTGGTCGACCGCTGCCTCGTCCGCGGCGGAATCGCCAGCGAATCAGCGGTCCAGACGCTCATCAAGTCGATGCTCGAGCGGCTGGGCTGCTAGCCGAGCGAAGCCAGCCAGTGTTCGACTTGGGCGAAGTGGCTCTCCCAAGTGGGCGCGTGATAGCCTTTCATTCGCTCCATCTGCGCCGAGCGGGCACTGCTGTCCGGCTTTGAATATTCGAGGATTGCTTCTTCCCAGCCTGCCTCGTCGAGCGGATCGAGCAAGGTCGGGATATCACCCCCGATCTCGTGGAAGACCGGCAAGTCGCTCGCGATAACCGGAACGCCCAGGCCCAGCGCTTCGATGATCGGCAGGCCGTAGCCTTCGGCGAGGCTCGGAAAAAGCAACGCTCGCGACGAGGCAAGATGTTCGGCCAATTCTTCGTCGGGGCAGCGCCTCAGCTCGACGATGTGACCGTGGAGCTTCTCGCTGCGGTCGAGAATCTCGAACACCGGTTCGGCCTCCCAGCCGCGCTGACCGACGATCAGCAACCGAGGCGCCGCGCTGCCGAAGCGATCGACCAGCCGCGACCAGATCCGCAGGAGCATCTGGTGATTTTTGCGCCCCTCAATCGTGCCGATGACGACAAAGGTCGGGCGACTTGGCGTGATGATTTGCCGAGGCCCGGGAACTGGATCGCCGCCGAGCCATGCGGTCTGCGCCAATGGCATCGGCAAAGCTTCATGTTCGGCGAAGGCTGCAAGTTCGTCCAGCGTTGCTTTGCTGTTGGCAATCACTCCAGCGGCGGTGTCCAACACTGTGCGAATCCGCTCCCGGTGCCGGTCGGCCTCGCCGGCGCGGCAGAATTGTGGGTGAGTGATTGGGATCAGATCGTGGACCAGGTAAATGGGTCTGACCGCCGTTCGCTTTGCCCACGTGCGGAAGCCGGGCAAATTGAGGCCGGTATGCCCGATGTTGAGATAGAGCCGACCGTTCCCCCCGGCATTCAGTCCGGACAGATGCCGCAATGAGCCCAGGGGCAGCTTCGCGCGGAATTGATCTGACGGTTCTTCGAGAAGCGCGAACAGTTCGCGCGAGGCATCGCGGTCGAGAATACGGCGAAAATAGCGATGCTGGACGATCGCCTGCGCGCGACCGCCAAAGTGCCGCAGGTAGGCAAGGCATACGCGGTCGATCCCCGTCGGGAGGCGGCCTTTCCAGCGACGCCAGATGAGCCGCGTCACGTCGAGCAAATAGGGAGCTTCGTCGGTCACTAAAGGAAAAATGGCTCGCGAAAGGAAGGAGAAGCGCGCCCTTCCCAAGAACTTCAGCAAGCGTCAACGCGGTTCCCGGAAGCACGTTCGGCCTCAGTCCTGATGCACGCTCTCCAGATAAGCAGCAAGCTCACCGCTGCCGCCGATGCGACGGCCGCCGATGGATGTTTGTGGCGTTGCGGCGCCGCCATGCTCGTCCTTGAGGCTGTCAACCTGCTCGCGGCTCGAGAGCAGATGTTCTTCAACCTCGAAGCCCGCGTCGTCGAGCATTCGCCGAGCGAGCAGGCCGAAGGGGCATTCGTGGGGCGGCAACTCATTCGTTAGAGGATGGCGGTACGCTTGGTCATTGCATCATCCTTCGCGGTTACTTCCCCGCCAATGCCCGGTGCGGAAAAAGAATGCTGCTCTCGCGGCGCGGCGCGGCTCGCGCTATGCGCGCCGCGATGAACCCGCTCTACGAGCAGATGCAGACCAGCGTGTTCGAACGCATGTCGCTTGCTGCAAGCCGGCACGGGGCGGTGAACCTCGGCCAGGGCTTTCCCGATTTCGGCTGGCCGGACGAAATCCTGGAAGCCGCCGCGCAAGCGCTGAAGGATGGGTCGAACCAATATGCGCCCTCGCGCGGGACGATGGCGCTGCGCGAGGCGGTCGCGGCCCATTACAACCGCCAGTTCGCAGAGAATCTGACGGCAGCCAATGTCTGCGTCACGAGTGGTGCGACGGAAGCGCTGGGCGCGGCCATCCTTGCGACCCTCGAGCCGGGCGACGAAGTCATCATCTTCACGCCCGCGTACGACAGTTATGCGCCCATGATCCGCAGGGCAGGGGGTATTCCGGTGGAGGTCGCGCTACGGCCGCCGAGTTGGCGGATCGAGCGCGATGACTTGCAGGCGGCTGTCACCGGGCGGACTCGGGCAATCCTGTTCAACAATCCGCACAACCCGGCCGGCCGGCTGTTCGATCGCGAGGAGCTCGACGCCGTCGCTGCACTTGCGCGCGATCACGACCTCATCGTGATCAGCGACGAAGTGTGGGAGCATGTCCTGCTCGACGGGCGGCGCTTCACGCCGATCGCGACCTTGCCGGGCATGGCGGAGCGGACGATCAAAATCGGGTCGGCGGGCAAGATCTTCTCGCTGACCGGGTGGAAAGTCGGGTGGATGGTGGCGTCGCCGGAGCTTGCGAACCTGGTCGCCCGCGCGCACCAATTCCTGACCTTCGCGACGCCGCCGAACCTTCAGGCGGCGGTTGCCTTTGGGCTCAACGAAGGGGATTCCTGGCTCCACCCGATGCGCGACCGCTTCGAGCGCGCGCGCGACCGCATGGCCGATGGTCTTCGAGCCGCCGGATATGCCGTGCTGCCGGCAACCTCGACCTATTTCCTCGTCGTCGACCTCGCGGCTTCCGGGATCGATCTCGACGACGAGGGTTTCGCCAGTGCCGCAGTCGAACAAGCGGGTGTCGCGGTCGTCCCGCTGTCGCCATTCGCCGAGCGGGAGGCGCCAAGGCATCTCGTGCGGCTATGCTTCGGCAAGAAGGACGAGACGATCGACGCCGGCGTCGCCGGGATGGCCCGGGCAAAGGAGATGCTGACATGAGCCCGGCGGACGAAACAGCTGAGCTGCTGCGCCACTTCGGCATCGAAAGCTCGGGCGAGCTAGCCAGCCGGTCGCCCATCGATGGCGCCGAGATTGGCCGGGTCGTCATCGGCGATCCAGGCAATGCCGCGGCCAGTGCCGAACGCGCTTTCCTCGAATGGCGGACCGTTCCAGCGCCGCGCCGCGGAGAGCTGGTCCGCCTGATTGGCAAGGGACTGCGTCAGGCAAAGCCGGAGCTCGCCAGGTTGATCACGCTCGAGGCCGGCAAGATCATCCAGGAGAGCCTCGGCGAAGTGCAGGAGATGATCGACATCTGCGACTTTGCGGTCGGGCTGTCGCGCCAGCTCTACGGGGTCACGATCGCGAGCGAACGGCCACGCCACCGGATGATGGAGCAATGGCAGCCCCTCGGGCCTGTAATGGTGATCAGCGCGTTCAATTTTCCGGTCGCGGTCTGGGCGTGGAACGCCGCGCTTGCGCTGGTTTGCGGCAACCCCGTCATCTGGAAGCCCAGCGAGAAGACACCGCTTTGCGCCGAAGCAGTGATGGCGCTTGTCCGGCGCGCCCTCGAGGAGTTCGGTGACGCGCCCGATGGACTGGTCCAGCTCGTGCAGGGCGAGCGCGACATCGGTGAAGCGCTAGTCGAAGATCACCGGATCGCACTGGTCTCGGCGACTGGTTCGACCGCCATGGGCCGCGCGGTGGGTCCACGTGTGGCGCAGCGCTTCGGCCGGGTGCTGCTCGAGCTCGGCGGCAACAATGCGATGATCGTGTGCCCCTCGGCCGACCTCGAGCTGGCCGCTCGCGCGATCCTGTTTTCGGCTGCGGGGACGGCGGGACAGCGCTGCACCACCTTGCGCCGCCTGATCGTGCACGAGAGCGTCGCTGATCGACTTATCGACCGTGTTCGGAGCTTGTTTGATGAGGTGAAAATCGGCGACCCGCGTCACAGGGGCACGTTGATTGGGCCGCTGATCGACGAGGCGGCGTTCGACGCCATGCGGGAAGTGATGGGCGAGAAGATCGAGCGTGTCGATGCGGTCCCGGGCGGTCACTATGTGCGACCGGCACTGGTCGAGACTCCCGCCCAGCAAGGAAGCGTGCTCAGGGAGACGTTCGCGCCGATCCTGTACGTGCTCCGCTACCGAGAATTCGACGAGGCCATCGCCCTCAACAATTCGGTGCCGCAAGGATTGTCGTCGTCAATCTTCACGAACGATCTTCGCGAGGCGGAGCGGTTCTTGTCGGCGGCGGGTTCCGACTGCGGTATCGCCAACGTCAACATTGGACCATCCGGCGCGGAAATCGGTGGCGCTTTCGGGGGCGAGAAGGAAACCGGCGGCGGACGCGAGAGCGGATCGGACAGCTGGCGCGCCTACATGCGCCGACAGACCAACACCATCAATTACGGGTCAGATCTGCCACTCGCCCAGGGCATCCGCTTCGACGTCGCCCCATAGCGCCAGCTTCTCCTCGGCGATCATCGCCGGCCAGGCGCGGCGGAACTTGCAGATCCAGTCCTTGAGGGCGCCCGGTTCGAGCGGCGCCGACACCAGATAGCCCTGCACGCAGTCGCAGCCCAGCTCGCGCACCACGCGCAACTGGTCAATTGTCTCGACCCCCTCGGCGGTTGCGGTGAGCCCTAGACCATGCGCGAGTTCGGTCACCGCCTGGATGATCAGCCGCGAATCCCGCGAGTAGGCGACGTCGGCAACGAAGGCCTGGTCGATTTTGACCTCGGTGAAGGGCAACTGGCGAAGCTGCATGAGCGAGGAATAACCCGTGCCGAAATCGTCGATCGCGAGGCCGATGCCCTTGATCCGGAAGCG
>Ga0070661_100002099_pt1 | contig 13722 bp, 17 predicted proteins | sample KBSC43metaG_FD_64663 | JGI IMG/M metagenome (GOLD analysis project Ga0070661, IMG submission 64663) | Corn rhizosphere microbial communities from Kellogg Biological Station, Michigan, USA - KBS C4-3 metaG | ecosystem: Host-associated > Plants > Roots > Rhizosphere > Soil ...
GCGGCAGGGTGGGGTGGTAATCCCGAAAAGGAAGCCATATATTTAAATATTACACCAGTAAAGAATGACGGCAAGACCATTTACAAACTCGCAGTAAAAGATGTTCCTGTAGATGCTTTCTGGTCGATCAGTGTTTATAATGCAGAAGGCTATTATGAAAAGAATGCGCAAAACGCTTATACGTTGAATGATCTTACTGCAAAAAAAGAACCCGACGGTTCGGTGGTCATACAATTTGGTGGATGTGATGGCGACGTTTCAAACTGTTTGCCGATCGTATCAGGTTGGAATTATTGCGTCAGGCTTTATCGTCCACGTCCGGAAATAATAAATGGAAAATGGAAGTTTCCGGAGCCGCAACCGGTAAGGTGAGTTATGAGTTACAAGTTATGAGTAACGAATAATCAATAACCAACTATGAGTAGTATCGAGCAACCACGTCACACTCTTGTTATAATCATGATCTGCATTACAGCCGCAAGTAGCTTGTATGCGCAAGATTCTACAGAAACAAATCACAGATGGCGTTTCTTATTGGAACCCTATATTATTTTCCCCAACATGAACGGCACAGCAGGATTGGGTGGCTTGCCTAATGCGCCGGTAGATGAAAATGCCGGTGACATTTTTAGAAACTTGCAGTTTGGCGGCATGCTATACGCTGAAGCGAAAAAAGGGTTATGGACTTTTAGTTCTGATCTTACCTACATGCATTTAAGATCTGAGGCAGGCATTGGTGATGCATTCGGTACCGGTACAGTGGACATCAAACAACTAGCGTGGGAAGTTGCCGGCATGCGTCAATTGGCGCCATGGTTTGAGTTGGGTCTTGCATTTCAATTGAACAACATTAAATCTGATGTTGATCTTTTTATCAACACATCCAGTGGTATAGAGGAACGAACCAGCAGGATCGATGAAACATGGGTCGATCCTTCTGTTCTTGTTCGTGTCAAGACAGATATCTCAAAGAACAAGAAATGGTTTTTCCAATTTCGTGGCAATATAGGTGGCGGTGGCATTGGCTCAGATCTGTACTGGCAATTACAAAGTTATTTCGGATATCGTTTTTCAAAATTATTCCAGTTGTCGGCCGGCTATCGTGTCACCTATATTGATTATGAAACAGGCAGTGGCAATGATCGCTTTGTATACAACATGACAACATTTGGTCCTGTGATTCGATTTGGGTTCAACCTTGGAAAATTCTAATGTTTTTCGTTGTGCCCTTTGTGACCAATAAATGGACCACTAAGGACACGAGGGATACACAAAGTTCACGATGAGGATAGATGTCCGGCGGTGACAGGCCCTTTTTTTGGCGGGAGTGAATGCTGAAAAGTGTGATTATATTATTACAGGCAGCTAAAAATAAACAAAAATGAAAAAGGCAATTCTATTTATAACTTTTTGTTTTGTTGCAGCAACAGCTGTGAACACGCAGAAATGGCTTGACATTGACAAAGTACGTGCATGATAAAATTGAAAGACTTGAAAAGGCAAGTACGTAGTGAAAGTTCAGTGGGGAGTTGTAAAGGGGGACTGGGAAGTCCAAGGTTATACTCGCTGAGGAAGTGTTAGCCGATCCTGATTTGTGATTGGCGTTTCGTCCCTTTTCGGAATGAGTCCTCTATTTTCCAGTTCGCCGATAATCTTCTCGATCTTCTTTTTGCAATTCTGATATTCCTTATTTGGCTGTATTCCTTTGTTAAGACGAAAGAGATGAGTAAACCTCAGGGTATGTTCTGCGAGCAGATCAATAAGTACCGAATCTTTCAATTGATGTAAATTTCGCATGGGCTACCAATACGTATAGATTGCTCTACAAACGCTGTGCAAAAACAAGTAAAGCGGAACACAGAGATTCGAGGCGGAATTTTCTCTACAAATGAAGTAATATTTATTTGGATGAGGTGACAATTCCTAAAGAGAGGCGATTCTATCACTTGTTTCATTTCTTTTATGGGTTTAATTTTTTACTTAACTATATTGACTATAAAATCTGATCATGAGAACAGTTATCCTTCTGCTTGCTTCAAACATCTTTATGACCTTTGCCTGGTATTATCATCTGCAGCAAAAAGGATGGCCGCTTTGGAAAGCGATCATGCTGAGCTGGCTTATCGCATTTTTTGAATACTGCCTGATGGTCCCTGCCAACAGGTACGGTTTTGCAGGTGGATTTAGTGGGTATCAATTGAAGATGATCCAGGAAGTGATCACCCTCGTGGTATTTTGCTTATTCGCTATGTTTGTATTAAAGGAACCGTTCCAACTCCGTTACCTGGTCAGTTTTGGATTATTGTTGGGCGCGGTTTATTTTATGTTCAGGAAGTGATTTTAAGTGGAACCCGCATTAAATGGAAAGGGGATGTAGAAACATCCCCAGGTAACACATGAGAAGAATAAATGTTTTCATTTTTGTTTCGCAAATAGCAGCTCGCCGGCACCATCTGTTTTTACTTTCAGAATGATCTTGCCTGCTACTTTTTTGCCAAGTTCAAGTGCTACCTCGTTGTCTGTTCTAAAATGAATACCTGCCTCGAAACGTGATTCTGCAGCGTCCTTAGCTTTCTGCTCGAAGTAAGGTCTATCAGCAGGAAAGAAATATGAATACAGTTCACACATCACACCACTAATTGCTGCGTGCCCGGAAGGATAACCAGGAAATGGTGGAGTCGGCACCAGCGAGTGATAAGTGGTGTCATATTGATTGGGTCGAATGCCCCAATAAGTGTACTTGGCGTCCCAGCATGCTACAAAACCATCGTAGTATCCGATAGCAGTAATTGCATATAACCGGGCAGCACGCGGCGGATCGAGATGCAGATTGTACTCGAATATTTTTTTATCTAACGCCTCATTCCAGAAGCCCTGGCTGGCCCAAAAAAATGCATTGGCATTAGAACTAAATGTTCGCTTGAAGTTTTTCATCTCAGCCATATCCTTTGTAAAATCAGGAGGAGGGACTGGACGAAATTCACTGCTACTGTCAAGGACAACAGTTTTATTCTTACCTGCGAGTGGGAGCATTGCAAATTTTCCTTTCCAGAAACCAGGGCCCTGGGGAATTATCCCATCCCACGCTGCCTTGTACACGAAATCTTTGGTGACTTCAATTTCTTTTTCAGCAATTTTTTTCCCGAGTTCAAAACCTGCACGGGTATCTTCTGGAAATGCAACACCGGCTGCAACTCTTGATATCATGAGTTGTTTCGCCATCTTGTTCACGGAGTCGGTTAAGTAAGGGTAGAAGTGTGATATGATCGTTACGGCGACGCCCGCGGCAATCGAATACTCGCAAGGAAAGGAGGGACTTGCTGGTTTTAACACAAAAGCTTTTATGCGGCTATCAGTAGCAAAAGGGCGAGGTTGCTTATAGGCATATTTTGTATCCCATCCTGCAATGGTCGCGTCATAGATGCCTGTGCCGAGCAGCATGTTTGCAAGTGCACCATATCTGCCTGTATCAACAGTCCATGTTTGCATCATCATATTTTGCCAGTGATAACCAGGCGCACCCTCATTCCAATACTGGATCTGTTGCCAACCTATGGCGTCCAAATTTTTTTGAATTGAAAGCACCTCTCTAATTTCATTTTTGTATGACCGGGGTGCAGGCAATCGATAATCCTTTCCAGATGTGATGAACCAGGTCTTCCAGTTCCCTGCAGAGGGTTCTATTTGTGCCAATACCCGGATAGAAACCAACGATACCACTGCAAGAAGCGTTAAATGTTTTCTCATAAAATTTTTGCACAAGAATATTGGATTTACGAAAGCGCTGCTATAGGGAGTCAACAAACAACAGTGGATCGTAAACAAACGACTTAAAGGATATTAAGGTATTTGGATAATATGATATTAATATGCCGGTGTCAACAATATCTAATATCCAATATCTAATATCTAATATCAGAATAACTAATCACCAACAAAATCAAAATGTATATAGGATGACCATTCGGCGTTACCGGTTGACTCAAAACTCAATTCCATAGACTGCTTCATTCAAAGAGAAAGATTTGCCGATATTTATCAGCGAAATGAAATCAAAGAAACAGCTGATCAAGTTTTACATCTGGGTTGCCCTTGCATATGCATCATTGTGGGTGCTTGGGGATCGGCACAGTCTCTCTATCACCTTTTGGCAGGCAGTCGGGAATAATTTGTGGAGGGTGATCTACCTTGCTGTTATCAATTTTATTTTTTTAGAATATGCAGGGCCTTTTATTCTTCGAAAAAGGCGGTTTCTTATTTATAATATTCTTCTGGGCGTGATTATTCTTTGGATATTTTGTATCATATGGTCGTTTGGGCTCTATGAATGGAGACTCCTGGGGATCAACCTGCATGTCTTTACCGCGATCGGAACCTTTAAATCAAAGGACGCAGCCCTTGCCAGCCAAATGGGATATAGTGTCGGTTCGATCTTCTTTTTTGGCACAATAAGACATATTTATAATTATATAAAGTTGCGGCAGTCCGCGCAACAATTGCGTATGGAAAAGCAGGCTGCCGAATTGAATTACCTCAAGTCACAAACAAACCCCCATTTTTTGTTCAATACCTTAAACAACATTTATTCATTGGCAAGGGATAAGAATGACCTGGCACCTGAATCTATTCTGCGTCTTTCAAAAATATTGCGTTTCATGCTTTATGAAGCAGGCGGGCAGTATATTTCGATCGAGCAGGAATTGAAGATCATCACCGATTACATTGCTCTTGAAAAATTGCGTTATGATGAATCGTTGCATATCAATTTCAACTACGACGTTGAAGACATGAAACAAGCATTACCGCCACTTCTATTGATTCCGCTGGTTGAAAATGCATTTAAGCATGGTGCGTCTGAAACAAGAAATCATCCCTTTGTTGATATTCATCTTTCTGTAAATAAAAGGCAGCTGGCATTTTCTGTCAAAAATTCTGCAGAGACGTTTTCGGAACCGGAACGTATAATAGAGAATATCGGTCTTTCGAATTTGAGACGGCAACTGCAATTGCTGTATACCGATTATGATCTTGCACTCAACCAGGCTGAGTCAGTGTTCACTGCTAATTTAAAAATCAATCTTGCAAGCCATGTCAAAAATTAAATGTATCATCATTGAGGATGAGCCTCTGGCGGCAAAGGTCTTAACGGATTATATTTTGCAAACGCCGTTTTTAGAATTACAGGCGACGTTCAAGGATGCGATCCTCGCAACAGACTGGTTAAGGTATAATGTCACAGATCTTATTTTTTTAGACATTCATCTGCCTAAGTTAAAGGGTATGGCTTTTTTGAAAACTCTTGCCCATCCCCCGGCAGTCATCATCACCACGGCCTATCATCAATATGCTGTGGAAGGTTTCGACATGAATGTAACAGATTACTTACTCAAGCCTTTTGAGTTTGAACGTTTTTTAGTGGCAGTAAATAAGGTAAGAACAGCGGGACGAGAAAAGACTGATGAAAGGAGTGAAATAAAAGACCACTTGTTTTTGAATGTACAAAAAAAGAAAGTGAAAATTTTATTTTCGGAAATTATTTATATCGAAAGCCAGCGGGAATATATCAGGATCGTTACCACAAAAAAAGAATGGATATCAAAGATCAGTACACATGAAATTGAAGCGATGTTGCCCGCGAACCTTTTCAAGAGAATCCATCGTTCGTTTATCGTAGCCTTGAACAAGATCGATTCTTACACCGCTGACTCGGTAGAAGTAAATGGGGTAGCTATTCCCGTTGGAAGAGACTACCGCGATAGTATTAAAGACTTATAGGGGCGTTGTCGGAGAAATGCAGGCCCGAGCGCCTGCATTTCAAACACTGATCAGCCTATTTCTATCTTTCTTGGCTGTTTTTGTTTTGCCTTTTCCTTTTTAGGAATGCTTAGTCGAAGCACCCCGTCCTTATAGTGTGCCTCTATTTTATCTTCGTCCACTACTTCCTTTGGCAATGAAAAACTGCGTTGAAATGATTGATAGCTGAATTCCTTACGGCTGTATTTCTCTTTTTCATTGTCTTGCCATTCTTCACTTCTTTCTGAAGAAATCGTGAGAACATTGTTATCCAGTTCAATTTTGAAATCCTCCTTTCTCATACCCGGCGCTGCCATTTCCACTTCGTAGCTATTTTCCGTTTCTTTAATGTTTACCGCTGGCAGGGTGGTATTGGGATTTGAAAAATTGGAACTGCCCCAATCAATCATTCCCCTGTTAAAGAAATCATCGTCGTCCCAAAAACGACTAAAGGCTGGTAGGAAATTCCTGTTTCTTCCGATTAGTGATGACATACGACCTCCTTTTTTACAGATTAGAAATATTTTTACGAATTGAATTGCCACAAGCTAAATGCCACCGTCTCGGTAAGGACCATATTTATTCAGTAATATGTCAATTAGGAAATTATTTCCTGTCGTTTCTACAGTTTTTTGAAAAATTTTCAGGAAAGCATAGAACGAACGACGATTGGTTGACAACAATTGTAAAACTGGTTTTACATATGGGAGAATTTTGCACAATGGCCGTCCCATTGGAGGCATTACTTCCGATCAGCAGAATAGCAAAGCCCAAACTCGCCATTGGAAAATGGTTTAGTTGCGACGAGCGTAAGTTTTATTTTATTCGACATCTCTTTAAATAAAGGTATGCCTCTTCCAAAAATGATCGGGTTAACAAAGATCCAGTAACTATCGATCACATCGTGTTGCATCAATAGTTGCGAAACGGCAGGGCTGCCAAAGATCAATATGTCTTTACCCGGCTGATTTTTAATTTTTCTTATTTCATTCGGAATATCATTGCTGATCACCGTTGTGTTATTGAGATTTCCCGGCGTCATCATTCTTGAGATGACAATTTTTTTTGCGCTGTTGTACCAGGTCGAATACGCAATCGTGCCTTGTGAAGCATTAGGACGGTCTTTTGCCTTTGGCCAATAATAGTTGAGCAATTCGTAAGACCTCCGTCCAAATAAAGCCGAGTCTGCTTCTTGTGCCAAGCTACACACAAATTGTAAGTTTTCTTCGCCGGGGTCAAAATCATCTAATTCCCCTTCAGCGCCTGCTACAAAACCATCCAGCGAGGTGTGAGCAAGTAGAACGAGCTTTCTCATTGCATCTATGGTTTACTTTCAAACAATATTTAAAAAGGTTCATTCACGGGATCTGTTCCGAATCTGAGCACATGCCCGTCGGGATCTTCGACGTGCATTTCTAACGCCCAGGGATGATTGACGGGAGCCTGGCGGATCGTTACTCCTTTTTCTTTGAGCTCGTTGTATAATGAATATATTTCGCCGTCAAATCCGATCCAGATCCATGTGCCCGGGTTTCCCTGTTCTCCTTTGCATAAATAAATTCCACAATTATCACGACTGATGCTCGTAAAATTCTCATCTCCCCACTCCGCCTCTTCAAATCCCAGGATACCAATATAAAACTCGCGGGCGGTTTGCATATTCTTCACAGAGAGAATCGGCTGAATATTTTCTATTCGAATGGCCGGGCCATTTTTAATTTGCTCACTCATTGTCAATGATTAAATTTTTATTAACTGATCAATAAATACAATCAATACTGTTTGCTTTTTCGCTTGCCCTACTTTAGAAACCTACTTTATAAAATTAAGCAAGCTTCAGTTTTAAAATCGGGGAAAATTTTCGCTCCCGGCAAAGTGGGTGCAGGAAGATTTGTTGTTCACACCAGCAAGGCTTATTTCGGGCTCGGCGGAGGGCTTTTCTACACAATGAAACTTTCGACAACGGTACGCCGTCACGCAGCAGTGTTGAAGGTTACGTGGGTATAGAAGCAAACTTGTTTGACGTAAAGGATCTAAGCCTATTGAGCAGCCTCTATGTCTAAGCAAGTATTACTGAATCTGGGAAGTGATGTACCGATTTTTCACTGGATATAAAGTATGATTTGCCATATAATTTTTATATCAGGTTGGGAGGCGCGTTAAACTTTGATAATCGTCCTGCCGTTGAAGAAAACGATGTAGATTATGTGACGGATCTCACTATTGGCTGGAGTTATAACAGCTTTAAATAATTAATGGTGACATAGTAAAAGGTTGCAACCGCGGTCTTTTGTTTTTGTACACCTCTGTTAAAAATATGGCTTGTAAATTGAAGGATCCATAAATGATAACTGTTTTAGTTACATTATTATTAAATCTTCTTTATGAAAAGAATAATCATTGTCCCCGTGATCTTAATGACCACCGTTATTTTCGCGCAATCCTTTCAACCAGGAATAAAAGCAGGCGTTAACATCAGCAATTTTACAGGAGGAGATTTTAATACCGTAGAGCATAAGGCCCTCATTGGATTTCATGGAGGTGGATTGCTTCGTTTTAAGTTCAATAATTTTGTTGTTCAGCCCGAAGTACTTTTCTCCACACAAGGCGCCAAAATAAAGGACAGCACATTCGAAGCAAACTACAAAATCAATTATGTGAATATCCCCGTGATGCTGCAATACGAAAGTGATGGTGGCTTTTATGTGGAAGCTGGTCCACAGATCGGTTTTAAAGTCAGCGAGAATATTCCCAACAGCTCGGTAGAAAATTTTGCAAAGAGCACCGATCTATCAATTGCTTTGGGCCTTGGATACATCAGTAAGATCGGTTTGGGCATCGGCGGACGTTATAATGTCGGTGTTAGCAAGGTTGGTGATTTTGATGCAAGTGATATTAGTCCGAATTTCAAAAACGGCGTAATACAGATCAGCCTGTTCTGGGTTTTCTTTCACGGCAAAAAAGCTGGATAATTAAATTAAGAAGATGACAATCGCGGAACGTCTTTCTTGGTCGCATCTTCTTTAAACTCAAGACCGGATCAAGACGCACATTACACGCTTCGTAAAAAAACGAAATCGTCTTTTACTTGTACTGTTTTATAATATCTGGCAAGTTCTGCGGCTCATTTAAGTATTATAAAGTCTTCCCACCATAAATTGTCGTAAATTTCTGATCCCAATTTGGCACAATCAGCTACCATTGCGCGCACCCGACAACATCAACATTAAATTATTTCATGGCCGGGCTCACTTGCCCGGTTATATAAATCGACCGTATGTTGGATTTAACTAAACTACAAAAGATCACGAGCCCTGTTGACGTTGAGAATATGGTTTTCATACCAGGAGGTAAATTCCTGATGGGCTCGGATAAATTTTATCCTGAAGAAAAACCAGTTCATGAGGTCACGGTAGATAGCTTTTACATAGACAAGTATGAAGTAACCAATGCTGAGTTTAGAAAGTTTATAAAAGAAACAGGCTATGTAACTGTAGCGGAAAGACCTCTCAATCCAAAAGATTATCCTGGTGCAGATCCAAAGTTGTTGGTTCCGGGTGCACTTGTATTTCAAAAGTCAAACAGGCCGGTTAATCTTAACGATTATCATAACTGGTGGGCATGGGTTCTCGGCACAAGCTGGCAGCATCCGAAAGGGCCGGGAAGCAATCTTCATGAAATGAAAGATCATCCGGTTGTTCATGTAGCTTATGAAGATGCAGAAGCTTATGCAAAATGGGCGGACAAAGAATTACCAACAGAGGCAGAGTGGGAGTTTGCTGCAAGAGGCGGGTTAGATGGAAAAAACTTTACCTGGGGTGATGAAGATGTTCAGTTGACGAAACCAATGGCCAACACGTGGCAAGGTGAATTTCCTTATCAGAATTTATTAATTGATAAATATGAAGGCACTGCGCCGGTTGGTTCATTTGAGCCGAATGGTTATGGATTGTATGACATGGCAGGTAATGTGTGGGAATGGACATGCGACTGGTATGTTGCTAATCTGGACGAGAGTGCGAACAAAGTAAAGAGCTGCTGCACCACTCATATTAATCCAAGAGTGATTTCAGATGAAGCGAGCTATGATCCTTTTCAGCCGGAAGTAAAAATTCCCAGGAAAGTGGTCAAGGGTGGTTCGCATTTATGTGCACCGAATTATTGTTTGAGATACAGACCAGCAGCGCGACAACCGCAAATGATCGATACAGGAATGAGTCATATTGGTTTCAGGTGTATCGTAAGAAAAGTGGGCGCGTGAGTCGTGAATCGTCAATCGTGAATCGTGAATAGTAAATGGTGATTCAAAAGTAACCTGTGACCAGCAACCAACAGCAAGTAATCAGTAACAAGCAACCACGATGGATAGGATCAGTCAATACAGGCAGCCTATGGTAACTGCAACGGGAATTTTTTTAGGATTCATGCTGAACTTCACCAGCGTGTGGATAAAGGATGCGTTTGCGAAGCATGCGTTCAAAGACTTTGTGGTTGCGATCAGCATTGTTGTTTCCCTGGCCGCTCTGTTGCTTGTGTTATTCCGTATGTTAAGAATGAATTACCCAACTCAACCGGATACATTTTATCGCCGAACGTTGGTTTTGTTCCTGATCGGTATTACCGTACCATTCCTGGCGTTCGTGATAGTAATAATTGAGAAGCTGGTAACTAATTTTCTTTGATAGTACTGATAAAAGAAGAATATGAAAATAAAACTTATTTTATTACTGCTGATTTTTTTGTTATAGGGAAAATCAATTATGAAATCAACGTCTTTCGGTGACCTTGTTTTACCAGACCGTTCAGCAAACTTTGATTGTACTTATCGTAAAATGTATCCATCTTTTCTGAAGTGATCTTTCCTTCTGCGTCCAATCCTTTTTCTTTGAGTAAATAACCGGCGGGTCTTTGCATATTCTTTTTTCAAAAAACCCCGTTGCCTTTCATTTATTATTAAGAAGATCGTTAATAGGTGATTGCTTCGCTTAGTTCAGGATGGAACGAATTGTTTTTTCAACAGCTGCTCCAATTGGTCGAGACAAATAGTAATGCCTTGTTCGAAGCCCATCTCAACAATTTTTTGTACGTCGGCTTCAGTGGCGTATGTCATTTTAAATTCTACTCTTGTGCCATTTGCAGTTTTGCTGAAGATCATACTCCCGCGTGACACCGGCAGATCAGAATTCAAATTGCCTCCCTCGTCACAAAAACCGTCTTCCATTTCAAAATTTTTCAGGGGGTTAATGGCAATGTAGTTCATGCGCGCCCAGTGTTTTTGACCTTCCGGGCTTACCATGGCGTATAACCAATAACCACCAGGTTTAAAATTCATTTTTTTGGTTTCGGCCCTCCACGGTGATGGTCCCCACCATTGATCCAATACTTTGCCGTCAGTATACGCTTGCCAAACTTTGTCTATTGGAGCATCAAACTCTCTCGATACAATGATCGATCTTGCTTTGAAGTTCTTAATGACTTCAGTTTTGCTGGTACTCATTTTTTACTTTTTTAATTTGGTTCATACTTTATCAAGCTGATCAAAAGTATTATTGGAAGTCGGACTATTCAAAGAGTCTTTTTTCTGTTCTCCTAATGTGAGTCGCAATCCCAAATACCCAAAAATCCCTGACAAGGCGGAGCCAATTATAATTGCAATTTTCGAGCCGTAGACCAGGCTTTCGTCGTTAAATGCGAGAAGTGTTATGAAGATGGACATTGTAAAACCGATACCCGCCAGCAAACCAGTCCATAATATATGTTTGCGTTTGATATCGGCAGGAATCGCACACAGCCCGATTGCTGTACCCATGACGGAAAACAAGAATATTCCCAGGGGCTTTCCGACAAACAATCCGAGAATAATTCCATAACTGTTGGATGTTGCCAATGTAGTAAAAATGGAAGACGAGAGTATTATAGCTGTATTTGCAAGTGCAAACAAGGGAAGAATTAAAAATGCGACCGGCTTGTGCAAGCGACGTTGCAATGCAAACGAGGAAGAGTTTTTGCCGCCACCGCCAAATGGAATGGCAAATGCCAGCAGGACGCCGCTGATTGTAGGGTGGATCCCCGAACGATACATAAAAAACCACATGGCGACACCGGCGACCAGGTATATCCATATGTTGTAGACGTGTAGCCTGCCTAATATGAACATAGCGAAAAAAGCCAGCAAGGCAAGTCCGAGCCAGGCGAGAGCGATATTTTGTGAATAGAATAATGCAATAACAATGATTGCACCAAGATCATCGATGATCGCTAAGGCAGTAAGGAAAATTTTTAATGAAACAGGAACGCGGTTGCCCAACAAGGAAAGAATGGCCAGCGAAAAAGCAATATCTGTCGCCATAGGAATTCCAAAGCCATTCTGTGATACCGTCCCGTGATTAAACATAAAGTGAATGATGGCTGGAACAAGCATTCCGCCGATCGCTGCAAGGACCGGTAACATGGCCTTTTTCAAATCCGAAAGCTCTCCTTTATAAATCTCTCTCTCGATCTCCAACCCAACCAACAGGAAGAAAATTGTCATCAATCCATCATTGATCCAAAATTCAACAGGTTTGGAAAAAATTTGAAGATGCCAAAGGCCCGAATACGACTCTCCAAAAAGATTTGCCAGCGTAAGAGAAACGATCGTGCACAAGATCAGGATCAGTCCCGATGTTTTCTCACTTTCGAAAAATTCCGTAAAAAGCCTGGATAATTTCATCGCATCAACCGTTAATGAAACAACAAACCTAAATGTACGCTACTATTCTAAATGAAAATATTTTTGGTGCGGGACTTCATGTATTCGTTTTTGTCTCTTAACTAACTATCATCTGTTCAGTTATCATCTCAATTACGCCGTTCGATGAATGAACCGCACATTTTGTCTATACCCGCCTACCGATAAATCATTTTCACAATCGTTGCTTTCATTGGCGGAATAATTTTACCAATGTGGTTCGCCGCAGTGTCCTTTTGAATTCATTCACCACATAGGCACCTCGGAATATAAAGAATACATAGTATCTCTGTGTGATTCCTACTGTTGTCTATAGGCCTATGTGGTGAAAAAATCTCGGACTCGTATAAACCTTTTGATGAAAATTATTCTTTAGTTCATGAAACAGATCAAGGAAGAGCATCGGCGCATTGTTAATATCTTATCTTTTAGCCTTATTCCCCTGGCCGGGTTTGCTACTGATATTTACCTGCCATCATTACCGTCGATGACTATCAGCCTGCATGCATCGGCATCACAAATACAATTATCACTATTGCTTTTCATGGCCAGCGCAGGTATCAGCCAGCTATTTGTGGGTAGTTTGCTAGACAGTTTTGGCCGTTATAAGTTAAGTAATAGTGCGCTGTTTATTTTCTCTGCCGCAAGCTTTATGATTGGATTGTTTCCCGGTTTGCACGTCTTATATGCTATGCGTATCGTCCAGGGTGTTGCAGCTGCTTTTGTTCTTGTTGCAAGGCGTGCTTATTTCATGGACACTTACTCAGGAGATCAATTGAAACATTATACGAGTTTGTTCTCTATTATCTGGGCTACTGCACCGATCGTTGCTCCGTTCCTGGGAGGCTATTTACAAAATGCCTTTGGATGGCGCAGTAGTTTTTATTTGCTGGGTATATTACCACTTGTCATACTCATATTAACATTGATATATGGTGGAGAGTCCGCGAAAGATATACAGCCCCTCCGGTTAAAGCCATTGATACATATTTATGGCTCTGTTCTCACAACAAAAGATTTTGCGTTAGGCCTTGTGATATTAGGATTGAATTACGGCATAGTATTGCTTTTTGGAATGGCTAGTCCCTTTGTCATTGAGCATCAATGGCACCAAACTCCTGTAGTTACCGGTTATTGTGCCCTGGTGTCCGGAGTTGCGATGATGGCAGGTGGTATCATTTCCAGGTCAATGCTCAGCA
>Ga0070661_100002118_pt1 | contig 13676 bp, 7 predicted proteins | sample KBSC43metaG_FD_64663 | JGI IMG/M metagenome (GOLD analysis project Ga0070661, IMG submission 64663) | Corn rhizosphere microbial communities from Kellogg Biological Station, Michigan, USA - KBS C4-3 metaG | ecosystem: Host-associated > Plants > Roots > Rhizosphere > Soil ...
TACAATGGTCAGGGCCTTACCCGGCACGGCATCATTGTAAACCTGTCCAACGCGAACCAGGTCGTGAACGGCGCGACCATCGCGGCCGGCACCGCGATCGACAGCATGGCTGCCCTCAATGGGCAAGGGTCGATCGATCACCTGATCAGCATCGAAGGCATCATCGGCACCGAATTCAACGACACGATCTTCGGTGGCAATGGCGAGACGCTGAACGGCGGGAACGGCAACGACAGCATCGTCTCGGACTCCGGCAATGACACCGTTATCGGCGGCGCCGGCAACGACACGCTCGTCACCGGCGGCGGCACGGATGTGCTTGAGGGCGACGGGGGTAACGACACGTTTGTCATTAGCGCCGGTACAACCAGTGTCACGATCTCGGACTTCGGGGCAGGCGACAGCATCGATCTGACTGCGTTTACCGGCGTCTCTACGGTGCAAAGCGCCCTCAGCTCCGATGGAGCCGGCGGTTCTCTGATCACCTTGGGAAGCACGGTTATTCATCTGGTCGGCGTCCCTCAGGCGAACGTCAGTGACTCGAGCTTCACCTTCAACGCCATCAATGGCTCGGGAACGATCAACGGCACTGCCAATGATGACACAATCAATGGCAGTGCGGGGGTGGACTCTATCCGCGGCCTGGGCGGCAACGACCTCATCTTCGGCCTGGGAAGCAACGATATCCTGATCGGCGACGATACGGTCGCCGGCGGTACCGGAAACGACACTCTGGACGGCGGCGCCGGCAACGACACGATGAGTGGCGGCGGCGGAGACGACACCTACTACGTGGACTCCACAGCCGACGTGGTCAACGAAAGCCAGTTCGGCGGCGCGGGGATCGACACAGTCATTTCGACGGTCACGTTCAGCCTTGCCGACACAATCCACGCCATCGGCACGATCGAAAACCTGACCCTCGCCGGTTCTGCCAATATCAACGGCACCGGCAACACCGCCAACAATGTCCTCACGGGCAACAGCGGCAACAACAGCCTCGATGGCGGTACGGGTAACGACACGATCACCGGCGGCGCAGGCACCGATACGCTCAACGGCAATGCAGGCAATGATACTTTCATCGTCGACAGCACGACGGACAGCTTTGTCGAAGCCGCCGGTGGCGGTACGGACACCGTCGTCTCGTCGGTGACGTTTAGCCTCGCGACCGCGACCGGCGCGACCCAGATCGAGAACCTGACGCTCGCTGCCGGGGCAGGGAGCATCAACGGCACCGGCAACACCCTCAACAACGTGCTGACCGGCAATGAAGGGAACAACAGCCTCGACGGCGGCACCGGCAACGACACGCTCAATGGCGGCACCGGGACTGACACTCTGACCGGCGGCGCCGGCAACGACACCTTCATCGTCGACAGCACGACCGACATCATCAATGAGGCAGCGGCGGGCGGCACCGACACCGTCATCTCGTCCGTCAGCTTCGACCTGTCCGCCTCGGCCGGTCTTCAGCAGGTTGAAAACCTGACCCTTGCCGCCGGCGCCGGCAACATCAACGGCACTGGCAACGGCCTCAATAACGTCATCACCGGCAACACCGACAGCAACAGCCTCGACGGCGGCGCGGGCAATGACTCCCTCGTGGGCGGCGGCGGGAACGACACGCTGAACGGCAACACCGGCAACGACACCATGGTCGGCGGCTCCGGCGACGACCTCTACTTCGTCGACTCCGCGAGCGACGTGGTCAGCGAGACCATTGCTGCGGGCGGTGGAACCGATACCGTCTCCGCCTCCGTCAGCTTCTCGATCGCGGCCCTCGCCAATATCGAGAACCTAGTGTTGACGGGTGGTGCGACGACCGGCACCGGCAACGCGCTCAACAACATCATCACCGGCAACAATCTGAGCAACACGCTCAACGGTGGCGCCGGCGCGGATACGATGAATGGCGGCACGTCGAGCGATACCTTCGTTGTCGACAACGCCGGGGACGTGATCAACGATGCCGGCGGCTCGGCGGACCTCGTCCAGTCGGGCATCACCTTCTCGATCGCAAGCATGAGCTTCATCGAGAATCTGACCCTGACCGGCACGGCGGCGATCAATGCCACGGGCAATACCGGCAACAACGTCATCACCGGGAACACCGGCGCCAACTCGCTCGCGGGCGGCGACGGCAACGACGTCCTCATCGGCAATGGTGGAACCGACACCCTCGATGGCGGCCTTGGCGCCGATACCATGACGGGCGGCGCGGGTAACGACACCTACATCGTCGATGACGCGGGCGACGTCATCAATGCCGATCCCGGCGGCGTCGATACGGTCCAGTCGAGCATTACGTTCAGCCTCGCCACCCTTGCAGCGGTCGAGAACCTCACGCTGACTGGCACTGCCAGCAACAACGCTACCGGTAACGCGCTCGCCAACACCCTCACGGGCAACATCGGGAACAACAGCCTCGACGGCGGCACCGGCAACGACTCTCTCATCGGCAATGACGGCAACGACACGCTGCAGGGCGGGGCCGGCAACGACACCATGATCGGTGGCGCCGGCGACGATACCTACTATGTCGATGTCGCAACCGATGTGGTCAACGAAACCATCGCCGGCAGCACCGGCACCGATACCGTCCATGTCGGCGGCACGCTGACGACCTATACGCTCGGCACCAATGTCGAGAATCTCGTCGTCGACAATGGGCTCGCCTTTAACGCTGTCGGCAATGGCCTGAACAACGTCATCACGGGCAACAACGCCGGCGACACATTGAACGGCGGCGTCGGCAACGACACCATGAATGGCGGGACCGGCAACGACACGTATTTCGTCGACAGTGCTCTCGATGTGGTCAACGACGCGGGCGGCGCCGCCGACACAGTGTCCACGTCTCTGTCGTACACGTTGCAGGCGGGCAACGGCATCGAGAACCTCATCCTCACCGGTACTGCCGCCGACGGTACCGGCAATGACGTCAACAACGTCATCACCGGCAACGCCTCGAACAACTCGCTCGACGGCGGCGATGGCAATGACTCGCTGGTGGGCGCCGCGGGTGCCGACACGCTGATCGGCGGCCTGGGCAACGATACCCTCGACGGCGGCGCGGGAACCGATTCCCTCGTCGGCGGCGACGGTGACGATACTTATGTCATCGACGTGCTCGGCGACATCGTCGATGAGAGCGCGAGCACGGGAACGGACAGTATCACCTATACCGGCGCGACCGGCGGCACCTACACGCTCGGTGCGAATATCGAAAACTTCACCGCCACCGCGGCGGCGGCGATGACGATAGTCGGTAATGGTGCGGACAATCGCATCACCGGCTTCAACGGCAATGACAGCCTGCGGGGCGATGTCGGCAACGACACGCTGGTTTCCGGCAATGGCAACGACACGCTAAATGGCGGCGATGGCAACGATGTGTACGTGCTGAATGGCACGGGCAACAAGACCATCATTGACTCTTCGGGCACCGATGAAGTCCAGGCCAATATCACTTACATCCTGACCGACATCTCCGGGATCGAGAACCTGACGCTGATCGGTACTACCAACATCAACGGCACCGGCAATTCAGGGGCCAACATCATCACCGGCAACACGGGCAACAACAGTCTCGTTGGCGGCGGTGGCGATGACGTGATCACCGGCGGCGGTGGCAACGACACGATCGATGGCGGCATCGGCGCCGACACGATGACGGGCGGGGCCGGGAACGATCTTTATATCGTCGACGATATCAACGACGTGGTGACCGATGACCCCGGTGGCAACGACACAGTTCAAGCTGGAGCAAGTTTCTCGCTCGCTCTCCTGACCACAATCGAAGGCTTAACCCTTACGGGTGCCGGCAACATCGATGGCACTGGCAATGCTCTCGCCAATACCATCACCGGCAACAGCGGCAACAACAGCATCGACGGCGGTGACGGCAATGACTCGCTGATCGGCAACGCCGGCAATGACACGCTGCAGGGCGGTATCGGCAACGATACGATGGCGGGCGGTGCCGGCAACGACATCTACTACGTCGACTCGGCTCTTGACGTGGTCAATGAGACGCTCACCGGAAGTGCGGGCATCGACACCGTTCATGTTGGCGGCGCACTCACCGCCTACACCCTGGGCACGAACGTCGAAAATCTCATCGTCGATGCGTCGGGTGCGTTCAACGCCATCGGCAACACGCTGGCCAACGTGATCACCGGAAACGACGACGGCGACACGCTCAACGGCGGCGCCGGCAGCGACACGATGAACGGGGGCACGGGGAACGACACCTATGTCGTCGACAGCGCGTCCGACATCATCAACGACGCCGGCGGCATCGACACGGTGTCGGCGGCGATCTCCTACACGCTTCAAGCCGGCAACGGCATCGAGAACCTAACCCTGACAGGCACGGCCGGGGTGGGTGTCGGCAACGAGCTCGACAACTTCATCACCGGCAACGCCAGCGCCAACACTCTCAACGGCGGTACGGGCGTCGACACCCTCGTGGGTGGCGCCGGCAATGATGCCTACATCGTCGACGGGATCGACGATGTAGTGACCGAGGGCTTGGGTGGTGGCACCGACACGGTGACCTTCAACGGCACCTCAGGCACCTATCTGCTCGGAGCCAACATCGAGAATCTGACGCTTGGCGTAGTCAGCGGGGCTTCCTACGCTCTTAATGCCACGGGCAACAATCTCGCCAACCTGATCACCGGCAACGCCGCCAGCAACATCCTGGACGGTGGCGTTAATACCACGGGCGTGGACACGCTGGTCGGCGGTGCCGGCAACGACATCTACATGATCCGGAACGTCGGGGATGTGATCACCGAAGCCGCCAACGCAGGCACCGACACTGTCCACTACTTCGGCACGGGCACCTACACGTTGGCAGCCAACGTCGAGAACCTCGTGATCGAGGGCAGCGGCAACGTCAACGGCACCGGTAGTGCGGTCGACAACGTGATGACCGGCAATAGCGGGGTCAATGTCCTCAACGGCGCCGCCGGCAACGATACGCTCGACGGCAATGGCGGCGGGGATTCGCTGATCGGCGGGGCCGGCGACGACACCTATATCGTCCGCGCGGCCGGCGACCACGTCGACGAGAGCACCAACGCGGGGGCCGGCACGGACACCGTGCTGTCCTATGTCGATTTCAGTCTCGTGGGCGGTGCGGGGCACCAGGTCACCGCCGGCACCGTCGAGAATCTGACGCTCCTCGGCACCGCGATCAGCGCCACCGGCAATGACGTCAACAACACGCTGATCGGCAACGCCTCGAACAACGTTATCCTCGGCGCCGGAGGCAACGACCTGATCCTGGGAGGAGACGGCGACGACACCATCGACGGCGGCACCGGTCACGATCAGATCTTCGGCGGAGCGGGCAACGACAAGTTTGTCTATAGCGACGCCGATTTCGGCGTCACCGCGACGCCGGGCAGCGGCTCGGCGGCGGCAAACAGCGACACGATCTTCGACTACAGTGCCGGCGACAGCTTCGACCTGCGCCAGCTGGTGTCCGACAACGACCTAATCAACGTTCAGGGCGACGTTGATGGCATTCTGCGGGTGGTAAGCGTCAACGGCGCGTACGCGATCGAGCTCAACGAAGGCGCCGCGCTGCACAATCAGGCGACGGCCGACTGGTCGGCGGCGTTCAACGTGTACACCTCGAACCCGGATAACATCACCGTCACGGTGGGCGACAACACCGGGACCACCTATCACTGGGATAGCGGTACCGGACACTTCATCGTCTGACGCCCAAGATCGGAAAATAGGTTACGGCCGGGGCTCGCCCCGGCCACTCGTTCTCCCAAAGCTGTGCGTTGAGGCACAGCCCCTGACCCTGTTTCAGGAATGTTGTCGGCCAAGGCCGCGCGATAGCGTCTCTTTCGAAGGGAGCGGCGCGCGTCAACCGGACGCGGCGGCATGGGGAACAAAGCGGTTTTTCCGGTTTCACGCTTTGGCCAACGAAACGGCAGGCGAGCGCCTACACCGCCCGCGCCGCTCCCTTGACGACAGTGTGCCGGCATCGCGCGCGAAGGCGGAGCTTGTCCCCTCAATCTGTGGATCGATGCGGCTTCACCATCCCCGGAATCAGGCGCCGGCGGTACATTCCGACTGACCGGCCCAGTCCGGTCACCGCACGGACGGCTCTCCGACAAATGGTCCCTCCAAAATGCGCCTGGCATTTCTGATTGGTCTTGTGTTGAGCGCCTGCATGACGCCTGCCATCGCGGACGATGCGTCCGATCTTGCCGCCGCAAAGGCGTCGATCGCGGCGGCGCATGTATCGGCGAGTTCCGATCTTAGCATGTGGTGCGGCGCTGCGATGACGCTTGTCGCGGCAGCGACCAAGGATACCGACGCCGCCAAGTCGAGCGCCGCCGATGCGTCGGCCAGTGAGTTCTTTGGCGAGGCAGCTGCCGGTCTGAAGACGGACGGCGTCAAGGACGAGGATCTGCCGGCGCTTACGGGCGCGTACATGACGCTCGCCAATGCGCAACTGGTCGCCCAAACAGAGCCTCCGTCGCACAGCACCGACGACTGCGTCACCAAATAGGGCCGGCCCGAGGGAGCTCTCTACCGGTTTCAATTTCATTCGGCGTCTGGGCACGGATCCTGCCGACACGACGCATTCTTCCGACGGCGCCTCTCAGGATTGACGTGTCCCGTTGACGCACCGGCTCAGATAAGACATAAGTCGCATATATGCGATATGTAGCTTATAACTGAGACCATGATCTCAAAGTCTGAATGGGAGGCGGGGGCTTCGAACCTGCTCAAATCCGTCATCAAGCGCAAAGGTCTGACCTATGCGCAGTTGACGGAGCGGCTGGAGGCGGAGGGCGTCCACGAGTCCGAAGCCAGCATCCGTAACAAGCTCTCCCGCGGCACATTCAGCGCGGTTTTTCTGCTGCAGTGCCTGAAGGCGTTGGGCATCGAGAATTTGAGAATGGATTGAGATGGCCGACGTACTCTTCATTCACAACAACTTCCCCGCTCAGTTCGGCTTCATCGCACGCAAACTGCAATCCGAGGGCCATCGCTGCGTCGCGATCGCGTCGAGGACCGGCACCAAGCTCGACAACATCGATCTGGTGCGCTGGCAGACGCGGCGGGGCAGCACGCCCAAGATCCTACCGGCTGCGGTGCGGATTGAAGCCGACCTCATCCGCGGCGGCGCCGCCGCCAAGGCCGGAGTGTTCTTGCGTGAAAAGGGCTTCGATCCGTCGTTGATCATCGGTCACCCCGGGTGGGGAGAAACCACTTACATGCGGGAAATATTCCCCAAGGCCCGGCAGATTGCCTATGCCGAGTACTATTACCGCAGCCAAGGCGGCGATGTGGGCTTCGATCCCGAGTTCAGTCCCCCCAAGAAGGACGAGCCCTACAGCCTCTACGCCAAGAACGCCGGCATGACGATGGCGTTCGCGGAAGCCGATGCGATCGTCGCGCCCACTCCCTTTCAGATGTCCCTACTTCCCCAAGTCTTCCGCTCGCGCGCCCGGGTCATCCATGAAGGCGTCGATACGCTCTATGTGAAACGCCATCCCAATCCCGTGTTGAAGCTGGGCAATGGCAAGACGCTCGATGGGAAAAAGCCTATCGTTACTCTCATCAATCGCCGCTTCGAGCCACTGCGAGGATTCCACATCTTCGTCCGCGCTCTACCCAAGCTCATGGCCGAAGTGCCCGATGTCGAGGTCGTCGTGATCGGCGCGGACGAGCCTGGCGGCTATGGCACGCCGGCGACGGGGCAAAAGACCTGGGGCAACCAGCTCTTCGGCGAGGTGGCCGGCAAGCTCGATCGCTCGCGCGTTCATTTCGTGGGGCGTGTGCCGCACGAGGTCATGCTCGAGGCGTTGATGCTCTCGTGGGCGCATGTCTACTACACCTACCCCTTCGTCCTCTCCTGGTCTCTCCTTGAGGCCATGGCGCTCGAATGCTTGATCATCGGCTCCGATACCGGCCCGCTGCGAGACGCTATTGCGAGCGGAAAGAATGGTATTCTACTGGATTTCTTCGACGTCGATGCCCTCAGCAACGCCTTGATCTCTGCGTGCCGCACGCCGAAGAAGTATTCGCGCCTGCGGACCGCCGCCCGAAAGACGGTGGTTGAGCGTTTCGACAGAGCGACAATCTGCGAACCGGCCTGGCTCGATCTGGTCAGGCCGATGCTGGGGCCGGTCTGATGGCGAAGGCGAACCCAGTGCGGGAGTTGCGCGACGCCCTCAGGGCGTGCCGTTCCTACCTGCTCTGGGCTGCGGGCTTCAGCCTTGCGATTAATCTGCTCTACCTGGCGTCGCCGCTCTACATGTTGCAAGTCTACAATCGAGTGGTGAACTCGGGCAGCGAGATCACGCTCGTTCTGCTTACCGTCATTCTGGTTGCCGCATATGCGGCCCTGGCTTCGCTTGATGCGATCCGGTTGCAAATCCTGTCGCGCATGGGGGTACGTCTCGATGCCCTCTTGGGCGCCGAGGTGCTTGCCACGACCTTTCGGATCGGCGCGGGAGGCGCGCGCAGCCAGCCATTGCGCGATTTCGATGTGTTCCGGCAGTTCGTTTCCTCGTCGAGCATCTCGGCTCTGCTCGATCTGCCCTGGGTCCCGATCTACATCGTTGCCGCCTTCCTGCTGCATCCGGCGATAGGTCTATTCACGCTGGTGAGCTGCGTTGTCCTGCTCATCCTGGCGATCTCCAACGAGTTCTTCCTGAGCAAACCGTTGCGCGAGGCCAACGAAGCGGCCGCGAGAAGCCACAGCTTCGCCGAGATGAGCGCCAGGAATGCAGAGGTCGTTCAGGCTATGGGCATGCTCGACGGCGTGGTGCGCCGCTGGGGCAGGGATCGCACGCGATTCGTGGCGAGGCAAGTCGAGGCCGGCACGCGCGCCTCGTGGATGGGCAGTCTGATCCGGTTTCTGCGCCTATCCATGCAGTCGCTCGCGCTAGGACTGGGCGCACTCCTTGCGATCAACCATCTGGCCAGCACCGGTGCCATGTTCGCGGGTACGTTCCTGCTTGGGCGAGCATTACAGCCGATCGAGCAGATCGTGGGGTCGTGGCGCAATATCGTCAACGCCCGGGTCTCCTATCTGCGCGTCCGCGACGGCCTTTCCGAGCAGGGCCGCGTCCCGGAACTGATGAAGCTTCCCCGGCCCAAGGGCCAGCTCACGGTCGACAGCCTGCATTTCGCAGTCCAGAGCGCAACGCGTTTTGCGCTTCGCTCCGTCGCCTTTGCTCTCGCCCCGGGGGAAGCGCTTGGGATCGTCGGGCCATCCGGCGCCGGAAAATCAACGCTCACGCGCTTGATCGTAGGGGTGTTGAAGCCAACCGCGGGCGCCGTGCGACTCGACGACGCCGACATCCAGCACTGGCCGCCGATGCTGCTCGGCCAGCACATCGGCTACCTGCCGCAGGACATCGAGCTCTTTTCCGATACAGTCGCCGCCAATATTTCCCGCTTCACGCCCGACGCCGAGGCCGATGTCGTCAAGGCGGCGCAGATGGCCGGCGTGCACGAGATGATCCTGCGGCTGCCGCAAGGGTACAACACGCAGGTGGGAGAGGGCGGAGCGGTGCTCTCGGGCGGCTACAGGCAACGCATTGGCCTCGCTCGCGCGGTGTTTCGCATTCCGAGCCTCGTCGTGCTCGATGAACCGAGCTCCAACCTCGATGCCGACGGCGACACGGCCCTTGCAACATGTATGGCCAGCCTGAGGGCACTGGGCAGCACGGTTGTGATCGTCTCGCATCGGCCGGCGACATTGGGCGCCGTCGACAAGATATTGTTCTTGAGGGACGGCGCCGTGGAAGCCTTCGGTCCTCGCGAACAGATCGCCGCGCGCCTCTCGGGCAAGCGCCCCACCGCTCCGGAGCCGGAGATGGCGAATGGATGAGACCGCGCCGTTGGAAATCACGAGTACCGCAACGCCCGCCCGAGTGTCGGATCGCATTCGAACGATCGTCTTGGGCGGACTCGTCATTGTCGGGCTGTTCTTCGGGACCTTCGGGGTGTGGGCCGCGCTGTCCCCCCTCGACGGCGCCGTCGTTGGCGAGGGCGTCGTCACCGTCGAGGGAAACAGGAAGAGCATCGAGCACCTCGACGGCGGCATCGTCAGGCAGATCCTCGTGAAGGACGGCGATCATGTCTCGGTGGGTGACACGCTGGTTCTGCTCGACGACGAGCGCCTGAAATCGCAGCTCGACATCCTCACCCAGCAGCTCGTCGTCGCGCGCGCCACCAAGGCGCGGCTCGAGGCCGAACTGGACAGCGCCGATGCGATCGCCTTCCCGGACGATCTCGCCAGGAGTCCCGAAGACTACGTGGTCCGAGCGCTGGCCATGCAGTCCGATGCCTTCTCTGCGCGCCTCGTGGCACTCAAGGGCAATCAGCAGGTCCTTCAACATCGGATCGACGACCTCAACGAACAGATCGCTGGGCGGCAGGCGCATGGCAAGGCCAGTCAGGACCAGCTCGCCTCGATCACTGCCGAAGCCGACAGCCTGCGGCCGCTCGTTGACAGCGGGCTTACCACTCGGGCGCATCTTCTCGACCTGGATCGAAGCGCTGATGCGCTTCGCGCCGAGATTTCCGATAACCAGGCAGCCATCGCATCGGCCGAGCAGAACATCGCCGAGAACCAGCAGCAGATCGTCCAGTTGATGAACGACCGGCGTGCCCAGGTTGCGAGCGATTTGGGCGATACGGAATCCAAGCTGCTCGACTTGGGGCCGAGTGTGGCCAACGCGCAGGCCGTCCTCGCCCGCACCATCGTGCGATCGCCCTATTCGGGGAAGGTGGTGGGGCTGAAGGTCTTCTCCACCGGTGCCGTGGTGGCGCCCGGGGGGACGATCCTCGATATCGTCCCCGACGGGACCGATCTCATCGTCGAGGCAAAGATCCGCGTCGAGGATATCTCTGACGTCCATCCTGGTTCGGACGCCGAGATTCACTTCACGACTTACAAGAAGCTTTACGTGCCGACGCTGCGTGCGACCATTAACACCGTTTCGGCGGACCGCCTGACCGACGAGCGCAGCGGCATCGCCTACTATCTCGCCCAGCTGGTCGTCGACCCGTCCGATCTCGCCCGAAACGGCCAGATCTCCCTCTACCCCGGCATGCCGGCGCAGGTGATGGTGATCACCAAGAAGCGCACCGCACTCGAATATCTCGTAGGCCCGATGTTCGCCGCCTTCGATGGCGCGTTCCGGCAAAATTGAGCGCGAGACGTCCGTGAGCGCTCCAATCCTCTGTTTCACCGTCGCTGATCGGTAAGATGAAGCGCTTTCTCAACGTCGGCGGAAACAACAAGTCCATCCGCATTCCCAAGGTGTATGAAGGCTGGGAGCACGTCCTGCTCGACATCGACCCGGCGGGTAAGCCGGACATCGTGTGTGACGCTCGCGAGCTCGATACCCTCGAGCCCGCCCAATTCGACGCAATCTATTGCTCGCACAATCTCGAGCACTTCTTCGAGCACGACGTCCATAAGGTGCTGGTCGGGTTCCTCCACGTGCTCAAGCCGGGCGCGTGGGCAGAAATACGGGTTCCGGATCTGGCCGCGTTGATGTCGACGGTGGCCGAGAGAAAGCTCGATATTGAAGACGTTCTCTACACCGCTCCCAGCGGTGCCGTGCGCGTAAAGGATGTGCTCTACGGCTTCGCGCCGCAGATCGCCAAGTCGGGCGTGGACTTCTACGCCCACAAGACCGGCTTCACCCTCAAGTCGCTGCAGGGGGCGCTGGGCCGCGCGGGCTTCAAGTCTCTCAAGCTTCTCGAACCGCGCGCTCTCGAGCTCGCGGTGGCGGCGTTCAAGGCCTGATGCGACAATCGTCGCGATCGACAATGATCCGAGATTGATTGGGGCCGCTGCGCGCCGACCAGCCCTATCCCTTCACCGACCCTGTCAGTCCACCCACGATCTGGCGTTCAAGCGCCAGGAAGAACAACAGCGCAGGAATGACGCTGAGCGAGGTGAACGCCAGCACCTTCACGGTGTCCTGGTTGAACTGCGTCTGGAACGCAGCCACGCCGATGGGCAGGGTGAAGTGGTTCTGGTCGTTGAACACCAGCAGCGGCAGGAGATAGCTGTTCCAGCTTGTGATGAACGCGAGCACCGCAACCGTCACCAGGGCGGGGCGGGATAGCGGCAGCAGGATGCGCCAGAAGAACGTCAGCTTCGAAGCCCCATCGATCTCGGCAGCATCCTGAAGTTCGCCGGGGATTGCGGCCATGAAGGGCCGCAGGATGATGACGGTGATGGGCATCGAGAATGCGACCTGAGGGATGATCACGCCAAGCGCGCTGTCTAGCAGGTGCAATGCGTGCAGTTGCAAATAGACGGGCAGGACCGCGACACTCAGAGGGAACAGCAAACCGATTGTGAAGAGCGAATAGATCGTCTCCCGTCCGCGGAAGCGATAGCGTGACAGCGCATAGGCCGTCATAGCCCCAAGGACCATGGTCAGGATCGTGCAGCCGGCTGACACCAGGATACTGTTGAGAAGAAAGCGCCAAAACAGGGGCGACGATCCGACGTAGACGTAGTTGTCGAGTATCCAGGGGTTTGGCAGAGCGGCTGCATTGACGTTGAGCTGACCGTTGGTTTTGAAGCCGCCTGTGATGACGAACAGGATGGGCATCAGCGTGAAGATCACGATGAGGACCGCCGCGACATAGCGAACCACGTCGAGCGCCCCGATCGGCCGCCGATGCACCTTGCCGATTGCCGGATCGGCGCTTGCCACGTCTGCGCTCATCCACCCACCGCGTTGGTTTGCGCGCCTTCGACATCACGTCGCAGGGCGTAGCGCTGATAGATCAGGGCGAACGCGAAGCAGATGACGAACAACGTGATCGCCACTGCGGAGCCGTAACCGAATTGCGTCCGCTGGAAGCCTCGGTCGATGAGGTATGTCGCCATCGTGGTCGATGCGCCGTTCGGGCCTCCCAATGTCATAATCCACGGGAGTTCGAAGAGCTGCAGTGATCCAACCACCGACAGGAAGATGAGGATTCTAATCGTGGGAGCGAGAAGAGGAATCGTGATGTAACGGGTCACCTGCCAGGGATTGGCGCCGTCGATTTCGGCGGCCTCACGGATTTCCTGGGGGGTGCCCTGAAGACCGGCCAGCAGCAGCACGACGCCGAACCCAATGTACTTCCACGTTGCGACCGCGAAGATGGTCCACATCACGACCTTCGTGTCAGCTAGCCAAAGCTGGCGAAGCCCGCCAAGGCCGATCGCTCGAATGATCCCATCGAACGCCCCATCGGGCTGGAGAAAGAGCAGCCAGATCACCGCAGTCACTGCTTCCGAAAGTACGTAGGGCGTAAAGATGAGGAGCCGCAGGAATGTCCGCCCGCGGATGCGACCGTTGAGGAGCAGCGCGATGCTGAGCGCTAGCGGCAACTGAATGACGATCGACAGCACCGCGACGAAAACGTTGTCGAAGATCCCGTGAAGAAACACAGGGTCGCTCAGGATGCGAACGTAATTGTCGATGCCGACGAATTTGTTGAGGGGTGTAAAGCCGTTCCACTTGAACAGGCTGTAATACGTGGCCGCAATCAGCGGCAGGAACACGAAGGAGACGAAAAGGAGAAATGACGGTCCGATCAGCACGCCGAGCTCGACGGCCTTTCTCACCTTGAATGGGCGGCGGGAATCGGACGGAGCCAAGGCT
>Ga0070661_100002122_pt1 | contig 13666 bp, 16 predicted proteins | sample KBSC43metaG_FD_64663 | JGI IMG/M metagenome (GOLD analysis project Ga0070661, IMG submission 64663) | Corn rhizosphere microbial communities from Kellogg Biological Station, Michigan, USA - KBS C4-3 metaG | ecosystem: Host-associated > Plants > Roots > Rhizosphere > Soil ...
CGGGACGGCGTCGGCCGACGACACCGCCGACGTCGTCGCCGGCCAGCGGCTCGAAAAGCAGGTCGTGGTCGGGGCCGCGCATCTCGACATCAGCGCCGTCTATGCCGATGGCGGCGACGCAGTCGCCAACGGCCAGATCACCTTCGAGGTCGACTCGGCCAAGAAGGACATCCAAGGCAACCGCCAGAGTATTGTCAGCGGCTACGGCCCGACTGTCGCCTACGACGTGGCGCCCGGCGACTACACGCTGATCACCATCCTCGACGGCGCGCATGTCGAGACCGACTTCAGCGTCAAAGCCGGTGAGGCCAAGACCCTGACGCCGTCCCTCAATGCGGGCATCCTCGCGGTAACGATGGGCGATGGCACCGATGCCATCGACGTGCTAAGCGCCAACAAGAACATCGAAGGCAAGCGCACCGATTTCGGCGGCAACTACGGGCCAACGGCCGAGCGCACGCTGACGGCGGGCAACTACCATCTGGTGATCACCTACGCCAACAATGGCGGCACCAAAGAAGACGACATCACCATCAAGGCCGGCGAACGGCTCGAGTACGACGCGACCCAAAAATGACTTTGATTGAGATTTGTGTTGAGGGCATCGACGGCTTCGCCGCTGCCCAGGCCGCCGGTGCCGACCGCGTCGAGCTGTGTGCCAGCCTGCTGGAAGGCGGACTGACGCCCAGCATGGGCGTGGTGCGGCAGACTTTGGCGATCGCCAAAATCCCGTTCCACGTGATCATTCGGCCGCGTGGCGGCGACTTCCTCTATTCCGAACTCGAATACCAGACGATGCTCGACGACGTGCGGGCCTGCCGCGAGCTTGGCGTCGCTGGCGTCGTGTTCGGCTGCCTCACCGCCGATGGCCGTATCGACGAAGCGCGGATGACCGAGCTCACCAACGCGGCGCGGCCGATGAAGGTCACCTGCCACCGCGCTTTCGACATGACCCGAGATGCCGAGGAAGCAATCGACGCGCTGATCCGCTCCGGCGTCGACCGCGTGCTGACCAGCGGTCAGCGCGACACCGCGCTGGAAGGCCTCGCCATTCTCAAGCGCACGCATGACGCGGCGCGCGGCCGCATCAAGATCATGGCCTGCGGCGCGCTCGACGAAACCAACATCGCGGCGGTGCTCAAAGGCTCGGCCGCCGACGAGCTGCATTTCGCTTCGCCCCGGACGATCCCGAGTGGAATGACGTTCCGCAATCCCAATGTCGGTATGGGCGGCACGGCGCTCGAACGCGAGTTCGAGGTCACGCTGACCGACACCGATGCGGTGCGACGCACCATAGCGGCGGCACGGGCCTAGCTCACCAGCCCGTAGCTGCGCGCCAGTTTCGTCGCGATCTCGATCATCCGCGCCCGCAACGACTCCGGCGCCAGCACCTCGACTTCGGCGCCGGCGCGGGTCATCTCGCGGCTGGCCCATTTCTCTTCTTCGATCGGCACGTCGAACTCGGCATAGCCGTCCGCGTCGAACAGCAGCGTCTGCGCCTCGATCTCGTCCTTGCAGCGCTGGCTGATGTCCTTGAGGCGTGACACGCCGGCCTTGGTGGCCCGTACCCGCGCCACCCCGACATAGACCTCGCGCTCGAAGCTCGCCGTCGATTCCTGCCAATGCTTGGGCAGATCGAAATCGGCGGGCCGCGCGAAGCTCTCCTCGGTCATGGTGAGCGCCTGGATCTGGCTCAGCCGATAGGTGCGCAGGCCGTTCTCGCGGCGGCCGACGAGGTACCAGACGCCGCCCTTCAAAACCAAGCCGAGCGGCTCGACGACGCGCTCACTGACCTGCGTCCAGCTGTCGTATTTGATCAGAATGCGCCGCTCGCTCCACACCGCCTCGGCGACGGCTTTGAGGAACTCGGGCCGCGGCCCGGTGGAGAACCAGCCGCGCGGGTCGAGGTGGAAGCGCGACGACATGCGTGTGGCCTCGGTCTGCCAGTCGGCCGGCAGCGCCGCCAGCAGCTTGAGCTCCGCCGCCGCCACCTCGTCGCCCAGCCCCAGTTCGCTGGCGGGGCCAGGCAACCCGGACAGAAACAGCGCGCGAGCCTCAGGCGCCGTCAGCCCGGTCAGGCGGGTGCGCCAGCCATCGAGCAGCGCAAAGCCGCCATTGCGGCCGATATCTGCGTAAACCGGCACCCCGGCGGCGCTCAGTTGGTCGATGTCGCGGTAGATCGTGCGCACCGAAACTTCGAGTTCTTCGGCCAGCGTTTCGGCGCTCAGCCGGCCCCGCGCCTGCAGCAGCATCATGATCGACAGGAGCCGGCTGGCGCGCATTATTTTGGCCTGTTTTCAAAGCCTGACATTCGGTGTCAGTCATCGAGTCGTATCGTCTTTCCGCACGCCAGAAAAGAGCGAGGAGAGCGTCGATGAACTTCCAGTGGATGAACCAGAATGCCGCGTGCCCGGTGGTCGAATTCCACGACGTCCGGACTGAGAAGTTCCGCGCCGACCGCTATCTGGCGCTGATCGAGAATCGCTTCGCCCCGGCGCTGACGGCAGCGGGCGTGTCGACGCTGGGCCAGTTCCGGGTCGACAATCACCCGGACCGGCTGGTGCTGTTGCGCGGTTTTGCCGGCATGGCCGCCCGCCGCAAGGCGCTGACGAGCTTTCACGCCAGTCCCGACTGGACGGCGCAGCGGGCCGAAAGCGCCAGCCTGCTCAAGGAGCAGCAGGTCATGCTGACCCGCTCGATCGTGCCCGCCGATGGGGTCCGCCCGATTCGGCGCGATGAAAAGCTGACGCTGGTGATCTCGGAGCTGCGCTTCCCCGAGCAGATCGGCAACTACCATCTGTGGTTGCGGCTGCTGCTGCGCAAAGCGGGGCTCGAGCCGCTGGCGGCGTTCGCGACGCTCGAGGCGGTCAACGACGTTCCGGCCGTCCCGGTGGTTAAGAATCGGGCGCAGCATTTTGCCCTGCTGCCGAGCGATGGACGGGTGCCGGAATGGCCGGCGGAGCTGCGCGGCATGCTGCGCTATGCCCCGGAAATCCTGACGCTGCAGCCGGCCTTCGCGCTGGTCTGGTGACAAACGGGGCGGGCTTGCCCATAGTGCCCGTCCCTTAATTGCGGCGGGGTTAGAGGGTGAGCGACGAGGCCAATCTCGACGCCTATCTCAAGCGGATCAACTATGCGGGGTCGATCGCACCGACCCTTGAGACGCTCGAGATGGTGCACCGGCTGCATCCGGCCGCCATACCGTTCGAAAATCTCAATCCGCTGATGGAGCTGCCGGTGCGGCTCGGACTCAGCGACCTCGAACAGAAGCTGCTGGTCGAGCGCCGCGGCGGCTACTGCTTCGAGCACAACCTGCTGCTCAAGGCGAACCTCGAATCGATGGATTTCGCCGTCACGCCGCTCGCCGCCGGCGTGATGTGGGGACATGAGGTGGACTACGTGCCCCCGGCGCTCAACCACATGGTGCTGCTGGTCGATGTGGGTGGCGTGAACTACCTCGCCGATGTCGGTTTCGGCGGCCAGGTGGCGACGGCGCCGCTCCGGCTGCGCGCCGATGTCGAGCAGCAGGTCGGCGACGAGAAATACCGGCTCAGTGGCGGGCATCCGGAATGGCGGCTCGACACCGAGATCAAGGGCGAGTGGCGGCCAATGTTCGAGTTCACCCTCGCGCCGCAGACGCTCGACGGCTACGTGGCGATGAATGACGGCGCGGCCGCGAGCTTCTTCCGCGACAATCTGGTGGCGGCGCGGGTCGAAGGCGGCAAGCGCCACGGCCTTTACAACGCCCGGCTCAACACGCACGAGAACGGCGAGACGCAGACCCGCATGCTGACGACGCTCAACGAAATCCGGGATGTGCTGACCACCACGTTTGGCATCCAGTTACCGGTCACCGACAAGCTCGACCCGGCGCTCGAGAAGGCGCTGCGGCCCGGAGCCAACGACTGATGGCGCCGTTCGTCGTCAATCCCGACGCGGTGCATGAGTTCAAGACCCTCAAGGCCCTCACCGCGTGGTACCGCAAGAACCACAAGACGGCCCCCGAGCTTTGGATCAAGCTGCACAAGAAGGGTTCGGGCCTGCCCTCGGTGACCAATGTGGAAGGCTTCGAGGAAGCCCTGTGCTGGGGCTGGATCGACGCAATCCGCAAACCCTTCGACGAGCAGAGTTTCCTGCAGCGCTACACGCCGCGCGGCAAGAAGAGCATCTGGTCGACGCGCAACCAGGGCATCGTGGCCCGGCTGATCACGGAAGGCCGGATGCAACCCGCCGGCCAGGTGCAGATCGATCTCGCCAGGGCCGATGGCCGCTGGGACAAGGCCTATGGCGGCTTCACCGCCGACCGCTTCCCGCCGGACCTGCTGGCGGCGATCGAAGCCGAGCCCAAGGCGCTCGCAATGTTTCAGACGCTCAACGCGCAGAACCGCTATTCGCTCGGCTTTCGCACCCACAACATGAAGACCGCGGCCGGCCGCGCCAGGAAGATCGAGGCCTTCGTCGAAATGCTGAAGCGCGGCGAGACGATCTACCCCAACGGCAAGAGCAAATGACCCGCTACGCGGCCTTCCTGCGCGGCGTCAATCTGGGCAAGCGCACCGTCAAGAGCGCCGAGCTCAAGATCGCGCTGGAAGACCTCGGCTTCAGCGAGGTGCGCACGCTGATCTCGAGCGGCAACGCGCTGTTCGAAACCCGCACCTCCAAGACGCTGAAGCAAAAGGTCGAGGCCGGACTCAGCGAGCATTTCGGCTTTCCCATCAGGGTGGTGTTGCGCAGCATCGACGAGTTGAAGGCGATGATCAGCAGCGATCCCTTTGGCGGCGAGGTCGAACACGAGGGCCAGAAACTTCACGTGATGCTGTTCGATGAGCCGCTGCCCAAGGACACAAGCATGGACGGAGTCCCTGGTGACTTCGCCATTCCGCGGATCGACGATCGCGAGATCTTCATCATCGCCTTTCGCAAACCCAATGGAACCTATCTTGCCGACAGCCTGCTCAAATGGGACAAGGCGGTCACCAAGGGTGCGCTGGTCACCTCGCGCAACTGGAATACAATTCTGAAAGCCATCGCATGATTGTCGTTTTCGGCTCGATCAACCTCGATCTCATCGGCAAGGTGAGCCGCATTCCGGCGCCCGGCGAGACCGTGCCGGGCAGCGAGTTTTCGACCGCCCCGGGCGGCAAGGGTGCCAATCAGGCGCTGGCCGCCAAGCGCGCCGGCGCCAAGGTCAAACTGGTTGGGGCGGCCGGCAAAGACGTCATGGGCGATCAGGCACTGGCGCTGGTCAAAACGAGCGGCGTCGACCTCAGTGCGGTCAAACGCCTCGATCAGCAGCAGGGCGTGGCCATGATCCTCGTCGACGCCCAGGGCGAGAACGTCATCGGCATCCTGCCCGGCGCCAATGGCGCGATGACGCCCGACGACGCCGATGCCGCCGTCGCCCCGCTCGGCCCCAAGGACGTGCTCGTGGTGCAGCAGGAGATTCCGCAGGCCGCGACGATGCGGGCGCTCGGTCTCGCGCGCCTCAACGGCACGATTTCGATCCTCAACACCGCGCCCTTCCTCGACACCACCGCGGCGGTCGCCGGCACGGCCTCGATCGTCGTCGCCAACGAGACCGAATTCGCGCTGCTCAATGGCGGGCCGATCTCCGACTTGCCGACGGCGATGAGCCTCTGGGCCCGCAGCCGGCGACAGACCATCATCGTCACGCTCGGCCCCGACGGCGCCATAGCGGCGACACCGGACACGATGTTCTCCGTTCCAGCGCTCCAGGTTCAACCGGTCGATACCGTCGGCGCCGGCGACACCTTCGTCGGCTATCTCGCGGCCGGCCTCGACGCCGGCCTCGACCTCGAAGCCGCCATGCAGCGCGCCGCAATCGCGGGCAGCCTCGCCTGCCTCAAGCCCGGCGCGCAACCGGCAATCCCCACCGCGGGCGAAGTCGATAAAGCCCTGAAGGGCTAGCGGTGAATTGGCAGTCGGTTCCCTTCCCTTGCGCGCAGCGCGGGGGAAGGTGGCACGCGTAGCGTGACGAATGGGGGCGGCCCCACGCACCGACGTTACCGCGATAGCCGGCGAACACTTCCTCTGATGCTGGCCATCACCTCGGCGAGGCGATGCTCAACATCCGCCGCCTGCACCCGGACGACTTCTATTCCCTGCTCTTTCAGCCACGCGTCGCGACGATGGTCGTGCTCTGCCCTCGCCGGATCGTCGTGCGATGGCCCATCGACCTCGATGCATAATTTTGCTGACGGCGCGTAGAAGTCGAGAATGTACAGACCGAGCGGATGTTGTCTCCGGAAGCGCAGGCCTGTCCGCTTCTCTCGCAGCATGTCCCACAGCGCTTCTTCCGGACGTGTCATCGACAGCCGGAGCTTCCGTGCCCGCTTCTGCGTGATGATCGGTGCCCGCATCGGAGTTCAGTTCGTGTGGCCGCCCCCATCCGTCGCCTTCGGCGCCACCTTCCCCCGTGCTGACGCACAAGGGAAGGCCCCGACTGCGACTTTTCGCTACCCTTGCAGCATGGGCTCGATATGGTCCTCGAACAGCAAACCGCGCTTGGCCGCGACCGCGTCGGGGTAGGTCTCCTCGGCGCGCAGCGAGATGCGCAGGAACTCCGCCATCCCGGCCGGACCGCTCGCATCCGCCATCGGATAGAACCCCGTTTCAAGCCGGCGCAGGATTTCGCGCTTGCTGCGGATCATCTTTTCGGTGACGCCCGGGCCATTGCTCATCGACACGCCGAGCTTCAGATAGTCGTGCAGCGGCGTGCCCAGATGCCAGCTCGTGGGCACCGTCCGGTAGAGCTGCAGCAGCAGCTCGAGATCGGTCATGTTGGTGAGTTCGAGGTCGTAGCGCGCGTCGGTCTGGCGGCGGTCCCAGACCAGCATTGAATCCATGCTGAGGCAGGTCCACTTATAGGCGGCCGGCGTCAGTTCGCGGTCGGGCCCCTCCCCCACCAGCCGCAACCGGCGATCCATCTCGTCGAACTCGTCGAGCGCGACCGAGACGATGGCGTGGTGCTGCAGCGCCGCCACCGCCTGCTCGAGCTTTCGCGGCTTGAAGCGGTCGTCGACATCGAGGATCGCCACGTGCTCGACGTCGATCTTGTCCAGCGCGACATTGCGCGCCCGCGATGCCCCACCGCCGGTCGTTCCCGACGACAGGAACCTGAATCTCGGGTCGCGCAGACCCTCGGCCGCCAACAGCGCCTCATAGTCGGCGCGGTCATCGGCGACGATCCAGTGCTGCCAGTGCGGATAGGACTGCGCCAGGACGCTCCGCACGCAGGCGCCGATCCAGCGTTCGGCTTTGTAGGCCGGGGTCACGACAGCGACCGTTTCAGGCATCATAACTCATCATTTTTCGCGTCATTTAGGACCATTCCGCAATCTTGAAGCAATGATGCCCCTGCCCCATATTTGGGCAGTCCGCCGGTGCCGCTGAAACTTGGGCCGGAGGGCAGCGTTGCTTGTTGAAGGACGGACGCAATGTCGCGTGTCTCGTTGTTTTCGGCCCCGTTCCTGTTGGGTTTCGACGCCTATGAGGAACGCATCGACCGGCTCAGCCGGGGTGCCGACGGCTATCCGCCCTACAACATCGAACGATCCGTCGAGGACGACGGCAGCGAGCGCTTCCTGATCTCGATCGCGGTTGCGGGCTTTGCCCTCAACGAGCTCGATATCCTGTGCGAAGACAACCAGCTCGTGGTCCGTGGCCGCCAGAAGGACGATCCGAGCCGGGAATTCCTGCATCGCGGCATCGCGGCGCGGCAATTTCAGCGGAGCTTCCTGCTGGCCGACGGCGTTGAGGTGAAGGATGCCCTGCTCCAGCACGGCATGCTGGTCATCTCGGTGCTTCGTCCAAAGGCGGAAAAACTCGCCCGCCGCATTGAAATTCGTTCTGCCTAGAAAGGGGAACATCGTGCAAGACAGACCAGAAGAGACCAATTTCGACAACCCGCTCCGGCACTTGACCCCTGCGCAGTTCATGGCGCTTGGCGGCAATGCGGTTGTCTACGTCAAAGCCATCAAGGGCAAGAAGCTCACCGAAATGGTGGAGCCCGAAGATCTCGAGGCAAACTCCGAGGACGATGAGTTCCAGATCGTCGTCTCTGCCGATGGCCAGCCCCTGCTGGTCGCCGACAGCACCGAAGCGGTCGAGGACTGGTTGAGCGACAAGAATTACGGGATCGTGGCGCTCCACTAGCGCCCGAACGGCAGGCGGCGTCAGGCCGCCTGCGATGCCGTCAGCGGCTGCGTCAGGATCGCATAGAGCTTGGCCGGATCGTTGCTATGGCGCAGCGCATCGGCCACCGAGTCGGTGCGCAAGATGCGCGCCACGCGAGCCAGCGCCTTGAGATGATCGGCGCCGGCGCCCATCGGCGCCAACAGCATCATGACGATATCGACCGGCTGATCGTCGACGGATTCGAAATCGACCGGCGCCGTCAGCTTCATGAACACCGCCATGACGCCCTTCAGCGCGGCGAACTTGCCATGCGGCACCGCAATGCCGTTGCCCAGCCCGGTCGAGCCCAGCGACTCGCGATCGTTCAGCGACTCGAAGATTTCGGCCGCCGGATGACCGGTCAGTGACTCGACCTTTTCGGAGAGCTTCTGAAGGACGTCGCGCTTGCTCGTCACATCCGTGCAAACAAGCACGGACTCCTCGGAGAGGATGTCGGCCAATTCCATAAATCGAACCCTAGATATCGTTCCGGCGTATCGGCCTAGTTGGCCCTGAGCGCTGGATCGATCCAGCCTATGTTGCCGTCGGCGCGGCGGTAGACCACATTTAACCCACCGTGTCCAGCATGGCGGAACATGACGATATCGGCCTGCGTCAGGTCGAGTTCCATCACCGCTTCCTCGACGCTCATCTGCCTCAGATTCTTGGTGGTTTCGGCGATCACCGGGGGTGAATAATCGTCGGCCAGCTCGTCGGAATCGTCGGGCGCCTGCAGCACATAGCTCTGCGCCGTGTCGTCGCTCGTGCCGTTGCCGTGATGGCGATGTTGCTTGAGTTTGCGGTTATAGCGCCGCAGCCGCTTTTCGATCGTCTCGGTCAGGATCTCATAGGCCGAGATCGCATCGCCGCCATAGGCACTGGCCTGCAGCACCGCGCCCGAATCGAGATGCACCATGCACAGTGCATTGAACCCCGACCCCTCGGGCTCGAGGGTGAGATGGCCGGTGTAACCGCCATCGAAGTACTTCTTCACAACGCCGTCGAAATGTCCCTCCGCCTTGGTTCTGAGCGCATCGCCCACATCCATGTTCTTGCCTGAGACGCGTAAGGTCATAGAACTCCTCTGGGTTGGTCCTCCTTCGACCGGCGCGGAACGTCGGCCGCTGGTTCCCCGAGTCTAGACCCGGGAACCATGAGGGGCAATGCGGAACGCGGCGAACCGGTTGCGGCAAATAATCGACAGAATTCAATGAATTGGGGTTGCATCCGCGGTTGGCCGAGCGATCCCTTTTGGGATCGTTCGGACAGAGCACAAAGAAAGAGCCGGTTGGCCGAGAGAGCCCTCTTGGGATCGTTCGGACGGAGCATAAAGAAAGACCCGGTTGGCCGAGCGATCCCTTTTGGGATCGTTCGGCCAGAGCAATCGAAAGCTACCTTGCGTCGGCCATCGCGCGCTTCTGCCGCCGGCGAATGACCGAGGACGGGATGTTCATCGCCTCGCGATATTTGGCGACGGTGCGCCGGGCGACTTCGATGCCCTGCTCCTTCTGGAGCATCTCGGCGATGGTGTCGTCCGAGAGAATATCGGCGGCGGGTTCGGCCTCGATCAGCTGGCGGATGCGGTGCCGCACCGCCTCCGCCGAATGGTCGGCGGCGCCGGTCGAGGAGGCGAGCGCGGTGGTGAAGAAGTACTTCATCTCGAACAGGCCGCGCGGCGTCGAGATGTACTTGTTGGACGTGACGCGGCTCACGGTCGACTCATGCATGTCGATCGCATCGGCAACCAGCTTCAGCGTCATCGGCCTGAGGAACGCGATGCCACGATGCAGGAACTCGTCCTGCTGGCGGACGATCTCGGTGGCGACCTTGAGGATGGTCTGCGCCCGCTGGTCGAGGCTTTTGGTCAGCCAGTTCGCGGTCTGCAGGCAATCGACCAGGAAACTCTTTTCGGTCGCGTCGCGCGTCTTGCCGGTGACGCTCGCATAATAGGTGCGGTTGACCAGGACGCGCGGCAGGATGTCGGAGTTGAGCTCGATCAGCCAGCCCGCCGGACCTTCGCGCACGAACACATCCGGCACGACGGACTCGACTGGCCCGCGCTCGAACGCGCGGCCGGGCTTGGGATCGAGCGCCCGCAACTCGGCCAGCATGTCGAGCAGGTCGTCACGATCGGCGCCGATGGTGCGCGACAGCGTCACGAGATCGTGGTTGGCGATCAGCTCCAGATTGTCGAGGAGGCGCTGCATCATCGGGTCGAGCCGGTCGCGCTCGCGCAACTGGATCGCCAGACACTCCTTCACCGATCGCGCGAAGACGCCGAGCGGATCGAGGGTCTGCAGTTTCATCAGCACAGCTTCGATCATCGCCATCGGCGCGCCGAGCTGTTCGGCCACAGCCTCGAGGTCGAGGGCCAGATAACCGGCCTCGTTGAGACCATCGGCGAGGAACCGCGCGACGATCTTTTCGGCCGGGTCGGTCAGCAGCAGGCCGATCTGTTCGTTCAGGTGGTCGGCCAGCGTCGGACGCGCTGCGACGAACTGGTCGATGTCGGCAGACTCGCCGCCTTCGCCCATGCCGCTCCCCGACCAGTCGGAGCCCAGCCGGTCCTCGCCGCGCTGCTCCGGAAAGACGTTCTCGACTTCGGTATCGAAGCTGTCCGCAATGCCGTCGGCATCCTGGATGCGCTCACCGGCCTCCACTGCGTCGTCATGCGGAACGGCTTCGGGCGTCGGTTCGAGCGTATCGGACGGCTCGGTGCCGTCCTCGCGCTCGAGCAACGGGTTGCGCAGCAGTTCCATATCGACAAAGGCATTGAGCTCGAGATGGCTGAGCTGCAGCAGCCGGATCGACTGCATGAGCTGCGGCGTCAGCGTCAGCGATTGCGATTGCCGGACCTCGAGCCGAGGCGACAGCGCCATGGACTATGCCTTGTGTTTCCACGCGCCGCGGGAGACGCGGCGCCCCGGCACCATGGCGTATTCGCCCTGGAAGGGCAAGAAGTGTGCCAATAAGGGTTAAGGCGTTGACCGGATGGTCAAAAAGCCCTGGCCGTGACCGCCTACACCGAGAAGCTCTCGCCCAGGTAGACGCGGCGGGCTTCGGGGTCGTTGGTGATGATCTCGGGCTTGCCCTGGATCATCACGCGGCCATCGTGGATCAGGTAGGCGCGGTCGACCAGCGACAAGGTCTCGCGCACCGAGTGGTCGGTGATCAGCACGCCGATGCCACGCCGCGTGAGTTGGCGCACCAGGTTCTTGACCTCGCTGACGGCGATCGGGTCGACGCCGGCAAAAGGTTCGTCGAGCAGCATGAACACCGGATCGCCGGCGACGGCGCGGGCGATCTCGGTGCGGCGCCGCTCGCCACCCGACAGCGCCAGCGCGCTGACGTTAGCGAGATGGGTGATGCCGAACTCCTCGAGCAGCGCGTCGAGCCGCTCCTGCCGCTCGCGGCGCGAGCGCACATGCTGCTCGAGCACCGCCAGAATGTTGTTCTTGACGCTGAGGCCTCGGAAGATCGAGGGCTCCTGCGGCAGATAGCCGATACCGAGCAGGCCGCGCTGGAACAGCGGCAGCCGGGTGATCGGGTGGCCGTCTAGCCGCACCTCGCCCTTGTCGGGTTTGATCAGCCCCATGATGATGGTGAAGACCGTGGTCTTGCCGGCGCCGTTGGGGCCGAGCAGGCCCACGGCCTCGCCGCGCCGCACGGCAATCGACACGTCGTGCACGACCGTTTTCTTGCCGAAGCTTTTCGCCAGCCCATGCGCGACGAGCCAGCCGCTCTGATCGATCCGGCTGTCGCCTTCCTCGCTCATTTGGGCGTGAACACCCCGGTGACGCGGCCGCCGGTGGAGCCGGTGAAGGTCGAGACGTTGGTGCCCAGATTGACGATGAGCTCCGGGCTGCCCACGGTGCCGGTGGCGTTGACCACGATGACGCTGCCGGTCAGATGCAGCATCTGCGAGTTGGGGTCGTACACTGCTTTCTGCCCGGTCGCGTCCTGTTCGGGCGTCTTGACGCGAACATTGCCCGTGGCGACGAAGCTCTTGATGTCACTCGGCCCGCCCGCGCCATAGTCGACCACCACTTTGGCAGCCCAGACGGTGAGCTTGGTCTTCAGGACCACCACCTTGCCGGTGAAGGTCGCGGTGTGGTCGGCGTCGTTGACGACGAACTTGTCGCCGGTGATCTTGATCGGATCGGATTGTGCGGCGGCGCCCATGCCGCACAGCACTGCCAGCATGATCGCAGCGAGGCGCTTCATTGGTCCACCGCCGGCAGTTCATCGATCACCTGCGGCCCGAACACCAAAAACACATTGCCCCAATAGGGATGCTGCTTGGGCAAATTGGGCACGATCAACGTCGCCTGGTCGAAGCTCCACAGGTCCGCCTTGCCGTCGAAGTTCATGTTGGCGGCGGTCAAATGCGAACCGTCCGAAAGGGTTAGATCGACCGGGCCGTCGGAGATGGTGACCTGCGCGGTCATGTCCGAATGTACGTCCGTCAAGGTGCCGCTCAGCCCGTCGTCGCTGTCCACCGTCACAACGCCGGGCGCTGTCAAATAGTGCGAACCGGTGATGGTCGCCGTCGCGGAGACGGCGTGGAACGGCGATTTTTCGGGACGTGTGAAGGTCAAATGCGGCTCGATCATCTCGATATTGTCCGGGCTGCCCAAAGGCGTGCGCGCCTCGCGCGCCGTCACCAGATAGCGCGAGCCGTCTTCGGAGATGGCCGAATATTGGGGCGTTTCGACGACGAGCTGGCCGCGATCGATGCGAATTCCGGAGATGCCGTACTGGTGGGCGAAATTGGCGAGCCAGAGCTGCCCCATCAAGACCAGCAGCGCCGCGACACCGACCGCCGGCACGGCGACACGCAGCACACCGACCCAGCGGTTGCGCCGGACCAGTCCGCTCAGGATGGCGGCGCGTTGATCGAAGGTCTGGGTGCGCGCCACAAGCATCAGGAGTGGGCGAAGATGTCCTCTTCGTCCCAGCCGAGCAGATCGAGTTCGATCCGCGACGGCAGGAAACGGAAGCAGGATTCGGCGAGGTCCAGCCGGCCCTCACGCCGCAGCATGCGGTCGAGATGGCGCTTGATGTCGTGCAGATAGAGGACATCGGACGCCGCATATTCCATCTGCGCGTCAGTGATCTTGTCGGCGCCCCAGTCCGAGCTCTGCTGCTGCTTGTTCATGTCGACGTTGAGCAACTCGCGGGCGAGGTCCTTGAGGCCGTGCCGGTCGGTGTAGGTGCGGACCAGCTTGCTGGCGATCTTGGTGCACCAGACCGGGCCGGTGACGACGCCGAAGCGATGCTTCAGCACCGCGATGTCGAAGCGGGCGTAGTGGAAGATTTTGGTGCGGTTGGGGTCGGTCAGCAGCGCGACGAGATTGGGCGCGGATTTGAGATCCTGCGGAATCTGCACCACGTCGGCACTGCCATCGCCGGGCGACAGTTGCACCACGCACAGCCGATCGCGGCGGGGGTCGAGCCCCATGGTCTCGGT
>Ga0070661_100002124_pt1 | contig 13661 bp, 10 predicted proteins | sample KBSC43metaG_FD_64663 | JGI IMG/M metagenome (GOLD analysis project Ga0070661, IMG submission 64663) | Corn rhizosphere microbial communities from Kellogg Biological Station, Michigan, USA - KBS C4-3 metaG | ecosystem: Host-associated > Plants > Roots > Rhizosphere > Soil ...
GCGGGGTGCCTCCCCCTGGAAGCCGCCGTGGATTTGCAGGATCACCTGATGACGGCCAGCAACGACCTGGACCGCCTGCAGACGCTGCTCTCCGATGCGTGCGACACGCTGATGCAGCGCTTCTACGCCGCCTCCGAGCAGATCCGCCAGCTGCGCTCACATCCGCACACCGGTGAAGAGAGCGACGAAGTCATCTCGGGCGTCATGCAGGACCTGGGCGGTGCCGTCACGGCGCTGCAATTCCAGGACATGGCGTCCCAGTTGATCCATCACACCCACAAGCGCTTGCGCAGTTGCGTCGACCGGTTGGCACGCGAAGCATTCGCCGATGACGAAGACGGTCAAGCCGCCGCCGAGGAGCCCCCGCTCCGCCCCAATCCGGTCACCCAGGCCGAGATGGACGTGGGTTCCATCGAGTTGTTCTAAAGAACTAAAGAACCACTTCGTACAACCGACATCAACCGAGCAATCCGGAGAAAGCCATGCATTCAATCCTCGCCGTGGACGATTCTGCTTCCATGCGCCAAATGGTTTCGTTCACGCTGAAGAGCGCAGGCTACAACGTGGTGGAGGCCGTCGACGGCCAGGACGCCTTCGAGAAATCGAACACGCGCGACTTCGATCTCGTGCTGACGGACCAGAACATGCCCCGCATGGACGGCATCAGCCTGACCAAGAAGCTGCGCGACAACCCGAAGTTCAAGTCGACCCCGATCCTGATCCTGACCACGGAGTCGAGTGATCAGATGAAGCAGGCGGGTCGCTCGGCGGGGGCCACCGGCTGGCTGGTCAAGCCGTTCGACCCGGCCAAGCTCATCGAAGTGATCAAGAAGGTCGTTCGCTGATCGCGGACGGCTTTTCTCTCTCCATTCCCATCAAGGAGGTCGCCACATGGGCGAGATGTCATCCGAGAGCTCGCAGTCGAGCGCCGGTATCGACCTGAGCCAGTTCTATCAGGTGTTTTTCGAAGAAGCGGGCGAGAACCTCGACCGCATGGAAAAGCTGCTGCTCGAACTCAACGTCGATGCGGCCGACGACGAGGAGCTCAACGCCATCTTTCGGTGCGCCCACTCGATCAAGGGCGGGGCGGCCACCTTCGGCTTCAAGGATGTCGCCGAGCTGACTCATCAGATGGAGACGCTGCTCGACAAGCTGCGCCGCCATGAGCTCGCCACCACGGCACCGATGATCGATGTGCTGCTGCAATCGGGCGACGCGCTGCGTGCGCAACTGGCCCGCCACCAAGGCAATGACAGCGACGAGCTCGATACGACGGAGCTGCTGTTCAACATCCGCGCGATGTCGGCAGGCGAGACGCCAGCTCCCAAGGCGCCGTTGACCGTGAACGTGCCCATCGCCGCGCCATCCGTGCTCGCCGCTCCCGTGGATGAATCAGCAGCCCGTGTGATCGAACTGCGCGTCGGCCCGCTCGAGAAACCCGAACAGGCCGACAACCTCGTCGAGCTGTTCAAGGAGATTGCCGACCTCGGCACCATTGAGCCGCTCGACAATGGCATGCCGGCCGACGGCATGCGCCGCTTCAAGATCTGCACCACAAGCTCCGACAGCGACCTGCTGGACTTGTTCACCTTCCACGTGACCCGCGAACAGGTCGCGCTGTTGCCGCTGGGCCCGGGTTTCGGTTTCCACAAGGACGCCCCAGGCGCGCCGCCCGAGGAAGCCCCGGACCCCGGTTATGGCTTTTTCGATAACGCCCCGGGCGTGCCTGTCGGCATCAGCGAGGTGCAACCGGCGCCTGAAGCAGCTCCGGCGGCAGCGCAAGCCCCGAAGGCGCCGCGTGCCGAGAAGGCTCCGGCCGCTGCCGAGGCCTCCACGCTGCGCGTCTCGGTCGAAAAGGTCGACCAGTTGATCAACCTCGTCGGCGAACTCGTCATCACGCAGGCCATGCTGGCCCAGAACAGCCAGGGGCTGGACCCCGCGCTGTACCAGCAGTTGGCCTCCGGCCTGGCGGACCTGGACCGCAACACCCGCGATCTCCAGGAATCGGTCATGTCGATCCGCATGATTCCGATGTCGATGGTGTTCAGCCGCTTCCCCCGCATGCTCCGCGACCTCGCGGCCAAGCTCGGCAAGAAGGTGGATTTCGTCACGCTCGGTGAAGCCACCGAACTCGACAAGGGCCTGGTCGAGAAAATCACCGACCCCCTCACCCACCTCGTGCGCAACAGCTGCGACCACGGCATCGAGCCGCCGCAGGAGCGGCTCGCCAAGGGCAAACCTGAGACCGGCACGATCACACTGTCGGCCTCCCACCAGGGCGGCTCCATCGTGATCGAGGTGCGCGACGACGGCCGCGGCCTGTCACGCGAGAAGCTGCTGCGCAAGGCCCGCGAACGCGGCATCCCTGCCCCCGATTCCATGAGCGATTCGGAAGTCTGGAGCCTGATCTTCGCTCCGGGATTTTCCACGGCCGACGTGGTCACCGATGTGTCGGGCCGCGGCGTGGGCATGGATGTGGTCAAGAAGAATATCACCGAGCTGGGCGGCACGGTGGACATCGACTCGGCCGAGGGCTACGGCATGCGCGTCTCCGTGCGCCTGCCGCTGACCCTGGCCATCATGGACGGCATGTCGGTCGGCGTCGGTGAAGAGGTCTACATCCTGCCGCTCTCGTCCGTGGTCGAGTCGTTCCAGGTGCAGCCCGACATGGTCAAGACCATCGGCGGCTCCGGCCGCGTGGTGGAGGCCGAAGCCGAAGGCGGTCGTGTCGCGCTGCTCGTGGACGAACTGCTCGGCCAGCAGCAGGTGGTCGTCAAGAACCTGGAGGCGAACTACCGCAAGGTCAATGATGTCTCCGGCGCCACGATCATGGGCGACGGCCGCGTCGCGCTGATCCTCGACGTGGGCAGCCTCGTGCGCAAGTCGCGCCACTGACCTCCCGGCGTCCACCGCGGCCCGCATGCTCCGGCATCGCGGGCCGTTGCGCTTGGTGACGGGCAGCAAGCCGCCCCCGCCGCGCAAGCAAAGACCACGCCGCGCGCTTGCGCAAAACCGTGAACGAATCCCGGTTGTGTGCCCGATCGTGCAGCCCGCGCCGTCTTTCATGCCGTGCGGCATTGCCATGAAGGCAAATCGGCTGGGCCGGCAGCACGTCGCCGCGCGCAACCCTGCACTAACACCGCTTTTCGGGCGCATTTTCACTTCAGTCGGGCAGGATTCCTGCCGATAGTGAGCCTGTACGGCCCTTGCCGGCACCTACCCCTCAAGGATTCCCAACATGGACATGATTCACGAAGCCGCCCACGTTGCCCGGCACGAAGCTGCCCGCGCCGCCGTGGCGTCGCAGTCGGGCAGCGAGTTCCTGACCTTCCGCCTGGGCGCCGAAGAGTACGGCATCGACATCCTGAAAGTACAGGAAATCCGGTCTTACGAAGCCCCCACGCGCATTGCGAACGCGCCCTCGTTCATCAAGGGCGTCGTGAACCTTCGTGGCGTGATCGTGCCGATCGTCGATCTGCGCCTGAAGCTCAGCTGCGAAACCGCCGACTACAACGACTTCACCGTCGTCATCGTGCTCAACGTGCGCGGCCGCGTGGTGGGTGCGGTGGTGGACTCGGTCTCCGACGTGCTCGAGCTCAACCAGGACTCGATCCGCCCGGCCCCCGACATGGCCTCGGCCGTGGACACCAGCTTCATCACGGGCATCAGCAACGTCAACGAACGCATGCTGATCCTGATGGACATCGAAGCGCTGATGGCCAGCGCCGACATGGGCCTGTTCGACGCCCAGTGATTCCCTTCCCGGACACCGCCCCGGATCAGGCGTGCTGCAATCGTGGCGAGCCGAGGCGCAGGCGCGCAGCCGGCGCCTCGATCCAGCGATAGAACAACAGCGCGGCCAGGTTGCTCAGCAGCCAGGCGGCCAGCATCGACAACAGGGCCATCCCCGCGGGCGCGCCATCCTTGTGCTCGAAGAGTGCATTGACAAGCAGGCACACGGGGAAGTGCACGAGGAAGAGCGAATACGAATGCGTTCCCAGGTGGGCGATCAGCCCCGCGGGCCAGCCGGCCCCCGGCAGAGGCAGCCCGTCCTGGTGGCGCCATTGCAATACGGCCAGCACCAGCGCGGTGGCCAGCGCGAGCGCGATGCGGCCGCGGAAATCGTAGGCCAGTGCGGCCAACACCAGCAGGCCCAGCACCGCCAGCCAGCGCTCTCGGTGGCGGCTCGGGCTCAGCCAGTGGACCAGCGCACCGAGGCCGTACGCACCGAAGAAATACAGCGCCCAGTTGTCCAGCCCGTCGTCGAGGTTGAACACCCACAGCGAGGCGAGCGTGACCGACAGCACCATGGCCGGCGCCGCCACGCGGCTGCACGGCACCTGGCGAGCCCACCACAGCAGCAGCGCCAGCAAGGCGAACAGCTGCAGGTCGATCGCAACGTACCACGCTCCCACCGTCAGCGCCTCATGGCCAAGCACGCCATGCAGCAACAGCGCATGTGACACGAGTTGGCCGGCGCCCACCGAGGCCGGCACCAGGTCAGGCAGCCAGCGAGCCACCAGGGCGGAACAGGCCAGGGTCAACAGCACGGCCGCGAAGAAAGGGACGGCCAGGCGCAGGTACCTGCGGCCCAGAAGCCCGCCCAGTTCGGAGAAGGTGCCACGCAGCGGCTCACGCCTCGGCGCCAGGCTGCGAGCGGCGAGGAATCCGCCAACGACGAGGAAGATCTGCACGCCCATGCGCCCGTAGTGGTACAGGGCGGACATCAAGTCCGGAAGCAATTCCCCCACGGTGTCGGCAATGGGGCCGTAGGCGGACAAGTGATGCCAGACGATGACCTGGGCGGCCAGCGCCTTGAGGACATCGAGGTGCAGCATTCGGGATTTCGGGGCGGACATAGGCATGCGCGCCCGGGCCTGTGGGGCAACGGGCGCAGAGGTCGATGACGGGAATGCCCGCGATGCCTGCGGCGGGCAAAACCCGCGATTGTAGTAGCGCCCCCCTCGGTCTGTGAATCGAGCGTTCCACAGCGGCGGCCCCACCCGCATGCACCACAAGCCGAGCGAGGGGCGTCTTCGCACCGCAGTGCCCCTTCCATCGTCATCGAAAGCCGCCGGGCTTTAGAGTGCATGCCATGCAAAACCAACGAACCGTCGCCTGGGCATGGCAGACGAGCCCCGGCCTCGACGTGGCTTCCGTCCGGCAGACAGCACGTGGCGACGTTTCGATCACGGGCCAGATGGTGAGCGCCTGGGACGACCGCGTGCTCCAGCTCAACTACCGGCTCACCTGCGATCCGGGCTGGGTCTTCCGGCACCTGTCTGCTCGCGCCACCCATGGCGGGCGCGTGCACGAACTCGACCTGAGGCGCGACGGGGAAGGTTGGCTTGCCAATGGCGTGGTCCGCACCGACCTCATCGCAGCCGTCGACATCGACATCATGGGCACGCCCATCACCAACACGTTGCCGATCCGACGCGTCCCGTGGGTGTTGGGTGCCTGCCACCCGTTCACGATGGCCTACGTTCTGCTTCCAGACCTCGTCGTGGTGCCGGCACGCCAGCGCTACACCGCCCTGCCAACGCCGGGCCGATACCTCTACGAATCGTTGCCGTTTGCCCACGCGCCGGCCGATCACCCGACATTGCCTGGATACCACGCCCTCAAGGACACCTTCACCGCTGAATTGGAAGTGGATGCCGACGGCCTCGTGGTCGCCTACCCGCCGTATTGGCGGCGCTTGGCAGGCTGCTGAAGGCCAGAGCGTCAAGCGGCCGCGAATTGAAGCACCATGGTGCTGCCTTGCGCCAGACGGGCGTGACCGGATGACAGAGTCCCGGAAAAGATCTCACCCCGGCGAAAGCCGGGGCCCACCAGGGCCACTGGTTACCGCCGCTCGCAAATCATGTCAATGCATGTGTTCAGCCATGCCGCGCCCGATCGCGGAGTACAAAGGCCTCTCAACCACCGTGCATCCAGGGGCGCATGCCGCCCAGCGTGAAGCCTCCATCGACCAGCAGGCTCTGGCCTGTGACGAACCGGGCCTCATCGCTCAACAGCCAGGCCACGGCATCGGCCACTTCCGCTGCGGTTCCGATGCGTTGCAGTGGCGTCTGGCGCACGAACGGCTGCCGGGCGACGTCGCTGGCCAACACGTCACTGGCCATCGGCGTGGCGATGATGCCCGGACTGACGTTGTTGATGCGAATGCCCTTCGGCCCCAGTTCCACCGCCATGGTCCGGTTCAGTGCTTCCAGCGCAGCTTTGGTGGCAGCGTAGGCGGCGACGCCGGGCATCGCGCCATGCGCGGTCCACGACGACGTGTTCACGATGGCCCCCGGCGTCCCCTGGGCGAGCATGGCACGCACTTCGTGCTGCAGGCAGGCAAAGATCCCGCGCAAGTTCGTGGCCATGAGCGCATCGAACATGTCCGGCTCCATTTCGTGCGCGGGGCCAAAATGTCCGAGCATCCCCGCGTTGTTCCATGCGAGATGCAGCGCGCCGAAGGTGGACACTGCCCGGTCAACGAGCGCTTTCACCTGCTCCATGTCTGAGACATCGGTCGGCACAGCCAGTGCCTCACCGCCGAACTGCTCGATCTCGGCGACCACCGCGTCCAAGGGCTCGCGGCGCCGGCCGGCAATCACCACCCGGGCGCCGCCCCGTGCCAGAGCAATCGCACCGGCCCTGCCCATTCCAGTGCCGCCGCCAGTCACCAGCGCCGTGCGGTTGGCGAACCTGGCGGTCGCGGCGGATGTGGTCGAAGAAGTATCAGTATCTGCTGCCATCTGCATGCCCTCTGGGTACCTGCTGAGAAAGAAATGGCAGTCTCATCGATCGCTGAGGGACGAACAACGCTCGGGAACTTCGAAGATTCAAAAGCAGGAATGAGCAATGTGACGGCTGAGCAATGTGGGCGCTGCGACGTGAGTCACTGCGCCGCAGCCCTGAGCGTCTCCACCACCGGCCTGCGCAACACGCCGCGCAGGCTCCACCACCCGGCCGCCAGTGCCAGAACCGCACCTGTGGCCACGCCGGCGGCCGGCACCCAGGGGGACGGGGCCCAGGTGAACTCGAAAACGAACTTGGCGAGGGCCCAGCCCACGGCGACGGCGACGACCGAGGCCAGAAACCCGGCGAGCGCCCCCACGCCAAGCAGTTCGGCGCGCTGAACCTGGGCCAGCAGGCGGCTGCTGGCCCCCAGGGCGCGCATCACCGCAAATTCACGCGACCGAACTTCCCGCGTGGCGGCCACGGCCGCGAACAGCACGACCAGCCCGGCCGCGAGCGTGAAACCGAACAGGAACTCCACGGCCCGAATGACCTGGTCCAGCACCCGCTGCAATTGGCCGATGGATTGCGACACGTCCACGTTCGTGATGTTCGGGAAGTCGCGGCTGAGGGCGTTGTCGAACCCTGCCGTGGCGGGCGCATGAAATGCAGCGATGTAGGTGGACGGCAGTTCGGGCATCTCCGCCTTCGGGTACATCACGAAAAAGTTCGCACGCATCGAACCCCAATCGAGCCTGCGAACGCTGGTGATGCGGGCTTCCGAGATCTGGCCTGCGATGTCGAAGCGCAAGGTATCACCGAGCTTGAGGTGCAGTGTCCTGGCCAGCCCCTCTTCGACGCTGACCGCGTTCGCCTCTTCGGGCGTCCACCGCCCCTGCACCACGGTGTTGTGCCCGGGCACCGCGGCGGCATGGCTCAGGTTGAACTCCCGGTCCATCAGCCGCCTGGCCCGTTCATCGGGCAGGCTGGCCAGGTCCACGGCATTGCCGTTGATGGCCACCAGCCGGCCGCGGATCATGGGGTACCAGTCGTACGTCGCCACCCCGCCGGCCTTCAACCGGGCCTGGAATGCCTCGCCCTGCTCCGGCATCACATTGATCACGAACCGGTTCGGCGCATCGGCCGGCGTGGCGCGGCGCCAGCTCGAGATCAGATCCGTTCGCAGCAGCACCAGCAGGCACAGCGCCAGCAACCCGACGCTGAGCGCCGAAACCTGGAGCACCGAGAAGGCCGGACGCGAGGCGATCTGGCGCGTGGCCAGCACAAGCCAGCGCGGTGCGCGCGCCTCGGGCACCGCCTTGCGTAGCACCTGCACGGCCACCCATGACAGCGCGGCGAACACCACCACCGCGCCAGAGAAGCCACCCACGGCGATCAGGCCGAGTCGAAGGTCCGACGACACGGCCAGCAGCAGCGCCGCGAAACCCAAGGCGCCAGCGAGCAGCACGGCGAGCGAGGCCGGCTTGAGCGCACCCACGTCCCGGCGGATCACCCGAAGCGGCGGCACCTGCGCAAGCTGCAGCACCGGCGGAAGCCCGAACCCCATCAACAGGGTGAAACCCACGCCGAGGCCGAAGAAGGCCGGCCATGCGCCTGGCGCGGGCAATGAGGCGTGGACCAGGCCGGACAGCAAGTAGACGAACACATGGTGCACTGCGAGCCCCAGCAGCACCCCGGCGAGGCTGGCCATCAGGCCGACCAGCGAGAACTCGATCAGGAACTGCAATGCAATGGCTCGTTGCGACTGGCCGAGCACCCGCAACATGGCGCAGTCGTCAAGGTGGCGGCTTGCGAAATCCCGTGCGGCGATGCCCACGGCGACCGCTGCGAGCAACGCGGCCAGCAGCGCCACGAGGTTCAGGAATTTTCCGGCCCGGTCGAGCGTCTGCCGCATTTCAGGACGGCCGGTTTCGAGCGACTCCACCCGCATTCCGCGCAGTGCCTGGGATTTGATGTGCGCCTCGGCCCAGGCAACGAATGCGGCGACCCGCGCGTCGGCGCCAGCCACGGCCATGCGGTACGTGACGCGGCTCGCCGGCTGGACCAGGCCCGTGCCGGGCAGATCCGCATCGTTCAGCATCACACGGGGCGCAAAGTTGAGGAATCCCGCCCCACGGTCGGGCTCCTCGCGGATCGCGGCGGCGATCTTCAACGTGGCATCGCCGAGCAGGAGCGGATCACCGACCTGCAGGCCCAGGCTGTCCAGCACCGCAGGGTCCACCCACACCGTGCCGGTTTTGGGTACCGAGGTGGCCGGGCTGCCCGCCGCACTGCCGGAGGCAGCGATCAACACCTGCCCGCGCAGCGGATACCCCGGGGTGACCGCCTTGACCGACACGAGCCGTGACGCCCCGCCCTTGTCATCCGGCGCACGGCCCATGCTGGGAAAAGCCGCCGTATGAACCACCTGCAACCCCTCGCTTCGGGCCCGCTCCGCAAGGGCGGCCGGCGTGGGCTGGTCGCTCGCAATGATGGCGTCTCCGCCGAGCAATTGCCGGGCGTCGCGGGTGAGGCTTTGCTGCAACCGGTCCGCAAAGAAGCCCACCGCCGTGAGCGCCGCCACGGCCAGGACGACGGCGACCATGAGCAACCTCAGTTCGCCGGCCCGGAAATCGCGCCGCAGCTGGCGCCAGGCCAGCGACCACAAGGAGACAGCGGGACGGGAAGCGGAACTCATGGGCAGGGACCGGAAAGCAATGCCAACGACATTACCCCATTCCCGGCATCCCCGGCGTCATCCGAGGCGCTCAGGTTTCGAATGCGACGTGCAAATCCAGAGAATGCAGGACCACCTCGGAGAGCTTGTAATTTCCCCATGGATTCCCTGCCGCCCCTGTTCCTCTCCCATGGTTCGCCCATGCTCGCCCTGCAACCGGGGCGAACCGGCGAGTTCCTGTCGAAGCTCGGCAAGGCCATCGACAGCACCTTCGGCCGTCCGAAGGCCGTGCTGGCGGTGTCCGCCCACAGCACGGCCCTCGAACCTGTGCTGCTCGCCGCGGCGCGACATCACGCCGTGCACGACTTCGGCGGCTTCCCGCAGCCGTTGTACGCGCTGCGCTACGACGCCCCAGGCGCGCCCGCCCTCGCGCCCACCGTGGCGTCGCTGCTGAGCACCATCGGCAAACCGCCGATCGTGATCGATCGGGGCGGCCTGGACCATGGCATCTGGTGCGTGCTGCGCTTCATGTACCCCGATGCCGATGTGCCGGTGCTTCCGCTCACCTGGAGCCCCCGGCAGACGCCGGATCGCCAGTTCGCGTTCGGCCGCGCACTGGCCACCTTGCCCGAGCAGGGCGTGCTTGTGATGGGCAGCGGCAGCATCACCCACAACCTGCAACGGGTGTTTGCCGGAGGCCGGATGGCCGTGGACGCACCTGAAATCCCGGAGAGCCGCCAGTTCCGCGACTGGTTCGCACAGCACAGCACGGCACGCGACTGGCCCGCGCTGTGGGACTACCGCCGCCAGGCCCCGTTCGCCGCCGACATGCATCCCACCGACGAGCACCTGCTGCCCTGGTTCGTCGCCGCCGGCGCCGGCGGCACGGAAGAGGCGCCGGTGCGCCTGTTCGAGGACGTCACCTATGGCTGCCTCGGCATGGATGCCTATGCCTTCGGTTCCTCCGCACGGGCGCTGGCTGCGGCCTGCTGATCGGTGCGCGGCCGGTTAGCATTGCGATTTCCCTCTTTTAGGACAAGCCATGCAAACCACCGCCTCCGGCCTGCAATATGAAGACACCATTCCGGGCACCGGCGACGAGGCCAAGGCCGGCCGGCACGTCACCGTGCACTACACCGGCTGGCTCTACAACAACGGCGTCAAAGGCGCCAAGTTCGACAGCAGCAAGGACCGCAACGATCCCTTCCGGTTCGGCCTGGGCGCCGGCCAGGTGATCCGCGGCTGGGACGAAGGCGTCCAGGGCATGAAAGTGGGCGGCACGCGCGTGCTCGTCATTCCGCCGGAACTCGGTTATGGCGCCCGCGGGGCAGGCGGCGTGATTCCGCCGAATGCCACGCTGATGTTCGAAGTGGAACTGCTCGGCGTCTGAGCTTTTACGCCATGGGGGAAGGCCCATGGCCACGCCGGGATCACTGCCGGCGTGTTTCGCCCGCTTGACCGCCTGCCGGCTGAGCCCCGGCCGCCGCGCGTTCCCGGGCATCTCGTGACCGGCAATCAGCAGGATCGGTGCTGAAGATCGAGGCGGCGAGGCGGCGGGCCTGCTCCGTGATGCGCGCCGCAGCCGGTTGTCGTTCCTGGGTAAAGCGTCGAAACGCCTCTTCGGGCTCGGCATGCTCTTCGAGCAGCATGGCCAGACACGAGGCGTCCTCGATCGCCTGGCTCGCGCCCTGCCCCGCCGTCGGCAACGAAGCGTGTGCGGCGTCACCCAGCAAGACCACACGATCGCGATGCCAAACCGGCAGCGGATCGAGGTCATGCACATAGACCGTCGCGATGCCGTCCGATGGCGCAGCCGCGAGGATCTCGCGCACCATCTCGGGCCAACACGCAAAATGGTCGACGAAGGGCCGATCGACCGGCACCTGGGGCCAAGCCATGCCGGCCGCCCAATAGCACAGGGAATCGCTGACGGGCACATAGCCGAAGCGATGCCCGACGCCCCAGAGATCGACAATGCGCCCTGGCTGCAGTCGGCCAGCAGGGAGTTCCGACACACCGATCCAATTGATGAACCCCTGATAGGTCGGCGCGTTGTGCCCTGCAACGAACCGCCGGGCGACGGAAGACATGCGTCCGTCGGCGCCCACCACCAAGTCGTGACCATGCGCCGATCCATCTCCGAACACGAGCCTCACGCGCCCGTCCGACATTTGCATGTCGCACACGCCCCGCTGGTAGTGAACCGTGGCACCGCGCTCGACCGCAGTCGCAGTCAACACAGCCATGAGGTCGCGGCGCAGCAAGGCATGTGGAGCGTCCTCCGTCCTGCTCTCGGGGTTGCCCAACATGATGCGCTGCAGGGGCGCGCCCGCTGCATCCAGGCGCTGCATGTCGACGACGCGCCCCGCCGATTCGAGCACCGAGTGGGCGATCCCCAGGCGCCGGAGCACGGCCATCGCATCCGGCCACAGAACAAAGCCGCCGCCGATGCCCGTCCCCGGGGAACCACGCTCATACAAGGTCACGCGGTGCCCGCGTTCAAGCAGGCACAGGGCCATTGTCATGCCGGCCACGCCGGCGCCAATGATGGCGATGTCCCGCATCGAACCTCCATTCACTCAAGGAGGGTGATGTTGGCACACGGGCGTCGGCATCTGCATCATCCCGGAAAGCCATGCGTTCGTGCCCAGCTGCATGCGCCATCAGCAGGACCCGTGCCCTCAGGCTTCAACCCGTCTGCCCAAGAGCAAGCCGATGCGCTTGACCTCCCCCGCGCAACCATCCAGCCCCTGCCTCATCACGTCGTCAATGTCACGAACAAGGCGGAAGTCCACACCCGAGACTGATCGCGCTGGCGCCCGGTGATGAACAAGGGATGTTCCCGCCCTTCGTCCAGGCCCAATCCACGGAGATCGATTTCGCCCGCGACCTCCCGCGGCAAGGGCCGATGGGTGATGCGCTCGATCGACACCGTCAGCTCGGTGCCCGGCAGCACCTCTTCCAAGGAGTTGAGCTCCAGCAGGCGTGCCCCACTGACGGAGAGCTCCACCTCAGGCGCGTGCACGAAAGGCTGGCGCTTCAACGGGCTGCCCACCTTGACGTACCCGTCGATGTGCGCCCGGACCGTGATCTGCGCGGAGGCCAATGCACCCAGCGTCAATTCGATGCTGTCGGTATCGCCGTGGGTGACGGTCCGAAAGCCCAGCGAAGTCGGGCCCTCGCGCCAGCACGTCTGCTCGGGGTGGTCAAAGCCATGCGTGTCGATGGCGTTGATGGGTGTACCCGTCACCTCGATGCGGCCGTCCCAGTAGGCGCCGCGATACCTGTCCTTGATGCGCGCTCCGCCGATCCGGATGCGCACCCCCGTCTCGGACAGACCCGACTCCTCATGCAGGTCGCGCTGCCACACGCACTGGTCGCCCCGGAACAGGCGCACGTTCTCCCAGCCCTGGTCACCCAACAGGTGATAGCGCAGTGGCGTGAGGGTGTCGGTCCGGCACACCTCGCCCATCCAGTGTGAACCCAGGCGAAGCGAAGCGAAGCTGCGTTCCCCCGTGGTGGCGAACGTGCGACGCGCACGCAACGCCTGCCCCACCCCCTGTCGGTCGAAGCGACTGGCCAGCACGCCGGTCAGGCCTCCGCGGGAGCCGAACACGGCCGTGGCCGGCACACCGCCGCCGCACCGTCCCTGGTGTTCATCGCTGTTGGCCGAAGCGCCGACCCGGTAACCGCGCGCCAGCGCCTCGGCATAGACCCAATGGAACTGCCCCCAGGCCGAACCCACTTCGACCAGGCGCTCCAGCTGAGGATGGTGCCAATCGAGATTGCAACGCCGACCGCCCACATGCGGAATCATCAAATGCCCTTCCGGGTCATCCGCATAGGCCGCATACAAATCGTCGACCGGCCAGGTGCCAGGCCGAATGGTGCCGGCAGTGAATTCATTCCATTCGAAGCTGCGCACGAGCCGGCCGAATTCATCGAATGGGAAGCGCGGCTTGCCTTCGCCCAGGAAGACGATGTTGCGGTCACCGCCGGCCGCCGAATTGCCGCACCATTCCGTGCCGGGATAGCACACGAAGCGGCCGGGTTCGTTGAGAGAATGGATCAACGCCACCGCCTGGTTCCAGCGCGCTTCGGTGATGTTGAAATCATTGGCCGTATAGCCCAAAACATCCAAGCCAGCGACATCGCGGCCATAGCTGAGGTTGTAGAGCGTGTCGTTGGTACCGATCGTGTCATCCGAATGCACGTGCAGATCGGCATACAGCGGACGCAGATCGGGCAGAGC
>Ga0070661_100002127_pt1 | contig 13656 bp, 14 predicted proteins | sample KBSC43metaG_FD_64663 | JGI IMG/M metagenome (GOLD analysis project Ga0070661, IMG submission 64663) | Corn rhizosphere microbial communities from Kellogg Biological Station, Michigan, USA - KBS C4-3 metaG | ecosystem: Host-associated > Plants > Roots > Rhizosphere > Soil ...
CGCCACGATGACGGCCGCGATCAGGAACAGGCCGCTGACGCCGAGCCGGATGGGTTTCAGCGGCAACCTCGCCTCCCATACGCCGCCCAACGACCAGGCGGCACTGAGTACCGCTCCGCTGCCGAGCGCGCCGCCGGCCGTGGCGAGCGCCGGCGCTCCGGTCGCGACCGAAAGGGCGAGAACGAGGAACCGCGCGGCGTCGACAACCTGTTCGGCAAGGAGCACCAGCGCGACGGCGCCGAGCGAGCGGGTCGGTTCAGCGGGCGCGTTGCTTGATCGCATCAGCAGCAGTTCGAGTGACGAGACGGCGAGCGCGGCGGCCACGAACATGCTCTTGGCCGCGGGAGCCATCTGCGACGCCAGCCATGCCCCTCCCCAACCCGCCAGCGCCGAGGTAACAATCGCCGTCAGCCAGCATACGGCGATCAACCCGACGTTGCCGCCGAGATGGCCGGATAGCCGCGCCGTCAGCAGCGCCGGCCGCCCGCCGACCATCGCCAGGGCGGAAGTGAGCAGGGCAAGGAACAGCGCCGGCATGCTGCCGGTCTATCAGCAAGGGCGGGAAAGTGGAGCGGGCGAAGGGAATCGAACCCTCGTCGTAAGCTTGGGAAGCTTCTGCTCTGCCATTGAGCTACGCCCGCAAAACGGCGAAAATCTGCGATTTTCGATCCGCTGGCATGAGGCGGTTTACAAATCCGATTTACACCACCCGCCTCATCTTCGCGCCCAGTGCCACAACGACATTGCGCCGGTCAACGAAGAGATGGCGGATGGGTTGCACTTCGTTTGTCGCCGCACGTCGGCCGCTCAACGACCAGCGACGCGTGCGGCCTGAATGTCGACCACGCGCGGAGTGCGCTTGAACAGATCCGCGAAGGGATCGTCGCCGGTTTCCATCTGGTGCGGTTCGGTGCCTTCGCGGACGGTCGTGCGGCGCATGTCGCGCTTGAACTTGTCGTACTCGTACTCGCCGCCGCGGTGCATCGAGCACAGGTTGTCCCAGATGACCATGTCGCCGACGTGCCACTTTACGTTGAAGACGTATTGCGGCTGGGTGCAATGCTCGATGAGCTGCTTGATGAGCGCACGGCCTTGCTCTTTCGGCATGCCTTCGATGTCCATCGTGTGCGCGGCGATGAACAGCGCCTTGCGGCCCGATCCCTTGTGGACGTGCACCAGGGGGTGCCTGGCGCGCGGTCGCGCCTCGATCTCCTCGTCCGGAATATCGGCGCCGGCGAGCTTGCGGCTCCACCACAGGGTATTGATGCCGACCTTGTCCTCGAGGAAATCCTTCATTTCCTGCGGCAGGTCTTCATAAGCGCCGCGGGTGTCGGCGAACCATGTTTCCCCGCCTTCGGGCGGCACTTCATGGGCCAGCAGCAGCGAATAGCTGGTGCGCTTTTCCATGAACGCGCTGTCGGTGTGCCACAGCCGGTCGCCCTTGCGGTACTGGATCGCCGCCGCGTCCTTTGTGATCTCGCCTTCGACGTTGAGGTTGCTCGCGTCGAACAGCTCCGGGAACGGCAGGCGGAACTTCATCCCCTCGCGGCGCGGGACGCGCTCGAGATAGCCGAAGTTGCGGCTGAACTCGACGTGATCGGCGTCGGACATATGCGTGTCGCGCCACACGGTGACGCCATAGGTATCCATCGCCTGGGTGACCTGCCCGACCTCATCGGGTGTCAGCTTGCGGGTCAGATCGAGCCCCGAGCACTCGGCGCCGAAGCGCGGCAGGATCGGTTCGACTTTCAGCGGCATTGCGACTCTCCAGAATTTACGTATCAAGATACATAATCCATCCGGCGCGAGATTTGAAGCCCCTACGAGGGCCGCTTGCGCTGAAGCGAGGCGCGCTTGCAGTGGGCGACCAGCTCGCCGTTCTGGTTGTACGCGCGATGCGCGAAGGTGACGATGCCCTGGTTCGGCCGGCTCCTGCTCTCGCGCACGTCGAGCACCTCGGTCTCGATCCGCAGCGTGTCGCCGACGAAGATCGGCGCCGGAAACCGCACCTCGTCCCAGCCGAGATTGGCGACGGCGGTCCCTTGCGTCGTGTCGTTGACCGAAATCCCGACCATCAGACCGAGCGTGAAGCACGAGTTGACGAGGATCTGGCCGTATTCGGTCTGCTTCATGTACTCGGCATCGAGGTGCAGCGGCGCGGGATTGTGCGTCAGCGCGCTCATCATGAGGTTGTCGGTCTCGGTCACCGTCCGCCGCAGCGGATGGTCGAACACCTGCCCGACCTCGAATTCCTCCAACCACAGTCCGGCCATCTGGTCCTCCTTCGACGGCGCCCTAGCACGCCATTGTCCGGCCGGACAGGAAAGGTTAACGGCCGCGCGAGTTGGGGAGACTCGACCGAGGAGTATTTGATGCGCGTTTCCAAGTTGTTCGTTTCGATTGCCGCCGTTGCCGTTCTCGCCGCCTGCAGTTCCTCCGATCCCCAACCCACCCCCGGCGCAACACCGACGCCGACAGCGTTGCCAAAGACGATCCCGGCCGAATTCCAGGGCCGCTGGGGCCTCACCGCCGAAGACTGCACCGCCCAAGCGGGGACCGCCGAGGGGCTGCTGACCGTCAAGCCCGACACGCTCGAACTTCATGAATCGAGCGGAACGATCGAAGGCGTATCCGAAGCCGTCGCGGGTCGCTTCCGCGGGACCTTCAAGATCACCGGCGGAGGCGAGACCCGCACCGTCGACGAGGTGTTCGACCTGCACGACGGAGGCCAGCTCCTCGTCCGTCGCGAATTCGGCGAAGGTGCATCGCCGATGCCGTTGAACTATATGAAGTGCGGATGAGCGAACGCACCCGCATTCCCCCCCTGTCGAGGTTCGAGGAGGAGGCCGGCTTCACACGGGCCCTGCGCGCCGGCAACCGCATTGTCGTCTCGGGAACGGTCGGCGTGGAGGAGGACGGCTCGACGCTGCCCGACGCCGGCGCCCAGGCCGACCGCTGCTTCGCGCTGATCCGCGAATATGTCGAGCAGCTCGGCGGCCGCATGGACGACGTTGTTCGCGTGCGAATGTTCGTGACCGACATCGCCGACGCCGACGCGGTCACCGCCGCCTTCACCCGTACGCTGGGCCACGTGCGGCCGACGGGAACCCTCGTGGCCATTGCTGCGCTTTATCGTCCGGAATGGAAGGTCGAAATCGAGGCCGAAGCCGTGGCCGGAGAAGAACCGTGAAAGCCTGTGCGAGCCTCGCCCCCCTGGCGGCGCTGACGGGTTGCGTGGTGGCGCCGTCGCCCCGTGAAGCGCCCCCCGCCCATGACGTTGCCGGTAGCTGCCGGCGCGAGCCGGGGCAGCGCTTTGTCGGCATGAAGGCGACCGGCGAGCTGGGGCAGGCAATGCTGGCGGCGACCGGTGCGAAGATCCTCCGCTGGGTTCCGCCGCGCACGGCGGTGACGATGGACTTCAATCCGAGCCGGCTGACCGTCAGCTACGACGACGATTACATCGTCAAGACGGTGAGCTGCACGTAATCGCCGCTCCGCTGGAGCGGAAGGGTCGATTACGGTTTCACCAGAAACCGGTTGCCCGCCCGCGCCCCGCGCCATAGGAGCGGCGCAAGGGCAATCGGGACGGAAACGCATGACCGGCCAGTTCGAACTCACCGACGACCAGCTCGCGATCCAGGAAATGGCGCAGCGCTTCACCGCCGACGCGATCACGCCGTACGCGGCCGAGTGGGACGAGAAGCACACGTTCCCGCGCGACACGATCCGGCGGGCGGCGGAGCTCGGCTTCGGCTCGATCTACGTCAGCGAGCCGAGCGGAGGCATCGGCCTCGGGCGGCTCGAGGCGGCGCTGATCATGGAGGCGATGGCTTACGGCTGCCCGTCGACCAGCGCGTTCATCTCGATCCACAACATGGCCGCCTGGATGATCGACCGGTTCGGTTCGCCGGCGGTGAAGGCCAAGTACCTGCCTCGGCTCATCGGGATGGAGAATTTTGCCAGCTATTGCCTGACCGAACCATCCAGCGGCTCCGACGCGGCCGCGCTCAAGACCAAGGCGATAAGGGACGGCGACGGCTGGCTCGTCACCGGCACGAAGCAGTTCATTTCCGGCGGCGGCGAGAACGAGGTCTATGTCACCATGGTCCGCACAGGCGAGGAGGGGCCGAAGGGCATCTCGTGCCTCGTCATCGAGAAGGACATGGCTGGCGTCAGCTTCGGGGCGCAGGAAAAGAAGCTCGGCTGGCATTCGCAGCCGACCGCGGCGCTCAACCTCGACAACGTGCGCGTGCCGGCCAAGAACATGGTCGGCGGCGAAGGCGAAGGCTTCCGCATCGCCATGATGGGGCTCGACGGCGGGCGGCTGAACATCGGCGCCTGCTCGCTCGGCGGGGCGCAGCGCTGCCTCGATGAGGCGGTCAAGTACACCAAGGAGCGGCAGCAATTCGGCAAGCCGATCGCCGATTTCCAGAACACGCAGTTCACCCTCGCCGACATGGCGACCGATCTCGAAGCGGCGCGCGCGCTGCTCTACCGCGCGGCCGTCAAGGTGACCGAGAACGCGCCCGACAAGACCCGGTTCGCGGCGATGGCCAAGCGCTTTGCGACCGATCAGTGCAGCGCCGTGGTCGACCGGGCGCTGCAGCTTCACGGTGGCTACGGCTACCTGCAGGATTATCCGGTCGAGCGATTCTGGCGCGATCTCAGGGTACATTCGATCTTGGAGGGGACAAACCAGATCATGCGGATGATCGTCGGGCGGGATCTGCTGCGGCAGTGACCGGCGACGTTCACCTGCACACGCACGGCCGCGTCGGCCACATCTCGCTCGCACGACCCAAGGCGCTGCACGCACTGACGCAGGGCATGTGCGAGGCGATGAGCAAGGCTTTGCTCGCCTGGCGCGACGATCCGGCGGTCGAGGCGGTGGTGCTCGACCACGCCGAAGGCCGCGGTTTCTGCGCGGGCGGCGATGTGGCGCTGGTGCGCCGTTCGGCGCTCGAGGATGGCGGCGCGAGCGGTCGCGCATTCTTCTTTGCCGAGTACCGCCTCAACCACCTCCTGTTCACCTATCCCAAGCCGGTCGTCGCCTTCATGGATGGGGTCACGATGGGCGGCGGCGTCGGCATTTCGCAACCGGCAAAGCTTCGCATCGCGACCGAGAACACGCTGTTCGCGATGCCCGAGGGCGCGATCGGGCTGTTCCCCGACGTCGGCGCCGGCTGGTACCTGCCGCGCCTGCGGGGCCGCACCGGCGCGTTCATGGCTCTGACAGGGGCGCGGCTCGACGGAGCGGAGTGCCTGTGGGCCGGTCTCGCCACGCATTACCTGCCGAGCGACCGGCTGGCGGAAGCCAAGGCGCAGATCGCCGAGGAGCCGGGCGACATTCCCTCGATCCTGAACGCCCTATCCGCCGGTCCGCCGGCGGCCCGCATCGCCGGCAACGCCGAGAAGATCGACCGCTTGTTCGCCATGGACAGCCTCGAAGACATCATCGCCTCGCTCCGGGCCGAGCCCTCGGAATGGGCGGCGAAGGAAATGCAGGCGGTTTCCTCCAAATGTCCCGCGACGGCCAAGGTCGCGCTGCGCGAATTGGCCGAGGGCGCGCGCCGCAGCGACTTTGCCGACGAAATGCGGGCCGAATACCGGCTCGCCGTCCGCATGATGCTGCGGCCCGATTTCATTGAAGGTGTGCGCGCGGTGCTGATCGACAAGGACAACGCGCCGTCGTGGATTCCGGCGACGCCCGAGGGGGTGACCGGTGAGATGCTCGACGAACTCTTCGCACCGCTGCCGGATGACGAGGAATGGACGCCCTTCGCTGACCTCATTTGACCAGCCCACTTTCGCCGTCACCGCGAAATCTAGAACCTCGGGCAGAAACGGGCGCGCGCAGCGCTCAAATCGCTCATGGCCCACCGCCTTCACGGCGATGACGAGCTCGAGAGCTTAGTGTCGGCAAAGAAAATCTCCACATCTCGGCCCTTGCGGTCGAGCGCCGCAATCGGCAATTCGCGCACTATGCAGCGCCTGACCCACCTTCAGCGGCTCGAGGCCGAGAGCATTCACATCATGCGCGAGGTGGTCGCCGAGGCGCAGAAGCCGGTGATGCTCTACTCGGTCGGCAAGGACAGCGCGGTGATGCTGCACCTCGCCAAGAAGGCGTTTTACCCGGCACCGCCACCGTTCCCGCTTATGCACGTCGACACGACGTGGAAGTTCCAGGACATGTACCGCCTGCGCGACAAGGCGGCCAAGGCCGCCGGGATGGAGCTGATCGTCTACCAGAATCCCGAGGCGAAGGAGCGTGGGATCAACCCGTTCGACCACGGCCCGCTGCACACCGACATGTGGAAGACCGAAGGGCTCAAGCAGGCGCTCGACCTCTATGGCTTCGATGCGGCGTTCGGCGGCGCGCGGCGCGACGAGGAGAAGAGCCGCGCCAAGGAGCGCATCTTCAGCTTCCGCACCGCGACGCATGCGTGGGATCCGAAGAACCAGCGGCCCGAGCTGTGGAACCTCTACAACGCGAAGAAGAACAAGGGTGAGAGCATCCGTGTCTTCCCGCTCTCCAACTGGACCGAGCTCGACATCTGGCAATACATCATGGCCGAACAGATCGAGATCGTGCCGCTGTACATGGCCGCCAAGCGGCCGACGGTGGAACGCGACGGCCTCTTGCTGATGGTCGACGACGAGCGCTTCCCGCTGGCGCCGGGCGAGGAACCGGTGATGCGCTCGATCCGCTTCCGCACCCTGGGCTGCTATCCCCTGACCGGGGCGATCGAGAGTGAAGCGGCCACGCTCGCCGAGGTGGTTCAGGAAATGCTGCTGACCACCACCAGCGAACGCCAGGGGCGCGCGATAGACAAGGACGCCGGCGGCGCGGGCATGGAGAAGAAGAAGCAGGAAGGGTATTTCTGATGCGCTCCTCCTGTCCTTCCCGCCCCCGTCGCGAGCTTGTTCCGGTATCCATCGTGCCGAAAGCTTCCGAGCCGTCGGCGAAACGGATGCTGCAACGCCTCCCGCATGACGGATCAGTTTACGGCGTTGCCCATGGCTGACGCCGACGCGCCCGAGCCCGCCTACAAGGTCGACAGCCTCATCGCCGAGGACATCGATGCCTATTTGCGGCTGCATCAGAACAAGGAACTGCTGCGGTTCCTCACCTGCGGCAGCGTGGATGACGGCAAGTCAACCCTGATCGGTCGGCTATTGTACGATTCCAAGATGATCTTCGAGGACCAGCTCGCCGCTCTCGAAGCCGACAGCAAGCGCGTCGGCACGCAAGGCGGGGAGATCGATTTCGCGCTGCTGGTCGACGGCCTCGCCGCCGAGCGCGAGCAGGGCATAACGATCGACGTCGCATACCGCTTCTTCGCGACCGAGAAACGCAAGTTCATCGTCGCCGACACGCCGGGGCACGAGCAGTACACTCGCAACATGGTCACCGGCGCGAGCACCGCGGACCTGGCGGTGATCCTGGTCGATGCGAGGAAAGGCGTGCTCGTGCAGACGCGGCGCCATTCCTACCTTGCGCACCTGCTCGGCATCCGGCACTTCGTGCTCGCGGTGAACAAGATGGACCTGGTCGATTACGACCGGATGGTGTTCGAGCAGATCGCCGGCGCCTATCGCGATTTCGCCGACACCATCGGCATCGGCGAGGTGACCGCGATCCCGATCTCGGGCTTCAAGGGCGACAACATCACCCAGGCGCCCTCTCTCAATACGCCGTGGTACGACGGGCCGAGCCTCATTCACCACCTCGAGACGGTCGAGATCGAAAGCATCGCCGCGCAGGCCGGGCCCTTCCGCATGCCGGTGCAGTGGGTCAATCGGCCGAACCTCGACTTCCGCGGCTTTGCCGGCCTCGTTGCCGAGGGCACCGCCAGGCCGGGCGATGCCGTGCGCGTGGTTCCTTCCGGCAAGACCAGCACGATCAAGGCAATCGTCACGATGGACGGCGAGCTTGAGGAAGCGGTTGCCGGCCAATCGGTGACGCTCACGCTGGCCGACGAGATCGACTGCAGCCGTGGCGACGTGATCGCCGCCGCGGACGCTCCGCCGGAGAGCGCCGACCAGTTCGAGGCTGCCCTCGTGTGGATGAGCGACGAGAAGCTCATCCCCGGCCGAGGTTACTGGCTCAAGCTGGCGACGCAGACCGTCAGCGCGACGGTTCACGAGCCGAAGTACCTCGTCGACGTCAATTCGCTGGAACACCTGGCGGCGAAGACGCTCGGCCTCAACGCCATCGGCGTGGCCGAGATCACCACCGACCGGCCGATCGTGTTCGAGTCCTACGAGCGCTCGCGCCAGCTCGGCGGGTTCATCCTGATCGACAAGCTGACCAACGCCACCGTCGCCGCGGGCATGATCCACTTCAGCCTCCGCCGGGCGCAGAACGTGCATTGGCAGGCGCTCGAGATCACTCGCGAGCAGCACGCCGCGCTCAAGAACCAGAAGCCTGCCGTGCTGTGGTTCACGGGTCTCTCCGGCTCGGGCAAGTCGACGATCGCCAACCTCGTCGAGAAGAAGCTCCACCGGATGAACCGGCACACCTTCCTGCTCGACGGCGACAACGTCCGGCACGCGCTCAACAAGGACCTCGGTTTTACCGAGGCCGACCGGATCGAGAACATTCGCCGCGTCGGCGAGGTCGCCAAGCTGATGGCCGACGCGGGGCTGATCGTCATCACCGCCTTCATCAGTCCGTTCCGCGCGGAACGCGAGATGGTTCGCAAGATGCTGCCGGAGGGCGAGTTCGTCGAGGTGCACATCGACACCCCGCTTTCGGTCGCCGAGGCACGCGACGTGAAGGGCCTCTACAAGAAGGCGCGCGCCGGGGAGCTCAAGAACTTTACCGGCATCGACAGCCCCTATGAGGAGCCCGAGCGGCCTGAGATCCGCATCGACACGACCGCCATGACGCCCGAGGAGGCGGCCGACCTTATTGTCGACAAGGTCGTGGGTTAGCGACGCGGCACTAGGGGGGCCGAAAGCGATGACCGATGCCGATCTGGCCGCCCATCTGGCCGCATGCGCGGGACGCCTGCTCGTCGAAGTGCGCGCCAGCCGGATGTTCGAAGGCAAGTCGCTCGGCGTTGCGGGCGACCAGGTTGCCAACCAGTTCCTGGTTCATGCGCTGCGCGCCGCGCGGCCCGATGACGGCCTGCTGTCGGAAGAAAGCAAGGACACCGACGAACGCCTCGCCAAGTCGCGCGTGTGGATTGTCGACCCGGTCGACGGCACGCGCGAGTATGGCGAGGAGCGGGCCGACTGGGCGGTCCACGTCGGTATGGCGATCAACGGGACTGCCGAGGTCGGCGCGGTGGCGCTCCCGGGCCTCGAGGGCGGGATCGTGCTGCGAAGCGATCAGCCGCGGCCGATTCCGCCGTTTGACGGGCCACCGCGCCTGCTCGTCAGCCGCACTCGTCCGCCCGCCGAAGCTGTCGCTGTCGCGGAGAAACTGGGCGGCGAGCTCGTTGCCATGGGCTCGGCGGGAGCCAAGGCGATGGCTGTCGTGCTCGGGCAAGCAGAAATCTATCTTCACTCCGGCGGACAATACGAATGGGACAGTTGCGCCCCCGTCGCCGTCGCCCGCGCACACGGTCTTCACACCAGCCGCATCGACGGCAGCGCGCTGGTTTACAACCAAGGCGACCCGTACATGCCCGATCTGCTGATCTGCCGGCCCGAATGGGCTGAGCGAGTGCTCGAGGCCGTGCGGACCATGGCGCAAGCCGGCTGATGCTGGATCATCTCAAGCTGGCCTTTTCGCTCGCCGGGGCGTTCGTCGGCGTTCTTGTTGGGCTGACGGGCGTCGGCGGCGGCTCCCTGATGGCGCCGATACTGATCTTGCTCGGCTTCAATCCATCGGTCGCGGTTGGTACCGATCTTTGGTTTGCTTGCCTGACCAAGACCGTGGGCGGAGTGGTCCATCACCATCTCGGCTCACCAGACTGGAAGACGGTCGTCCGGCTCGCCATCGGCAGCCTGCCGGGGGCGGTGCTGACGCTTGTGTGGCTGGCCATGTTCCACCACGGGCACCTCCAATCCAAGACGCTGATGGACCTGCTCGGCATTGCCCTGCTGATCACGGCCGGCCTGATGGTGTTCCGCAACCGTATCGTCCGGCCGCTTCGCGTGGCGCACGTTGCGCTCGAGCACACGTTGCGCCGAGTCCGATTCAGCCAGATCGTCTTGACGGTGGCGGGCGGCGCTGTCGTCGGCGTGCTGGTGACGCTGACATCGGTCGGCGCGGGGGCGCTCATCGCCGTCATGCTGGCGCTGGTCTATCCGCTTCGACTGGATGCGAAGTCGATCGTCGGCACCGACATCATCCACGCCATCCCGCTGACGCTGGTTGCCGCTCTGGGTCATAGCTGGCTCGGCAACGTCGATGGCTGGCTCCTTGCCAGCCTGCTGATAGGGTCGGTCCCCGGAATCGTGGCCGGTTCCTTGATTGCCGGAAAGATGAACGACAATTTCGTGCGCTATGCGCTGGCCGCCATGCTCGTGGTATCGGCGGTGAAGATGCTCATCTGACGCGGCTCAAAGCTTGGGGTTGCCCGAGCTCCACTTGACGCTGACCTCGATCCCGCTGCCGAGCGGCAGGAGTACAGTCTGCAGGTCGGGCTTCGCCTTCACGGCCGCGCGGTAGGCGCGCACTGCTTCACGCGCCCCTTGGGGGAGGACCATGTTGTCGGACACGATGATCGCTTCCTCGGCGAGGGCGGGATAAACGGCCTCGAAGCACGCGACGTAGGCATCCTTCCAGATATCGAGCAGGACGACATCCCATGGGCCCGGATCGTCGGCCAGGAGCGACACCGCGTCACCGCAGCGCAATTCGACATGCTCGCGCAGGCCGGCGCGCTCCAGCATCTGGCCGGCATAGGCCTGCTTTGCCTGATCGACGTCGAAACTCACGACCTTCGCCCCGCACATACGCGCTGCGTCGGCGAGAAACAGGGTCGAGTAGCCATAGCTCGTGCCCAACTCGAGCACGGTCTTTGCCCGGCGGCCGATCACCAGCGCGTGGAGAAAAGCACCGACGTCCGCGCCAACCGGCAGGAGGAAATCGTCCCTGCGCGCACCGAGCGCCCCCGGCGGCAGGTCGCGCGCAGCGGCCAGCTCGCGTCTGTGGCGAGCGTCATAGTCGGCGAAAACTTCCGCTACCCGTGAATCGGCGAACTGCATCTTGGCTACTCCCAAACCCGGTCACGTAGCTCCCGGCCCGCCGCCAGCGTCAATGAAAAAGGGCCGGAGGATCGCTCCCCCGGCCCGATTGCGTGATTCGATCCGCCGCTGATCGTCAGCCGCGTTCGCCCTGCGGCTGCACCACCGGCGGCGGGGGCACCGGGCAATCCGCGTTGATGTCCACCGTCGAGCCATCCGGGCAGGTCTTCGTCTGCGGCGGAGGCGGCGGGGGTGGCGGAGGCGGAGGCGGCGGAGGCGGCGGAGGCGGCGGAGGCGGCGGAGGCGGCGCCTCGGCCCCGAAGTTGAAGATCAGGCTCGCCAGGGCCGTGCTCGTCGCAAGTTGCGTCCAGTGCTCGGCGCCGCTCGGGTCGTGCAAGTGGAAGCTGTGGGTGTTGAGGTACTTGTACTTCAACCCGAGTTCGACCCGCGAGCTGAGCGGGAAGCGAGCCTGTGCCACCAGCTGGTAGGCCCAGGCGCTGTCACTGTCGTCAAGCGCGACGGCCGAGCCGGTAGGTCCGACCACGGCCGAGCTCAGGAAAGCACGGCCGGCGCCGACGCCAACCGCCAGGGCGATGCCGCCGTCCTGTCCGCCGATGTCATAGAGCGCATTGGCCATGGCGGTCGTCACGTGGTTGTGGCCGTCGACCGGAATGGTCGTCACTGGCGCAGGATCGGTCTGGGTCAGCGAGCGCTGCTTGAAGCTCGCGTAGGCAAGTTCGAATTCGGTGCGGATCGCGCCGAAGTCGTAACCGACGAAGGCCTCGCCTTCCCAGCCATCCTTTACCTTGAGCACGTCGCGCTCACCGACCGAATTGATGACAGGGGCCTCTGGATCTGTGTAGCCGACGCCGACGCCCGCGTAGAGCGAACCGTCACGCGCTTGAGCGGGAGCGGCAAACGCGGCTGCGGCAACCGTCACCGCCAAGGCCACCTGCAACTTGCTGAAGCTGTTTCTCATTGTACTTCCCCTCATATGGTACGCCACCCCAGACAAGGCGACGCACCTGACCTAAGAACCGGTAGCGACCCGGACGTGGCTTCCTTCATTTGCCACAAGCCACGCCTGCCGGATCAAGTCACAAATCAAAGTATAATTCCAGAGTCCCGCTACTTATGGCATCCCAGTGTTGCCAAAAGGTCACGCGAGAAAGCCCGGCCGCGGTCTTGTCTGCCATTGCGTCGAATGCGGCCGGCCAGCCCTGAAGCGACTGGAAAAAGGACCGGAGGATTGCTCCTCCGGTCCAGATCCTTGAGTTAGAGATCGCAGCTCGTCAGCCGCGTTCGCCCTGTGGCGCAACCACCGGCGGCGGAGGCACCGGGCACTCCGCGTTGATGTCCACCGTCGAGCCGTCCGGGCAGGTCTTCGTCTGCGGCGGAGGCGGAGGCGGCGGAGGCGGCGGAGGTGGTGGCGGAGGCGGAGGCGGCGGCGGAGGCGGCGGCGCGGCGGCACCGCCGAAGTTGAACAGCACGCTTGCCAGGAACGAGTGGGTCCTCAGGCCGAACCGCTCGGTTCGCCCAAGCTCGTCGACCTCGCGGAGTTGATGCGTATTGAGGTACTTGTACTTCAGGCCCAGCTCGAGGCTGTCGCTGATCGGGAAGCGGACGCCGGCAATCGCTTGCCATGCCCACGCGCTGTCAGAATCATCCAGATAGCGGGGAGCGGAAGCAGCGATTGCGTAATGATCCTTGACCCAGGCGCGACCGGCGCCGACGCCGGCGTAGATACCGACGTTGCCATTGCCGCCAAAGTCGAGCAACGCATTGGCCATCGCAGTGGTAATGTTGAGCTTGCCGTGCGCGTCGGCGAACGTACCGCTGACCAGGCCCGGTCCCGCGGGGTTGGGAACTCCGATGGCCGCAACCTCAATCGATTTCGGCTTGGTTTGCGAATGCGCAAGTTCGACCTCGGTCCGGATGAGGCCCCAGTCGTAACCGGCGACGCCGTCGACCGTCCAACTGTTCTTGTGGTTGATCGTGATTCCATCTTTGACGCTGCTGACGTCGAAGTGGAGATCCTGCGGAATGACCATACCGGCTTCTATGCCGACATAGCCCTGATGATCGCGCGCGCTTGCCGGGATGGCGATCGCACAGGCGGCGACCCCCAATCCAAGCGCGGCTCGACGCAAGCTGCTGAAATGACACTTCATTGGCATTTCCCTCATCATCAACGCCACCTCGCAACGAGACGGCAATGGCTAACGATCCCGCACAAAAGAGGCGCACGGAATCAGCGTTCACGGCACCGAATGAGCCGCGACCCAAAGCCATAAAGCTGCAACACTGCGAATGTTCCAGCGTCGGATATTTAAGGAAAATAGCTGTTGCCGAACTGCAACTTGGCTCCTGCCGGTTCCAGGGCTGCGGCGAGCGTTGCGCATCGCCAGAACGCGCCGCCCAAGACAGGTGGCGATGAAACGGAAACCGATCGACGGGAAGCTGCGCCGTTGACGCATCGAGGCGCCTGTCCGGTGATCCTTTGACTCAAACAAG
>Ga0070661_100002138_pt1 | contig 13614 bp, 10 predicted proteins | sample KBSC43metaG_FD_64663 | JGI IMG/M metagenome (GOLD analysis project Ga0070661, IMG submission 64663) | Corn rhizosphere microbial communities from Kellogg Biological Station, Michigan, USA - KBS C4-3 metaG | ecosystem: Host-associated > Plants > Roots > Rhizosphere > Soil ...
CGCTAACTGAGGTTTCGCGGCCATGCGGGTCGGCATCCTCGCCATTGGCCGCATGAAGCAAGGACCCGAACGCGAGCTCTGCAGCCGCTATCTGGAGCGAGCCATTGCCGGTGGCCGATCGCTGGGTCTGAGCGGCTTCACCGTCACGGAACTCCCCGAATCTCGCGCCGGCAGTCCAGCGGCCCGTAAGGCCGAGGACGGCAAGGCGCTCAGCGCCCAGTTGCCCTCAGCCGGAATAGCGATTGCACTGGACGAGCATGGCAAGACCCAGGGCTCGGAGGATTTCGCCCATCGGATCGCCCGCTGGCGGGACGACGGAAAGCCGGCCCTGAGCTTTGTGATTGGTGGCGCCGACGGCCTCGACCCCGCTTTCATCAAAGCGGCCGATCTCGTCCTTTCGTTCTCGCCGCTGACCTGGCCGCACCAGCTGGTCCGCATCATGCTGGCGGAGCAACTCTACCGTACTACGACGATCCTTTCCGGCCATCCTTACCATCGCGAATAGTGCGCTCGAGGCCATCCAAAAGCCAAAGACCTCCGGCTTATCGCCTGCGGCTGCTAGAGTTCCGGCGGCTGATTCGGCGAGATCACGGGGCTTGATACAACACCGCGTCCGAGGGGCGATCGCGAGCGCTATGGTCCTGAGCCTGGCGATCTCGATGGCGCACGCTCAGTCGGCGCCGTCCGACCCCAACGCACCATCGATCGCCGCCCCAGTGGGCACGGGCATTCCAACCTGGATCGAGCAGAAAACCACCGATAGCCAGACGCAGCTGACCCAGATCCAGGCCTCGCTCAATCTGAGCCAGGACAAGATCGACAAGCTCAAGGCCGAGATCGCGGCCATGAAAGATGATCGCGACAAGCAGAACGCCGCTCTGATCGCCGCCATTTCCCGCGTTAAGACAGCCGAGGCGGACGTGGCACGCGTGCAGGACAAGCTCGGCGATCTGATCGTCCAGGAGCTCGATACGCGCGGCCGGCTCGACGGCGCCAATTCGTCGATCTCCAATGTCCTCGCAGCGCTCGAGCGGATCTCGCAGAACCCGCCACCGGCACTGATCGTCGATCCATCGGACGCGCTGGGATCGGCGCGGAGCGCGATACTGATCTCGGCCGTGCTGCCGCAGCTTCGCGCCAAGGCCGACGCCGTCATCGCCGATTTGAAGCATCTTGAATCGATCCGCACGGACGCCGAGGCGGAGGCGCAAAGCCTCAGGGCCAATTACGACGTGCTCCAGGAAGAGCAATTGCGGATCGCAACGCTGATCGCCGCCCAGAAGCAGACCGAGGACAGCGCGACCGCAGCGCTCACCGTCCAGCAGCAGGCGGCCGCGGCCATGGCGGACAAGGCTGCGCAATTGACCCAGACCATCGCCGACCTGGGCAAGCAGGCCGACGCGGTGGCCGCCGCCGCCCACGCCACCCGGACCGCAAATGCCGGCGGCAAAGCGCCCAAGCTCGGCAACGATACCGTCGCGCTCGCCCTTGCCAATCCCGGACGGCAGTCCCCGGCCGTGCCGTTTGCCCAGGCGAAGGGTTACCTCGACTTCCCGGTCGACGGCGTTTCGGTTGCAAATTTTGGTGATGGCGACGGGTTTGGCGGCATCTCCCAAGGCCAGTCCGTCGTGACGCGCGCTGCCGCTCCCGTGCTGGCACCGGCAGACGGCTGGGTCCTGTTCGTCGGCAACTACCTCAATTACGGCCAAATCGTCATTCTTGATGCCGGTCAGGACTATTCAATCCTCTTGGCAGGGCTCGCCACGATCGACGTCACACGAGGTCAATTCGTCCGTATGGGCGAAAAAGTCGGCTCGATGGGTTCGCGCTCCGTCGGCCGGACCGCAACGGCCGGTGCTGGCGCAGACAGGCCAACCCTTTATATTGAAATGCGCAACAAGACCTTGCCCATCGACCCCGGCGGCTGGTGGGCTTCCCCGCAGACTCCGACCCAGAATGGATAGCCAACGATGCGTCTGACCCTATCGCGCGCGGCCCTTCTCGCGCTCGCCCTGACCATGCCCATGGCTCCGCTCGCCCTGGCGCAGGATCAGTCGCAACCCTCGAGCACTGAGCCATCGGCGCCCGCGTCCGCCCCCCCGTCGTCGGAGCCCCCCGCCTCCGACCAACCCTCAAGCGCACCGGCCGATCAGCAGACGCCAGCCTCGGCCACGCCAGCCCCCGCGCCCGACAAGCATCCGCGCAGCACTGAAGAAATCTACCAGGACCTCAATTTCTTCGGTGACGTGTTCGACCGTATCCGCTCCGAATATGTCGACCCGCCTGATGAGCAGGCGCTGATCCGAGCCGCAATCCAGGGCATGCTGACCTCGCTCGATCCGCATTCAAGCTATCTCGACCCTTCCGCATTCGACGATATGCAGCAGGATACGTCCGGCCAGTTCGGCGGCCTCGGCATCGAGGTCACGATGGAACAGGGCGTGGTCAAGGTCGTCTCGCCGATCGATGACAGCCCTGCGCAGAAGGCGGGCATCCTTGCGAACGACTATGTAGTGGAGCTCGACGGCAAGTCGGTACAGGGCCTCAGCCTCGACGAAGCGGTCGCCAAGATGAAGGGGCCGATCGGCTCCAAGATCCGCCTCACGGTCATCCGCGAGGGCGTCAAGGACCCGCTCTATTTCGACCTGAAGCGCGACACGATCGCCCAGCAGGTCGTCAAATGGTCGATGGAAGGCGACGTGCCGGTGATCCGTCTCGCTCGGTTCACGGAGCAGGCCGCACCGGGCCTGCAGAAGGCGATCAACGACATCTTCACCCAAGCCAAGGGCGTTGCGCCCAAGGGCATCGTGCTCGACCTTCGCAACAATCCGGGCGGCCTGGTGGACCAGGCGGTCGATGTCTCAGACGCGTTCCTCAAACAGGGCGCAGTCGTGCTGACCCGTGGCCGGACCGATACCGAATCCTCGCGCTATGACGCCAAGCCCGATGACTTCGACGCCAAGCTGGCCAACGTGCCGGTGATCGTCCTCATTAATGGCGGCACGGCTTCGGCGGCCGAGATCGTCTCGGGCGCGCTGCAGGACCATAAGCGAGCAACGATCCTCGGCACCCGCTCCTTCGGGAAGGGCACGGTGCAGTCGATCATCCGGCTGGGTTCCAATGGCGGCATCCGGCTAACCACCGCACGTTACTACACGCCCAATAATCGCTCGATCCAGGCAGCCGGCATCCAGCCCGACATCCTGATTACGGAGAACGTCCCGGCCGACCTCAAGGGCCGCGACGAAATCCTTGGCGAAGCCGGGCTCAACGGTCAGATCGGCGGCGGCACCGAGCAGCAGGCAACCACCGGCTCGTCGGTCTATATCCCGCCCGACAAGAAGGACGACACCCAGCTGCAGATGGCCATCAAGCTGATCGACGGCACGGAAACCAACGCCGCGTACCCGCCCAAAGTGGACGGCTGAGGCTGCCATTGTGCTATCGCTGCGCGTCGAGGTGGGGCGGCTGATTCGCCCCGCCGGTCCCTAGGACAAGGTCATGGCGGACGACCTCAGCGCACCATTAGGCCGCAAGCGCGCAAAGCCCGCCGCGCCCAGCTTCAAATTCCCATCCGGCGGCAAGCTGCCGCTGGCGCGTATCGGGCTCGGATTGATCGGCCTGATTGCAATGGGAATTGTCGGCCGCATCCTGCTGGTCAACGATCCTACGGGCGGGCGTCCGGTGGCCCAGATCGACGTTAACTCGCCCCACAATGCCAACTCACTTCAGGACGCCGTCAGGCCCGCCCCCCAAGCGAGCATGGCAACCATCAGCGTCGGGCCCGAGCAGCCAGCGAGCGGTCCGCTGGTCTCGATGGTCGGTGCCGACGTGCCCGACGGCAATCCGGACGCGGCAGCGCCCGGTGCCAATGCCGATGGCCTCTTTCCCGATCTCCTCGAGCAATCCGAGCATGGCTCGATCCCCCGCGTCTCGCCCTCCGGCCAGACGCCGTTCGAGGCCTATTCGCGCCCGTCGCTGACGCCTGCCACGGCCGGCGGCAAGCCGCTGATTGCGCTCGTCGTCACCGGACTCGGGCTCAACCAGACGAGTACGCAGGCCGCGATCGACGGCCTACCCGACGCCGTCACGCTGGGCTTTGCCCCCTATGGCAAGGGCCTCAAAACCTCGGTGGCGAGCGCACGCGCCAATGGCCACGAAATCCTGCTCGAGGTCCCGCTCGAGCCGTTCGACTTTCCGCAAAGCGATCCGGGGCCGGATACCCTCCTCACCGGACAGGCGCCGCGTGACAACCTCAACAAGCTCTATTCGGTAATGGGCCGGTTCGGCGGCTATGTCGGCGTGCTTAATTACATGGGCGCCCGCTTCACCGCGTCGACCGCCGACTTCAATCCAGTGATGGAAGAGCTCGCGACGCGGGGTCTCGGTTATCTCGACGACGGCTCGTCCAACCGCTCCGTGGCGCCGCAACTGGCGACTGCGAACAATGTTGAATTCGGCCGTGCCGATCTCGTTCTCGATAGCGACCCCGCCCGCGCGCCGATCCTCGACCAACTCAAGGCGCTCGAGAGCAAGGCACTCGCGTCGGGCCAGGCTATTGGCCTGATCTCGGCGCTGCCGGTTTCGCTGCAAACGCTTGCCGAATGGGCCAAGACCGCGGCCGACCGCGGCTTCACCATCGTCCCCATCAGCGCCTTGATGCACAAAGGCTCATGAACAATCCGAAGCGCGAAAGCCTGCCCTATCGCGACTGCGTTGGGATCGCCGTGTTCAACGAACGCGGACAGGTCTTTATCGGCCGACGGCGCGCCGACGATTTGTCCGAAGTGACCGATCCGACGGCGCTTCGCTGGCAGATGCCGCAGGGCGGCATCGATGCGGGCGAAGCGCCGGTGGTCGCCGCCCTGCGCGAGCTGTTCGAGGAGACCTCAATCCGCTCGGTGGAGCTGGTCGCGCAGGCTCCTGACTGGATCTTCTACGATCTTCCTGACGAAGCGATCGGCATTGCCCTCAAGGGCAAATATCGCGGGCAGCGCCAGCGCTGGTTCGCCTATCGTTTCAAGGGAAACGAAAGCGAGATCAATGTCGAGGCCCCCGGTGACGGAACGGTACCGGCCGAATTCGACGCCTGGCGCTGGGAGGCACTCGACCGGCTGCCGGAGCTCATCGTCAGCTTCAAGCGCGATGCCTATGAGCAGGTCGTCGCGGCCTTCCGGCATATCCCCGCACAATTCGCGCGATGAAGATGATCGGACTGATCGGCGGCATGAGCTGGGTTTCGACCGCGCACTACTACGAGCTGATCAACCGCGAAGTCGAACGCCAGCTCGGCGGCCTCCATTCCGCACCGATGATCGTGCACTCCCTCGATTTCGCGCTGATCGAAGCATTGCAGGGCACAGAAGACTGGGACTCCGCTGGGAACTGGCTTGCGGATTCGGCGCGAGCTCTGGAGGCACAGGGTGCTGCCCTTGTCGCCCTTGCGACCAACACGATGCACATATGCGCGGCCGCGATCCGGCAGGCGATCCGCGTGCCCTTCCTTCACATCGCCAGCCCAACGGCTGAAGCTCTGCTTGCGGATGGGATTACGCGCGTTGGCCTTCTTGGCACCCGGTTCACGATGGAGAAGCGCTTCTACATCGAAGAACTCGAGCGTGCCGGGCTCGACGTTCTCGTGCCCGATGTCGGCATCACCAATCTCAACGGCATCATCTACGAAGAGCTGGTCAAGAACATCGTTCTCGACACATCCCGGCGAACCTATGTTGAGGCCATTGATCGGCTCAAGGGCCGAGGAGCAGAAGCAGTGATCCTCGGATGCACCGAGATCGGCTTGCTCATCGACGACAGCACCAGCTCGCTGCCGGTCTACGACACGACCGAACTTCACGCCAAGGCGCTGGTGACGGCCGCGCTGGCGTGACGGACGGCAGTTCTTGCTAGGCAGCGGCGCGGCCGAACCGGCTTGGATCCTCGGCCAGCACAAAGCGATCGACAATCCGATCGAGCTCGGCAGCCTGGGCCTCCGACTGCTCGATAGCAGCGTTGGTCTGCTCGACCAGCGACGCGTTGTGCTGCGTCATCTCGTCGAGCGTGCGGACCGCGCGGCCGACCTCCTCGATGCCTGAGGCCTGCTCACGACTCGCCGTCGCGATGCCGTCGATGAGCTGGCTCGACTCCTTGGCCGCCTCGAGCATGGTGACGAGTTTCCCAGCGGCCTCGGCGACGAGCCTTGAGCCATTGGCCACTTCGGTGCCCGATTGTTCGATAAGCCCCTTGACCTCCGCCGAAGCCTGCGCCGCCGACTGCGCCAGCCGCCGCACCTCGACCGCCACCACCGCAAAGCCCTTGCCCGCTTCGCCGGCGCGCGCCGCTTCGACCGACGCGTTGAGCGCCAAGAGGTTGGTCTGGAACGCGATATCGTCGATCAGCCCGATGATGCTGGAAATCCTCCCCGACGAGGCAGTGATCCGCTCCATCGCGGCATTGGCGTTGCTCATCACCACGCCGCCCTCGCTCGCCGTTTGGCTCACGGCGCGCGCTTTCGCGCTGGCGCCTTGCGCCCGGTGCGCATTGTCCCGCACGGTCGAGGCAAGTTGCTCCATCGCCGCCGACGTTTCGGCAATGGTGGAGCTCTGCTTGCTGGTGCGATCATTGAGATCGTTGGCGCCAGAGAGCAATTCTCCGGTCGCCGTCTTGAGTGTGCGGGAGGTCTCGCGCAGGCCGTGGACGATTTCGCTTAGGGTGTCACAGACGCCGTTGGTGTCGTCGCGCAACTGCCCAAATGCACCTTCGTAATGGCCGGTCATGCGTTGGGTCAGGTCGGTATGGGCGAGTGCGGCAAGCACCTCGCCCGTTTCGCCCAGACCGCGCTCGACGGTTTCAACCAGATTGTTGACGCTGCGCGCCAGGCTGTTGAGTTCGGGATCTGGAAACTCGGCCTTCACCCGACGCGAGAAATCCCCGTGGCCGGCCGCATCGACAACCTGGCCGAACGAGCGCTGCAGCGCCTGCATCATTTCGGCGCGCTCTTCACTTCGCCTCTGCGAGGCCATGCGCTCGTCCTCAGACATGGCAGCGACCTGACGCGCATTGCTCCTGAACACATCGAGCGCGCGTGCCATGGCACCAAGCTCGTCGCGACGCTCGCGACCCTTGACCTCGGCCTGAAGATCGCCCTCGGCCAGGGCCTTCATTGCCGACGTGAGGCGTCCCAGTGGACGGGTTATAGAACGCGCATAGAGCCAGCCCAGGATCGCGATGACAGCAAGGAGCGCACCGCCGATGCCGGTGATCATACCGACCAGCGCGTGGGTCGGCCCGAAGATTTCGGACTGGGTCATCACCGCTGCAACGCCCCAGCTGACCTTGTCCGTGACATCTGCTGGTGCGGCCGCGACCACTACCGGAGCGCCCCGGAATGCCGGGATCGAGGTGAAGCCCGGAACGCCCGCCACCGCGGCCTTGATGGTATCGTCGAAGACGGTAGGCTGGAGTACGTCGCTCTCGGGCGTCAACGAAGAGTCCGAGCGCGCCAGACCATCGGGCCCGATAACGATGGCATCACCCGTCGTGCCCAGTCCCTGGCGATAGCTCACCACATTGCTGACCCTGGTGGCATCGACCGCGATGGCGAGGACGCCGAGCTTGGCGCCAAGCGCATCGAAGATGGGTGTGGCAAAGAAGATTTCAGGCGCTCCGCCGAGCGGACCGTAAGCCGACATGTCAGAAAAGCCGATCGCCCCCGGCTTTCCTGCGGCCATGGCGGCATTGTAGGCCTGCGCGAGCCCCGCGCCGTCGCCGGCCGGCAGGGTCGCGGCGAAGTCATCATGCTTGGTCGTTGAATAGACCACATCGCCCTTGGCATCGATCACATAGAGATCGCTATAGCCCGCATCGCTGATCTGTGCGCGGAACACCGGATTATAGTGGACATGCGCGAACGCGTAGGACGCCGCGACGCCGCTGGCGGGGCCACCCGCCGCATCGTCGATGCTGATGCGCTTGGCAACATCGCCGGTGGCGTATTGGGCCTTGAGAAGGCTGGCCGGGCTGCCGGCTTTGCTCATCTCCGCCCAGCCGCTGACGAACCCCGCGGCCGCATCCTGCGCCGGTTCGGACTTGGCGGTCCGCACGAGATCCGACTGGATGGCCTGCAGCGAAAGACTGAGCTCGTTGGCGCGCTCGAAAGCGAGCGTTTCGAGATTCTGGCGGGCCTGCGTATCCAATGCGCCCGCGGCGAGAAAATACGAGGTGATGCCCACCCCCGCGCCGACGACAATGGCCGAGCCCACGACTGCCAGCGGCAACCCCTGCGAAATCTTGAGATTGGGCAGTTTCATCGTCGGACCTCACCGTCGGGCCCACCTTCAAGAAAGAGGGCGCGGCGCGACGAGGGCGAGCCTAGTATTACATGGCTAATGTTCTGTTACGTACGACGGGCGCCTTAGAACTCGGACCAATCCTTGTCGATCGCGGCGTTGCCCTGGCTGAGGTAGCTGCGCGCCGCGGCCTTGACGCGATCAGGCGACGGACGGCTCGGCCGCGTGGCCGGCGCAACGGCATGATCACTGGTGTCGGCGACCGTGAACACATCGATGATTCGGTCGAGCTCCGCGGCCTGCGATTCGGTCTGCTCGATGGCGGCATTGGTCTCCTCGACAAGGGCCGCGTTGTGCTGGGTCATCTCATCGAGCGTCCGGACGGCTACGTTGACCTCGTCGATCGAGGACGCCTGTTCGCGGCTGTCGTGGGCAATGCCCTGCAGCAATTCGAAATTCTCGCGCACCCCCCGGAGGATCGTTTCGAGCCGGGTTGCCGCCTCGACGACGAGCTTCGAGCCGGCCTTCACTTCCGTGCCCGATTGCTCGATGAGTTCCTTGACCTCGGCCGAGGCCTGCGCCGCCGACTGGGCCAGACGACGAACTTCAACCGCAACGACGGCAAATCCCTTGCCGGCCTCGCCTGCACGCGCCGCTTCCACCGAGGCGTTGAGGGCGAGGAGGTTGGTCTGGAACGCGATGTCGTCGATCAGCCCGATGATGTTGGAAATCTTCCCCGACGAGGCGATGATCCGCTCCATGGCTTCGGTTGCCGCATGCATGACCTGTCCGCCCTCTTCGGCGACGCTGGTTACGCTCTGCGCACCCGCGCTCGCCTCCTGCGCACGCTTGGCATTGTCGGTGACGGTCGCCGCCAGTTGCTCAACGGTGGCGGACGTTTCTTCGATCGTTGCCGCCTGCTTGGTCGTCCGCTCGCTCAGATCATTGGCACCCGAAAGAATTTCGCGTGTGGCGTTCCGCACGGAATTCGAAGTGCCCTTGAGCCCGCTCATGACGACATTCAGTGAGTCGATGACCGCGTTGATCGAATACTGGAGCCGCTTAAACGCGCCGCGATGTTCACCCGTCATCTTGCGGCTGAGGTCCTTGTCGGCAAGGGCGGCCAGCACGGCGTCGGTCTCCCTGAGGCCGTGATCGACGGCATCCACCAGATTGTTGACACTGCCGGCGAGCTTGTTGAGCTCGAGATCGTCGAAGCTGGCGGAGACGCGCTTGGAGAAATCGCCTTCGACAGCGGCGTCCACGACCTCGCCGAACGCCTGCTGCAGCGACTGCATCATCGAAACGCGCTCGACGCGGCGCCGCTCCGAGCCGGCCCGCTCTTCTTCGGTCATGCTGTTGACCTTGAGCGCATTCTCGCGGAACACCTCGACGGAACGCGCCATGGCGCCGATCTCGTCGTGGCGGCCTTTGCCTTGGACGTCGACTTCGAGATCGCCCTGGGCGAGCCGATCCATCGTGCGTGTCAGCCGCGTGATCGGCCGCGCCACCGAGCGCGAGAACAAGAGGCCCAGGATCACCGCCAAGCCTAGCACCACCGCCGAACCGATCAGGATCGAATTGCGCATGGCGGTCAACGGCGCCATCGCCTCATCGCGCGAAATGGTGGAGACGAGCGCCCATTTACTTCCTTCGAAGCTGACGGGGCCGGCGACCGTCAGCATATCGAGATTGCGGTAACTCGAAACGATCTCGACCGGCGTTGGCTGGCCGCCAAGGGCCGCGTCGATCTGCGGCGTGTGATACTGGGTCTTGAGGATGTCATTGCCGTCGGTGAACGGCGAATCGTTGTGCAGCAGGAAATCGGCTCCGACGAGCATCGTCTCGCCTGTCTCGCCCAGGCCGATGCGGTTGTTGAACACCGAGTTGAATTGCTCGCTCGAAAGCTCGAAGGCGAGAACACCGATCGCTTTCTTGTTGTTGAAGATCGGGGTGGCCATGAAGGCGGTCGGCGTGCCTCCGTTGGGCGAATAGGGCGCGAGGTCGTCAAAGACCACCTTGCCCGGCTCCGTCATCGCCGCGGCGGCCGCATAGACCTTGCCCAGGGTCGAGTCGGCGAACTTGCCGCCGGCCGCAAAGCTCGTGGCGAATTCCGGTCCCTTGCCTTCGCTGTAAACGAGATTGCCCGCGGCATCGAAGATCATGATGTCGCCGTAGCCGTGCGCGTGCACCTGCGCGCGGAAGCCGGGCTGCACTCGGCTATGGGCCATGTCGTAGGTGACGCCCGTCGACGGAAGCTTCACCGAATCCGCCATATCCAGCTTGCCCTCGGGATTGGGGTTGTTGGTGACGTAGGCGTCGTGGAGTGTCGTTGCCGCGTCCGCGACCATGCTCCAACCGACGGTGAGATTGGCAAGGCCGGAAATTGTGCTCGAGGATGCGGCGGTGACGAGCAAATCGTCCTTGGTCGATTCCAGCAGGGCGCTGAGCTCGCGGGTGCGCTCCTTGGAGACGGTGACCAGCTTGTCCTCGGTCATCGAGGTCACGGTATTGGCAGCGATCAGATACGCCCCGATCCCCACGGTCGCGCTTGCGACGAGAGCCACTCCCGCGACCACGATGGGCAGGGTTTGAGCGATCTTGAGACGCGGCAGCACAGACATGAAAAACGACCTCCTGGTCGGGTCCACGCCCAAGCAAAAACGCGCCTTGGACGGAGCCCTCTGGCACCGGAGGTTAGGAGATCATGGCTAACGAAGCCTTACGGCCTGACAACGATAGTCAGGGCGGCGTCAGTGAACCGTGGCAGATGCCGTGGCCGTGCCCGCTTCGAGCAGCAGATTGCGCCACTGGTCGAGCTCGTTCTGGAGCCGATCTTGCTCGGCGGCGGTGGTTGCCGCCTGGAGTGAGGTCATACCCGCGGCGATGAGCGCCTCGATCTCGGTACGATTGAACTCGGCGACGGGACGGGCCTCTTCGGCGAGAATGGTGAGGCCGGTTGGGGCGACATCGGCAAATCCACCGCGCACGTAATAGACGTGCGCGATGTTCTGCAGATCCGTCACGGTAATGAAGCCTGGACGGAGCACGCTCATCAGCGGCGCATGTTCGCCGAGGACCGTAAAATAGCCCTCAACGCCCGGGACTGTGACGGAGCGAACGTCGTCCGACAGCGCCAGGCGCTCGGGCGAAACGATCTCGATGTGAACGCCGTCCGCCATGACTCTTCCTTACGCCGCCTGCGCCAGTTTCTGCGCCTTCTTGACGGCGTCGTCGATGGTGCCGACCATGTAGAACGCCGCTTCAGGCAGGTGGTCGTAATCGCCTTTAACGAGACCGGAGAAGCCTTTGATGGTGTCTTCGAGCGCAACAAAGATACCGGGGGTACCGGTGAACGCTTCGGCTACCGAGAAGGGCTGGCTCATAAAGCGCTCAATCTTGCGGGCGCGCGCCACGGTCAGCTTATCGTCTTCCGACAGCTCGTCCATGCCGAGGATCGCGATGATGTCCTGCAACGCCTTGTAGCGCTGGAGAATTTCCTGGACGCGCCGAGCGGTGTTGTAGTGCTCTTCGCCCACGATATCGGCGCTCAGCATGCGCGAGGTGGAGTCGAGCGGATCCACCGCGGGGTAGATGCCCTTTTCCGAAATCGCGCGGTTGAGCACCGTGGTCGCATCGAGGTGTGCGAACGAAGTCGCGGGGGCCGGATCGGTGAGGTCGTCGGCCGGCACGTAGATGGCCTGCACCGAAGTGATCGAGCCCTTCTGCGTGGTCGTGATGCGCTCCTGGAGCGCACCCATGTCCGTTGCGAGCGTCGGCTGGTAGCCCACGGCCGACGGAATACGGCCAAGCAGAGCCGACACTTCCGAGCCCGCCTGGGTGAAGCGGAAGATGTTGTCGATGAAGAACAGCACGTCCTGGCCCTGATCGCGGAAATGCTCGGCCACAGTGAGCCCCGAGAGCGCCACGCGTGCACGAGCGCCCGGCGGCTCGTTCATCTGGCCGAACACCAGCGCGCACTTCGACCCGGCGGACGAGCCGTTGTTCTCGTGCGGGTCCTTGTTCACGCCAGACTCGATCATTTCGTGATAGAGGTCGTTGCCCTCGCGGGTGCGCTCGCCGACGCCGGCGAACACGGAATAACCACCGTGCGCCTTGGCGACGTTGTTGATGAGCTCCTGGATGAGCACGGTCTTGCCGACGCCGGCGCCGCCGAAGAGGCCGATCTTGCCGCCCCGCGCGTAGGGCGCCAGCAGGTCAACGACCTTGATGCCGGTAACGAGAATCTGTGCTTCCGAACTCTGCTCGACAAAGCTCGGCGCGTCCTGGTGGATGGCGCGGCGCGAGGCGGTGACTACGGGGCCGGCTTCATCTACGGGCTCGCCGATGACGTTCATGATGCGCCCGAGCGTCTCGTCGCCCACCGGCACCGAGATCGGGTTGCCGGTATCGGAAACCTCGGCGCCGCGCACCAGGCCTTCGGTGGTGTCCATCGCGATGGTACGCACGGCGTTTTCGCCCAGATGCTGCGCCACTTCGAGCACCAGGCGGTTGCCGTTGTTGACGGTCTCGAGCGCGTTGAGAATGGCCGGCAGGTGACCGTCGAACGTGACGTCCACTACAGCGCCGATCACCTGGCTAACGCGCCCAACCGGCTTGTCCGACTTCATGGGAACAGCTGCTTTTGCCATCTGGAGTGCCTTCCTTAGAGCGCTTCCGCGCCCGAAATGATTTCGATCAGTTCTTTGGTAATCTGCGCTTGGCGCTGGCGGTTGTAGACCAGCGTGAGCCGCTTGATCATGTCGCCGGCGTTGCGCGTGGCGTTGTCCATGGCGCTCATCTGCGCGCCGAAGAAGGACGCATTGTTTTCGAGCAGCGCGCGGAACACCTGCACCGAGATGTTGCGCGGCAAGAGGTCGTTGAGGATCGCTTCCTCATCGGGCTCGTAGTCGTAGCTCACCGCGCCTTCCGCTGCCGCCGCGGCGCCGTCGAACTTGGCGGGGATCAGCTGCAGGGCCGTCGGGATCTGTGCGATCACCGACTTGAACGCCGCAAAGAACAGCGTCGCGACGTCGAACTCGCCCGCCGCGTACATGTCGAGGATCTTCTGGCCGACGCTCTGCGCATGGACGTAGCCGAGCTGGCGCACCTCGCGGAAGGTGATCGTTTCGACGATATTGCTTGCGAACTGGCGCTTGAGGATGTCGTTGCCCTTGCGGCCGACGGTCAGAATCTTGACGGCCTTGCCTTCCTTGAGCAGGCGGTTCGCCTCGTCACGCGCGAGACGCGCGATCGACGAATTGAAGCCGCCGGCGAGGCCGCGCTCGCCGGTCGCAACGACCAGCAGATGCACCTGATCCTTGCCAGT
>Ga0070661_100002140_pt1 | contig 13613 bp, 12 predicted proteins | sample KBSC43metaG_FD_64663 | JGI IMG/M metagenome (GOLD analysis project Ga0070661, IMG submission 64663) | Corn rhizosphere microbial communities from Kellogg Biological Station, Michigan, USA - KBS C4-3 metaG | ecosystem: Host-associated > Plants > Roots > Rhizosphere > Soil ...
CTGCGTGTGCACGAGCACGTTCGTCGACCGCTTCGGGCGAACGCGCCCGGAGATGGACGACTTTCGCTGGACGTCGTTCGCCGAGATCGCAGCGCGCTGCGCGAAGAGCACGGCGGTGGTGCTGACGACGCACGTCTCGCTGCCGGCGCTTCTCGCGCAGCTCGGCGCCGGCGCCGCGCGGCCTGCGGCGCGGCCGAGCTGACTCGCGCTCAGGCGGCGGTCGCCGCTTCGGCCTCGTTGGCGGCGATCGCGGCGTCGGCGGCCGACTCGGGGGCGCGGACGACGAGCACCGGCACCGGCGCCTCGCGAACGATCTGCTCGGCGTCGCTGCCGAGCATCATCCTGCGCACGCCGCGGCGGCCGTGCGTGCCGACGACGATGAGGTCGGCATGCCACGCGATCGCCTGCTCGCAGACCACCTCGCTGGTGCGCCGCGCGTAGCACTCGACCAGCACCTTGTCGGCGCCCACCCCCGCAGCCTCGGCTCGCTTGCGGCCGGCTTCGAGGAGCTGCTCGCTGCGCTTGCGCAGCCGCGGATAGACGTCCCTGGCGTAGCTCGCGCCGCTTTCGAATCCGGAGATGAAGACGAGGTCGTCCATGACGTGGAGGACGCGCATGCTGCCGCCGGTGGCGCGGCAGAGGCGGATCGCCTCGTCGAGCCCGCGCGTCGCGGTCGCGCTGCCGTCGATCGGGACGAGGATGCGTTGATAGCTGGTCGACATGGTGGATCCCTTTCGCAGATCGCGGTCCGACGGGCCGTTCGTGGATCAGCATAGGGAGCGCTCGACAGGGTGCCTTGACGCCCGTCAAGCGGCAGGGCGATCGCCGGCACGGCGACGCGCGCGCGACGCCTTCGACTATCCTCGTTCGCAGCGATGCTAGAAGACGCGCCGCCGCCTGCGCCGCCGACGATCTCGGCGCGCGAGTTCGGCCGCATGCCCGACGGCCGCATCGTCCGTGAGCACGTGCTGGACAACGGTCGCGGCCTGCGCCTGCACGCGATCGACTACGGCGGCATCGTGCGGGCGCTGCACTGCGCCGACCGCGACGGCCGCGACGGCAACGTCGTCCTCGGCTTCGCGAACCTCGCCGACTACCTCGAGCGCAATCCGAACTTCGGCACGCTCGTCGGGCGCTTCGCCAACCGCATCGCCGGCGGCCGCTTCACGCTCGACGGCGCCGTGCACCAGCTGAGCGTCAACGACGGCAGCAATTCGCTCCACGGTGGCGCGGTCGGCTTCGGCAAGCGCTGCTGGGACGTCGAGCCGCTCGGCGTCGGCGCCGACGGCAGCGTTTCGCTCGCGCTCGCGCTGACGAGCGAAGACGGCGACCAGGGCTACCCCGGGCGGCTGCGCGTCGACGTCCGCTACACGCTGACGGCGGCGAACGAATGGCGGATCGACTACCGCGCGACGTCCGACCGGGCGACGGTGGTCAACCTCACCAACCACAGCTATTTCAACCTGGCCTGCGGCGGCAGCATCCTCGACCACGTCCTGACGCTGCACGCGAGGCGCTTCACCGAGATCGACGCCGCGCTGATCCCGACGCGCATCGCCGAGGTCGCCGGCACGCCGTTCGACTTCCGCATGCCGCGCGCCATCGGCGAGCGCATCCGTGACGGTGCCGAGCAGCTGCTGCGCGCGCGCGGCTACGACCACAACTGGATCCTCGACGACGACGGGGCAGCCACGCCGCTGAGGCGCGCGGCGCGCCTCGACGACCCGGCCAGCGGCCGCGTCCTCGAGATCGAGACGACCGAGCCCGGCGTCCAGTGCTACGCCGGCAACCAGCTCGACGGCCGCCTCGTCGGCAGCGAAGGGCGGACGTTCCGGCAGAGCGACGGCGTCTGTCTCGAGACCCAGCACTTTCCCGATTCGCCCAACCGCCCCGACTTCCCCTCGACGGTGCTGCGCCCCGGCGAGACGTTCAGGAGCACGACCGTGCATCGCTTCGCGACGCTCGCGCGCGACGCAGCGCGCTGATCGGAACCGCGCGTCGAGCGCGGCGCGCTAGGCGTCGTGTGCGCGCGCCCGGCGGTCGCGCAGCATGCGGTCGACGCATTCGCCGAGCCGGCGCGCGTCGAACGGCTTTCTCAGGTACGCGTTGTAGCCGTCGAAGCCGGTGCGCACGTCGGCCTCGTCGAGGCTGGTGTGCATCGCGATCATCGACGAGCGCGTGCGCGGATCCTTGCGCAGCGCACGCCCGACCGCGAGGCCGTCCATTCCAGGCATGTCGACGTCGAGGATGAAGGCGTCGAACTCCTCGCGTGCCGCGGCGACGAGCGCAGCGTCGCCGCTCGCGACCGCCTCGACGCTGTAGCCGGCGGCTTCGAGCGAGAGCGTGACGAGCTCGCGCATGACGTACGAATCGTCGACCGCCAGCACGCGTCCGCGCGACGGAGAAACGTTCGAGGAGGGCATGGGCGCGAAGGATATCGAGCGATCCGTCTTTGCGACAGGGCGCGAATCGGCGGCGCCGGCGCGTCGGCGCAGCTGCCTCAAAGCGCGGCATCCGGCGGTTGCCCGCGCCGGTCCGGCGTGACCCTCACTTGGCCGCAGGTTATGCACAGAGTTGTTCAACGGGGTGGTGAAAAAATATTTTTTGCAACAGCTGCGGGACCGTGCGGATTGAACAAGCGCCTACGCTGCGGCGAAGGCGTCGGATGCGGCAGCGGTCGAATCGAGGCGATGCTCGCGCGGGCGTCTTGGAACACGACCGTCGTGCGCCGCCGCTGACGGCGGCCAGAATACGCGCATGGCAACGATGGTTCGCAAGGTCGCCGTCGTCGGCGCGGGCGCGGTCGGCAGCTTCTACGGCGCGATGCTCGCGCGTGCCGGCCACGCGGTCGTCCTGATCGGCCGGCCCGCGCACGTCGACGCGATCCGCCGCGATGGACTCCGCCTCGAGATGGCGGGCAAGAGCGAGAGCCTGACGATCGACGCCAGCAGCGAGATCGCCGCGGCGCACGGCGCCGACCTCGTGCTGGTGAGCGTCAAGTCGAGCGACACCGAAGCCGTCGCGCGCGAGCTCGCGCCGGCGCTCGCGCGCGACGCGGTCGTCGTCAGTCTGCAGAACGGCGTCGAGAACGCGGACGTGATCGCGCGCCACGTCGCCGCGACGGTCGTTCCTGCGGTCGTCTACGTCGCGACGGCGATGCCGGCGCCCGGCATCGTTCGCCACCACGGCCGCGGCGACCTCGTCGTCGGGCCGCGCACGCGTGCCGCTGCACGCGACCCGGCGCTCGCCGGGCGGCTCGAGGCGATCGCCTCGTTCTTCGCGACGGCGGGCGTCGCGGTCAAGGTCTCGGCCGACGTCGTCGCCGAGCTGTGGTCGAAGCTGATGGTCAACTGCGCCTACAACGCGATCTCGGCGCTCGCCCAGTCGAGCTACGGCGAGATGGTCGCGCTGGCGCCGATCCGCGAGCTGCAGCGCACCGTCGTCGGCGAGGTCGTCGCGGTGGCGGCGGCGTCCGGAGTCGAGCTGCCGCTTGCTGCCGCGGTCGAGGCGATGGAGCGGATCGCCCCCGCGATGCCGGCGCAGCTCTCATCGACCGCGCAGGACCTCGCGCGCGGGAAGCCGAGCGAGATCGACCATCTCAACGGCTTCGTCGTCCGTCGCGGCCGCGAGCTCGGCATCGCGACCCCGGCCAACCAGGCGCTCCACGCGCTCGTCAAGCTCGTCGAGTCGCGGCAAGCGAACGCATGACGACGAGCGCGCTTCGCGACGAGCAGGCGGTGGCGGTGAACGACGCAAGCGCGGTGCCGGTCGAGTTCGTCGAAGCGCTGCACGAGCTCGGCCTGGTCGAAGGACCTGTCACCGGAATTCCGCTCGCCGGCGGCGTCTCTTCGGACATCTGGCGCGTCGACACCGGCCGCGGTCCGCTCTGCGTCAAGCGTGCGCTCGCGAAGCTGCGCGTCGCCGCCGACTGGCAGGCACCGATCGCACGCAATGTCTACGAAGCGCGCTGGCTCCAGGTCGCGAACGACGCCGCTCCCGGCGCTGCGCCGCGGCTGCTCGGCCAGCACGCGCGGCTCGGCGTCGTCGCGATGGAATACCTCGCGCCCGCCGAACATCGGCTGTGGAAGGAGGAACTGCGCCGCGGCGACGCCGACGTCGCCACCGCGCGTGCGGTCGGCGCGACGCTCGCGCGGATCCACGCCCACACCGCCGCACGGCCCGAGCTCGCGTCGCAGTTCGACTCCGACGCGATCTTCTTCGCGATTCGCCTCGAGCCGTACCTGCTCGCGACGGCCGAGCGGCATCGCGATCTCGCCGGCGTGCTCGCGGCGCTCGTCGAGCGGACGCGCACGCACCGGGTCGCGCTCGTTCACGGCGATGTCAGCCCGAAGAACATCCTCGTCGGCGCGCGCGGCCCCGTCTTTCTCGACGCCGAGTGCGCATGGTGGGGAGACCCCGCGTTCGACCTCGCGTTCTGCCTCAACCACCTGCTGCTCAAATGCCTGTGGACTCCGGCGGCGCGCGCCGGCTTTCTCGCTTGCTTCGACGCGCTCGCCGGCGCGCATCTCGAAGGTGTCGACTGGGAGCCGCGCGACGCGCTCGAACGGCGCGCCGCGACGCTGTTGCCGGCGCTGCTGCTCGCGCGCGTCGACGGCAAGTCGCCGGTCGAGTATCTGAACGACGAGCGCGATCGCGACACGGTGCGTCGCGTCGCGCGGCGCTTGCTGCAATCGCCGGTCGAGCGCATCGCTGCCGTCGCCGCCGCCTGGCGCGAGGAGCTCGCGCGGTGAGCGGAACGCGGATCGCCCGCGTCCACGGCCGCCGCGTCTGGGACAGCCGCGGCCGCCCGACCGTCGAGGCCGAGGTCGCGCTCGCCGACGGTGCCGTCGGCCGCGCGATCTGTCCGGCGGGCGCATCGAAGGGCTCGCGCGAGGCGCGCGAGCTGCGCGACGGCGGCGCCGCGTTCGCAGGTCTCGACGTCGCGAGCGCGGTTGCCAACGTCGACCGCGAGATCGCGCCTGCGCTCGTCGGCACTTCCGCCGACGACCAGGCCGCGCTCGACCATCGGCTGATCGAGCTCGACGGCACCGCGGCGAAGACGAGGCTCGGCGCCAACGCGACGCTCGCGGTCTCGATGGCGGCGGCGCACGCGGTCGCGGCATCGCGCCGCGTCGCGCTCTGCGAGTCGATCGGCGGTGCCGAGGCGACGCTGCTGCCGATGCCGCAGGTCCAGATCTTCGGCGGCGGCGCACACGCGTCGCGGCGCGTCGACGTCCAGGATTTCATGGTCGTCTGCCCGGGCGCATCGAGCTTCGGCGAGGCGATCGCGTGGACCGCCGAGGTCTATCGAAGCGCGGGCGAGCTGATGGCGGCGCGCGGCAAGCTCGCCGGCGTTGCCGACGAAGGCGGCTGGTGGCCCGACTTCGCGAGCAACGAGGAGGCGCTCGAGACGCTCGTCGCTGCGATCGAGCGCGCCGGCCGCGTGCCTGGCGACGAGGTCGCGATCGCGCTCGACATCGCCGCCTCCGAGCTTCACAGCGACGGTCGCTACACGCTCGGGCTCGAGTCGCGCCGGCTCGATCGCGACGAGTGGATCGAGCTCCTGCTCGGCTGGACGCGGCGCTATCCGATCGTCTCGATCGAAGACCCGCTCGCCGAGGACGACAGCGACGGCTTCGCCCGCTTCACGCGTGCCGCCGGCGCGCGGATGCAGATCGTCGGCGACGACTTCCTCGTCTCCGACGCCGCGCTCGTCCGCGCGGCTGCCGCGCTCGGCGCTGCCAACACCGTGCTGCTGAAGCCGAACCAGCGCGGCACGTTGACCGAGACGCTCGACGCGTGGCGCGCGGCGCGGGACGTCGGCTATGCCGGAATCGTCTCGGCACGCTCGGGCGAGACCGAGGACACGACGATCGTGCACCTCGCGGTCGGCTGGGGCGTCGGCCAGCTCAAGGTCGGCGCGTTCGCGCGCAGCGAACGGATGGCGAAGTGGAACGAGGCGCTCAGGATCGAGGAGAGCCTCGGCGCGCGTGCGCGCTTCGCGGGAGCTGCCGTGTTCGGCCGCAGCCTGCCCGGCTGACCTTGGTCAGAACTCCGAGATCGTCGTGTCGAGCGGCATGATCGTCGTCGCGCGCCGCGTCGCCGACGGCGCCGGGTCGGCGTCGAGGTCGTCCTTGCCGAACGTGCCGAAATAGATCGGCGCCCGCGACGGCGTCGCGTCGAGCCACTCGTCGAAGTCTTCCTCGGCGAGCAGCACCGGCGTGCGCTTCTCGGCGATCTCGCCGCGCTCGGTGTGCTGACGGTCGAAGCGATTGAGCAAAGGATGCAGGTCGCAGTTGATCGTCAGCATCGCGAAGCTGAGGACCTCACGGCCCTTGTCGTCGACCCAGCGGTCCCAGAGACCGGCGACGCTGAGCGGCGAGCGGTCGTTTCTCCGGATGCGCCAGCGCTCGCTGCGCTTCGCGCCTTCGGCGTAGTACGGCACGTAGATGCACTGCGCGGGAACGATGCACCACTGGCGGTTCGCGAACGCGTGCTTGAACGTCGAGCGCGTCGCTGCGGTCTCGGTGCGTGCGTTGACCGACGAATTGGCCGAACGCGTCGATTTCGCGGTCGCGGGGATCAGACCGAATCGGGCGAGCACGGCCTGGCGCTGCGCCGCAGCGCCCTCGCCGAAGCGACGGATGATCGGAGCCGTCTCGCCGGCGGCGACGTCGGTCTGCCAATCTGCATCGAGGACGAGACCCCAGTCGCGTTCGAGCTCCGAAGCGGTCGGGGCGAGGTAGTTGCTGGCCATGTCGGCCCCGACTGTAGCGCCGCTGGCAACCCCGTGACCACGGGGCGACCGCGATTCGAGTGAACTGCACCACGCTCGCCGCGACGGGTGTCGCGGGCGTGCCGAAGAGCGCTAGACGGCGACCGGCGCCTTGATCGCAGGGTGGTGCCGATAGTCGACGACGACGATGTCGTCGAGCGTGTAGTCGAACAGCGTCGGCGGCCGCCGCGCGAACTCGAGCCGCGGATACGGGAACGGCTCGCGCGACAGCTGCAGCTCGACCTGCTCGGCGTGGTTGTTGTAGATGTGGCAGTCGCCGCCGGTCCAGACGAAGTCGCCGACGTCGAGATCGAGCTGCTGCGCGATCATGTGCGTGAGCAGCGCGTAGCTCGCGATGTTGAACGGCACGCCGAGGAAGATGTCGGCGCTGCGTTGATAGAGCTGGCAGCTGAGCCGCGGCCGCTCGCCGCCTTGCGCCGGCGCGACGTAGAACTGGAAAAGGGCGTGACACGGCAGCAGCGCCATCTTCGGCAGCTCGGCGACGTTCCACGCGCTGACGACGATCCGCCGCGAATCGGGGTTCGTGCGCAGCTGCTCGAGAACGTTGGCGATCTGGTCGACGTGGCCGCCGTCGGGAGTCGGCCACGACCGCCACTGGACGCCGTACACCGGGCCGAGGTCGCCGTCGGCAGCGGCCCATTCGTCCCAGATCGTCACGCCGCGCTCCTGCAGCCAGCGCGCGTTGCCGTCGCCGCGCAGGAACCAGAGCAGCTCGAGGACGACCGAGCGCAGATGCACCTTCTTCGTCGTCACGAGCGGGAATCCCTCGCGCAGGTCGAAGCGCATCTGGTGGCCGAAGACGCTTTTCGTTCCGGTGCCGGTGCGGTCCGCCTTGGCGACGCCGTGGTCGCGGACGTGGCGCAGGAAGTCCTCGTACTGCGTGCGGACCGGGCGCTCCGCGGGATCGACTGAACGTTGCGCGTGCATCCGTGGATTATGGAAGCGATCAGCGATCGAACTGCAACGCAGCGAGCCTCGCGTACAAGCCGCCGCGAGCGATCAGCTCCGCGTGCGTTCCCGACTCGACGATCTCGCCCGCCTCGAGGACGACGATGCGGTCGGCGCGCTGCACCGTCGAGAGGCGGTGGGCGATGACGATCGTCGTGCGGCCCCGCATCGCCGACTCGAGCGCAGCCTGGACCATCCGCTCGCCTTCGGCGTCGAGCGCGCTCGTCGCTTCGTCGAGCAGGAGCAGCGGCGCGTTCTTGAGCATCGCGCGCGCGATCGCGATCCGCTGGCGCTGGCCGCCCGAAAGCCGCACGCCGCGCTCGCCGAGGAACGTCTGGTAGCCCTCGGGCAGCGCCGCGATGAAGTCGTGCGCGAACGCGCCGCGCGCCGCGGCGACGACCTCGTCGTCGCTCGCGTCGGGTCGGCCGTAGCGGATGTTCTCCATCGCGTCGGTCGAGAAGATCACGCTGTCCTGCGGGACGATTCCGATCCGCTTGCGCAGGTCGTCGAGCGAGACGCGATCGACCCGCTCGCCGTCGACCCGCACCGCACCCGATTCGACATCGTAGAAGCGCAGGATGAGCTGCAGCACCGTGCTCTTGCCGGCGCCGCTCGGCCCGACGAGCGCAACCGTCTCGCCGGGCGCGACGGCGAGGTTGAAGTGCGCGAGCGTCGGTTGCTGCGGCCGCGACGGATAGCGAAACGTCACGTCGTCGAGCTCGACCGACGCGCCGGCCGGAGGCGTCGCGAGCGCGAGCGGCTCGGGCGGCGAGGCGATCGGCGAGCGCATCTGCAGCAGCTCGATCAGCCGCTCGGTCGCGCCGGCGGCGCGCAGCAGGTCGCCGTAGACCTCCGACAGCACGGCGACGCTTCCGATCAGGATGATCACGTAGACGACCGTCTGGCCGAGGTGGCCGGCGCTGATGTCGCCGCGCACGACCGCTTGCGTCCCCTGGTAGAGGCCCCAGAGCAGCGCGCCGAACGTGGCGCTGATGACGAACGCGACGAGGAAGGAGCGCATCTTCGTGCGCCGCACCGCGGTCTGGAACGCGCGTTCGGTCGCTGCCGTGAAGCGCCCGGCCTCGCGGTCTTCCTGCTGATAGCTCTGCACGACGGGAATCGCGTTCAGCACCTCGGCGGCGATGGCGCTCGAGTCGGCGATGCGGTCCTGACTCGCGCGCGACAGGCCGCGCACGCGGCGGCCGAAGTAGAGCGACGGCAGCACGACCAGAACGAGGATCGCGAGCACCTGCGTCATCACGACCGGGTTGGTGACGATCAGCATTGCCATCGCGCCGATCCCCATCACGGTGTTGCGCAGGCCCATCGAGAGGCTCGAGCCGACGACGGTCTGGACGAGCGTCGTGTCGGTCGTCAGCCGCGACAGCACCTCGCCCGTCTGCGCGGACTCGAAGAACTCGGGACTCTGGCGGACGACGTGCGCGTAGACCGCGTTGCGGACGTCGGCGGTGACGCGCTCGCCGATCCAGCTCACCATGTAGAAGCGCGCCGCCGAGAAGACGCCAAGGGCGACGCCGACGAGGAAGAGGGCGACGAAGTGGCCGCGCAGCGCGACCACGCGCGCGCCGGGGTCGGCGGAGACGAAGCCCTGGTCGATCAGGCCCTTCAGTGCGACCGGAAAGACGAGCGTGCTGAGCGCCGCGAGGACGAGGAAGAGCGCGGCGAAGGCGATCTGGACCCGGTACGGACGGACAAAGGGCACGAGGCCGGCGAGCGCGCGCACGTTCTTCGCCGGTGCCGGGGCTTGAGCGGCGCGGGCGGGCGCTGTCGGGGCGACGGTCGACACCGGGGCAGTGTAGGGCGGTCGAAGCCTCTGCAATGAGTGCGGCGGCAATGACCGCTTGGGCAAATGGAGCCTTGACAATCATTGACTAAGCATGTATATTTCTGCCCATGACCCGCAAAGCCACCGCCGCGTCGACCACGCCCTTCTACGAGCCCGCCGGCTACTGCGCCGACGAGAGCGTCGGCTGGCTGATGAAACGCGCGTTGATGTCGATCGCGCAGGCCGCCGACCGCCGCCTCGAGCCGAAGGGAATCACCCACGCGCAGTGGGCAGCGCTCTTCATGCTCGACCGCTGCCGCGCCTCGACCGTCGCCGAGCTTGCGCGCGAGACGCAGAGCGACCCCGGCGCGATGACGAGGCTGCTCGACCGTCTCGAGGCGAAGGGCTTCTGCCGCCGCCAGCGCTCGACCGACGACCGCCGCGTCGTCCGCATCGAGCTGACGCCCGAGGGCGAGGTCGCGGCACACGAAGTGCCCATCGTGCTCGCCCAGGTGCTCAACGAGCACCTCGCCGGGTTCTCCAAGCCCGAGTGGGCGCAGTTGAAGGACATGCTGCGACGGATGGTCGCCAACGGCGAAGCTGCGGCCGCAGCAGGGAGCGACGCATGAGCAGCAGCTGCCAGGATTGCCGGGCCGGCGGACCGACCGGCATCGCGCGCACGCTGACGACCGTTGTCGTCGCCGTCGCCTCGGTGCTCGTGCTGGCGCTCGCCGGTTGCGCGAGCACCGACGGCATCGCGTCGAACGCAAAGCTCGTTGCGCCGGCGACGCTCGGTGCCGCACCGGCCGCTGCCTCGGTCGCCGCCGAGTGGTGGCGCGGCTTCGACGACCCCGTTCTCGACGACCTGATCGCGCGCGCGACGGCGGGCAACCCGAGCCTGCGCGTCGCCGCCGCGCGCACTGCGCGGGCGTCGGCCAACGTCGCCGCCGCCGACGCGGCGCGCGCGCCGCTCGTGACCGGCTCGCTCGATGCGACGCGTCAGCGCTTCAGCGAGAACAGCCTCTATCCGCCGCCGCTCGCCGGCTCCGTGCAGAACACCGCGACCGCGCAGCTCAACGGCTCGTGGGAGCTCGACTTCTTCGGCCGCAACCGCGCCCAGCTCGAGTCCGCGATCGGCAGCGAGCGCGCCGCCGTCGCCGACGCCGACGCGGCGCGCGTCCTGCTCGCCGTCAATGTGGCGCGCAGCTACGTCCAGCTCGCGCGGCTGCTCGAGCAGCGCGCCGTGCTCGACCGTGTCCTCTCGCAGCGAGACGAGGTGTTCTCGCTGACGCGGCAGCGTGTCGACGCGGGCCTCGACACCAACGTCGAGCTGCGCCAGAGCGAAGGCTTCCTGCCCGAGACGCGGCAGCAGATCGAAGCGACCGACGAGCAGATCGCGCTCGCCCGTCACGCGATCGCGGCGCTGCTCGCCGAGCCGCCGCAGCGCTTCGAGACGCTGGCGCCGAAGCTGTCGACGCTGCACCCGATCGCAGTCCCCGAGGTCGTCCCCGCCGACCTCGTCGGCCGACGTGCCGACGTCGTCGCCGCGCGCTGGCGCGTCGAGGCGGCCGCAGGCGACGTCGCCGCGCAGCGCGCGCAGTTCTATCCGAACGTCAACCTGACCGCGTTCATCGGCCTGTCGACGCTCGGCCTCGACCGCCTGATCGATGCCGGCAGCCTGCAGTACGGCGTCGGTCCGGCGATCCGCCTGCCGATCTTCGACGCCGGGCGGCTCCGCGCAGGGCTGCGCGGCCGCACCGCCGACCTCGACGCCGCCGTCGAGACCTACAACGCGACGCTCGTCGATGCGATCCACGACGTCGCCGACCAGATCAGCTCGACGCGCTCGGTCGTCCGCCAGCAGCGAGAGCAGGATGCCGCGCTGGCGTCCGCCGAAGCTGCGTACGACCTCGCGACGCAGCGCTACCGCGCCGGCCTCGGCAGCTACCTGACCGTGCTGAACGCCGAAACCAACGTGATCGCGCAGCGCCGCCTGACGACCGACCTGCGCGCCCGCGCGATCGACTCGCAGATGCTGCTCGTGCGCGCGCTCGGCGGCGGCTACGCCGCCGGCGACGACGCGCGCGCCCTCGCGAGCGCCGGGCTGCCGCGCTGACGTTTCGCGAGCCGTTGCAGCAACTGCGCCAGCAGAATCGTTCCCCGGAGAACTTTCGATGAGCCTTGCAGAACAAGAGCAACAGACTTCGGTGCCGCCGAATGCGCCCGACCGGCGCGCGACCGCGCCAGACCGGCGCGCCACCCGGCGCGCAGCAGCCGACGCTCCTGCGTCCGAGGACGCCGAGCAACCCGCGTTCGACGATCGCGGCGCAGAGCCGGCAGCGATCGCGCCGAAGCCGCGCTCCAAACGCAAGCTCGCGCTCGGCATCGTCGCCCTCGCCGTTCTCCTCGGCGGTATTGCCTACGGCGTCTACTGGTGGCTCGTCCTCGCCCACTACGAGAGCACCGACAACGCGTACGTGCAGGGCAACGTCGTCCAGCTGACGCCGCAGATCGCCGGCACGGTGACCGCGATCTATGCCGACGACACCGACTTCGTGAAGGCGGGGCAGCCGCTCGTCAGGCTCGACCCGGCGGACGCGCAGGTCGCGCTCGACCAGGCCGAGGCGCAGCTCGCCCAAGCTGTTCGCGAGGTGCGCACGACCTACGTCAACAACGGCGCGTTGCGCGCGCAGGTCGCCGCGCGCGAGGCCGACCTCGCGAAGGCGCGCAGCGACGTCCAGCGCGCGCAGGACGACGTCAACCGGCGCGCACCGCTGGTCCGCACCGGCGCGGTCGGTCAGGAAGAGTTCAACCACGCCAACGCACAGCTCGCGGCGGCGAAATCGGCCGAGGTCGCGGCGGCGTCCGCGATCGAGGCGGCGCGCGAGCAGCTCGCGTCGAACCAGTCGCTGACCGAGAACGTCTCGGTCGAGCAGCACCCGAACGTGCTGCGCGCCGCGGCGCGCGTTCGCGAGGCGTTCCTCGCGCTGCGCCGCACCGAGCTCGTCGCCCCGGTCGACGGCTACGTCGCGCGCCGCAGCGTCCAGCTCGGCCAGCGCGTCCAGGCCGGTGCGCCGCTGCTCTCGGTCGTCGCCCTCGACGACGTCTGGGTCGACGCCAACTTCAAGGAAAGCCAGCTGCGCAACCTCCGCATCGGCCAGCCCGCCGAGCTCGAGGCCGACGTCTACGGCAAGAAGGTGACCTACCACGGCACGATCGAGGGGCTCGGCGCAGGTACCGGCGCGGCGTTCGCGCTGCTGCCGGCGCAGAACGCAACCGGCAACTGGATCAAGATCGTTCAGCGCGTTCCGGTCCGGATCGCGCTCGACGCGAAGGAAGTGCACGAGCATCCGCTGCGCGTCGGCCTCTCGATGGACGCCAGGGTCGACGTCGCCAACACCAGCGGCCGCGTGCTCGCTGCCGCCACCGAGCGGCCGGCGCGTGCGCAGACGAGCGTCTTCGATCGCGGCAACGATCAGGCCGACGCCGAGGTGCAGAAGATCATCGCCGCCAACCTCGGCCGTCGCCTCGGCGAAGCGCATTCGGCCGCGCCCGCCACCGCGCGCAGCGCAGCGCCGACGATCGCGCGGACAGCGTCGACCGCCGCCCGCTGATGGCCGCTGCCAGCATCGAGGCGCCGGCAAGGCGCCCGGCGCCTGCCGTCGCGCCGGCAGCGCCCGAGTCGGGACCGCTGCACGGTGCCGAGCTCGTCCTCGGAACGATCGCGCTCTCGCTCGCGACGTTCATGAACGTTCTCGACTCGTCGATCGCCAACGTGTCGATCCCGGCGATCTCGGGCGACCTCGGCGTCAGCCCATCGCAGGGCACCTGGGTCATCACGTCGTTCGCGGTCGCGAACGCGATCTCGGTGCCGCTCACCGGCTTTCTGACGAAGCGTTTCGGCGAGGTGCGCCTTTTCGTCGCGAGCATCCTGCTCTTCGTCGTCGCGTCGTGGCTGTGCGGCCTCGCGCCGAACATCGGCGCGCTGATCGCCTTTCGCGTGCTGCAGGGCTTCGTCGCCGGGCCCATGATCCCGCTCTCGCAGACGCTTCTGCTGTCGAGCTATCCGCGCGCCAAGGCCGG
>Ga0070661_100002145_pt1 | contig 13596 bp, 15 predicted proteins | sample KBSC43metaG_FD_64663 | JGI IMG/M metagenome (GOLD analysis project Ga0070661, IMG submission 64663) | Corn rhizosphere microbial communities from Kellogg Biological Station, Michigan, USA - KBS C4-3 metaG | ecosystem: Host-associated > Plants > Roots > Rhizosphere > Soil ...
TACAACATCATCGGATACTGGGAGCGCTACGGCTGGAGCGCGCGCCTCGCGTACACGTTCAGGTCGCACTTCTTCGTCGGCCTCGATCGCAGCACGCCGGAGTTCCAGGACGACACCGACAACCTCGCCGCGTCGGTGAGCTACGCGTTCAACGACAACTTCGCCATCACGTTCGACGCGCTGAACCTGAACGATCCGACGCTCAAGTACTACGCTGCGAACACCGACCAGCCGCGCGCGTTCTACAAGAACGGGCGGCAGTACTATGCCGGGATACGCGTGAAGTTCTGAGGCACTAGAGTCTCCTCCCTCGTGGCCGGCGCGACCCCAGAGATCCCGGTCACCCGGCGGGGCGGTACACCGCCCCGCCGTTTTCTTTTCGCGGGACGTTCGGCGTGAGGCGCTATCGCGACGCCGTTGCCTCGCTCGTGCTCTTCCTCGCGGCTTGCATCATCGTCGCCGCCGGGCTCGCCATCGCCGGCAGCCCGCACGCGGCCGGCGCATCGGATGGAGGCGCCCACCGCTTCATCTACAGCCCGTACAAGCACGTCGCCATCGCGTGGCGTGCGGAGATGGCGCTCGCGGGAACGGCGGTGACCGGCCCCTGGTCGGCGCTCGCAAGCGACGGCCGCACGGTGCTGCCGCCGGGCGTGCGTGCGGTGACGCTCGCGTTCGCCACCGGGGAGTGCGGCGCGGAGAGCTGGGACGGCATCGACGCCGACGTGGTGGCCGGGCGGACGGTCCGCGAGCTGGAGCGCGCCGGCATCGACTTCATCGTCTCGACCGGCGGCGAAGCGGGCACGTTCACCTGCGACAGCGATCGGCGCATGGAGACGTTCATCGCACGCTACGCGTCGCCCCGGCTCGTCGGCTTCGATTTCGACATCGAGCGCGGGCAATCCGACGCCGTGCTCGGCGCGCTGGCGCAGACGCTTCGCAGCGCGCAGCTTCGCCATCCACGCTTGCGCCTGAGCTTCACGCTCGCCACCTGGGCCGGCAGCGACGACGCCGCGGCGAGCCTCAACGCCGACGGCACGCGCGTTCTGTCGGCATTGCGGGCAGCCGGCGTGACCGGCTACTACGTCAATCTCATGGTCATGGACTACGGCGCGGCGACGGCGCGGAATTGCGTCGTCGTCGGCGGTGTTTGCGACATGGGACGCTCCGCCCTGCGGGCCGCCCGGAACGTGCACGCGCGCTTCGGCATCCCGCTCAATCGCATCGAACTGACCCCGATGATCGGAGTCAACGACGTGACGACGAACGTGCTGTCGCTCGAGGATGCCCGGACCATCGCGCAGGACGTGCGCCGTGGCGCCCTCGGCGGCCTGCATTTCTGGTCGCTCGACCGCGACACGGCTTGCCCGGGCGATGCGCGCGTGGTGTCCTCGAAGTGCAACGGCATGCCCGGTACGCAGCCGCTCGCGTATACGGGGGCCTTCCGCGATGCATTGCGCTGAGCGGGCGTAAGATGCTCGTCCAGTGCTGGAGACCGACATGCGCATCCTGATCTTCCTGCTCGCCACGCTGTTCATCACGGGCTGCGCCACGCCGGAGCAGCGCGCCGCACAGATTTCGGCCGAAGTCGACGACATGGTGCGGGTCTACGGCCCCGGCTGCGAGAAGCTCGGCTTCAAGTCCGACACGGACCCGTGGCGCGACTGCATCCTGCGGCTCGCGACCAAGACGTCGCTCGAGCGACGCGAGGTCATGACGACGAACTGCATCGGCAGCCGCGGCTTCTTCCAGTGCAGCTCGTTCTGACGCCCGCGACGCGCGCTCAGCGCTGAAGCTGCTGCACCAGGAACGCCTTGAGGTTGCGCGCGACGTCGGGCGGGATATCGCCCAGGATGCCACGCACTTCGGCCGGAATGTGCGCGAACGTCGTCTCGTCGGCGTCGAAGATGTAGTAGGCGAAGAGGCGCTTCCACACCTGGCGATGCTCGGGCGGCAGGTGCCGCAGCACGAGCAGCGCATGCAGCAGGCAATTGAGCGCCGAGTCCGCACGCGCATTCGATCCGACCGCGCCCTTCCACCAGTAGTTGACCATCGCGTTGTACTTGTCGAGCGACTCGACGTGGTGCCACCACAACATTGGAATGTAGAGCGCGTCACCGGGATCGAGCTCGGCGACCCGTGCCTGCGCCAGGGCGTCCCGGAAGCGCGGGAAGCGCTCGAAGTCCGGCTCGGCCACCGTCACGAGGCTGATAGGTGTTCCCGTAGGCGCGTGCCCGAGCGGGCCGACGTAGAGGTTCGGCGTCTGCTCCGGCGGGAACAGCGTGAAGCGGCGCCGGCCGGCGACCACGCAGGCGACGTTGTTGGATTCGTCGAAGTGCGCCGGCGTAGTCATCGCGCTGCCGAGCCACAGGCGCGGCTGCACCGACGCATCGAGGATCGACAGGACGTTCTCGTCCGCGAAGCCCGGCAGGCACTCCGACAACAGCGCATGCTGCGCGGCGAGCGCCGTCGGCCGTTCGAATTTCGCATGGCGCAGCAGCCGCTCGTTCACCTCGCGGATCGACGCCGTGCTGCGCGAGAAATTGAAGCCGCTCATGTCGTCGTTGTAGAACATGCGTCCCCGCACATGGGGCGGCATCACGACGATGTGGACTTTAGCGCCGTTGTCGAAGCGGTCGAGGTAGCCGGCCGCCGATTCCATGGACGACCGCGCATGCGCGACGGCGGGCCATTGCGAGACGACGCCGCGCAGGATCGCGGGCTCGTAGGCGGGCGCGATCTCTTCGCGAAACGTCGCAGCGTCGACGCCTCGCCATTCCCGTATCGCGGATGGCTGGTCCGTCATGCCCGTGAATCGTCCACGTCGCGCAATGGCTCGGGACAAGGCGCTTCCGCCCGGCCGTGGCGCACGGCGTAGGCCTTGACCGCCCACGCAGCGCCGAACCAGATCGCGATGACGGCAAGCGGCCAGGCCACGATGCGTGGCCACAGCGCGGCCACGATGCCGATGACCGCAGCGGTTACCGCCATGATGAACAGCAAGCCGGCCTCGGCGGGTCCCAGCGTACGCCGGTTGGTCAGCGCCGCGCCGAGCGCGCTGCCGACGCTCACTGCGCCAGCCGCGGCGCGCCCTGCGCTGCCCGACATGGCGCGGCGTGCTTGCGCACGGGCCGCGCTCGGTGACTGCGGACTCGGCGCATTCGCGCGCCGCACCCGATTGCGCGGCGTGAGCACGATCTCGGTGGAGCGCGTCAGGTCCTCCTCGTATTGCGCGGCGAGCCGCTCGGCGAAGCCGCGGTCCTCGATGGCCACGTCGAGCTCGAAGTTCGACAGCCAGCTCGCCAGATTGAGGTTCGTCGAGCCGACCCGCGCCCACAGGCCGTCGGCCACCGCGGTCTTGGCGTGCAGCATCGTGCCGTTCCATTCGAACACGCGCACGCCCGCCTCGAGGAGCGGCCGGTACTGCGACCGGGAAAGCGGCGACAAGGCAGGAATGTCGCTCGAGCCCGGCACGAGCAGCCGGACGTCGACGCCATCACGCGCGGCGGATCGCAGCGCCTGCACGTACGGCGTCGTGCCGACGAAGTAGGCATCGGTGAGCCACAGGTTACGCCGCGCGATGGACGCGACGATGAGATCCATGCGGAACGTGCCGGCGACGTTCGGCTCGTTCGCGATGACGTGCATGCGCACGTCGCCCGCGCGCGGGATCGCTTTCGTCTGCGTGATGAGCGCCTCGGCCAGAGGAGCACCAGCGCAGCTTCCGAACACGTCGGCGAATGCGACTTCCAGCGCGGCGATCGCCGGTCCGCGAATCTCGATGCCGGTGTCACGCCACGGCTCGAGCTCGCGCGCGGGGTCGCCCAGCCAGCGCGCGCTCACGCACAGGCCGCTCACGAATCCGACGGTACCGTCGACCACGATGGTCTTGCGGTGATCGCGCGAGAGCCATCCAAGCGGGCTCGAGAGCCGCGGCGGGTTGAATACGCGCACCTCGCCGCCCGCGGCGCGCACGTCGTGCCAGATCTTGAGCGACGACCAGCAGCCCAGCCAGTCGACCACCACCGCGACTTTCACGCCGGCTCGCGCACGTTCCGCGAGAATGCCGGCGAATTCCCGCCCGACCGCGTCGTCGGCGACGATGTAGCACTCGAAGAGGATCGTGCGCTGTGCGTTCGCGATCGCGCTCTTCCAAGCCGGGAAATTCTCCGCGGCGTCGCGCAGCAGCGTCACCGAATTGCCCTCGATCGCCGGCGCGCCGGCGGCGCGCGTCATGGCGAGGCCCGCCAGCGCGACGACGTCGAGCGGTTCCTCGGTGGCACGCGAACGCTGAAGTCGGACCGTAGCCATGGTTGCGAACCGCCGCGATTACGCGGGACCCGCGTTGAGCCAGCCGACGACTGCGGCGGCAACCGGATGCGGTTGTTCCATCGTGCACATGTGTCCACACTGCTCGATCACCGCGAGCGTGGAATGCACGATGCGCGCGGCCATGTCCTGATGCCGCGCGAGCGGGCTCCACGCATCGTCGCGGCCGCACAGCACGAGCGTCGGCACGTCGATCGCCGCCAATACGTCGGACGCGTCGGGCCGCGCGAGAAGCGCCTGTATCTGCGCAGCAAAGTCGACGGTACTGCGCCGCGCAATCATGTCGAGAATGGCGTCGATGAGCGGAGCGTCCGCCAGACGATCCGGATGCACCATGCGCTGCACCCAGCGCTGGCCCATGCTACGCATGCCTTGCGTGCGCGCGACGTCGAGGAGCGCGAGCCGTTCGGCGCGCTCGTGCGCCCCCGACTCGTCGTCGGGGCGCGCCTGGTAGCCGGTGTCGAGCAACGCGATGCACGCGACGCGTTGCGGCGCGGCACGCATCACCTCGAGCGCCACCCGTCCGCCCATGGAGTGTCCGAGCAGCGCGAACCGCTCGGGCGCGTCGCGCAATACACGCTGCGCCATGGCCGCGAGCGACCGCTCGTCGTGGTACTCGGGGACGAGGCACCGCGCGTGTTCCTCGAGCGCGGGCAGGACAGGCTCGAACACCGCGCGGTCGCACAGCAGTCCCGGCAACAGCAGGAGGTCCGTCTTCGGCATGTCAGCCGAAGGCTAACATGCGCGCCCGTCGATCAGCGCGCGTCGGGCACGTTGCGCGTGCGCAGGAACTCCTCGAGCGTCTCGCCGCGCATCGACGCGTAGACGTCCGGATTCGACAGCCTCAGCACACGCGCGAACTTCTCCAGGACGAAGAAGTTCACGCCGTACCGCACGAGCCCGAGCCAGTCGCGCCGCCGCACCAGATCGCGCTCCACGGCGCCGAGGCCCTCGCTCTCGTACAACGCTTCCTCGTCCTCGAGGAAGCGCGCGCGATGCTCGGGCCGCGTCATGTGCCAGAAGAACCGGTTGAGGTGCAGCGTCCGCACGCTGGCCGCGAGGTCGAACACGTAGGTGCCGGCGACGCGGTCGATGCCGGCGAGCTGCGGGTTCATGCCGCGCGCGCGAGCGTGTCGCGCCGCTCCGTATCGAGCGCCGTCGCCCGCGGCTCCTCGTACAGCGCCACCGCCATCGCCGTAGTCATGGGCAGGTAGTAGCTCTCGTGCAGCTTGCGGATGTCTTCGGACAGCGCACCGCGCATCGCGAGCCACATGATCACCTCCACGCCCTCCGCGCCGCCGAGCTCCACGTACTCCGCGTGCCGCATGCGCGCGAGCTGGAGAGGGTCCTTGTGGATCAGGTCGAGGAAGCGCATGTCCCATTCGGTGTTGTTGAAGCCCGTGCGCTCGCCGTGGATCTGGTGTGACAGGCCGCCCGTCCCGACTACCACCACGCGCACATCCTCGGGGTATGACAGGATCGCGCGGCGCACCGCTTGCCCGAGCTTGTAGCAGCGCATGGCGGTCGGCAGCGGATACTGCAGCACGTTGATCGCGATGGGCACGATGGCCCCAGGCCAATCGGGCTCGTGCGGCCACAGCAGCGACAGCGGCGAATTGCACCCGTGATCGAGCGCGCGCTCCTGGAACACGGCGAGGTCGAACTCGTCGTTCACGAGCGACTCGGCCATGTGGATCGCGAGCCCCGGATGACCCTTGATGCGCGGCAACATTCGCCGCCCGGCGCCTTCGTCGGGCAAGTCGAACGCGCCGCTCACGCCAAGGGCGAAGGTCGGGTACAGGTCGAAGAAGAAGCTTGTTGCGTGATCGTTGTAGAAGAACACGAGCACGTCGGGCTTCTCCGCCTCGAGCCATCTCGCGACCGGCTCGTAGCCCGCGAAAAGCGGCGCCCAGGCCGGATCCTGCTGCTTGCGCTTGTCGTATGCGACGCCGATGGTCGGAACATGCGAGGTACCGATGCCGCCGATGATGATTGCCATGACGTCCTTCCTAGTGCTGTGCGCCACCGACCGCGAGATAGCGGTCGAGCGTGGCGCGATCGGCGAGCAGCGCCGCGCTCGCTGCGGCATGGACCACGGTGCCGCGCTCGAGCACGATGGCCGCATCGGTGATCGGCAGGATACGCGCCGGGTTCTGCTCCACGAAGATGGCCGAGAAGCCCTCCTCTCGAACGATGCGACGCAGCGCGCCAAGCAACTCCTCGACGATAAGCGGGGCGAGTCCTTCGAGCGGCTCGTCGAGAAGCAACACGCGCGGGTTTAGCACGAGCGCCCGTCCGATGGCGAGCATCTGCTGCTCGCCGCCGGAAAGCTGTGTGCCGAAGTTGCGCCTCCGCTCCGCCAGGCGAGGAAACATCGAGAACACGCGCTCGGGCGTGTAAGGGCCGCGCCGCGCGATCGCCGTCAGGTTCTCTTCGACGCTCAGCGACTTGAAGATGTTCCGCTCCTGCGGCACCCAGCCGATGCCCGCCGCCGCGCGCTGGTCGGGCCGCAGGTGCGTGACGTCCGCGCCGGCGAGCACGATGCGTCCGGCCCGCCGCCGCGTCACGCCGACCAGCGTGCAGAGCAGCGTGGTCTTGCCCGTGCCGTTGCGACCCAGAAGCGCGAGCGACTGCCCCTCGCCGAGCGTGAAGTGAACGTCGTCGATCACCACCGCTTCGGCATACCCGGCCCGGAGGCCCTCGACCCGCAGGAGCTCAGACATGGGTCGCTTCGCCGAGATACACGGCCTTCACGCGGGGATCGCGCGCGATGTCCGCCGGCACGCCTTGCGCGAACAGCGCGCCGTTGACCAGCACCGACATGAACGTCGCGAACCGGAACACGAGGTCCATGTCGTGCTCGATCAGCACGACGGTCACATCGCCCGGCAGCGCCGCCAGCGTGTCGAGGATCTCGCGCGACTCGCCGGCCGGAACGCCCGCGACCGGCTCGTCGAGCAACAGGACCCGAGGGTTCGCCGCCACCGCGATGGCGATCTCGAGCAGGCGACGCTTGCCGTACGGCAGGACGCGCGTCCTGCGATGCAACGCGTCGCCGAGATGGAAGCGCTCGGCGAGCGCGGCGGCTTCGTGGACCTGCTTCTGGTGACGACCGAGCGGCGCCCAGGCGCGCGCGCCCAGCCCCTCGCGCTGCGCGACCACCAACGTGAGCGTCTCGAGCGGCGTCATGTCCGCGAAGAGCTGGTTGATCTGGAATGTGCGCACCAGGCCGCGGCGCACGCGCATGTGCGCGGGCAGCCGGGTGATGTCCTCGCCGTGCAGCTCGACCGTTCCGCCGGACGGCTCGAGCACCCCGGTCAGCAGATTGACGAGCGTCGTCTTGCCGGCGCCGTTGGGGCCGATCAGCGCATGGCGCGCCCCCTTCGATACCGACAGGGACACGTCCTGCGTGGCGTGGATGCCACCGAACGACTTGCGCAGATGCTCCGTTCGCAGCGCGAGCGTGCTGTCGGACACGCGAGGTTCGACGGTCATCGCACGGGCTGGCGCACCGGCGCGCGCCGCGAAAGCAATCGCTCCAGGGCACGAAACGGACGCGACAGGCGGTCATGGCCCACGAGGATGATGACCACGAGCACGAGGCCCAGCCAGAATTGCCAGTACTGCGTCGTGAGGTTCGACAGCACGTCGTACATCACGCGAAACACCACTGCGCCGATCAGTCCGCCATACAGGTAGCCGGTGCCGCCGATGACGACGAGCAGCATGACATCCGCGGAGCGGTGGAAGTCCAGGACGTCGAGCGAGACGAACCCGGTGGTCTGCGCGAGCAAGGCGCCGGCGACGCCGGCGTACGCGGCCGCCAGCGTGTAGGCGGCCGCGAGCCGTCGGTTCACCGGGATACCGATCGCGGTGGCTCGCATGCGATTGTCGCGGATCGCCTTCAGCGCATAGCCGAACGGCGAGTGCACCACGCGCCGCGCGATGACGAAGAGCACGAACAGCACGGCGAGGCTGTAGGCGTAGGCGGTGCGGCCTGAGAGACCGAACGCGAAACGCCCGAAGAGCGGCTTCATGACCACCCCCTGAAGCCCATCCGCACCGCCCGTGATGCTGTCGAAACGGTTGGCCAGCTCGAACAGGATCAAGGCCACGCCGAGCGTGACCATGAGGCGCGTCAGGTCCGTGCCGCGGAGCACGAGCGGGCTCGTGACCAGGCCCACGAGCGCTGCGACCGCTGCGGCCACGAGCAGGCCGGGAATGGGCTCGCCGGTCACGAATTTGGCGAACAGCCCGGCCGCATAGGCGCCGACGCCGAAGAATGCGGCATGGCCGAGCGACACGATGCCGGCATAGCCGAGGATGAGGTCGAGCGACACCGCGAACAAGCCGAGGATCGCGATCTCGTTCCACAGCGGCGCATAGCGCGGGAAGAACAGCCCCGCACCGAGCGCAACCGCCCACACGACGACCTCGAAGGGCCGGATGCGTGCGCCGCGCACCAGTGGCAATGTCGCGAGGCGGTCGGCCATCACTTGCCGGTGGCCCGCGCGAACAATCCCTGCGGCCGCACGAGCAGCACGAGAATCATCACGCAGTAGATGATGAACGCGCCCAGCTTGGGCACGTAATACTTGCCCGCGACGTCGGCTACGCCGAGCAGCAGCGACGCGAGGAGCGGGCCCGTGATCGTGGTCGTGCCACCGACTGCGACGACGACGAGAAAGTAGATCATGTACTTCAGCGGAAAGGTGGGGTCGAGGCCCAGAAGCTCCGCCCCGAGCGCGCCGCCGAGCCCCGCGAGTCCCGAGCCGAACGCGAACGTCGCCAGGAACACGACGTTCACGTTGATGCCCAGCCCCGAGGCCACGCGCGGGTCGTCGACCGCGGCACGAAGCTGGCTCCCGAAACGCGTATGCGCCATCACCCACTCGAGCGCGAACGTCAGCACGCCGCATACAACGATGATGAACAGGCGATACGTGCCGACGCCGACACCCGCGACCTCGAAGCGGCCCCGCAGGAACGACGGCAGCTTGACGAACTGCTGCGTCGCGCCGAACAGATAATCGACCGCGGCGACCGCCATGAACACGAGCCCGATCGAGAACAGCACCTGATCGAGGTGCGGCCGACGGTAGAGCCGTCGATAGAGCGTCGGCTCGAGGATAGCGCCGAGCGCCGCCGCGAACAGGAATGCGAGCGGGAGCGTCGCGAGGAAGGGGACGTTGTAGCGACTCGAGAGGACGGCGGCAAGATAGCCGCCCGCCATCGCGAACGCGCCGTGCGCGAGGTTGATGAAGTTCATCAACCCGAGCGTCACGGCGAGTCCGCTCGCGATCAGGAACAGCAGCATGCCATAGGCAATGCCGTCGAAGAGGATCGTCAGCATGCGGCTGCCCGGCGCGCCCCGCGCGCTACTTGTGCATCGGGTCCTTGACCGCGGGAACGGTGGAGAACTCGACGTTCCACAGCTCCCCGTTCTGCTTCTCGACCTTGCGCAGGTAGACGTTCTGAATCGGATCGCGCGTTGCGGGGTCGATCGTCACGGGCCCGCGCGGGCTCTCGAACTGCAGTCCCTTCATCGCGTTCACCAGCGCTTCGCCGTCGGTATTGCCCTTGGTCTTCTCGAGCGCCATGTAGATGAGCCGCATGCCGTCGTAGCCTCCGACGGAATGGAAATTGGGACGGATGCCGTTGAGCTTCTTGAAGCCTTCGACGTAGGCCTTGTTCGCCGCGGACGGATGTGCCGCCGAGTAGTGCATCGAGGTGATGACGCCGAGCGTGACGTCACCCATGTCGTTCAGGATGTCGTCGTCGGTCAGGTCGCCGGTGGCGATGAGGCGCACGCCGCTCTTGTCGAAGCCGCGCTCGACGAACTGCTTGGCGAAGATCGACCCTACGCCGGAGGGCACGAATACGAACACCGCGTTGGGCTGCTCGTCCTTCACCTTCTGCAGGAACGGCGCGAAGTCCGGGTTCCGAAGCGGCACGCGCAGGCTGTCCGTCACCTGGCCGCCTTCGGCGGAGAACTTGGCCTTGAAGGCATTCTCGGCGTCGATGCCGGGACCATAGTCGCTGACCAGCGTGATCACCTTCTTGATGTTGTTCTTCGCCGCCCAATCGGCCATCGGCGTCGTGATCTGCGGCAGCGTGAAGCCCGAGCGCACGATCATCGGCGACTGCTCGGTGATGGACGACGTCGCCGCGGCCATCACGATCATCGGCACCTTGGCCTGCGTCGCGATGGGCGCCGTCGCGAGCGCGAGCGGCGTGAGCCCGAAGCCGGCGAGCACATTGACCTTGTCGTTCACCAGCTCCTGCGCGAGGCGGCGCGTCGTATCGGGGGTGCCCGCGTCGTCCTTCACGATGACCTCGATCTTCTTGCCGGCCACCGTGCTGCCGTGCTCCTGCATCCATAGCTTGACGGCACCGTCGATCTGCCGGCCCGTGGACGCGAACGGACCGGTCATGGGCAGGATCAGGCCGATGCGAACGGTGTCCTGCGCCGCCGCGGGCCCGGCCGCGACGACCAGCAGCAGCGCGCAGCGAGCGAGCCATGTCTTGAGCATTCCTTCCTCCTCGTTGTTGGTCGGTCGTTTGGCGGCCGACTATAAGCGGGCCAAATTTGAAGCGTCAATCCGATGCCCCAAAAAGGGGGCGATTAGCGAACTATCGTTCGGCGGCGCGCTCGCCGAAGCCGAAGAGTGCCCGGGGCGTGTCCCACATCACCGCGCGGCGCTGCGACGCATCGGGAAACAGCGCGCATGCGAGATCGAGCTGCACGCCGTAGTCGACGCGCGTCGGTGCGCGCAGGTACGGCCAGTCCGATGCCCACAGGCAGCGCTCGACGCCGAACGCGTCCATGAGCGCGGTGACGAACGGCCAGGCGTCGCGGTGCGGCGAGGGCGTGCGCGAGAATTTGACGAGGCCGGAAAGCTTCACGAACGCACGTCGTGTGCCGCCGAGCTCGAGCAGCGCGCGAAAGCCCGGCGGGTCGAGCCCACGCTCGATCGTCGGGCGCCCGCAGTGATCGACGAGCACGCGCGCGTCCGAGCGCGCGAGAACCGGCATCATGGCGACGAGCTGCTCGTCCTCGACCTGGATGTCGACGAACATGTCGAGCGCGGCCAGCTTTTCGAGCAGGGGGCCCGCGTCGCGATAGTGGTCCACGCCGTAGTACGTGACGTTCCACGCCACGCCGACGACGCCGCGTCGCTGCAGCGTTCGCAGCTCATCCAGCGATACGTCGTTGGAGACGACGGCGATACCCTTGAAGCGCCCTTCCCCATGCTCGATCGTGCCGAGCATGCACGCATTGTCGAGTCCGTATCCGGAGTTCGGCCCCACCAGGAGTGCGTGTCGCGTTCCGTACGTCGCCATCACGTTGCGAAGCTGTGCCGGCGTGCCCATCTCCTGGCCGGCAGGCGCGTAGTGGGTGTTCGGCTGGTACGGAAAGCGTGCCGGGTCGAGCACGTGCACGTGGCAGTCGACCTTCGGCTCGGAGAGAATCGCGGCGTCCACTAGAACGTCGCTTCGATCGCGCGGATGAGCTCGGGCGTAATCTCGGGCATGACGCCGAACCAGGCATTGAATGCGGGCCGCGCCTGGTTGAGGAGCAACCCGAGCCCGTTGACGGTGATGTTGCCCCGCTGGCGGGCCGCGGCGAGGAGCGGCGTCTCGCGCGGCACGTAGATCAGGTCGCCCACCAGGGCGTGTCGCGGCAGGCGATCGAGCGCGATCTCGAGCGGCGGCTTGCCTGCGCTCCCGAGGCTCGTGGCATTGGCGAGCAGCGCAACGCCGTCGAGCGCATCCTGACGCTCGTCCCACGCCACGACCTCGACCACGCTGCCCACGGCATCCGCGATGTCCTGCGCCTTGTCGCGCGTGCGGTTGGCCACACGGATCTGCTTCGCGCCTTGCGCGGCGAGGCTCGCGACCACCGCCCGCGCGGCGCCGCCTGCGCCCAGCACGAGGATCGGTCCGCTGTCGGGACGCCAGCGGGCGTCGGCGTCGCGCAGGCTCTGGATGAATCCGTTGCCGTCGTTGTTGAACCCGCTGAGCGCGCCGTCCTGATCGACGACGACCGTGTTGACCGCGCCGATGCGGCGCGCGAGGTCGTCGACGCGATCGAGCAGCGGGAAGATGGCCTGCTTGTGCGGGGTCGTGACGTTGCAGCCGCGCAGGCCGAGCGACGCGATCCCGCGCACCGCGGCCTCGAGCTTTTCCGGCGGAACCGGGAACAGCACATAGCGGCCCGGGATGCCGTAGCGCGCGAGCCAGTGGTTGTGGATGACCGGCGAGCGCGAATGCGCGACCGGCCAGCCGAGCAGGCCCGCGATGCCGAAGGCGTTCGGTTGCGTTGCGGACATCGAGGTTTCTCCGGATATCATCCTGGCTCACCGGGCCGCGAGCGTGGCGGCACGCGACGCATGGTGGCGCCCGGTAGCGTACTCTACCGCGCCGGTGCGCCCGCAAGACTCGCGTTGCCGCCTTGGGAGGCTGCGCAAAGCACCATCAGGTCGCGGGTGCGAGACCGTGACGCCGCTTCGATTTCTCTGCCCGCGGCGAAGCGAGGAAGCGCAAGAACCCGCGTGCCTCTTCGCGATCCCGCGCGGAGACGCAGATCGCGCCGGCGAAGATGGTGATGTCCTGGATCTCGGGTGGCAGGACGCCAACGACATCGATGCCGGGCGCGTCCATCAGCTCGCTCAATTGCTGAAACCCCATGTCCGCCTCGCCGCGCGCCACCAGCGTTGCCACGGGCACGCCGGGCGGCGCCTGTACGACGCGCGGCACCGCTGCGTCGCGCAGGCCCCAGCGCTCGAGCAGCCGCGTGACGTGTGCCCCGCTCGGCCCCGTCGAGCAGCCGATGGTGCGGGCCGTCTCGACCGAGGCGCGTATCGAGCGCTCGCTCGTGATGTCGGGACGCGCCGCGCCGGCCATGACCGCCAGCGCGACCTCCGACCGCGCAACGTCGACGCGGCCCGCGGCGTCGACGTGACCGGATGCCGCCAGCGCATCGATCGCCGCAGCCGCGAGCACCACGAAGTCGAACGACTCGCCTGACCGGACGCGGCGAACGGCATCGACCCCGCCGATCGAAACGAGCTCGATCGATCGGCCGAATTGCGACTCGTAGTCGCGCGCCAGCTCCGCGAGCGCATGGCGCGTCGCCATGGACGAGATGCCTCGCAGGACGTGCACGCGTCAGTCGACGTAGCGCAATCCGGCCTTCTGCAGCGGCTCGCGCATGCCGTACATGTCGAGCCCCAGCGCGCCTGCCGCGAGCTTCGCACGCTTCGCCGC
>Ga0070661_100002151_pt1 | contig 13588 bp, 6 predicted proteins | sample KBSC43metaG_FD_64663 | JGI IMG/M metagenome (GOLD analysis project Ga0070661, IMG submission 64663) | Corn rhizosphere microbial communities from Kellogg Biological Station, Michigan, USA - KBS C4-3 metaG | ecosystem: Host-associated > Plants > Roots > Rhizosphere > Soil ...
GAATATCTGCAATACCTGATAACACTCCTCTTTCTAAAGCAAAGCAGCCGCTACTTAGGTTTTTAAGAAAGCTGTCTGTTTTCAAATTGAATTTTTGCTGTTTCAATTATTATTCTTTTTTGATGCTGAATTGAGTAGTTCTGATTACTCAGTTGAGGACGATATCTTTTTCGACGACAACGAAGTTAGAGAGACAGATAAAATCGAAGCTGGTACGATTCCTCAGCAGGAGAGGACTGAAAAAAGTTTCAATATTAATTCTGCTACGACCATTATACCTTCTAATAATTTAAACTTTACGGATGATGTAACAAAAAATACCGAAAGCAATGTTGATTTTCAAAAAGAAGCAGACGAACAAATATTTTTTTCTGATCAGCAAGATGCTGAAAAGTTTATTGGCAACAAAAGCGATTCAACAATAACCAATAAAAAAAATGATTTTCATAAAGAAGATCGAAAAGAGAATGAAGAGAAACAATTATCCACTTCTAAAAATGATGAAAGCTTTTTTGAAAATGCAGATTTAAAGATTACCAATAAAAAAGATACTCTCATTGGAAAAGATGACATACATCAACAGTTTTCTCCCGATTCAAAAAAAGTTGAGAATATTCTTCGTGAAAGCGAGAATGAACAAACTAATGTAACAGTTACTAAACTACATTCAGACCAACAAAAGAGATCATTTTTATTCGATGTTGATATAAATAAAAGCAACACGGTCACGAATACTGATTTCATTGGGAAAACAAAAGATGCAATTCGGGAAGTGAGAAAAGGTGAATCCATTAATGCTCAATTCCCCGGAATCAGAAAAGACTCTGAAGCATCGGAATCCACAGGACCTAAAGCAGACAAAAAAATAGAATTTATTATAAAGAAACTTAAAACTTCAGATACTTTTTTCATTCAATACCTGAAACAATTGACCAAAGAAGATCTGCATGATCTATATGAAAGATTTAAACAACATATAAGTCACAAAGTTGAGCATAAGAAACTTGTCAATGAAATATTGGAACATCCTTACTTCCTTCGATTCAATCTCTTAAAAATATATGCAAATCTTTCCTTTGAAAATGTAAGCGAAAACATAGCGGCAACTGCATCAGATAAAAAAATTACAATTAAAAAAGAAAAGATTGTACGTGCTCTCTCAAAAAAAATTCAATCTTCTCAATCTATGTTTTTTTCTATTATTAAAAAATTGTCCGCAGAGGAGTTGATCATATTAGAAGACATTTTTCAAAAGAGAAAATTTGAGACGGAAGATGAAAAAAAGATCACAAGAAAGTTACTTTTTAAACTTTCTAATGAAAGTATTCATTTTTTAAAATTTTTAACTGATTTACCTGAAGAAGAGATGAAGCATTTTTTATCTTTTAGTTTTAAAAAAACTATCGAAACAGAAATAAAGGCTGATGTTTTTTTTACTCATCAACAACCGGAAAAGATTTATATCGAAAACGCAGGTCTTTGTGTTATTGCTATTTACTTATCGGGTTTTTTCAGCAGGCTTGGCTATCTCGAAAATAAATCATTTAAGACCAAAGCAATTGCTGCAAGAGCTTTATACGTTCTTCAATATATTGTTACAGGCAAAAACAAAAGCCCGGAATACCTGTTGCAGTTTAATAAGTTGTTGTGTGGCTTTCAGGTAGAAGATTATATTAATGCAAGTGTGCGCCTCACAAAAAGAGAAGCGTTAGAAGCGACAAATCTTATTCAATCTGTTATTGAAAATTGGAAAGCTTTAAAAAATACTTCTGTTCAGGGTTTTCGTGAATCTTTTTTGCAGAGAAAGGGAATTCTTTTTGAAACAGAGCAGCATTGGACGTTGCAAGTTGAACGGAAAGGTTTTGATTTATTACTAAATACAATCCCGTGGGGCTTTAGTACAATTAAATTAGCATGGATGAAAAAATATATACAGGTAGAATGGTGAAAAATTATTAAGCAATAAAGCAAAAACAAAAAATCGAATTGAATGATGTGATAATAATTAAATTTAAGCCCATGCAAGGTGTATTTATTTCTTGGTAAAAAAAGCAGGAACTAAAATTTAAGCCTGATACATGCTATTGCTACAATTATAAAAGATTCTTTATGGCCAAAGCAAGGAAGGTTTGGGTTTGCCAAACGTGGAAAGAACATCCGGAACGTTTCAAAACAAAACACATTTTTGATGATCCCGGTGATGGTTATTGTCCTGTGGAACCTCGTTATCACGGTATTTTGCAGGAGGAAGTTCCACCACCGATTGACGAGCTATATGTTTCAATCGCTATTCCTGAAAATGGACAGGAGTTTGAAGAAGGCAGCATTACCATTTCTGCTGAAGCTTTTGTTTCTGCCGGTAATACAATTAATAAGGTTGAATTTTTTGTTGATGACAAAAAAATTGGAGAAGATCTGGCCGGACCTTATTCATATCCCTTTTCTGCAAGCAGAGGCGAACACACTATTTACGCTAAAGTATGGGACAACAGAGGTGAAACTGCTCGTTCAAAAGATGTGCTTATTAAAGTAAGAAGTAATCCTGTACCGGAAGTGGGACTCTGCGTAATGCTTATGGATGCATCTTCTTCTATGACTGACCCTGTTTTTCCCCGCAGCCCGCTTACAAAAATGCGATTGGTTGCAGGCACGGCTGCTTCAGGCATTTTCGATCTTGAGCGTATGATGAATAACCCGTATGCCTTTGTTGCAGCATTTAAATTTGATGACCGCGTTGAGTTAATGTTTGTAGATACTGTTGCAAATCTCATCAATCGGTTTGACAGGAATGTGAAAAAATTTGAAGATTATATCTACGATGAATTGATGAAATTTCAGCAGGGAACGGATATTAACCAGGCATTAAGAGAAGCACATTTATTTGTCGATAAATTTTTAAAAAAACAACTGCCGAATTTCCTTTTAAAAAAATATAGAAGTATGACCCAACGGGTGCTGAAACATGATTCTTCGGAATCCGTTGCGATTCCAAATGTTCGTGTTTTAATTTATACTGACGGAATGCAATATACAGACCGTGATAAAGTGTTGCGCCCAAACCCGTTTAAACAAAGCCCACTCGAAGGACTGAATCATGATATTCTGATCGGTGCTTTTTTTGGAAAAGAAACTGATGATGGTTGTAAAGACCTCCGGGGGATATTAAGCAGATGTCCGATTCATGACGAACTTCAGTTTTTTTTATTTGATAACCCGGCCAAGATCGGGGATCTCAAATACCTTTTTAGGATGGCTTCGGGTGCTTCCGGTTTCTGCCCGAAATGTTTGGAAAAGGAATTATACAATTGGTAATGCAATAATTAATTTTTAAAATAGTAGACATCACATAAAATAATTTTGATTCGATGATTGGTTGAAGTAAACATCAATATAACTGCCTTTATTTGAATAAGTCTAAGAATATTTCCTGGCGATTACAAGAAACTGTACTTCCACCTGCAATAATTAAAGAGGAAAAATTTTATGTTTAAAAAAATCATTTACATAATTATTTGCCTCATCTTGTTTGTAAACATCTATGCTCAGCAAAATGTGAGTAATACATTAAATAGTATTCGCGGAAGTATTGATAATATCTTAAAGGATAGTCCTACTTTATCTGATACCTGTATTCAAAAAATTAAGCAGTTAAAAAATATTTTGCCTCCGGCGAATAGTGGAAGTCTGAAGCGTGCTGCGATGGATAAACTTTTAAAAGATACAAAAAAAATTACCGGTTCTATAAATACTAATAAGCCACCGTGCAATGATACCAGAATAAAAAATCTCCTTAGTTCTTCACAACAACTAATAATGGAATTAGAAAAATTAAATCGTGATACTGTAATGGTAAAAATAAAAGTTATTGATAGTACTAATAAAAGTTTGAATTCTGAGTTGACTATTGAAGATTCTTCCGGAATCGCAACTATTGCTGTAAAAGATAGTACGGGTAATTTTCGCGCGACACTCTTTCAAGGTGCATTGTATTCATTAAAAGTAAAATCAAATTCCTACGCTTTATTCGATACTACATTCACTACAAAAAAAGTGAAGAACGAATCAATATCAATTCAAATGCATATAATTGATTCTACTTCCCTAACTCAAAATCCTCCATCGGATACTACTCGGATTTCTACAAGTAAATCAGAAGATTCTAATGAATTATCAGTTCAAAATAAGCTAATACTAATAGGAATGCCTGTCTTATTTTCTTTAACTTTAATGCTTGTTATATTGAGCTTTGTTAATTACAAGAATTACAGATCGGTTATTAAAATAACAAAAGATTTGGCAGCGCAATTACAAAATCCACAATTGCCGATCATGGAAGAAATTAATAAAAATCCTGAAGTTGCCGAATTAACTCCAACACAAAATTCAGAGCAGTTGAATTCGCAGAGCGAAGAAAAAAAAGAAATGGTTGCGGATAATACTAAAACCGATTCGTATTTCATGAGTGAAATAATGATGACTGCGGGGCCGAGAAAAAAACCGACTAAAAATGATCCTGTATCTGATAAGGATCTTGGTGAAGATATTTGCGGCTTTATTTCCAGCTCAAAAGAAATTTTAATTTGGTTACTGGATGGCACCTCCGATTCGCATTCCTTAAGAAATCCCGAAAATAAACAGGAATATTTTTCAAGTCGTTTATTGGCTCAATCTTTAGCAGATAATCTTAGAAAAAATTTTATAGAAAAACCAGATATGCCTTTAGAGAAACAGGTAGATAAAGCTGTGCAGGAAGTAAGATTGAACTGGCAACAGTCAATTAATCAATTGCCGCCGAAAGAGAGAGAAAATTTGAAGAACAACATTAAGAATAAAAATTTTCCTCAATGCTCAACAACAGTTTTAATAGGACATTTAAATCTGAACGGAGATTTTATTGGCTATAGATCCGGCGATTCAAAAATGTTACTATTCAAGGTTTCTCCCACGAATGAAATCAGCTTTAGTGAAAAATCATTTTTAGACAAGAATGATGAAAGTGATGACAGAGTCTTTTTTAATCTTGATGTAAATGACAATGGAGAATTTTTTATAAGAACAAATCATTTAAGATTTCAAACTATTACTGACAATAACATAAAAACTATCATTTCATTTTCAGATGGCATAGGAGCAAACACCGAGCAACTATTAAAAGAAGAATATAAGAATGAACCTGACAAAGTGAAAAAAGATATTTCGTATCATTTACAGGGAACGGGCGATGATAAATCGATTTGCTTTATAGAAAGAAAGGAAAAACAGGTTCTCTTGTAAAAGGCTTTAACGCTCCTGCTTTAAAAAATAGAAACAAAAAGATTGATATACTATTGATAATACAAATACAGATTTGTATTTTGTATAAGGTCTTTCCATTCAATTGTCACTTTTAAATCTCCGATAATGAAAGTAGAAATAAGGGAAAGAGAATATCACTATGAATCAGATTTTCCTGAAGGATGGAAATATTCAAGAGGGGATTATTTTAAATTTCCGGTAGAAATAAACTCATATAAATGCTTTATTAAACGATTCGACAGACCAACAAAAGATATTCCCGGATGGGAATTATTGAAAGAGCTTAAAGGAAGATACGAACGCAATCTTCCGCGCATATATGATGTAATTACAGAAAACGAAGATGATAAAAATGTCTTGTATGTTTTTCATGAATTTATAGAAGGACAAACCTTAGATTCCCTTATCTCCAAAAAATTTGAAGTTAAACTGACAGAACTCACGGATGATTTATTTAATGCGCTCCAGGCAATTCATAAAAGAGGTTTTTGGTATGCGGACTTTATCGAGAAAAATATTTTCTGCGATAAATCCGGTCGTTTTTTTTTAATAGATCTGGATAGCACTCAACCGGAATCTTCAGTGCCGGACACAGACATGTGGGGAAGCAAAGAGTATTGGGGGCTTGTCTTCAAATACTGCACGGATGTTTTACATTCTACTGCAATAAAACCTTCTCATTTCAATGGTATATCGTTCAATTATTTGCATGCTATCTTTTTAATTTTGCGATTGAAAATTTTTTCCTTTGATGTAGAGCGTGAATACTATTCTTCAGAATTCTTCAATCATCTTCCTGTTTATTTAAACAGAACTTCTTCTTCATTTAAAAATTTATTTGATAAAATAATTCAAAACAAAAATTATGTATTGAATGAGGAAGAAGTTACAGAGATCAAAAATTTAATAAAAGAAAAAATAATTAATCTGTCACATGAAGAAATTGATGCTATTGTTAATCGCGAGGAGCAAGCTCCTGATGAGCCGTTAATTAATGATTTTACAGTAAATAATTTTAGTAAAAAAAGAGAAGATGATTATATAATCAAAAGCGGTAAATCCTTTACGTTGACATGGGATGTGCAGAATGCGTCGCATATAGAATTATACCGTAACGGAGCGCCTTTCAAAAGATTTAATAGCGGTCAAAAAAATATTCAACTTACAGAAGAAGCGTTTGAAGATGAAGAAAAAAAGATGGAATATAAACTGTTTGCGTCAAACGGATCAGTTCAAACGCATAAAACTATAATAGTTGATATTGTTCCCGACTTACCCGAATTAGCTATTAAAGAATTTAATGTAAGTAGTTATATTGAAAAGAATGGAAACGAATATACAATTCAAAGTGGAAAAACTTTTAGGCTAAAGTGGGACACGCAAAATATAAAAAGAGTAGAACTTTATAAAAACGGGGAGCCTTATAAAACTTTAGATAATGATCAAAAAAATATAGAATTAAAAGAAGAAGTGCATGATAGCAGAACAAAATCGATCGAGTACACGTTGGTGGGATCTAATAACGAAGAATCGGTGACAAAGTCTTTACTTATAAAAGTTGTATTTCTTAAACCTGTTATTAACGAATTTACTATTCAGAATTTTTTTGAAAAGAACAAGGATGATTATATCATAGAAAACGGAAAGTCTTTTATTTTGAAATGGGAGGTGCTGAACGCATCGCAGATAGAACTATACAAAAACAATGAGCTCTGCAAAAAAATTAATGAAAACGAAAAAAATATAGAACTGACTGAGGAAGTTTTTGATGCCAACTCTAAAAAGATAGAATATACTTTGGTTGCATCTAATCAAAACCTGATAGAAAGAAAATTAATTAGTGTAAAAATTATTTATCCCGCACCTGTCATCAATCAATTCAATACAAACAAACATCTTGTAAAACAAGGAAAGTCTTTTAAACTGATGTGGGATGTACAAAACGCGTCTGTAATAAAGCTTTATCAGAACGGAGAGTTTTATAGAGAAATTAGTCCGAATGAAAAAAATATAGAGCTAAGAGAAACATTATATGATGGGAAAAAAACCGAGAAGGAATATACACTTTGGGTTTCAAATCAATTTGAAGAAATACAAAGTGAGCCTGTCATCGTTACCTTAAGACCACCTGGCATTCCTCCACGACGCATTGCTCTTTTTTTAGTAATTCCATTATTTGCCATTGTCTTATTACTTGCTTTATATTATTATCTTAATAAAACTTCTGTTTACTTTACCGGAAAACAAGTGAACGAGGAGGATACTATTACTATAGCAGGTAAAAATCTTCCTGTTAACGACGGAGCTATGCAAGTTGTATTTGTTGGCACGAATACAGAGAGTGGTAAAGGAGATATTATCAGGCAAACAAAGAATGAAGTATATGTGAGAGTTCCTCCTGTTGCTGACAGAAAAGAGTATGTTGATATTTCTGTGTACATTAATGGAAATTTATCCGAAGTCTTTAAAAAGGTTTTGTATGTACCTAAAACACCACCCACTGTTTTTGAACCGCGTACTCCTTCACCATTTTTAAATGAAATATGGTATGACAAAAAAAACAACCAATATCTTAATATCAATTTATCAAAGAATATTGTTTATTATTCATTAAACAATCAGAATAATTATGTACGCGACAGCATTCGTCAGACTTATCAAAATAGTGCGGGTGTTAATAAGATAATTGTAGGTACAAACAACAAATACAATGTACTTTTTATAAGAAATATTTCGCCACAATCATTTGAGTTTTGTAAATGCAATAGCGATTATAAAACTATAGAAGAAACAAAAAATATAGATGAAACTTGTTGCAATAACTTTAGTGTAATGGAGCCCTATTATGAGAACAATTCAAAGATTATTTATTTACCTGTTTCAGGTTTTAACCTTGCAAGCAGCGAAAAATCTAAATTGAGTTTCATTAGTGATAGCATGAGGCGATCCTATATTCTTGGTTATTCTTTAAAGTTAGTTAGTAATAAAACTTTTTTAGACGAGGTAAAGCTGTCAGACATTTCTAAATATCTTTCCGATATTTCAATTCCTCCTTACGCAAAGAGTGCAACTAATAATTCATCTCAAAATCCATTTCAAAGAAATTATCTTACAGTATCTTTCCGTATTACTCCCAGAGATCATACGGGTACCATTACTGAGAAGCCTACAGAAAATCCTCCTCACGTCGGAGAGCCATCTCAATCCGGGGGCACTGATTTGGGTTATATTGAATTTGATTCACATCATTACCTGGATAATCAAAGCATTCAAAAACTTAACCGCATAGTAGATTACCTTGTAACTAATCGTGATTCAAAAATTACACTTTACGGATATTGGGAAAATGAAGATGATAAAGAAATAGTTTCGGAAAATCTCTTCCAGTTAAAAAATTTCTACATCGATCATCATAAAGTGAGTTTAACAAGTCCCCAGGTAGATACTAAAATTGTTAATAGTGGAAATAATATGAATGTTAACCGAATTGTTATAAGAGGTATTAATTTTCCTCCTGATTTTTAGATCATAAAAAATATGTGAAATCAGGAGTAGACTACTCAGGAATTTATTGTTATATCAGCCGCTTAAACTCAAAAAATCCCCCACTGATCTATAATACACCTGCAAGAGGCAGAGATTTTTTATTCCTTCAACTTTAAACACATACCATGGAAGTAACAATAAAGGAAAGAACACATCAATATGTTTCCGACTATCCGCACGGATGGAATCGCTTTTCGAATGATTATTTCAAATGCCCTGTTGAAATCGGTAACTATAAATGTTTTGTTAAGCGGTTTGAGAAAAAAAATCCGGTTAAGGTTTCCGGGTGGAACTTATTACTTGATTTAAAAGGTAAGTATGAAGCAAATCTTCCAAGGGTAAATGATATAGTAAGTATTCAGGAAGATAATAAATATGTTCACTACCTTTTTTATGAATACCTGGAAGGAGAAACTTTGGATAAGCTTATTTCAAAAGGCTTTAAGATCGATCTTCGAATACTATGCAATGATTTGTTCAGTGCGTTGCAATCCTTATACAATAGAGATTATTGGTTTGCTGACTTTTGTGAAAAAAATATTTTCTGTGAAAAAAAAGGAAAGTTTTTGTTGGTAGATCTCGACAGCGCACAACCGATTGAAGAATCACCAACCAATGATATGGCTGGCAATAAAGAATACTGGTCGCTTGTTTTTGATTTCTATCACAATATTTTAGGTCAGAAAAATTTTAAGTCTTCAGATATAAACGGAATATCTCTTAATTATCTTCAGGTAATATTTTTATTATTAAGACTCAGAATGTTTTATTTTAATAAAATTGATGAGTATGATTCTACAAGATTCTTTCGTCAGCTTCCTGCTACTCTCCATAACATATCATCTTCATTCAGTAAAATTTTTAATAGGGTATTTCAAAATGATACCAAGCCTCTTACAGAGAATGATATAAGGGAAATTAAAAAATTGGTTGACGAAAACATTATCAATTACTCCGGTAGTTATGAAGATACGGGTATTGATGAATCAATTGAAGTTCCGGGAAAGCATTCAAAGAATAAAGTTTCATCAAGACCGGTTATTAATCGGTTTGTTGTTACCAATCATATCGCGCAAGATGGAAATAATTATACTGTTGAGAGCGGTAAAACTTTTATAGTAAGCTGGAAAGTGGAAAATGTTTCAAACATCGAACTTCATAAAAACGGCGTTTTGTATAAAACTCTCAATACAGAAGAAGAAAGTATTGAAATTATTGAAGTAGCTTATGATGGTAAGGAAAAGAAAATAGAATACACGTTAATGGTATCGAACGATTTTGAGTCAATAAAAAGCAGAGTCATTACTGTAATTGTAAAGGAAAGTGTGGAGCGGGAACCCGTTATAAAACGATTTGAAGCAGTTGATTACATTAATAAAAATGACGACAATTATATTATAGAAAGTGGAAAACCATTTACATTAATTTGGGAAACAGAAAATGCGAAGAATGTAGAAATTCAAAAAAATGAACAGCTCTTAAAAATCTTTACAAATAACGAAAACAGTATAGAACTTACAGAAACCATTTATGATCGCCCTGAAAAAAGAATGAATTATACATTAGTTATATCATCCGATAAAGAACAAAAAAAGAGTAAATCTTTAAACATTATCATAAAGAAATTTTCGGCTGCACGTCCTGTGATCAATCAGTTTATGGCAAATAAACATGTATTAAGAAACGGGGGATCTTTTATTTTAAAATGGAATATAAAAAATGCATCCGATATAAAACTGTATAGAAATGGTGACCTCTTTAAGTCGTTTACAACAACACAAACAAATATATCTCTTAGAGAAAATTATAAGGGTAAGGAGGAAAAAATAAAATACGAATTAAGTATTTCAAATGAAGATGAAATAGTAAAAAGTGGCCCTTTGATCATTTCACTAAAACCGCCGTTAAATTGGAAAGTGATTGCAATTATTGCAGCTTTGTTGGTTTTATCGTTCAGCTTTATTTATATAGCGTATCATTCCTCTTGGAATAGTAAGCCTACTCCTTCTAATCAACTCCATGATTCTACAACTACCTCGATTAGCGGAGGCGATGAAATTACAGCAACAGATAAACCTACGGTTTATACTTTTTATCAAACAGAAATTATCGGCAGTACTATCATTACAATTCATGGAAAAAATATTCCGGTTAATGATAGTTCTTTGAGAGTTTCATTCAATAATGTAAAAGGAGAAATTATTTCACGAACGAAAGACAGTATTACAGTACAGGTTCCAATATTATCAGATGAAAACAAAAACGCTGCTATAATAATTCATACCGACAAAAGAAATGATACTGTTGCCAATGTAATTTATAAACCACCTTCTTCAACTTCACCTTCTGTTTATAGTATTACGCAAACTCAAATAGTACCAAAGACAGATATTTTTATTTCCGGCAGAAATCTTCCGAGGGGTGCAGGTACTATAAAAGTCACTTTTAATAACGTTGAAGGAATAATTATTGAACAAAACAGAAACAGCGTTTATGTGGAGGTTCCTGAATTAAGTGACATTGATGCAGATGCAGGCAGTATGGTTAATATAACAGTTTATGTAAACGGAAAAGTTTTAAGAACTAAAAATGTTCTTTATAAAAAACCAACAATTCCATTCGTGGATCCATTAAATATTCAGAAAGTTACCGCAGGAGAAGTTATTACTATTACCGGCAGAAACCTTCAGAATGCAGAAACATTATGGGTTCAGTTCAATTTTGTAAAAGGAACACCGGTTGCTCATCAAAGCGCAACCGGAATGCAAGTACGTGTTCCGGAATTGATAAGTACTACAAAAGAAGTGGATATCGGAGTATATCTTAACAGAAGACTTGTACGAGAACTTAAAAATGTACCTTATCATCCAAAGCAATAAAAATTCGTGTGTTTAATTGGGTTTAAAATTTTAAAATCTGATGAGATAACATGATTTAATTAAAGAAAGAACTTTTAAAATTTTGAGAATTATTGTTACGCATTTTCCAAAATGTTTTTGAACAACGTAATTGAATTGAAAATTTCTTTTCAATAAAGTCGGATTTAAAGTTTCAAAATAGTATAAATTTTTTTTTGTTGCAGTTTTAAAAAATCTTTTTTATTTTTCAGTAAATAAAGCTGCCTTATAAACTAAACATTCCTTGTATAATATATAACCTCTGAAATTGCCTATACTTATCTTGAACCCTTGATGGCTTTTAGTTTGTCATAAACAAAATATAATTTGATATTCTATTTACTTTATAATTTCTAAAAATTTTAAATATGGCTGACAAAATAACTCTTAGCACGGCAAGTATAAATTTCATTATTGAAGAGGAGGTTACTTCCGAATCTTTTTATAATAAAGCTTATACTCATCCTACATGGCCTCAGGGCGATAGCGGTATTACTATTGCAATCGGGTATGATCTGGGATATAACAGCAGATCTCAAATTACAAACGATTGGGCTGATGAAATTGATAACGGAGCTTTAAACGTTCTTTTATCAGTTTCAGGTTTAAAAGGAGAAGCTGCAAGAAATGCTTTAACTGCTTCTGTAAAGGCAGTAACCATTCCCTATAGTGCCGCTTATAAAGTATTTGTGTCAAAAACATTAAGACAAACGGCTTTGCAATCTCTTGCGATTTATCCCGGATTAGAGCAACTGCAGCCTGATGCTGTTGGCGCAATCATGAGTATGATTTATAATCGGGGCAATGGTTTAGGCGGAGACAGAAGAATTGAAATGAGAAACATAGTGCCTTTAGTTTCAAGTAAAAATTATCAGGACATTGCAGCGCAGATCAGCGCAAGCAAAAGGTGGTGGGTAGGTCAAAATGGAATGCAGGGACTTGTTACAAGGCGTGAAAAAGAAGCGCAATTAGTAGCAAATGCAAATCGGCAATATCAGGCAAATGATTTAGTTACAATTAATCTGAATTGAAATTTTTATTTACAATAAGTAACTATTCAAGCCTTGTTGTCCTAAAAATGTGTGAAAAATTTTCCATGTGATTCTTTAACTGTCAGACGTCCGGCTATAAGATTTAAAGTTTAACTTCTTACTTTATTTTATTTAAGATATATCATCTTTTTTTGGAGGCGCACCACTTTCATCAGTCGCATTATTTTTATTTAATTCATCTTTAGCTTCACGAGATTCCTGTTTATCTTCAGGAGATTTACTATCATTATTTTCATTGAATTTATTAGTGTTAGCACCTAATTTAATTTCTTGCCCGTTTGCTTTCGAATCGTCTTTAAGATTGATACTTTGACTTGCCACAGCAGAACCATTTTGTGTTATTACTCTTACATTCATCTCCTCTGTTTCCTTGCCCTTTGGTGCTTCCTGTTCCTTCCGCAATTCTTCTAATGCATTTTGCATTTGCTGCACCCATCCGTCAAGTTCAGACTGCAGTACTTGTTCTGTATGATCTACCAAAGAATCTATGTTTGCTTGTTGTGCCTGTTCTTCAGCAGACAAAGCGTTCCACCATGCTTTAACATTGGCAAGATCAGTCGCAGCCTGATTATATTTAGTAAGGGTGTGTTCTGTTTGTCGATATCCAAGATAAGTTCCTATTGCAGCAACGATTGAAGTAGTTAAAGCGATCCAAACCTGCAGACCTATTGCGGCAAGAAAAGTTCCGATTCCTCCAATAATGAACGTTCCCCAGGAAAATCGTTTTAATTGTCTTTCGAGTATTACAGATTTCTTTTTAAAATAATTAAGCTGATCATTTAATCTTATTTCAACATA
>Ga0070661_100002152_pt1 | contig 13585 bp, 10 predicted proteins | sample KBSC43metaG_FD_64663 | JGI IMG/M metagenome (GOLD analysis project Ga0070661, IMG submission 64663) | Corn rhizosphere microbial communities from Kellogg Biological Station, Michigan, USA - KBS C4-3 metaG | ecosystem: Host-associated > Plants > Roots > Rhizosphere > Soil ...
GTATGGGAAGACGTGATGCGCTATAGAAGTGATCGATCGATATAAACGGATATAACTTTCGATATACGACGGAGCTGGCTCGGACGGCGAGGCCCGTCAGCGCATCCGCCGCGTGCGAAATGGGGCCGCGAGAGGCTCGCCGACGAATATGCCTTGCCCGGGCATGTCGACGCTCTTCCAGTATGCTTCGATGAGCGTATCGCCGCCCAGATAGTGGGCCATCAGCACCGCGGGATGCGGGAATTTCTCGAGCACTGCGCACGGCTCGACCACCGTTCCATAACTGCCGGTCGCTCCCGCTTCGAGCCAGCGCAGCGCGCTCATCTGACGGCTGTCGGTCAGCATGCCCGCCGTGGAGGTCAGATGATCCGCGACGGCGCCAGGAACGAAGTGCAGGCTCTCGAGGCCGCTCACCTCCGCCTTACCGGTGAAGTAGAACAGCACGTCGTTCCGGTCGCGCAAGGCGTCCTGGCCGAGCACGCGCACGTCGAGACGCGAGCCGAACATCTGCGCTATGCTGGGGTACCAGACGCTGCGTACATTGCGTGCCTTGTCCGACGTCGAAAGCAGGTAGGCCGTGCCCCGCGGGAACGACCCGTCGGCTCTGATCCCCCGGTCGATGAGCGCCTTGGCCCGGTCGAACGTGAGCGCAGCAATCGACATCGCCGGGCGGATACCGAGGTCCGTGAAGGGCAATGAGCTCGGCGAATCGAAGTACGGACTGGGGCGCGTCCGCTTGCACCCTTCGGCGCACAGCTGCGTGTCGAAGCCGAACGCGAATGCCGACGTGATGGACATGCATTCGACACGATAGGGCGCGGCCCACGTGAGCGCGAACGCCTGTACCGACGGCAGCACCTGACGGTCCACCTGCGCCTTGACGTCCGCGAACTCCTCGCGAGTGAGCGCGCTCGTGTCCGGACGAAAATGCACTTTGATGAGATTCTGGAACGAGATGCCGCGGCGTGAGGCGTAGTAGTCGCCGATCCTCAAGCTGAGAGGATCGAGCGTGTTGACGACGATTGCCAGCTGCCCGCGATCCAGGCTATACGCGGGCCCCGCCCACATGAAGCAGAGGCCAAGGGCGGCCAGCGCCCTCTCGACCCACAAAAGCATGCGCCATGAGGGCGGGCGCTTGGAGGCGCCCGCACGGCCTGCGCGGCGGAAGCTTGCGCCGCGAACGCGTTCGTGCGAACGTAGGCATGGCATCGCCAGCAAGCGGCCGTCCATTCCGGTGCAGTCATTTGCAGTCAAGGTTCGCCCGACCAGCTCTCACGCGCCTGAAGAATGGGTTTCGCGGCCAAACCACGCACCCGTTCGGTGATCCGACCGTCGCCGTCCTTCGCGAGACGTCGGCTGCTCGTGGCAGGCGGGGCCGGCTTCGCCGCCGCGATCGCGCACGCGCTCACCAGTCAGTCTGCCACCAACACGGCGTTCGGTTCCGACCAGAGTGAGCCGCAGCGATTCGGCGACGACTTCTGCGTGCCACGACTGTTCTGCACCGCGTACGTTACGCCCGGTGTTGCGGACCAGTCGGGACAGGAGGCGGTGGTGGCGCGATATCCGCTCGCGCTCGTGCCGCAGGACGACCGTGCGCAATTCGTTGGGTGGCGCGATCGCATAAGGCATCTCAATCCGTCCATCGTCATGCTGGGCTACCAGCAGGTGATCGAAGAGACGACCGTTCCAGGCCCCGGCCACGACGAGCTTCGCAAAGCCGACGACGCATGGGTGCAATATCCGGGCGGCGTCACGGCCAGGGTGCCGTCGAACGCCGGAAGAGCCCTGAGGATCTACGATCCGAGAAGCAGGCAATGGCAGTCGCGGTTTCTGGCGGCGTGCCGGGCAACGCTCGAATCGTATTCCTTCGATGGTCTGTTTCTGGATCAATGCACAGTGTTTCGTCGTGCCTACCTGTCCGAGGAAAGTGGCGCCGAAATGCGCGAAGCGCTGCAGGAAACGTTGCTGCGCCTGCGCGCAGAGCATCCTCATGCGGTGCTCGTGGGTAATTCCAGCCATCACTGGGCGGGCCTCAATGGCGAGCTGAACGAGGGAAGGCCGAACGACCTTCAGTCGGCGTGCGCGCCTTATCCGGGGCACGCCCGGCCGGAGCTGACGCTGTATCAGTCCCTCGTTCCGGATCCGGGCGCGGTTGCACTCGTGGAGCGCGAGATGGCCGCTGCACACCGCTGCGGAGCGTTCTACGGAGTCGCCACGGACTATCAGCATGTCCTGTGGTACGACATGTTCGATCACGTATCGCGTTCCTGCACACGCTGAACGGCCGTTGCAACAATCGATGATCCGTCCGCCCGTCGCCGAATGCCGAACGCCAACGTGACCGCACGATCCATGCTAGGGGCGGGTGTCGGCGTAACGCTCGGCAGCCTCCTTGCGCAGGGCGCGAACCTCGGAAGGGACGTCGCGTTCGCCGTGTCGTTCGGGAGCAACCTGAAGGTCGACTGCTTCTTTCTGGCGACCATGGTCCCGATCTTCCTGGCGACCGTCGCAACCGCCGCATTCCGCTCGACGATCGTCCCGGTGCTCGAGCGTGTCGCGCAAGCGCGTGGAGAAGGTGACAAACGGGCAATCGTGCTTCGTGCGGCCCGTGCCGGGGTCGTGACGGTTGCAGCGGTGGCATGCTTGCTCGCGTTGAGCGCGCCTTGGTCCGCAACCGTCATCGCCGGGCGGCTGCCGGAAGGTGCTGCCCGACTCGTGACGCTGTTCACTTGGGCCACTCTGCCCATGCTTGCAATGTCGTGCTATGCGGCGCTCGCCGACGGCCCGTTGCAAACGTACGGCCGGTTCTTCTATCCCACCGCCTTGCGTGCCGCGGTTCCGCTCGGCATGGCGCTGGGCGCGCTGATATGGCCAAGCCGCGACGGATTGTTCGCCGCGAGCATTGGCGGGGCGATCGGCGCATCGTGTCAGCTGCTGGCAGTATTCGTGCTGCTGCGCAGCGCCGTGCCGCGTCAGCCCATTCGGCTCGCGGCGCCGACCGACGCGATGGCCGCCGTTCGCGCGCAGTTCCTGCTGCTTTCCGCCAGCGTCTCGATCCAATACGTCGGTCCCATCATCGACCAATGGATGGCCTCGTTTCTTGGCGCCGGCGCCGTCTCGGCGATGACGTATGCGAGCCGACTTGCGGTCGGCGCGGCATCCATTGCGGCCGGGTCGATCGGTCCCGTCCTCTTGCCTCTGTTCAGCCGCGTGATCGCGCGAGCGGACCGGCATGCGCTGAATCGCCATTATGTTTCCGCGCTGCGGTTGACGTTCTGGGCCGGGCTGTTGCTGGCAGGCTTGATCTGGCTCGCGTCCGAGCCGGCAGTGGGCCTTTTGTACGAGCACGGCAAGTTCGCGCGCGCGGACACGTATCTGGTGAGCCAGGTGCTCGCCTGCCTTGCCCTGCAGTTCCCCATGTTGCTGCCCGGCATCGTTTCGGCAACCGTGATTTCGGCGGCAGCGCACAACCGCTTCTTCCTTCCACTGACCCTCGGCACCGCGATCAGCAACGCGACCGGCAATCTCGCCTTGATGCAATGGTTCGGGCTGGCCGGCATCGCTTTGTCCACCGTGCTCACTTACGCCTTGTCCCTCGCGGCCATGAACGTTCATCTTCATCGGGCGGGGCTCATCGACCTACCGCGCGGCCTGGCGCTCGAGGCGGCGGCAGCGGCTGCCACGGCTGGCGTGCTTGCATTGCTCATTCTCGCCTTCGATCTCAGGCCGGGGGTCGTGCCTACGGTCTCGCAGGTCGCCGCGAGCCTTTGCGGCCTCGGCCTCCTGGGCGCGGTCGCCTACCGCTTCACGAGGCCGGACATCGCGGCACTGACGGGACGCGTCGCTCCCGCTTCCGCTGCGTGACGGACTGAAGCCATGTGCGGCATAGCGGGCAAGGTCAATTTCGACGGCACGGGCGTGGACCCCGCGCTGGTTCGCCGCATGCTCGACACGATCGTCCATCGCGGACCCGACGACCAGGGCATCCACTGCGCGTCGAACGTCGGGCTCGGCGAGCGGCGCCTGTCGGTGATCGACCTCAGCCACCAAGCGGTCCCTCCGCTCGCCAACGAAGATGGAACCATCTGGATCGTATTCAACGGCGAAATCTACAACTTCGCCGAACTGCGTGAAACGCTGATCGACAAGGGGCACGCGTTCCGAACGCGCTCCGACACGGAGGTGATACTCCATCTCTACGAGGAATGCGACACGGCGTGCCTGCAGCACTTGCGCGGCATGTTTGCGTTCGTTGTGTGGGACCAGAGGCGCAAGCTGATCTTCGCCGCGCGCGACCGCATGGGCAAGAAGCCGCTCTACTACCACCACGCCGGATCGTCGTTGACGTTCGGCTCCGAGATCAAGGCGATCACGGCCGATCCGGCGGTGCGCCGGACTCCGAATTACCGCGCGATCGACGCTTACCTGACGCATCAATACGTGCCCAGTCCCGACACCGCGTTCGAGGGCATCGACAAGCTCCCGCCGGCACACTACCTGTTGTGCGACGCAGACGGAAACATCCAGTTGTGCCGATACTGGAGCTCGCCGACCGAGCGCCGCGATGACATTTCGATCGAAGAGGCGGAGCACGAGCTGGAGGCGCTCCTTCGCGAGTCGGTCCGACTGCGCATGGTCGCCGACGTCCCGCTGGGCGCGTTGCTGAGCGGCGGCATCGACTCGGGAACGACCGTCGCGCTGATGGCCCAGCAAAGCAGCCGACCGATCAGGACGTTCTCGATCGGGTTCGAGGAAGCGGATTACAACGAGCTGCCGTACGCGCGCCAGGTGGCCGAGCGCTACGCGACCGAGCATCACGAGTTCATCGTGAAGCCCGAGCTCGCGGACGTCTTGCCGTTGCTCGTGCGGCACTACAACGAGCCGTTCGCCGATTCGTCGGCCTTGCCGACGTATTACCTGTCCAAGCTGACGCGGCAGCACGTGACCGTCGCGCTCAGCGGAGACGGCGGCGACGAGAACTTCGGCGGTTACCAGCGCTACGCGGAGCTCGCGCGCTACGGCGTGCTGGACCGCGTTCCGGGCCGCATCGACGCGGTGGCATGGTGGCCTCTCGAAGGTGCTTTGAGGCGCGCCTCGGGACTGGGAACGCTCGCTCGAGTCGAGCGGGCCGCGCACTTGCTGCGAACGCAATGGCCCGAGCGTTACCGTACCTACATGGCGATTTTAAAAGACCAGGAAAAGCGCGCACTCTATGCACCCGAGTTCATCGCCCTCGTCGCTGAAGAGTCGAACGACGACGCGTGGAGCGAGCCATGGCTCGCGGGTGACAACGCGTACGAATGGATGATGAGGCACGACCGCGGCCACTATCTTCCCGACTGCCTCATGGTCAAGACGGATGTGGCCTCGATGGCCAACAGCCTGGAAGTGCGCTGTCCGTTGCTCGATCACCTGGTCGTTGAATACGCCGCGACGCTGCCCACGGACTTCAAGATCCACGGCACGAAGGGAAAGGTCATTCTGCGTCGCATTGCGCGGCGGTTGCTGCCGCAATCGGTGGTCGACAAGAAAAAGAGCGGATTTGCGCCGCCACTGGCGCACTGGTTGCGAACGGGCCTCGCGGAAATGCTGCGCGCAACGCTGCTGGATCAACGGGCGTTGAGGCGAGGCATGTTCAGGCCGCAGGCCATCAAGGCGCTCGTCGGGGAGCACGTTACGGGGAAGCGAGACTGGAGCAACCGACTCTGGGCCCTGATGATGCTCGAGCTGTGGTTCCGCGAGTTCATCGACTGACGGAGACCGAGGTGAGTCGCATTCGAAAGGCGTGCGGTGGCCTTGCCGGGGGAGGATGCGGTGCAGCCCGCTCGACACGGTGAACTGGCTTCGGCCGAGCATTGGGAGGCGTTCCACTCGGGTCGCCAGCCGCGGCTGCGCTTGCCCTCGCCACTCGTAATCGCTACGAGGAACCTGCATCAAACGCTCCGGGCGTACGTGAAGCCGGGAATGGACGTTCTGGAAATCGGCTTCGCGCCAGGGAAGCATCTTGCTTTCGTCGCCAAAGACCTCCATGCCCGGGTGGCGGGTGTCGACTTTTCCGAGAACGGCGTGCGCTTTGCGCGGCAACTGTTCGAAACGCTCGGCCTCGCGGGCGACTTGCGCTGCGAGAACATCTTCGACACGACGCTTGCGGATGGGACCTTCGATTTCGTATACAGCGTCGGGGTGATCGAGCATTTCGCCGACCCGCGGGAGATCGCCCGGCGGCATGTCGCTCTGCTGCGGCCCGGCGCGACCGCGCTGATCCTGATTCCGAACTACAAAGGCCTTTACGGTGCGGTGCAGCGCTATTTCGATCCCGCGAACCTGGCGATCCACAATCTGGAGATCATGACCTGCGACCGCCTCCAGTCGCTTGCGCCGAAGGACCTGCTCCAGTCGTGTCGCACGTTTCGCTGCGGACGTCTCGACCCGTCACAGGTAAGCCTGCACGGCAAGTGGCCGCGCGCGGTGGCTCGTGCGTCACATCTGGCGCTCACGGCGATCGGGCACGTTCAGCCCGTGCAGATCGGGGTCCTTTGCCCCTGGCTCGCATTGGAAATGACGCGGGCGCGTGCATGAGAGCCGGGACCTACCCGCTGACAGCGCCCGCAGTACGAACGGGGCTGCAACTGTCCGCAATCCTGTTGCTGCTTGGCAGTGCGGTAGTGCTCGTCGTCGCGGTATGGCAGATCGGAGACAATCCGCAGGGCCGCGGCAACTGGCCTCTGGCCGTGACGATCGCCTGTCTCGCGTGGTTGGCAGTGTACGTTGCATGTGCGTACGTGCACTTCCACACGCTTTATCTGTTCTCGGCTTTCTATATTGCGGCGCTGATTCTTTTTCACCTTTCCGCGCCGGCGGCCGATGCGTTCGGCTGGTACCCCGGCATCGCGACCGCGCCCGACATCGCTCCGCGCTGGCTGGAGCTCTCGGGCTGGTACTCCGTGGTGGCATTGGCGAGCTTTGGACTCGGCCAGGGCGTCGCGTTCCGCGCGCGTGTGCCCGCGAAGAAACGGGTCAGCGTCGCTTCGCTGCCGTTCCGCGGCCTGCTGTTCAGGGACGCGGTGGGGCTGCTGGTCGTCTCGTGCGCGCTGCTCGCATGGGTCTTCCTGACCGTCGGAAACCTGCTTTCGTTCTCGCGCGCCGAACTGTTCCGCGGTGTGGGCGACACCCGGGGACTCGGCGTCTTCCTGATGCTGTTTCCATCGGCGGTCGTGCTGTTCTTCTTCAGCGCGTCGAGCGGGATCGGAAAGGCTCTGGGCATCTTTCTTGCGGTATGCGGTTTTGCGCTGATCATGCTTTCGGGCTACCGCACTTCGGCGTTGTACCCGCTCGTGGTGGGCGCGATCCTCTGGCGAAAGACAGGCAGACGGATCCCGATGGCCGTGGCGGCCGCAGCGCTTGTCGTGCTCGTGGCCGCGATCTCGTTCGTCGGTGTGCTGCGGCAATCCGGCCCTTATTCCGCCATGAGTCAGAGCACCATGAACGAGGCATTGCAGCACGTGTCCACCAGGGACACGTTGCATCTGGGGCAGACGGGTGCCCTGCTCGCTCATGTGCTCCGGCTCGTGCCGCACGAAGATGGCTATCGCTACGGCATGACGTACCTGGAGGGCCTGAGACAGGCCATTCCGAATGTGTCGTCGCAGATCAGCGAATCGCCGCGGCAGGCCGTCAAGCGCGGCGTCTTCACGCGGGCGACATTCGAGCGGCTCGTGCCCTCGGACTGGCTGACGTATCGCATCGCCCCGTGGGCATTCGACATCGGCCAGGGCGTCGGTTTCACTGCCATCGGCGAGGCCTATCTGAACTTCGGAACGCTGGGCGTGCCCGCGATCTTCGGCCTGCTCGGCTACCTGCTGGGTCGACTCGATCACGTCGACCTGTCGCGTCATGCGGGCTGGTTCATCTTCTGCGGCGCATTCGCATGGCATCTGATACGCACGGTCCGCGATGATTTCACGAACTTCACCAAGCCTGCGGCTTTCACGCTGCTCGCGTTGATTGCATGGCGCGTCGCGACGTACCTGGTGGGATGGCGCGTCGCGCGACCGAAGCCCTAGCCGTGGCAGCCATTCGCGTGCTCCATTGCATTCATTCGCTGTGCGGCGGCGGCGCCGAGAGGCAGCTCGGCATGCTGGCCGCCGCGTCTCAAGCGCACGGCATGGCCGCTGCCATATTCTGCGTGGACGACACGGGAAGCAACGTTGACCGGGCGGATGTCCCGATCTACAAGAGTGCCAGGCGAAACCGCTACGACATGGCGATATTCGGTGCCCTCGATCGTGCAGTCGATGACTTCAAGCCGCAGGTGCTGCACGCCTGGCTTCCGGCGTCGATCACCATACCGGCAATGCTCGTCGCGGCGCGCAGGTCGATACCGTGCGTCTATTCGTACAGGAACGCGATGTCGTTCCACCGGCCGTTGACCGTGCCCGAATACCTGATCGCCATGCTTACGGCGGCGCGGATCATCGCGAACAATTCCATAACGGCGTCGACGTTGCCCTACAGGTGGCTGTTCACCCTCAAGAAAGGCGTGCACATCGACAACGCCGTGAACATCGAGCCGCAATGGATCAAGCAGCCTTGCACACAGCGGAGTGGCACGTGGAACGTGCTGTTCGCCGGACGTTTGACCGGTCAGAAGAACTGGCAATGCGCGCTGCGCGCCATGACGCTCGCTGCCGGCCGGTCCGGGCTGCGCTTGACCATCTGCGGTGACGGAGAGCAGCGAAGCGACATGCTGGCAACGATCCGCGAGCTCGGCCTCGACGACTGCGTCGCCTGGGAAGGCTACCGGCACGACATCTACCGTTTGATGTCCGGTGCCGACATGCTCGTGGTTCCGTCATGGTGGGAGGGAATGCCGAACGTTCTCCTCGAGTCGCTGGCCATCGGACTGCCGTGCGCCGTGTCGGACATCCCTGCGCATCGGCGAATCATCGGCGCCACGAGAGCCGCGCTGCTATTCGACCCGGCCGACCCCGGCGCTCTCGCCCACTGTATCGAGCGCCTGCGAGGCGACCCGGCGCTCGTGCAACGCCTCGCCATCGAGGGCCGCAAGCTCAGCGAAGCGTACAGCGCCGACCGGATGGCGCAGTCGCACCACGACGTGTACGCCGGCCTAGCGTGCGCAGACGCCGCGGTCGCAATCTGAGTCGAGCGTGCGACCCTGCCGGTGAACATCTTGCTGAATTTCGTTCCGCTGAAGAGCGGTGGGGGCATGCAGGTAGGACTCGACTTCGTGCGGCAGGCGAAAGTCCACGGGTCGGCTCACCGCTGGTATCTCGTCGCCACGGCCGGAACGCCGCTGTCGCGCGTCGAACCACAATCGAACTTCTTCGTGGCGCACCTCGTGCCGCGCAATGCCCTGGCACGCTTGTGGTTCGAGGTGTTCGGATGCATCCGGGTGACGCGACGCGTGCGACCTGCAGTGATCTACACGCAGTTCGGGCCGCAATGGCCGGGCGCTCGGCGATTCGTCAACGTCGTCGGCTGCGCGTACTCGAACCTCGTGTATCCCGAGATCGATTTCTGGGGCCGCCTGGATCTGCCGCGTCGCTGGCTTCGCAAGATCATCGATATCCTGCGGGAACGGCGCGTGCGTCAGGCCGATGTGGTCGTGTTCGAGACGGCGGACCTTGCCGAGCGCGGCGTGCGCCTTCTCGGCCTCGATAGCGACCGGGTCCACGTCGTGCAGCCGAGCATCAGCTCGCTGGTGGCGCCAGACGTCGTGCACGAGGAGACGCGCAAGCGATGCGAGCAAATACCGTGCGGATTCCGGGTGCTGCTGCTCGCTGCGTACAACCCGAACAAGAACATCGAACTGCTGCCGCGTGTCGCGAAGGCGCTCGCGAACGAGCATGGAGACCACGATGTGCTGTTCCTGACCACCCTGCCGGGCGATGCCGCGGTCACTCGCAATATCACGGACATGGCGCGCGACCTCGGGGTGGCTTCGAGAGTGCACAACGTTGGACCGGTGCCCCAGGAAGGATGCGCCGAGCTGTATCGCTGCTGCGACGCGGTGATACTGCCATCGCAGCTCGAAAGCTTCAGCAATACAATCGCGGAGGCATGGACTATGCAGCGACCGCTGCTTGTCAGTGACCTGGCGTGGGCGAGGGCGCTTTGCGGCGACGGCGCCCTGTACTTCCGCTACGACGACGCAGGCGAGGCGGCGCGCCAGATTCACGCCATAAAGACCGACGCGCGGCTTCGCCAGGATGTCGTGCATCGGGGCACGCGCATGCTGGCGACGTACCCGACGGCCGAGCAGAGATTTCGCCGCTACCTCGACATCATCGAGCGCTATGCAGAGCGCTAGCGTGCTGCGGCTGCTGGATCGTTGGCGATGGCTGAAGCCGATGTTCGTGATCGGCTACGAGTTCGTGATGGCGGTTGTCTTCTCCATGCCGAGATTCCGCGCGCTGAACGCTCTCAAATCCGCATTTCTCAGGCTAAACGGCGCGCGCATCGGCCGGCGCGTGACGTATTACCCGGGAGTCTGGATCACGCCCGGCCGCAATCTTCGCATTGGCGACGACGTCGACCTCGCCGTCGGTGTTCTGATCGAGAGCGCGGGCGGCGTGGAGATCGGTGACCGCGCGCTGATCGGCCATGGCGTGAAGATCATTGCCGACAATCACGTCATTCCGGCAGGTCGCGGGCGGATCTTCGGCGCGGGCAGCGTCAGGAAGCCGATTCGCATCGGATCAGACGTCTGGATCGGCGCCAACTGCGTGGTCCTGGCTGGAACGACGATCGGCGAGGGCGCCGTAGTCGGGGCAGGCAGCGTGGTGACGAGGGACGTGGAGCCGTACTCCGTGGTCGCTGGCAGCCCGGCGCGCGTTCTGCGCGTTAGGGACTAGTGCTGGGCGGAGCACGCAAATGCGGGCACGCGCGGGATCGCCGTGCGCGCCGCGTCACGCGGCACGCACGGCGACCGATCACTTCGTGACCTGCACCTGCGCGGTAGTGGTGTTGCCGGCCTTGTCCTTGGCGATCGCCTTGACGATGTGCGTGCCCGACGTGATCCGGTTCGTCTGCCACGAATAGTTGATCGGTGTGCCGATGGCGGTGCTGCGCAACACGCCGTCGATGTAGAGCATCTGCGTGATGCCGGATGCCCCGGAGTTGTCGCTGGCCGACGTTGTGACGGCCACGCTTCCACGAACGCGCGTGCCGTTCAACGGATTGGTGATCGTCACGGTGGGTGGCGTCGTATCGGGCGGAGGAGCGTTCGAGACGTTGACCGCGACGGGGGACGAAACGTCCGAGTTGCCGGCCACGTCATAAGCAGCGGCCGTGAGGGTCACCGTTCCGTTCGCGACCTTCGTCGAGTCCCAGGTGAACTGATAGGGTGGGACCGTCGCGGATGCGATCTTGGCACCGTTTTGCATAAGGTCGACGTGCGCAATGGAGACGGTGTCGCTGGCGCTGACGGACACCGGCACCGCGCCGGACACGGTACCGCCGACCGGCGACGCGATCGCAACTGAGAGCGTGGTCTCCGGCCCTTGGTACACGCCCGTCGTCCACGCCGATGACGTCGGACGCTGAACGCCGGACGCGTCGAGCGAGACATTGATCGCCTCACCGAGGAAACCGATGAATGTCTGCGCTTGGGCCGCGCCGAGAGCCGGGCTGCTCGATTGCACGTGCCAGTCGCTCAACTTGTTCACGAACTGGGGATTGGAATACACCCCATGGGCCTCGCTGGGGGGCAAGGATTGCGGCGTCGACGAGTTGTAGTAGAGGTTGTAGTCGTTGCTGACGATTCCCGAGATGTCGCCGAACCAGACGGTGCTATGCGTGATGCTGTACACGGCGTCGACGACGGCGTTGTTCTTGATGACGGGGTTGCGCACGAGCGGATCCCACGCCCATCCGTTGTTGGCGTCGCCGCTCGACTTCGACGTGAAGATGCTCCACAGCGCGCCGACCACGACGTTGTTCAGCAGGGCGGAGTCCCGGGCCCCCATGAGCCGCAGGGCGTATTGCAGATTACCGGTCGTCTCGGACACGATGACGTTGTTATAGGCTACGCTGTTGTACGCCTCATATCCGTTCGTGCTCGGATCGTAGACCGCGTGCGCGGCCGACTGACCGCCCAGGATGATGCCGCTTGTGAGGGTCTTTCCCGCCTTCACGCGAAGGATGTTGTCGTACACCTGCGCGCTGCGCACGCCGCCCTTCAGCAGGACCGCTGCCGGACCAACGGGGTCCGCGCCGGTCACGTCGTAGATGTAGTTGCCCCGGATGACGGTGTTGTAAGTGTTGATGACGTCGATCGCCATGGCATTGGTGTCGTAGAGCGTGTTGCCGTCCGCGACGAAGTTGTCGCTCTTGTACACCTTGAGGGTGTTGAAATATGCACCATGGATCCTGTTGCCGATCACGCGATTGCCCGTGGTGGGCGGCGACGTGTCGAAGTTGTCGAAGTTCACCATGACGTCCGAGGTCGTGGTGCCCTTGCTGTCCTCGGTGATGTCGAAATCCTGGATCGTGATGTAGCTCTTCTGCGTGAAGATCTTGCCCCACGCCGTCTGCAAGCCCTGGAAGACCAGCTTGGCGCCGTACGGATTCGCCGACTTGAAGACGATCGGCGCGGTAGCGGTGCCGGAGTGGCTGATGATGCCTCGCTGCGTCTCGTAGTACGTGCCGTCGGCGAAGATCGCCGTGTCTCCCGCCTGCAGCGTCTGCGCCGCGTGGTAGAACGACTTCCAGGGGGCAGTCAGGCTCGTTCCCGCATTGGCGTCGCTGCCCGCGGGATTGACGTAATACGTCGTCGCGTGGACCGCGCCGCTCATGAGCAGCGCCGTTAGCGCAAGAACGGCCGAAGAGCGGCTGGCGCTCGGGCGGCTGGTTGTGGACGGAAGTTCGCGGGAGGCCGTACATACGGAACGCTTCAAGTGCAACTCCTTCCATGAGGATGGACATGGACGACGGAGTGCAGGTGAGCAGCCGCCTCCGCGTACGGGCTGAGCGCGTGCCCGTACGGATCGGCCTGGCGACAAGAGGTCGCCGCCAGTGCGCTGCGAATCCGGCAGTCCCGCCGTCGTAGGGCGACGCGCGCCCGTTAGACCGGTGACTTTGCGGCCCCGCCTTTCGACGGGTGAGCCCTTTTCAGATCCGATGTCATTGGCATACTGTTGGCAGTACTACGGCGGACGGCGGAACTACGCGGGTCCTTGCTGCTTCGCGCCGACATATGCCAGCAGCATAGCAAGCCGGCGACACTATTACAAGTGTTCAATACAGCCCGCGCCCGCAAGCCTGCAGCAAGGCTGACGCGCCCGTTCCACCGGAGGACGGGGCGCGCCGTTCGGCGGCGCCTGATGACGCTGCGTTGCTGGTCCAGTGCAGGACGACGTGTTGTCCACAATCACCGCTTCGACGCTTTTTTACCACAACATCAAACGGTAAGTCGACGCGAGTGAGGCCATGACGGCAAATTACCCAAAGATGGCGTAATCATTGCTTGCATAGCGGCAGTGGCTGATTCGCCCAGTTATATGACGCTCACGTAGCCAGGCATACCGCGCAAAGGTCCTCTTCTCGACAAAGGCAACCCACGAGC
>Ga0070661_100002155_pt1 | contig 13573 bp, 11 predicted proteins | sample KBSC43metaG_FD_64663 | JGI IMG/M metagenome (GOLD analysis project Ga0070661, IMG submission 64663) | Corn rhizosphere microbial communities from Kellogg Biological Station, Michigan, USA - KBS C4-3 metaG | ecosystem: Host-associated > Plants > Roots > Rhizosphere > Soil ...
CCTTGCGGGCTCACGGTGACCTGGCTCGCGTATTTGCCGACGCTCTTCGGAATCTCCCACGTCTGACGCGCCAGGTCACCACTGATCCGCGTCCAGCTGTGCGCGTGATCGGTCGACTTCCATACAGCGTTCGACGCGTAGAAAAGCGTGCTCGCATCGACCGGCGACCAGGCGATCGGCATCGTCCGCACGTTGCGCCCGAAGTCGGTGCCGCGCTGTTCGGCGCTCGGCCCGACATTCGTCGTTTGTCCCGTGCGACGATTGTACAGCGAGACGCTGGTTCGAGCGCTGCCGTACACCATGTCCGGATCTTTCGGATCCGGCGCCGCGATGCCGTACTCCTGAATGTTCACCGGATGCCAGTCGTGGAAGGTGATCTCACCGTCCATCGATCGGCTGTCCACGCACGCCGAGCCGGAGTCCTGCTGTCCGGCGCACAGCTTGTAAGGGAAGGAGTTATCGGCGGTCACGTGGTACATCGCGCCCGTCGGCTGCGTGTACCAATTGCTCCACGATAGGCCGCGGTTTGCCGAAACGACGCCGCCCTGATCGGCCACGACGAGCAGGATGTTCGGATTGTTCGGGTTGACCCACGCTTTCTGATAGTCGTCGCCGCCCGGCGCGCCGCGTACCGCCGTCCAGGTGACGCCGCCGTCTTCGGTCCGCCACATCACGGTCGAACAGCTGTAGACGACATTCTCGTTCTTGCCGTCCACGGCAAGCGTCGGCAGATCGCCGCCGCCGATGCGTCCGAGTGGACGCGGATCCTGCCCGGTCCCTCCGCCGCCGCGGCCACCGCCGCCGCCGGCTTGCAGGTTGGAGTTGACGACCGCTGACCAGTGCTCGCCGGCATCGGTCGACTTGAAGAAACCGACGACGCCGGTCGTCGTCCCCGTCGCGGCGCCGCGGCCGCCGCCGCGACCACCCGTACTCGCATCGGGCGGAGTCGCGGCGACTGTCGCGTACAAGACCTTCGGATTGCTCGGCGCGAGCGCGATGTTCGCCTGGATCACGCTCGGCAAGCCGTCGGTGAGCTGCTTCCACGTCGTGCCGCCGTCGGTGGATTTGAAGATGCCGTTGCCGGTGCCGCCGTAGCCGCCGCCCTCGATGTACGACTGCTGCTGCTGCCAGAGCGTCGCGTACACGATGGTCGGGTCGCTCGGGTCGATGCGCACGTCGTTTCCGCTCGTGTACTCGTCCTTGTATAAGACTTTTTGAAATGTCCGGCCGCCATCGGTCGAACGGAATATTCCGCGCGTCGCGTTCGGTCCGTACGGATGCCCGAGCGCGGCGACGAACAGCCGGTTCGGATCCTTCGGGTCGACGTCGATCATCGCGATCATCTGCGTGTCGTCGAGACCGAGATGCGTCCAGGTCTTTCCGGCGTCGGTGGACTTGTAGACGCCGTTGCCCACGGCGAGGTCCGGCCGGATGATTCCCGCTCCCGAACCGACATAAATGATGTTCGGATCCGACGGCGCCACCGCGATGGCGCCGATCGAGCCCGTCGGCTGGCTATCGAAGAGGGGCTGCCACGTCGAGCCGTAGTCGGTCGACCGCCAAACACCGCCGTTGTCGAATCCGATATAGAAGACGTTCGGCTGGCTCGGCACTCCTGAGAGCGCGCGAGCCCGACCGGCGCGAGGCGGACCGATCTGCCGCCAGTGCAGGTCCGAAAGCGGATTCTGCGCCGGGCTGACACCGGCTAGAACGAGTGTCAGCAGAAGGGACAACGCGGCGTTGATGCGATAGGAATGGCGCACGAGATCTGGGGAGGTTGAGGGTCCCACGAACAGCCATAGGAAAGTGCAGGTTTGTGGCAGTCAAGCTCAAGAGGGATCAGACACGAATCGGCCGATGGACGACGACGGCCGAACCGTCCGAAAGCCAGGCGGAATCAGCCTCGCCCTCGAGGATTTCGGCGAACGATTCTCCGAACGACGCGGTGAGAGCCGGCCCGGCGCACCGCGCGTCAACGGCAGGATAGATCGTCCAGCGCGGGTGGTCGACGCGGTATTCGACGGTCGAGCCGTCGCGCTGGCGCGTGTATCCCCATTCACGATGCGTCAGGAAGTCCTCGAACGACCCCGGAACGAGCGGCTCGCCCCGGCCGTCGGCCTCCACGCGGAGAACGCCGTACTTCGTTCCGTCGCGCCATTCGTATGAGGCGCGCTTCGTCTCGTTCGATTCGCTCAGGTCGAGCCGGTGGAACATCGGCACCGTGCGGTACGGCTCGTTATACGTGATTTGCGCCGCCGTCGCGACGAGTCGGCGCGGGACCAGCTCGCGGATGAACGTGACGGCGTGTCGGCGTTCTCCGTCGACATCGCGCACGACGTAGAAGCGGAGATTGACTTCCTCGAAGCGTCGGTGTGTCAGAAGCGGAATGCCGAGCACACGAATCCGCTCGAACAAAAAGCCGACGAGGCTGACGAATACCGTGCCCTGCCAGAGATCGAGCATTGTTCCGCTCGGCACGAGAGACTCGATGCGGTCGCGCGACACTCTGTAGTTCAGCATCGCCAACCACCGCCACTCGGCTGTCAGGAAGACGCCGCTGGCCCCGCTGTGCTGAGTATCCGTGAGCCTGTCCAATCTCGAGTTCGACCGCGAATAACTGCCTCGCGGGATACTCGCTCGGTTAGTCGGCCCGAGCAACTGTGCGCGGCATGCAGCCTGCTCGTTCGCCCGCGCTCCGGCGGGTTCACCCCTTCAAGGCTTACCTGGAGGACGTGATGGCAGCACGACGCACGGGCTCGAGAATCATTGGTATCGCACTGGCCAGTCTGCTTGTGAGCAGCACGGCGGGCGCCCAAATCCTGTTCGGTGGATCGGCTGCCGGTTGTTACGGCCTTGTGTGCATGCCTTTGACAAGTTTCGTGACGTTGCCGGGCACTAGTGTCAGCCCGCGTTGGGAAACCTTCACCGGCTGGACGAACCCGACCGAGTTCGCCATCAGTCAGAACCAGAATGCCCGAGGCGATCAGGACGAGAACGGCCAGGGTGAATTCCCCTTCAACAAAACTGCCGCCGCCTCGACCGGCGTCGCATTCACACTGTTCTTCACGTTCTTGAACACGTCGCTTGTCACCTCACACGGCGGGGACGGCTTCGTCAGCCTCGCGGCGCCTCCGGCGCTGGCTACTCCGGTCAACGCACACCTCGAGTTCGGAGAGACGAGTGTGATCGACACGAACCCGGAGCCGGCGACCTTGGTCCTCACGGCAACCGGATTGCTCGCGCTGGGCGCGGTATTGCGTCGCCGTCGCCGAAGACACGCTAGCGTCTAGTCGATCCGCGGAGAGTTCGGGTGGGCCCGTCGCAAAGGCGGGCCCTTTTCATTGGGGCGGGCACCAACCGGGTGGCTCGAACCACCCGGCGATGGCGACTCCATGCGTAGCTTGTGAGGGTCATCGTCGCGAAGATAGCTTCTCCGAGGCGCCATTCCCGAACTCATCTCAAATGTCACTGACTCGAGCGCTTTCGATCGCCTCTTGCACACTCGTCGTCGCACTTCCGACGAGCTTGGCCGCCCAGAAGGCGACCACCTTCCCCACGAACGATGCCACGATCCAGCGGCTATGGCGCCTTGGCATGGACAGCTCGCGCACCGAGCAGCTGGCTCAGACGCTGTTCGACTCGATCGGGCCACGCCTTACGGGTAGCCCAGGGCTGACCGCGGCAAGCGACTGGGTGATCAAGATGTACAAGTCGTGGGGCATCGACGCCCGACGCGAACAATACGGGACGTGGCGCGGCTGGAAGCGCGGTGCTTCGCACATCGACCTCGTCGGTCCGCGCACGCGATCGCTCGAGGGGACGATGCTGGCGTGGAGTCCCGGTACGAAGGGCGTGCCGGTCACCGCCGAGGCAATCGTTCTCCCGAAATTCAAGGACAGCACCGAATTCGTGAAGTGGCTGCCTCAGGCGCGCGGAAAGATCGTGATGCTCTCGCCCGCCTGGCCGACGTGCCGACCGAGCGAGGATTGGTACCGCTGGGCGACGCCGGCGTCGATGGCGCATATGGACAGTCTGGTCGCCGAGATGCAGCGCGACTGGTCGGTGATGACGAATGAGAGTGGACGCCCCGACAGCACAAAGCTCTACCGCGGTACCGGCTACTCGCTCGCCCTCGGGACGGGAACGCTCGGCATGCGTCTCGAGAAGGCTGGGGTCGTCGGAACGATCTCGTCGCGGCCGAAGTTCTCCGGGTTTCCGAATCCGTTCCCTGTTGAGGGCGGCGGGCGGGGAGCGGGGGGCGGTGGGCGCGGAGGCCGTGGAGGTGGCGGCGGCGGCCCGGCGAGCGCGCGCGGTGGCGGCGGATTCGGCTCGACGATCACCGCCGGTAATCCCGAGGGTACGCCGGGAGGGGCGGCAGGCGGTCGCGGCGGCAGTGGTCGAGGCGGCGCCAACGCGGCGCAGGGGACCGGCGGATGGGGCGTGATCGAGGTATTCGAGACGTACAACACTAAGGCGCCGGCCGTCACGCTCACGTGCGAGGACTACGGGCTCGTCTTCCGGCTCGCCGAGAACAAGCAGCATCCTCGCGTGCGTCTCGACCTCGACGCGCAGCTGCTCGGAGAGGTGCCCGCCTTCAACACGATCGGCGTGATCAAAGGGACGGAGAAGCCCGACGAGTACGTCATGCTCTCGGCGCACTTCGACTCGTGGGACGGTTCGTCGGGCGCAACGGACAACGGAACGGGAACTCTCATGGCCATGGAGGCTATGAGAATTCTGAAATTGGCCTACCCCAACCCCAAGCGAACGATCATGGTCGGACACTGGGCGAGCGAAGAGCAAGGGCTCAACGGGTCCACGGCGTTCACCGAGGACCATCCCGAAGTGTTGAAAGGGCTTCAGGGGTTGTTCAACCAGGACAACGGTACCGGGCGCGTGCAGTCTGTTTCCGCCTCGGGGCTGAGCGACATCGGCGGGCATCTCAAGTCATGGTACGAGAAGCTGCCGGCGTTCTACACGGACAGCATGAGCCCGAATGTCGTGTCGTGGAACTTCAGCGACGTGCCGACGGGTAATCCTGGGGGAACAGACGGAGCGGTGTTTTCATGTCATGCCACGCCTTCGTTTGGACTCGGCGCGGTGCAGTGGAACTACGGTACGTACACTTGGCACACCAATCGCGACACCTATGACAAGGTGGTGTTCGACGACCTGAAGCACAACGCAACGCTCGCCGCGATGCTCGCGTACCTCGCGTCAGAGGACCCCACATTCATTAAACGCGACAGGTCGCCTGGCGATTGGCCCGCGAATTGGCCTGCCAACTGTGGCAAGGCTCCGCGAAAGACCCGTCAACGCTTGTAATCCATGTTGTGTCTCGTGTCTCCTGAATGACTGAAGTCGTAGGATCGGCCGCCGAGTCCCCCCCCATTCCGGCGGAGCGCATTCCTCCTATCGAACCACCGACGTCGTCGGTGGCCACCGGCACGCCGACCGGGATACGGCCGGCGCGCCGGTACGATCGAAGCATCGTCGACGGTCCGCTGCCGAAGGCGGTGTGGAATTTGGCCTGGCCGACGATGCTCGCGAACATGGTCGGCGGTCTCCAGGGAATCGTCGATCACGTGATGGTCGGCAATTTCGTCGGCTACACCGGCAACGCGGCCATCGGCGTCAGCTGGCAGATGTTTCTCGTCGTCGTGATGTTCATCTCGTCGCTCTTTTCCGGCATGAGCGTGCTCGTCGCGCGCTTCGCGGGCGCGGGAGACGAGGAGCGGGTGAACGGCACCGTCTATCAGGCGTTCATCACGGCGATCGGGCTGTCGGCGATCATCGCGCCGCTCGGTTATTTCATTTCGCCCTGGCTGCTCGATTTCGTGAACGCGTCTCCGGCCGTTCAGGCGGAGGCGCTTCCGTTCCTTCGCATCATCTTCGCGACCAGCATCGGCCAGCTGGTGTTCTTCATGCTCGGCGGCGCGCTCCGTTCCGCCGGCGACGCGCGCACCCCGATGGTGCTCGGCGTTTCGATCACGCTGCTCAACATCGTGTTGAACGTGATCCTGATCCGTGGCCTCGGTCCGATCCCGGCGTTTCGCACCGCCGGCGCGGCGATGGGGACGGCGATCGCATCTGGCGCCATCGCGATCTACTCCATCTGGAAACTGTGGCATGGTGGGTGGGTGGTCGAATTCCCGCGCGGCGCCTCGCTGAAGCCCGATTTGCACGTGATCAAGCAGTTGTTCCGCTTCGGCCTGCCGACGGGATTTCAGGGCATCGCGATGAACATCGGCGGGGTGTTGCTGCTTTCGTTCATCGGCTCGGTGGCGCAGGGAGCGGCGGCGCAGGCGGCGTACGCGATCTCGTACACGCAGCTTTTCTCGCTCATCACCTGGACTTCGGTCGGCCTGATGGGCGCCGCCGCCGCGGTCGCAGGGCAAAACCTCGGCGCCAAAAAGCCGGATCGCGCCGACAACGCGGTCCACATTGCGGCCCGCTACGGACTCGCGGGCGCGGCGTTCGTAGGACTCTTCTTTTTCTTCTTCCCACGGCAGTTGCTCGCCGTGTTCGGGATGACCGACTCCGACGTCGTCGAGATCGGCGTCCATCTTCTGCGCGTCTTGAGCGTCTCCGGTCTGCTGATCACGGTCGCGTTGACGTACACCGGCGGATTGCAGGGGACGGGAGACACCAAGAGCCCGCTCTTCATCTCGATCATCTCACAGATCATCGTGCCGCTCGGGATCTGCTTCGTGATCAAGCACACGAGCCGGCTCGATCCGATCGACATCTGGGTCGCGATTCTGGTGGGCCACGCGACGCGCTGCGGTTTGAGCGTGTTACGGTTCAGACAGGGAAAGTGGAGGGAGATTCGGGTCGAATGAAACGGCCTTTCGCGCGTCGGCGGACCCTCCGTCGTCTTTGGCTTCCCATGGCGGCATGCCTCGGCGCTTCCGCGTTTGCGACCTTTGGCGGCGCTTGCCTGCCGTCGTCTCCTCCCCCCGTCCCTGTACTTCACGACGGCCGGTACGTCTTGGTCTCGGCCGGCGCTCAAACCCCGCCACAAATCACATTCACCGATAGTGCCGCCCGTCGCGTCCGTGTCCTAGCGGATACGCTTCAGTTCTTGACGAACTTCCATACCTATATCGAGCGTGGCGAAGTCGCGATCACGCCCGCGGGCAGCCCGGAACAAGCGCCCTCGAGAATCGCTTTAGGCCCCGACGATTACACACCAACGACAGCGACTACCTTCGATCTCCCCGTTACCCTCGCCGGCGCCGCGCACGGCACGATGCTCTCGGACACGATGATGGACCTCCGCATGTCCGACGGCTCGCACTGGACCTACACACTCCGCTGAGCGGCCGCGCGTCAGCGCACGAAACGCACTACGATCGCCGCCGCGCCGGCAACAAACGCACTTCCCAGATAAACCAGGACGAGTCGCGGCTCGCGCAGCACGCACTTGCTCTTCGTGAGGCCGGCCCGCATCGCGCGGACGTATCCGGCGATGCCAAGCGCGCTCATCGCCATCAGCATCACGGGCGGGCTCACGAGCCATGCGAGCAGCGCGATCGTGGTGTAGACGCAGAGTCGGATCGGATCGAACGGAACGGTCGTGGCGGAGCCTTGCATCGTTAGACCTCCACCGCGACGGGTACGAGCGGAACCGTGTGTTCTCGCCGTGCCAGCTCGGCGAGCTTGGTATCGGCTAACGGCGCCCACGCTTGAACGGCGCAGAACGGCGCACATTGGTGCTCGGCGTCGGGCGCTCCGCGCTGCGTGCCGACGTGCACGCAACATTGCAGGAGCCGCTCTTCGAGCATGGTATGCATGTCCATGAAAGGCTTGATCGTGATGCGCTTGATGCGCGTCGCCACGAGCTCCCGAAAGCGCTTCGTGTTGCCGAGTAGCGCGTCACCGGCGAGACGGACCAGCGTGGACAGGCCGAGGTCGCAGCTCTCGCACACGTCCCGGAAGATCTGCGCGATCGACGGATGCGTCAGCGAGCTCTGTTCGCTCAATAGCCCGAGCAACGCTTCCTTGACGAGCCGGCGGAGTTGAGCGTTCAGCTCGGGATCGGCGATTCGATTGGCCACGAGGTCGAGCTGTGTCTTGAGCCGCTCTGGTCCGACGATACCGACGAGCGACTTCCATTCGCCGGAATCGGTGCGGAGCATGTAGCCGACGCTGCAGCAGTGCGGGTGCGAGCACGGCAGTGCCGTGAGATCGCGCCAGGTCACGAGTCCGTTCGTCTGTGGCCCGAGTCGCGCGAGCACGCCGGTGTGGGTCAGCCGGTTCATCGGGTCGATCCGCGCCGAGCGGCCGGAGCCGAATTGCGGCTGAATGGACACGCCGCCCACGAACGGTGTGTCGAGCGCGAGCCGCACGACGTCGCCGATCTCGTCGTCGTTCACGCCGAGCGCGGTGGTCATCGTCAACGTCGTGAAGACGCCCGCGTCGCTCAATCGCCGGATCGCGTCCGTCTTGATGCGTCGCAAGTCGGCGGCGCGGTGGGCGCGGTGCGTCTCGAGCCGGAAGCCGTCGAACTGGAGATACACTTCGGCGCGGCGATTGTGCTTCTCGAGGAAGCGGAGAAACTGGTCGTCTTTCGCGATGCGAATGCCGTTGCTGTTGATGAGTATGCGGACGACGTCGCGCTCGAGCACACGTTCGACGATCTCCTCGAAGTCGGGATGCAGCGTCGGCTCGCCGCCGCTCAACATCAGGACGTCGATGCGGCCATTCTCGCGCGCCAGCCGCTGGTCGATGTTGGCGAGCACACGCTCCGCCGGTACGGTCCCCGCGCGGCTCGGCGACGAATCAGCGAAGCACGTTGGGCACGTGAGATTGCACGCCGCCGTGATGTCCTCGAGCAGAATGCAGGTGTGCTGCGTCTGCATCTCGCCGAGCCCGCGAAGATAGGCCGCCGGAGTCGCGTCCCAGTTGCCGACGGCGTCGGGAGTGTGGCGCTTCGTTGGCGCGGTCCACTCCTCGAGATAACTCAGGATCTCGGGATACTCGTCGTAAAGCGTGGTGATCCGTCCGTGCACCGCGCAACCGCGCTCGAGCCAGATACGGCCATCACGCTCGGCGAGGTAGCCGGCCAGGCGCGGCACGTCGTGGAGCGGACGATGCGGTTCCTCGTCGTGGCAATGCGGACAGAATGCCGTGACGTATCGATGAATGCGATCGCCGCGAAGCGGCATGCCTGGCGTCGTCATAGCTACGTCGATTTGGCAATGATGATGAGACAGGTGCCGTACAGCGCGAACGCGATCGCCGCGCCGACAGCGAGCGCGCCGATGATCGGCTTCTTCTTGTCGCGCCGTAAGAGGAACATCCCGATAACGACGGCCGCCGCGCAAGCGGCGCCGCCGCCCATACCGAATGCCGCGGTCAAAAGGATGTAAGCGATCCCGAACGGCAAGGCGAACACGACACTCAGGCATCCGTAGAGCAGCGTGTGCCGCGACGACGGCGATTTTGGCGCCGCTTCGGACGCGAGTTCGGGCGCCGGTTCGGCCGTTGGTTCGGGCGTTGGTTCGGGCGTTGGCTCAGGCGGCGGTGCTGGCGGATCCGAGTCGCTCATCCGGCAACCTCCCCAACCACAACCGGTGGATGTGGATTCCGGTCGACCCAGCGTCGTCTGGCGAAATACGCCACCAGAATCAACGTCGACGGAATGAGAAAGAGCTGCGATCCGGTGAGTCCATTCCAGAGCACCGGGTTCCCGCGCACGAACTCTACAAAGAATCGGAAGATCGCGTACGCGAGGAGATAGATCTTGAACAAGTCTCCCTCGACGGTGATGCGCGGCCGCCAGTACGCGAGGAGCCAAGCGAACATCGCGGCGTGAAATATGATTTCATAGATGAACGACGGATGCAGCGCGACGCCGGGAACGCAGTACGGACAATTCGGGATTCGAGCCAACGTCGCGTCACTCAGCCGCAAGCCCCAGGGAAGCGTCGTCGGAGTACCGACCTGCTCCGACAGAAAGCACCCGATCCGCCCGATCGCCATTCCGAGCGCCACCGCCGGCGCGAACAGATCGCCCGTGCGCCGACGATAGGCGACGAGTCGCTTCGTCACCACCGCGCCGACGTAGGCGCCGGCCAGGCCGCCAACGATGCTCCGACCGCCGCGTGCGAGGATGCCCGTCAACGAGCGGTCGTGGGTGACGCTGACGTAGCGCCAACCCGTCCCGATCTTCGCGCCGATGGCGCCGGCGAACAGCGTCCCGGCCACAATCCACAGCAACCGCTCGTCGAACGGTCCGCTTCGATCGGCTTGGCGCCAGAAGACCACCGTCGCGGCGACGACGCCGAGGAAGATGAAGGCCTCGTGGCTCGGCACCGGCCACGCGCCGATGTGAAAAAGAACGGGATGCATCGCGTCTTGTCAGTAACGCCGAAGGGCAGTCCCAGGCAAGGAACCGCCGCTAGCGCGCCCCCGCCCCATCGAAGTATTCGACGATGGTCTGCGCGATGCGGCCGATGCGATCTTCCGCCTCCGCGTACGGTCCCTCGATCGAGTTCGCGAAGAACGCGATGACGATGGGGCCGGAGCGGGCGGACACGATGCCGACGTCGTTCGCGACCGCGGGCGGAAAGTCGCCCGTCTTGTGTCCCACGGGCACGTTCAGAAAGTGTGGAAGGCGACGATCGCCCGACTGCTGCGCGCGGAGCATGCGAGTCATGTCGGCGCACGACTTTTGGGTCGCGACTGGCGTCGCCTTCTCGGTGGTATCCCGGCACCGCTGGATCGATTCGAGGAGGCGCCCGGTCCCGCGCGGCGTCATCGCCCCGAGCCAGTAGCTCTTGTCCGAGTTCGTCTTCTCGTTCCGATTCGAGCCGGCGGGAAGCGCGCCGTATTTCGCGAACAACTCGGCCGTCGACATGTTGAGGTGCAGCGCGTCGGCGTAGCCGTTGTCGGCGAGCCACGCGTTGACCTTGTCGACGCCGCCGACCTTCGCGAGCGCGAGATCGGTCGCCGTGTTGTCGCTCGTGATGATCATCTGCAGCAGCACGTCGCGCAGTGTCGGCTGCAGACCCGGGTCGTTGAAGTGGAAGATCCCGGAGCCGCCGCGATAATCTTGCGCGGTAATCGTGATCCGCTCGGCGAGCGACAGGCTTCCCTTGTCCGCCATTTGAAACGCCAGCACGAGGATCGGGATCTTGATCACGCTGGCGCTATTGAACGCCTCGTCACCGCGGACCGACGCCTCCTCGCCCGTCGTAAGGTGCTTCACCCACACGCCGGCCTTGCCGGGATAGCGCGCGATCTCGGCGTCGAGGAGCCGTTGCAGCCCGGAGGTAGGCCTAGGCGATGCCTGACCCAAACCTTGTGATGCAGCACCCAGTGTGAGCGCTAGAGCCACCATCCCGAACCGCATGACGATTCTCCGAGGCCACGGACCACGCAAAAGATGCACGCCGACGAGCCTCACACAACCACGGTTGCCCTCCGCAGTCGACTTGTCACGCCGTCTCCGCGCCGATCCGCGCGAATCCGTGCCGTTCATCCGTGTCCAAAACGAACCGAGTAGTGGCCTGGAGGCTACCAGATCGGGCCGGCCCTTGAAGCATGTCACGGATAACTACACGGATATTCGCGGAAAGGCACGGAGACGGCGTGGAGAGTTTAAATGAAAAGGGCGATCGGTTTCCGGATCGCCCTCCTCACATCACACTGCGACGAGATGCTTTACTTCGACGCTGCTGCCAACCGCCGAATCTCCGCGGCCATTGTCTTGACGCGCGCCGAGTCCTTGGCGCCATTGGCGTCCTTGTCTACTTGCGCGGCGAGCTTCGTGAGCGAGCCTGCGCGCGCCGCGCCCGACTGCTTCTCGGCGGCGTCGAGCGCCTTGGCGATCGCGGCGGTGCGGTCGGACGACAAGCCGTTGTCGCGCACGAGCTGATCGAGGTACGAACGCACGACCGGGAACGCCGCGGGCCAAACGATCTTCGGCTGGCTCTGCGGATTGTACTCGACGAACTTCACGAGTTTCGCCGCCGCCAGCTCGTTGGCTGAGAGCTTATCTGTCGGCTGCAGCTCGAGGATGTCGAAGCCGCGCGCCAATTCGGATGAGTACACGAGCCCGTTCCAGTAATACGCGCCCCACGAGCCGCCGATCGTTCCGCGGCCACGGCCGGTCGCCGCGATCGCCGTGTCGCCCGGCGCCGGCGGCGGGTCAGCCGGTCCGCGATCGAAGAACGCGATCTCGAACGGATGATCGGCATCGGTGAAGTCGATCACGTCGACGCCGCCCTGATACCAACCCTGCACCATGATGTCGCGTCCCGGCACGGGAACGAGACCGCCGTTGTGCGACACGCAGTTTTCCTGCGCCGTTTGTGCGGACGGAAGCTTGAAGTACGAGTGCTGCGTGAACTTGCCCTTGTTGATGGTCAGCGTGGTGTTGCCCCCCATCTCCAGCATGCTCGTCGCCTGACACATCGGACCTGTGCCACCGCCCCACTCGTCGGTGAACACGACCTTGGAGCCGTCGTTGCTGAACACCGCGGTGTGCCAGAGTGAGAAGTTCGTGTCGGCGCGCGCGTCGAGACGCACCGGCTTTTCCGGATTCCTGATGTCGACGAGCAGGCCGTAGCTCGCGCACGCGCCGGCGAGCAGGTGCATCGCCGGATAGGCGGTCACGTCGTGGCAGTTGCGCGGACCGGTTGGCTGCGTCGGATCCGGCGCCCCTTGAGGTCTCACCTGCGCGGAGTCTCCAGCAGCCGCGCCGCGGCCGCCGCGACCGCCGCGTCCACCACCGCGCGTACCGCGGTTCGCCTGCGCCTCGCGACGCGCTGAACTCGTCGGCGCGGGTTCCAGACCGGTGAAGATCCGCGCGCCGGTGACGACTTCCGCCTTCTCCGGATGCGCGAGCGGCACCTTGATTACGTCGAGCCGGTAGAGCGAATTGTTCACATCGGCCGGATCGGTGCCGTTGTTGCAGCCGGCGAGCTCCGTCGCCGGACGCGCGCCCTGATTGCCCGACACGTAGAGGTACACGACACCCTTGTCCGTCGGGCTCGGGATCACGGTGTGCGTGTGCGACCCTTTGCAGGTCTGAACGTTCTTGACCAGCTTCGGCGCCCGTGGATTCGAGACGTCATAGATGCGAATGCCGGACATGTGCTCGGATGGGTCCTTCACTCCACCCTTCGCGCAATCGTTTCGATTGCCGCCGCCCTCGGCCGAGATGAAGAGCAGGTTGCCGACGATCGACGGGTCGCCCTGCGACGTGATGCAGGGAACGACGGCGACCATCTCGGGCTTGTCCGGGTTCTTCACGTCCCAAATCGTGAACCCGGCGAAGTTGCCCTGATAGACGTAATGATCGCGGAACGCGACGTCGGAGTTGATGAACGTCAGCCCGCGCACCGAGTCAAACTCGGCGGGCTTGCGGCTGAACGAGACGAGGCGCATGCCTTGCGCCGCCGTGCCTGCGTCATACATGCCCGGCTTGAGTCCGTTGCGCGGATCATTGCCGGTCGGATAAGTCTGCGCTTGAAGCGCCGGGAGTGACGCGATCGCAACAAGAGCGGCGAACGCGCTGATCCTGCGGGCTGTTCCCATCGGATAAAGCTCCGGTAGTGGTGCG
>Ga0070661_100002156_pt1 | contig 13570 bp, 9 predicted proteins | sample KBSC43metaG_FD_64663 | JGI IMG/M metagenome (GOLD analysis project Ga0070661, IMG submission 64663) | Corn rhizosphere microbial communities from Kellogg Biological Station, Michigan, USA - KBS C4-3 metaG | ecosystem: Host-associated > Plants > Roots > Rhizosphere > Soil ...
GATCGCGATGAAGAGATAGCTCACCGCGTAGCTGATCCACGTCGGCCACTGCGACAGCAACGCGGTGAACGTCGGCTCGTGCGGCGGCCGCAGGTCCAGCACCAGCACGGTGATGAGCACCGCGAACACGCCGTCGCAGAAGGTGGTCAGGCGCTCGGGGGAGGCGCGGACGTGAAACACCATGGCTTCCTCGATCGGTTCAACCATCGCCGGCACGTGGATTCGCGCCGTTGCGCGAATCTTCCCGATGCCGGCTCGGGAATGCTCCCTCGTGCCGACGCGCCCACACGGCGCATTGTTCCACTCGTGCGGAGACATCGCACGATGCACCCTGAGGAGCAATCATGAACACGCTTACGACAACCGCCGCGGCGCTCGCACTCGCGCTCGCCAGTGGCATGGCGCTCGCCGACGACAACAGCATGAGCCCGTTGACCGGCGAGTCCTACAAGGCGTTCGAAGCGAGCCGGCTGGCGAACCACGCCGCGCCGCGCCCCGAGCGCACGTTCACCGGCCTGGCCGACAACGGCACGAGCCGCCTCGACGGCGACTCCTATGCCGCGCTCGAGCGCGCACGCACCGCGCCTGCGGCGGGCACGCCGAGCATCGCCGAGGCCAACAAGGCACGCGCGGCGACGCTGCGCGAGAAGCCGGCCATGACCGCGCGGCGCGGAAAGACGATCATGTCGCCGTTCCGGGACGACGCTGCATAGCGGTGGCGTGCGCGGATTCGCGCGGCGATACGCCGAACCGCCTGCGGTATTCGAGCGAAAACGTGGTCACGCTGGCGAAGCCGCAGCTCCGCGCCGTTTCGGCGACGGACGCTGCGGTGGTCGTCAGCGCGCGATGCGCCTCGTCGAGGCGCAGGTTGCGGATGTGAGCGACGGGCGTCACGCCGCGCAATTCGCTGAATACTTTCTCCAGGGTGCGCCAGCTCACGCCGCAGTGCGACGCGAGCGCGCTCACGGTGAAGCGCTCGCGCAGGTGCTCGGTGATGAAACGGTCCGCGCGCTTCAGGAAGTACGGCTCGAGCGGCCGGTTGCGCGCGGCGGCCGGCGCCGATTGCGACGTCGCCGAGTCGGCTGCGCCCACGAGCTGCAGGTAACGCCGATAGCTCGCGCGCGACGCCGCGGCATCGCCCAGGCTGTCGAGCACGATAGAGCGATCGTATTCGAGGAACTCCAGTAACACATTCGCCGTGCCCGTGTTGCGCGCGAGGCCGAAGGCTACGTCGAGCTCGTGCAGCGCCTCGCGATGCCGGCCCAGCGTGCGCAAGGCCCATGCAAGATTGGATCGCGCGACGATCTCGTCGTAGGTGGCGCCGCGCGACTGCAGCACGCGCAAGCGCTTGCGAATCGGACGCACCGCGCGGTCGGCGTGCCCGAGCAGGATCTCCAGCCGCTCGATGTTCCCGGCGACGTACCAGGCGGCGAAGGCATATCCACCGCGCTCGGCGACGTCGCGCGCCCGCTGGAACAGCGCGAGCGCCGCGCGTGCGTTGTCCTCCAGCGGAATCGCGTCCTCCCGGTCGAGCGACGACAAGTGCGCTCGCGCATGCGGCGCCTTGAGCTTGGTCGTCGCGCGATCGAATTCCACCGCACCCAGCACGTTCAGCACCTGCACCAGCACGTAGTCGTCGCCGCTCGCCTCGGCGGCCTCGATCGCGCGCGTGGCGAGCGCCGCAGCCCCCTCGTAATCGGTGCGCGCGAGCAGGATGGCGATGCGCGTGCGCAGCGCGAACGCGACGTACTGCCAATCGCGCTGCTCGGTCAGTCCGGGCAGCAGCGCGTCGATCGCATGCTCGGCATCGGAATAGCGGCCCTGGAAGTACGCAAGCTCGGCGCGCCAGGCATCGACGCGCAACGCCAGCTCCGGCGCCGCACGATGCGACGCGGCGAGCGACGACGCCGCATCGAGCTCCGCGAGCGCCTCGGCGTTGTGCCCCTGGCGCATGGCGCAGAACGCGACGACGAGATGCCGCTCGACGCGACGGCGCACGGCGCCCTTCGCGGGCAAGGATGCGAGCGCACTGCGCGCGGCCACGGCGGCGCCGCGAAAGTCGCCGCTGCGGGCCAGCGCCCACAGCTTCCCGCCATCGGAGCCGTCGGTTTCTCCCCTGCGCATGGGCGCCATTCTTCCCGAAATGGCCGCCCTCCCGCCGCACGGCGCTCAATCTGCTGCGAATTTCGATAGGTCACCGCCGGGCGGGGCGCCACGACGGGCGCTCGTCCCTACAATGGCCCGCATCGATCCCGCGAGGTGCGTGAAATGACGACGAGCCGGTGCGCCAGGCGACTGCTTCAGGCCCTGCTGGTCCTCTGGGCGTGGGCCGCCGTGCAGCCCGCGCACGCGAACCATTTCATCCTGCCGTGCGGCAACGACTGCAGCGTGCAGTGGGTGCCCGCGCCCGCGATGCACGAGGGACGAGTCTTCCACACGGCAACGCTCTTGCAGGACGGGACGGTTCTGGTGACAGGCGGCGAAAACGGATCGCCGCTGCTGGGTACCGAACGCTACGACCCGGCCGCCGGGATCTGGCGCACCACGGCTTTCATGTCGACGGCGCGGGCGAGCCACACGGCCACCCTTCTTGCGGACGGCCGCGTGCTCGTCGCCGGCGGACGCAGCGACTCGGCGTACCTGTCGAGCGCCGAGCTGTACGACCCGGCGAGCGACGCGTGGACGGCCGCGCCGAGCATGGCGGTCAAGCGCCTGTCTCACACCGCGACGCGGCTTGCGGACAGCAGGGTGCTGATGGCGGGCGGCTCGGTCAACGACCGTCGGGCGGAAGTGTACGACCCGGTCACCGCCACGTGGAGCTTCGCCGGCGAGCTCGCGCAAACGCGAGGAAACCATACGGCGACGCTTCTCGCGGACGGTCGTGTGCTCGTCGTCGGCGGCGAGATGGCGTCGGGCAGGAGCAGCGCCGAGGTCTACGATCCGGCAACCAACGCATGGACCAGCACCGGACCCATCCCGACGGGCATGTACCTGTCGTTCGCGACGGCGACACTGCTGACCGACGGCACGGTGCTCGTTGCCGGGGGCGGCAGTGTGACCGACTGGGTGCTCGACACAACGTTCGTGTACGACCCCGCCACCAACACCTGGATGGAGGGCGGCAAGCTCGACTCCGTGCGGCTCGGCCATACCGCCACCGCGCTGCCCGACGGTGACCTCGTGTTCGCCGGTGGTTTCGACTACGACGACGTGCAGTTCAGCAGCGAGGTCTACGCACCGGGCGAGAGTCGGTCGCTCGCGATGTTCGCGCTCGTCGACCGGCGCGCGTTCCACACCGCGACGATGCTCGCGGACGGCAGTGTGCTGCTCACCGGCGGACGCGACCTCGATCACATACTGCAATCGACGGAGCTGTTGGTGCGCACCGTTCGAGCGCGCTTCGCTCCCACGGGACCGCTGAGCTGCGCGGATTCCGTGCAGGGCCTTTACCACTGGGGCTCTTCACCGCCTACGCCTTCGTGTCGAAGCGGCGTGCCCTGACCCCGCCGCCGCTGCTCCGCAGGTTCGGGTTGCGCGAGTGACGCGCGTCCCGGGTCCGTTACCTCGATTCTCCAACCGATCATGAGGGCCCCATGCTGGCCAGGGATGCTGTCGTGCGCACGATGACCATGCAACGCCGGTTCGCCCAGTTCGTCCTGTTGTTCGAGCTCATGCTCGGCGGCATCACGCCCGCATTTTCGGCCGACTCGCCGAGCTGGACCGCGGTGGCGCCGCTCGCCACGGCGCGCTACGGCCACAGCGCCACGCGACTGGCGGACGGACGCGTCCTCGTAGCAGGCGGCACCACACTGTGCTGCGTGCTGTCGAGCGCGGAGATCTTCGATCCCGCGACGCGCACGTGGCATCGCACGCAGGACATGCCGGTCGGCTACGCGGGCCACGCGGCGGTGCTCCTGCACGACGGCCGGGTGCTCGTCATCGGCGCCGACCAGCAAGCCGAGCTGTTCGATCCGCGCACCGAGACGTGGAATCTCACGGGACGTCTGCACGCGCGGCGCTTCGGATTCACGGCGACGTTGCTGACGTCAGGGAAGGTGCTGGTGAGCGGCGGCGACGGTGGCGACGCGTCGACGCTGTCCGCCGCGGAGCTGTACGACCCGGCGACCGGAACATGGTCGCTCACCGGCAACCTCGTCGAGGCACGCGAGGCGCACACGGCGACGCTCATGCCCGATGGAAATGTCCTCGTGGCGGGCGGCGTGCAGGCCAACGCCGCGAACATCGAGCTTCCCTTGGAGCTGCATACCGCCGAGATCTACGATGCGGCGAGCGGACAGTGGCGCCTCACGACGCCGCCCAATCGTCAATACCTCATGCCGGGCGCGGCAGCCCTGCGCAACGGCCATGTGGTGATCCTCGGCGACGTCGGCGACACGGAGCAATACGATCCGGCGACTGCGACGTGGACGATCACCGCCACGCGCAACGTCGCCGTGCAGCAATACGCCGTGACCCCGTTGCCCGACGGCCGCGTCCTCGTGGCCGGCGGCTACGACTCGCGCACGACGACGTTCGATGCCGGCACGGCGATCTACGACGGCGACAGCGGTACGTGGACGGTGACCGCTCCGCTCATCACACCGCGCAGGCAGGCGACGGCAACCGCGCTGGCGAACGGCGACGTGCTGGTCGTGGGCGGCCTCGGTTCGAACGATCAAGGCGCGGTGCTCGCCAGCGCCGAGATCTATTCGAGCGCCTCCGCACCGGCGGGCACGATCGGCCCCGGATTCACCGGCTCGTGGTACGACCCCGCACACAGCGGTCAGGGACTCATGATCGAGGTGCTGCCGGGCAATCGGTTCCTCGCCGCATGGCTCGCGTTCGATCCAGCGGCGGGCCGGCAAGCGTGGTTCACCGGTGTCGGCACCTACAGCGGCGATACCGCGACGATCGACAACGTCGCGTTGCCGACCGGGGGCCGGTGGGGCAGCGATTTCGATTCCGCTTCGCCGATGCTGGTGCCGTGGGGCACGCTGCGCTTCACGTTCACGGATTGCAATCACGGCCGCGTCGACTTCACGTCCGTTGCGGGCTACGGGACCGGAAGCATGAACCTGACACGGCTCACGCAGCCCGCGGGACTGAGTTGTGGTTCGTGATGCTGGCCTCGAAAAAGGAGTGCGCCATGGTGCGTGAGCTGCTTCGCTTCTGCATGCTCGTTCTTTCGATCGCGGTCGCGGCGCATGCGCGAGCCGCTGATCCGCCGCCGTCGTTCCGCATCACGCAGCTGTTCTCGAACATCGACGGCTCGGTGCAATTCGTCGAGCTCACCGAGACCGCCGGCCAGAACGGACAATCGCACTTCTCCGGTCTCGAGCTCACGAGCACGCACGGCAGGGTCGTCAAGCGATACGTGTTCGACCACGACCTTGCGACGGACCAGACCGCGCATCTTTCGATCATCGTGGCGCTGTCCCAATCGACCGTCCCGGGGCCGAACGTCGCCGGCTCCGAGTGCTGCACGCTGCCGGTGGTCAACGCGGGCGGCTACTACTGCTGCTATGCACCGGATTTCGAGCTCACGGTGCCGCGCTTCCTCGCAACCGACGGCGGGACGGTGGACTTCGCCGGTGTGGACCAGGTCAGCTACGATCAGTTGCCGGTGTCCGGCGTCACGTCGCTCGACCGCGACGGCAATCTGCGCGCGGCCACCGTGCCCGCGAGACCGGGCTGCCTGCCCGGAGTCGGCTGCAGCACCGGACGCTATGCGATCGCGCAGGGTTACACGCTCGCCGTCGAATACGTCCACACGACGAGCGGGCAGCGCTTCTGGACCGTTTCCGAGCCCGATATCGACGCGCTCGATTCCGGTCGCCTGGCCGGATGGGAACGCACGCGCCAGACCATCTTCGTCGCCGCCGTCCAGGGCGCGTACCCGGGACTCGCACAGCCGGTGTGCCGCTTCCTCGACCCGTCGACCAACGCGCACTTCTATTCGGCATCCCGCGACGAGTGCGCCGCCGTCCAAGCGAACTTTCCGCAGCTCGTGCTCGAGACGAGCGCCGCGTTCTACGTCGCGCTGCCCGACCCGGCGACCGGCGCGTGCGGGCGCGACCTGGACATCAACGGTCTCGATTACCTCGTGCCGTTCTATCGCCTGTGGAATCCCACCACATCGGACCACCGCTACACGACGAACGCCGGCTTGCGCGATGAGCTGCTTGCGCAAGGCTACATTGCCGAGGGCTACGGGCCGGACAACGTCGCCATGTGCGTTCCCTAGCGTCAGCCCGCGTGCTGCGCCGCAGCCCTCCACAGCTCGGGCCAGGCGTGAAGGGCGCTGCCGTAGCTGCGGGCGAGCGCGCGCATCGAGGCCGGCGATGCGATCCGTGCGCGGATCGACGCGGGCTCGAGCGCGAGCGCCGGCGAACGCTGCCACGGCCGCAACTCATCCTTCCACGCCGCCGGAGTTGCCGGATCGTCGAGGCGATTCGCGATCGCGAACAGGACGCGCGTGCTCGTGTCGGCCACATGCTCGTCGAGCAGCTCGGTGAGCCGCGCCTCGCTCGCATGCGCGAGATCCTCGAGCATCGCGGCCAGCGTCGCGAGGCGTTGCTCGGCTCCCTCGCTGGCGAGCGCACCGACTCGCTCGCTCAGGTAATCGAGCACGAAGTGCACGGGCTCCTGGGCGAAGGGGTCGGTGGGTCCGAGCCAATGCTTCTCGGGCTCACGCCGGTGCGGCAGCGCCCACGGTAGGTCGACAAACCACGCGCCGGGGTGCGCGTGCTGCGCCAGCTCGCCGAGCAGCAGGTCTTCGTTGCGATGCGCGCGCACGGTCGGCGGCAGCAGCGCGGCGTTGTCAAGGCCCGCCAACGTCGTGAAGGTGAGCGGACGGGTCGGCGCAAGCCGCAGCCGGTCGTGCCCGCGCCAGTCGATGCGTTGCCGGAATGCGAGCGATGCGTCGGGGTTGCGCTTCAGTGAGCGTTCCGACAGCGCAAGCAGGTGATATGGAAAGAGCGACGAGCCCGGATCGCCCAGCGCGCCGTTCTGGCTGAATACGAAGCGCGCGTCCGGAACGAATCGCGGCAGATCGTTGCTCGCGAGCGTGATGGTCGACGCATCGTTGAACGCGCGCACCACGGTTTGGCCGAGCACGTCCAGGTGCGCCTTGAACGGATCGACATCGACCGGCGGGCATCGCGCCTCCAGCGCCGGCCAGTTGAAGAATGCCGTGAGGTCGTCGGCTTCGGAGGAGACCGAGATCCCCGCCTCGGCATGCGGCGCGCCGCGGGCCTCGGGCACGGCGTCGTCATCGAGCAGCAGAAAACGCCGGCCGGCGGTCAGCAGGAGGGCAAGGTTGACGGGGCGGCCGTAGGTCGCCTCGCCGGCCGCGGGCGCGCCAACCAGCCAGTCGAGATCGGTCGATACGCCCGGCAGCGCGCGCAGCGCGCGCTCGAGCGGCGTCGCCTCGCCGAGATCGAGATAGCGCACGTCGAGGCCCGACTGCCCGGCCGCCTCGCGGTTCGCGGTGCGATTCGCGATTTCGCGTGAATCGTCGAGAATCGTGAATGCGTAGCGCGTGCCGTGCCGCGCTTCCAGCGCGGCAGCGGCGCCAAGCACGCGGGCCAGGAGCTGAGGCCGGTCGCAGGTCCGAATGAAGACACCCGCGAAGGCCGCAGGCGCCCTCTGGGCATGACCGAGGTTGCCCGACGCCTCGGCGATCGAGACGAGCAAGCGCGCCGTCGCGAAGTCGCGCACCCATTGCATGACCGTGGCGCGATGCTCGAACCGCACCTGCAGCTTGCTCAGCACCGCGGAATAGTGCTGCTCCAGCGTGGCGCAGCCTTCGCATGCTGTAAGAACCGCGTACTGCTCGCGCGAGAGCTCCGCGACGACGCCGTTGAACGGATTGCGCACGCGGCAGCGCTGCGCGGCGAGCGGCAGCATGGTCCATTCGGGCGCGATCCAGAGCGTCATGTGAACAGCTCGTCGACGAGCACGTTGGTGACGCTGTCCCAGGTGAACCGGTCGCCGACGTAGCGGGCGCCGTCGGCACCCCGCAGCGCCATCGCGGCGGGATCTTCGGCAGCTTCGAGCATGAGCGAGACGAGATGGTCGCGGTCGGGCATCAGTGCGTCGCCGAGCTGCGCGCTGGACAACCGGACGTGAACCGCGCGGCTCCGGATGCGCCAGGCGAAGGATGCATCCGTGAAATCGTCGGTTGCGCCGCCGCCGGTACAAATGACCGGCAAGCCGCAGGCCGCAGCTTCGAGCACGGGCATGTTGAATCCCTCGGCGAGATAGGGTGAAACGTAGCAGTCCGCTGCACGAAACAGTGCTGCGAGATGGGCCATGGAAAGTGTCTCGCCGATGTAGATCAATCGGTCGGTGACACGCTTGCGCGATGCCTCATCGAGGGCGCTCATGTTTCGCCACAGCAGGTCCTGGGAGCGATACAGCGAATCGGAACCCTTCAGTATCAGTCGCGCCGACGGATGGCGTTCGGTCACCGCCGCGAAACATTCGATCAACAGCGCGACGCCCTTGTTGTCCGTCATGGCGCCCATGTTGAGGAACACGAACGATTCGGGTGTCAGTCCCAGTCGCCGCCGCGCGCTGTCGCGACTCGCCGGGTCGGGACGAAAGAGCTCCGGATCGAAGCCGTGCGGCACCACATGAATGCGCTCGGGAGCGAAGCCAAAACGCTCGAATGCGAGCGCACTCCAGCGGGATGGCGTCATCACACTGACCCGCTCGTCGAGGTCAGCCGCGGATGCCGCACTGCCGCGCCACTCGGCGGGGACCACGCGAAACTCCGGTGTGCCGAACGTCACCTTTCTTCCGACGGCGGGCGGCGAGAACTCCGGCGTCATCTGCAGGGTGACCTCGGGCTCGAAACCGATCTCGGGAGCGGGCAGCGTCGCCAACGCGCGCTCATCCTCCTGGGAAAAAACCCCGCGCACCGGCTGCCAGCTGCGGTCATGAAATGGAAGATCGCGAAAGCGCAGCTCGACGTCATTGCGACGCAGCAGCGACAGGCAATGCGCCTGCGCCACCAGCGCGTAGGAATGAGGAATGAACCGCCAGCCCTCGACGAGCAAACGCTTGCGGGTCATCCGCTGTTGCGCAATCCTGCCGCGAGACCGTTGATGGTCAGCCAGATCGCCCGTTGCGTGCGCTGATCGGTGTCGCCGGCGCGGTAACGTCGAAGGAGCTCGACCTGCAGGTGGTTCAATGGATCGAGATATGGAAAGCGATTGCGGATGCTGCGCTCGAGCGGCGGATTGTCCTCGAGCAGCGTCGCCTGCTCGGTGATCGCGAGCACCCAGTGCACGGTGCGCGCGTGCTCCTCCGCGAGCCGGCCGAACACGCGGCGGCGCAATTCGTCGTCGGCGACGAGCTCGGCATAGCGCGACGCCACGGCGACGTCGCTCTTGGCGAGCACCATCGCCATGTTCGACATCACGCTGCGGAAGAACGGCCAGCGGGCGTTCATCTCGCGCAGGAGGTCGAGGCCGTCCGTGCGTTGGCCGAGCCATGCGTCGACCGCCGACCCGAAGCCGTACCACCCGGGCAGCATCAGGCGGCATTGCGACCAGCTGAACACCCACGGGATCGCGCGCAGGTCCTCGATGCGCTGCGACGGCTTGCGTGACGCCGGCCGGCTGCCGATGTTGAGCGCGGAGATCTCCGCGATCGGCGTGGAGGCGCGAAAGTAATCGACGAATCCGGGCGTCTCGTAAACCAGCGCGCGATACGCGCGATGCGCGAGCAGCGACAGCTCGTCCAGCGCCGCGTGATACACGGGCGCGCGGTCGCCGATCTGCTCGCTGTCGAGCAATCCCGCTTCGAGCGACGCCGCGACGAGCGTTTCGAGGTTGCGACGGCCGAGCTCCGGATCGGAATACTTGCTGGCGATGATCTCGCCCTGCTCGGTGACGCGCAGGCCGCTTCGCGCCGTGCCGACGGGCTGCGCGAGGATCGCGTCGTAGCTCGGTCCGCCGCCGCGCCCGACCGTGCCGCCGCGGCCGTGGAACAGGCGCAGCTTGACGCCGTGCCGCGCGAAGCATTCGACCAGCGTGCGCTCCGCGCAATACAGCGCCCAGTTCGCGGTGAGATAGCCGCCGTCCTTGTTGCTGTCCGAATAGCCGATCATCACTTCGTGTCGATCGCCGTGCCCGGTGACGATCGCGCGATAGCAGGGCACCGCGAACGCCGCGGTCATGATGTCGCCGCATCGCTGCAGGTCGTCGATGGTCTCGAACAGCGGCACGATGCTCATGGCGAGGCGCTCACCGCGCAGCAGGCCGACCTCCTTCAGCAGCACCGCGACTTCGAGCAGGTCCGACACCGACTGGCACTTCGAGATAACGTAATGCCGCAGCGCGTCGGGCCCGAATGCATCGTGCACCTCGGCCGCTTTGCGCAGGATGGCGAGCTCGCTCGCCGCGGTCTGCGACAAGGGCCGATACGGCGAATGCAACAGACGCGGGCTCTCCAGCTCGCGGGACAGCAACTCGATGCGCCCCGCCTCGTCGAGCGCGGCATAGCGATCCGCAACGCCGGCGCCCGCGAGCAGCTCCATCACGACGGCCTCGTGCACGTCGCTGTTCTGGCGCAGGTCGAGGATCGCCAGATGAAACCCGAACACATCGACCGCGCGACGCAGCGGATCGAGCCTGCGCGCCGCGAGGGCGGACGACCCGTGGCCTGCGAGCGACTCGGCGATGACGTCGAGGTCCGCGCGAAACGCGCTCGGGGTATCGTAAGGCTCGGCATCGACGTGCGGCGCGCGCGCGGGTGCATGATGCGCGAGCCGTCGCGACGTCGCGGCCAGTCGCGCGTAGATGCCGACGAGCGCCTGGCGATACGGCTCGTCGCCACGATGCTGGTTCGGGTCCTTCGCCGCGTTGGCCAGCGCGATCAGCGCGCCGCTCGGCGTGACGAGACGCGTGGACAGCGACAATTCGGCGCCGAGCCAGTGCACCTCGTGCAGATAGTGCTCGAACGCCAGCGTGGCCTGTGCATGAATCGCGTAGTCGAGCGTCTCGGCGGTGACGTTCGGGTTGCCGTCGCGGTCGCCGCCGATCCAGGATCCGGTACGGAAGAACGACGGTACTCGATCCACGTCGGCATAGGCTTGTCGCAGCGCGCCGTCCAGCGCGGTGTACAGCCTCGGTATCTCGTCGAGGAACGTGTAGCGGTAATAGGACAGGCCATTGTCGACCTCGTCGCGAACCGTGAGGCGCGTGAACCGCAGCATGGCCGTCTGCCACAGGCCCAGCACTTGGGTCCACAGGTCGCGGTCGAACGACAGCCGCTCCTCCGGTGTCAGAGCCGTGCGGTCGCGCCATACGAGCAGGCGTGCGATCTCGCGCTCGGTATCGAGGATGCTCTTGCGCTGCACCTCCGTGGGATGGGCGGTGAGCACCGGCGACACGAGCGCCTCGTCGAGCCAGGCTTGCACCGCCTCCGGCGGCACCTGAGCGCTCGCGAGACGTGCCACCGCGTAATCGAGGCTGCCGGGACGCGGTGGCGCGCCGGCCGCGGCATGCGCGCGGCGCCGCCGCGTGTGATGCACGTCCTCCGCGATGTTGGCAAGATGCGAGAAATAGCTGAACGCACGCACGACGTGCAGCACCGAAGCGATCGGCAGAGGATTGAGCAGCGCGGACAGCGCGTCGCGCGCCGCGTGCGCATCCTCGCCTTGCGCGCGGCGGAAGCGGATGGCGGTCTGCCGTACGGCTTCGATGCGCTCGTAACCGTCGGCGCCTGCCTGGTCGCGCAGCACGTCGCCGAGGATGCGGCCGAGGAGCCGCGTGTCCTCGCGCAGCGGAAGCTCCTTGTCCTCGGGAACCGGCGCGTTCATGGGATAGTGCAACAATAGCAAACGATGACTGCCGACTCCGACTCCACGCTCGCCTCCGGCGCCCGGCGGCTGCGCGGCGCACGTCTCACCGAGCTCTTCGACCGCGATGCCCGCCGCGTCGAGCGCCTGTCGCTCGACTGGAACGCCTGGCACGTCGACTTCTCCAAGGAGCGCATCGACCCGGATACGCTCGCAGCGCTGATCGCGCATGCCGAGAGCGCCAACCTCGCGCACTGGATCGACGCGCTGTTCGCGGGCGAGAAGATCAACCTGTCCGAGAACCGCCCGGTGCTCCACCCGATGCTCCGCCGCTCCGACGCGTTCTCGCTGACCATCGACGGCGTCGACGTGGCGGCACAGATGCGCGGGGCGCGCGAGCGGATGGCGACGCTGTCGGCGTCGATTCGCTCGGGACAGCGGCCGGGCGCCACCGGCCGGCCGCTGCGATCGATCGTGAACATCGGCATCGGCGGATCGGACCTCGGCCCGCGGCTGGTGTGCGACGCGCTCGCCGCGCCGCAGGCCGGCGAGCTCGAGCCCGTCAACGTGGCGTTCGTCTCGAACATCGATCCCGAGCATCTGTCGCGCACGCTCGCCACGCGCGACCCGGCGACCACGCTGTTCATCGTCACGTCGAAGACCTTCACCACCCAGGAGACGCTGACCAACGCGCAGTCGGCGCGCGCGTGGCTGTCGACGGCGATGCCCGGTGCGGATCTCTCGCCGCATTTCATCGCGGTCAGCAGCAATGTTCCCGCCGCCCGATCGTTCGGCGTGCGCGACGACGACATCCTGCCGCTTGCCGAAGGCGTGGGCGGGCGCTACTCGCTATGGTCGACCGTCGGCTTGCCGATCGCCATCGCGCTTGGATTCGAGCGGTTCGCCGAGCTGCTCGCCGGCGCGCGCGCGATGGACGAGCATTTCACGAGCGCGCCGTTCCAGCGCAACCTGCCGGTGGTGCTCGGCTTGCTCGGATGGTGGCAGGCGCGATGGCTGCAGAAGCCGCAGCGCGTGGTCGTCCCGTATGCGCATGCGCTCGCCCGCCTGCCGGCCTTCCTTCAACAGCTGTCGCTCGAGAGCAACGGCAAGAGCGTCATGCGCGATGGGCAGCCGGTCGACGGCCCCACGGCGCCCGCGCTCTGGGGCGACGTCGGCACCGACAGTCAGCACGCGTTCTTCCAGTGGCTGCATCAGGGCACCCACGAGGTGCCGGTCGAATTCATCGTGCCGGTTCGCGCGACGCATCCGCTCGGCGATCACCAGACGCTGCTCGTCGCCAACGCGCTTGCACAGGCGCAGGCGCTGCTCGTAGGCCGGTCCGACGAAACCATTCGTTCGGAGCTTGCCTCCAGCGGGCTGACGGGCGCCGCGCTCGACGCGGCGATCGCGGCGCGGCGATGCCCCGGCAACCGGCCTTCCACGACGCTGCTGCTGCCCGTGCTGGACGCGCGCAACCTCGGCGCGCTCCTGGCGCTCTACGAGCACCGCACGTTCGTCGAAGGCGTGCTGTTCGGCATCAACTCGTTCGATCAATGGGGCGTCGAGCTCGGCAAGTCACTCGCGAAGCCGATCGTCGCGACGCTGCGCGGCGAAACCACGGCATCGAGGGACACCGACGCTTCTACCCGGGAACTGCTGAGCCGGGTCGCCGCGATGCGTGCGGATCCTGGCGCCTGACCAGCGCGCCGTAGAACGCCTGCATGGCGTCGATTGCCGAGCGGTCGTTGAAGAGCGATTCGC
>Ga0070661_100002162_pt1 | contig 13543 bp, 9 predicted proteins | sample KBSC43metaG_FD_64663 | JGI IMG/M metagenome (GOLD analysis project Ga0070661, IMG submission 64663) | Corn rhizosphere microbial communities from Kellogg Biological Station, Michigan, USA - KBS C4-3 metaG | ecosystem: Host-associated > Plants > Roots > Rhizosphere > Soil ...
AACATGTGCCGCGTTGCAGGTAACAAAAATGCATGATGTGAATGGAGGAAATTATACGGCCCGAGAAGCTAAGAAATCTTTCAGAGGCTGGGAATATATTCGTTGTTCCGGTGGTATCCTGGTCAATAACGGAACAGCCTATCCGGATGAGTATGGCCTCGATCTGTTTGTGATAAAACTAAACAACCGTTTCGAAAGAATAGCGACTATTAAATCAAGAAACACTTGCGGCCTTTCAAGATATTATCCTTCTGACCGCCTCAAGTATATAAATGCGATTGAAGAGTTTTTGTTCTCGGTGAAGTTCGATGATTGGCAGGAACCGAAAATAATGAATGGCACTCTTAAAGGCAACGTGTTTACAGGTGTGTGGCAAGGTCTTTCTATGTCGATAGGTCTTACAAAGCCAGGAGCAGAACTTGGGGCTGAGTTAAAGGTGAAACAACTCATTTTATTTTCAAATGGGCAGGCTTACTTCGGAAAAAATTTTCCACTTGAAGGGCTTGACGGAATAACCACTTTAATAGAGGCAGAAAACAATCCGCGCGATTGGGGCTCTTATAGCCTCAATAGTGGAAGAGGCCTTTTAAAATTGCCTTATGGCGAGTTCCCGATGCGTGTAGAAAATGACAAGCTGGTCATCACCACTAATAAAACAGAACATGGCTTCATAAGACTCAATGACGTTGAGTATGTAAAATTCAGTGGAACCTATGTCATGGATGAATGGAAAGGAATGATCCCCAGCGTCACTTTCACGCAAGACGGAAAATTTACTGACAATGGAGCGATCAGGGTTCTTTGCCATGAATATGTTGACTGTCTTAATCCAGCTCTTGCACCAGGGTCAGGAATCTATGAACTAAAAAATCACTCGATAATTTTTAGCTACACTGATGGCAGGAAGATAAAGATCGCGTTTACGGAAGCAGGCTTTGATAAGAACAATGCAGACCCTTCATCAATACTCGTTGTTGGCTTCAATAACGATGTATTAAAGAGGCAAGAAAAATGATCAGCTGTAAGAAAGTTTTCGCTTGAACAAATAAAACAACGCTCGACAAAAAAATCATTTGCAATGAATAAATACCAGATGCACGCGGCAGTATCTATTGCACTCCTGATTCTTTTAACAGGGTTTAATAAGAGTACGCACCATCAAACCTCTATTTCAAAGAAATCCGTGAACACAAATAGTGGTGTTACTTCCCTTATGGCGCTACCTGAAATAATTCTTTCAGATGTAACGGTGATTCAGGGCGATAAAGGGCAAACACCTGCTGAGATTATGGTTTGCCTGTCACGGGCGTCATCGGAGCCAGTGACTGTAGAATACAGCACTAAGAACGGCACTGCCGTCGCAGGTACGGATTATGTTGAAACAAGCGGGTCAATCAAATTTGAGCCGGGTGAAATAGCGAAGTGGATTACCGTGCAAATCATCGGCGAGGTGGCTGCAGATCCGGACGAAAATGCGCCTGCTGTGGATGAGGAAGACATACACGTTCTTTTTAAGAATGTAATAAATGCAATTATTCAGAAAAAAACGGAAATAATTATTACCATCATCAAAAATATTTCGCGTAATCCCAAATTCATTAAGGGCGTTACATCTGCTTACCAGGTATCGTTTGACTACCATGGTTATACAACACTGGGCCCCACTCTTGCAGATTGCCATGTTCGCCGCGACGGCCGCGTTTATCTCAGTGGAGTTCTCGAGGGTCTCGAAAACGTTAGCGATACGGATGACGTTTTTTATACCGGCAACCTCTGGCTGAATATTAATATGGATATATGTAGCATAGAACGTGATGACAACAAAGACCCTCCGGATCGGTTTTGCTATATGTCTGTGGCCGGCATAGGATATGTTAGTACTGAGTTGCAAGTTGATGTTGTGGACGGCTATGCTTACATCAAATTTGACTGCGATACAACTAAATTTTATCGGAACGTTGTCGGTGATTGTTATTCACAGCTGGGAGGAGAATATCAAAATGTGCCTGATAATAGTATTGCTTCTATTTTTAACGGCTTGAAATTAGAGATGCTTGTCAGTAAACCCGGCTTTCCACTTAAAACTCTTCGCAAAGGAGTATATTCCTCTACAGACTCAGAAGGGAATGTGACTACTGTAACTGTGGCGCGGAAAATACGGTGACTGGACTGCGACGTGCCTGCAGGGCTATTGAATAACTCGAACTAGTTAAATGCCACTGAGGCTCTGAAGCCACAGAAAGTGTTCTGTGGTTCTGTGACTCTGTGGCAATATGAACCATGACTTTTGGAATTGTCAGCAGGAGATGCGTATACATTCTCGCATGATATTATGCGTCTCGAAATAACAAGGGTGGTAAAAAAACAACGACCAAAATTTCCTATTGATCCCTATAAATCCAATTAAATCGTGGTCTATCATTGCACCACCAGCCTGAAACCATTTCCATGAATATTCACGATCTCGATCTTATCATCATCTTTTAAGTATTTGCGCAGTTTGGCAATGTACACGTCCATACTGCGGCCATTGAAGTAAGTGTCACTTCCCCAGATCTTTTTTAATGCGGCTTCTCTTGGTAGCAGGTCATTCATATGCTCAGCCAGCATTTTTAGTAACTCATTTTCCTTGGGAGAAAGTGTTTGAGTGATGCCATCGTGCGCCAATTGACGAAGCTTTGGGTTGAAATGATAACTAGCCAGGTCAAATTCCCTGTTCTCAGCTTCTTTGTTCAATTCCTCATTGCGTTTTAAGATCGCCTTTATTTTTAACAACAGAACTTCACTGTCGAAGGGTTTTGTAATGTAGTCATCGGCACCTAGTTTATAGCCCTGGATAATGTCATCCTTCATGGTTTTTGCACTCAGAAAGAACAAAGGAATATCGGGATCCACATCGCGGATCTCTTCTGCCAGTGTAAAGCCATCCATATTGGGCATCATGACATCGAGGAGGCAGAGGTCGAATTTTTCCCGTTGGAAGGCAGCCAGCCCCAGGCGGCCATCTCTTTCCAGGGTTACATCATAATCATTCAATTCAAGGTAATTCTTCAGCACACTTCCTAAGTTTGGATCATCTTCGCACAACAAAATTTTTGGTTTCTTTCCGTCCATGAGTTTGTATTTAAAAGTTCAAGTTTTCGATTCCTTTGTTTTACAAATAAAGTTAAGGAAATTAAAAGCCACGAAGTTTGCCGTTCATTTTTTTGTTAAAACGTGTAAATTACCTATCGGGACTCCTGCTAACTTTGTGGTTTAACTCAAACATCAAACCAATATGCACGTAACTCAGGACAACAGGCTGAAGAAATTAATTGTCATTGGCGACAGGGTACTGATAAAGCTTACAAAACCGGACGAGCGTACGGCCAGTGGACTGTATTTACCACCCGGAGTACAGGAAAAAGAAAAAGTACAGCAGGGATACATCATCAAGACCGGGCCCGGGTATGCCATTCCCATGCCGCCGGAAGATGAATCATGGAAACAGGACGAAGACAAAATAAAGTACGTGCCTTTGCAGGCGAAAGAAGGCGATCTTGCAATCTTTCTCCTCAGCGGAGCCACCGAGATCTTCTACCAGGATGAAAAATATTTTATCGTTCCGCAAAGTGCTATTCTCATGCTTGAAAGGGAAGAAGATCTTTGAACCCAATTCTTCTTAGAACCATTAATCCATTTCTCTTAAAACTTTTTTATGGTAACCAAAGATGAGTTTTTACAGAAAATAAAAGACGGATATTCTTTCAAAGGCGATTCAGTGCAAATTGGAACCGGCATGTTGAATGGCGAAGTAATACCGGGTGCAAACGTTATTCTTCCGTTGAAGACCATGAACCGGCACGGGTTGATTGCCGGTGCCACCGGCACAGGAAAAACAAAAACCCTGCAATTGATCAGCGAATATCTTAGCGACAACAACGTTCCTGTGCTGTTGATGGATATAAAAGGAGATCTGAGTGGCATTGCTGCGGCTGGTGTCGCGAATGACAAGACGACTGAACGTTGCCAGAAATTAAATATTCAATACAAACCTGTTTCCTTTCCTGTCGACCTGCTTACACTTAGTAATCAAAAGGGTGTTCGCCTTCGCGCAACAGTCAGTGAGTTTGGTCCTGTGTTGCTTTCAAAAATTCTCGACCTGAATGATACGCAGGAAAGTTTCGTGGCGCTTATTTTTAAATATTGTGATGATAATAAGCTCCCATTACTCGATCTGAAAGATTTTATCAAAGTGCTTCAATTTGTCAGCAATGAAGGGAAGACTGAGATTGAAAAAAATTATGGAAAAATTGTCACTACTTCTACGGGTACGATCTTGCGTAAAGTGATTGAATTGCAACAGCAGGGCGCCGATGTTTTCTTTGGTGAAAAAAGTTTTGAAGTGGACGATCTTATGAAGATCAACGACGATGGCCGGGGAATGATTTCGATTCTTCGTGTCACCGATTTGCAGGATAAACCAAAGCTGTTCTCGACATTTATGTTGCAAATGCTGGCTGAGCTATATGCTTCCTCGCCTGAGGAAGGAGACCTTGATAAACCAAAGCTGGTTATATTTATTGATGAGGCGCATCTTATTTTTAATGAAGCCAGCACTGCGTTGCTTCAGCAAATTGAAACCATTGTCAAACTGATCCGCTCAAAAGGCATCGGTGTTTTTTTCTGTACGCAAAATCCGATGGATGTCCCGGCTTCTGTGCTTGCTCAGTTGGGTTTAAAAGTTCAACATGCACTAAGAGCCTTTACAGCAGCCGACAGGAAAACAATAAAACGAACCGCAGAGAATTATCCGGAGACAGAATTTTATAAAACGGAAGATATTATCACGCAACTTGGCATCGGGGAAGCATTGATCACGATGCTGAATGAAAAAGGGATACCCACGCCATTGGTTCACACAATGTTGTTTCCGCCGCGGAGCCGCATGGACATTTTAACTGAGAGCGAGATCGATAACATTGTTGCTCATTCTAAATTGGTGGCTAAGTACAACCAGGCGATCGACAGTGTAAGTGCATATGAAATTCTTACCGGTAAATTGGAACAAGCTACTCAGCAATCAGAACAACAAAAACAGGTGCAACAGCAACAAAAGACAGCGGGGAGAACAGCGAAAAAAGATGATAGCATTTTTGATAGCCCCGCGGTAAGACAAATAGAGAGAACGGCTGCTTCGGTTCTTACAAGAAGTTTATTAGGGGTATTGGGATTAGGTGGCCGGCGCCGGAAAAGTATATTTTGATAAACGACAGAATATTTTCTTTTAACATGCTTACGATATGAAACGAACCCGCAGTGCTGGCATTGGCATGTATGTACCAAAAAATGTGGTCAGCAATAATGATCTTACGCAGGTAATGGATACCAGCGATGAATGGATACAGGAGCGGACAGGTATTAAGGAGCGCAGGTTTGCCACACGCTACGAAGACACCACTACGACGATGGGTGTTGAAGCGGCAAAGATCGCGATGCAACGAGCAGGCGTAACGACAAATGACATTGACTTCATCATCTTCGCCACGCTTACTCCTGATTATTATTTCCCCGGTTGTGGTGTGCTCGCGCAGCGTGCGTTGGGTATATCAGAGATCGGTGCACTGGACATACGTGATCAATGCAGCGGTTTTATTTATGCATTAAGTGTGGCCGATCAGTTCATCAAAACCGGGATGTATAAAAATATTTTACTTATCGCTTCGGAAACTCATTCCTATGGACTTGATTTTTCAACAAGGGGAAGAAATGTATCAGTGATCTTTGGTGATGGCGCCGGTGCTGTTGTGCTGCAACCGACGGATGGTGATCGTGGAATACTGAGTACGCACTTGCACAGTGATGGACATGAAGCCGAATTACTTTCTATGATAAATCCCGGTTTTCATGCCGGTAAGTTTGTGCCAGAGAAAAAATTATCAGAACCACATCAACCTTATGGTGGTTTGTTCATTACAAAAGAGCTGATCGAGAAAGATGATATCTATCCTTATATGGATGGCCCCGCAGTTTTCAAAAAAGCAGTTGTAAAATTTCCTGAAGTGATCGTTGAGGCATTGACGGTAAATGGCTATCAACCTGCAGATCTTAATTTACTGGTTCCTCACCAGGCCAACCTGCGTATCAGTCAAATGGTACAGCATAAATTAAAGTTGCGTGATGACCAGGTGTACAACAACATTCAGAAATACGGAAACACAACAGCCGCTTCAGTGCCTATTGCTTTATGCGAAGCCTGGGAAAATGGGAAAGTAAAAGAGAATGATTTGATCTGCCTGGCTGCGTTTGGCAGCGGCTTTACATGGGCGAGTGCGTTGTTGAGGTGGTGATTGCATCCATCTATGGAGCTTGGTAAGCAGGAAAAAAGAACTCCGTTTGTGTGCCACACCACTTGCCATCTACAAAACCTCAAAAATCTGGATATTATTCCCACAGGTATCGTTAAAAACGGCAAGCTTTGTTGGGCCCATTTCGGTTGGTTTCATGCTGAATGTTACACCGAGATTTGTCAGCCGCTCATACTCTTTATCGACATTATCAACATTAAATGCAGTCCATGGGATGCCAGCATTGAATAGTTCTTTTTGAAAAACCTTTGCTGGTTCGAATGAGATTGGCTCCAGGACCAACTCTGCGCCATCGCGTTCGTCTTTGGAAACTACCGTGAGCCATTTGTGTTTGCCCATGGGAACTTCAGTTTTCTTTACAAATCCTAAGACATCAGTATAAAATTTCAACGCCTTGTCCTGGTCGTCAACCAAAACGCTTACAAGTTTAATTTTCATTTTAAAGGAATTTTGTTGTTTGCTAATGTAAAGGTGACTGCTGGAGTAAAAGAAGACCTCTTCAAAATTGCTTTTTTGTTGCACTTCTTTGGAACTCCAGCGGCGTTCGTCCGGCTATCTTTTTAAAGAGTCCCGAAAAAGAAGTGGGACTGTCGAATCCGATATGATAACAAACTGTAGCGACGGGAAGGTTTGTTTGTAAAAGCTCTTTGGCCCTTTTAATCCGAAGAAAGGTCAGATGTTGATAGGGAGTTAGCCCATATAACTTTTTGAAAGAACGAAGTAAATGAAATTTTGAGATACAGGCCTCTTTACAGATTGTATCGAGAGTGAGAGGCTCATCAAAATTTTGATCGATAAAATATTTCGCCTGGATCACTCTTTTGACAAGGTAAGTGTTTGCATACAGTTCTGCTGAAAGTGATTCTACTTGTTTGCTATAATATGTCAACTTAATATTTTCTGTTAGGCTATAAATTCGTGAACTTTTTCTAACCTACTCACAACTCACCATTCACAACTGACCTAATTATGCACTATCAATTTTTCCCGATACACGGTTGATGCCGTTCGTATCTCGACAATATACATTCCACCGGGGAAAGATTGCGTAGGAATTTGGACGATGGCTTTGGAACTTGCGTCAGCAACTTTCAGGACGGCCTGTCCAAGGATATTGTACACATTTATGTATTTTATTGTATCGGTGCCGCGTGCAATGTTTACATAACTGTTCGCCGGATTTGGAAACATTAATGGTGCTTTTTCATTGGTAACCCTTACTGCTACAATCGGCGAGTAAGTGATCGAACCATCCAGGCCAACAATCTTAAGACGGTAATAATTCATTCCCTGGTAAGGAGTGAAGTCAGTTGCATCATAGTTTTGAGTAAACTCTCCATTGTTCATTGCATGAACTGTATCAATCGACCGATAGTACATGTTGTCCTTTGTTCTCTCTACAACGAAATAGTTTGTCTTTGTTTCCCGTGTTGTTATCCAGTCCAATGCCACGGTGTGATCTAATGACAGGCTCCCTGTAAAGCTTATTAATTTCGATTCAGATATCCCACCTGTATTAAAGTTATCCACGTGCGCTGTCGAAAGCGTGCTATTATCATGACTGGTTACTGCAAGCCCTGCATACACAGGTAAACCATTTCCAAAATTTGCATTCACTGAGGAGCCAATCTGCTTCCACGTAAATCCATCAAGAGACCTATACGCAGTATAAGTTAAACCAGTAATGATCAGTTTTAACCAATAGGGAGCTTTTGCGCCGAGTTGCGTTTGGATCTTGGTGGGGCCGTCAGTTGCAGACCTGGTTTGAAAAAAGACACCGCCGCTACTTGTCAAACATACAAATGCATATTTTGCGCCCTCAGCGAGTGATTCGCGGATCATGATCCCGCATTTGTTATTGGCATTTACATTGTCTATGTCGGCAACACGAGCTATTATTTCTCCATCCCCAACAACAGTTTTGTATGCAAGACGAAAGGCATCCCGGTTGCCACCAATATCATCCCCGGAACCCTTTAGTTCAAACGTTGCGGTTGGACTATTATAACATGCAGAACCCGCAATGCCAGTATTTCCCACATCCTGTGTTGACCAGCGGGTAGGTAATGGGTCACAGTTAATGTTGCATGCTAATGTTGTAAAACCTGCTGATGCAGAGTAATTGCTTGTATCGGTGGCAGAGCACAATGCCTGCACCCGGAACAAGTAAGGTGTATTGCAGGAAAGAGCATTTAGTATAATGTTGTTGGACGTTGCCCCGGCCTCTGTCCACTTGGTAGCAGCAACCGTTTTATAGCTTACGAGATATTTTGGTGCTCCCGTAGCTGCCCAGTGTAATGTCGCAGTAGTTTGATATACGTCTGAAGAATACAAATTTGCAGGTGGTAAACAACTTGCAACGGCGCGTTTCCCGTATACTTCGAATTCCCATAATGAGTAGCCGTAAACGCTTCCGCGTTGAGTCCCAAAAATGCGAACATATCGCCCGCTTGCTTTTACCGGGATATAATTATCGGACGCCACATTGTTAGAAATAGAAAAGATATCCTTCCACGCCTTTGCATCATCGGATACTTGTATCTTAAAATTTCTCCCCAGGGCCGTCTCCCAGTGCAATACAATGCTGCACAGGTCGTACGTCGCGCCAAGGTCCACGTAAATAAATTGCGGATCGCTAAACTGGCTTGACCATCTCGTATTCAAATTTCCATCTGTTGCGAAAGCGGCGGCATAATCTGTTCCCTCATCTGATGATGTATAAACGGGCCGGTTCAAGGCAACATTTGGAGTGTTGCATGTATCAGCAATAGCACCGGTTAGTCCATAAGCCACCAATTGATTTGAAAAAGTACCGAGATAAACTTTGCCATTTGCAATGGTTGGGCAATTAAACTTTGCATAGTAACCGGGATTGTCGTTTGGATAGATGGACGAATTCCAAAGCTCTTTTGTCACATCGGTTGCGTCGATCGCCCTTAACACACCCGGCCGCACTGATTGATTGGCGTCTCCGTTCGCTGCATAACTCGCCCATAAAATGCCAGTTGAATCTATTGACCCATTTGAAGACACAGAAAGCATAGCTCCATTATTGCCCGTGGGACCCTGCAATCCGCTCGTTTTTACATTATTCAGATCGAGCAAATTCGAGTTGGGGTCGTAAGGATAAGCACGCAACAGAGAATTTTCACTCCACGAGTAAATGTATTTTTTGCTTCCATTAAAATAACTCATGGCCGATCTCAAAAAGGAACTACTGCCAAGATTAATTGTCTGCGCCACATTATCTGTGACGGAGCTATAACCGCCCATATTGTCTTTGTTCAATAAATAGAGATGACCATCCTTTACCCCAACAATAGCCCGGTTGGTACCGGGGATAAGCATTAGTTGTGTTACACCAAAATCCAGATCGGCACCTTCAAGCGTTTCATAATTCTTGGGAGTGAAATAACTTTGAATTGTAAATCCACTGCCGGAAGGAAAAAGTTTTAAGGCACTTTCAGACCGGTTGCGCGGGTCAGCTGCATTTCCATTTTTCCCAACTGAACCATTGCCAACGGCGAGATAAATATTTCCATCACTGTCAGCGGAAGGGCCACCGCCGCTCATCCAGATACCACCATTATAGCCATCAGGGGTGGAGTTGTAAACATATTTTTGTTGAAGCGTTGTTTGATCATATCCCATCAGCCAGCCATGATAGGGTCCCCAGTCGCAATGTGATGCCCATGCTATGTAAACAACACCATTCAACAGCAATAAACCACTGCGTTGATTTTGACGAAGGCCATCAAAAGAGACGGAACCGCCCGAACTTCCATCACCTGTGCCACTGACTGTTGCTGCGATTAACACGGGACTGTTTGCTTTTTCTGCTCCCGTTCTAATATCAAGTGCATGTAGGTATTGGTGTGCATTCCTTACACCGCCGGCTGTATCAACGCTTCGTGCCACCACATACATCGTATGTGTTATAGAATCGATGACTGGCGTACCGACTATACCCATGTTGCCTGAAAAATCATTGTAAAAACCGCCGCAGGCCCCAGTTTCATCAGATTTGTTGATCACTCTTGAATGAGCCGCAGTTAAATTTACTTTCCAGTAAGCTGCAGTAACATTCGCTGAATCGGCATCAAAGGCGTACACACTGTTATTGACGGTGGCTACGAAAACAACATTTTTTATTCCAATACCTGGAATGGTGAGGTTGAGCTTTACCAATGGCTGCGCATAAATTTGATCATCGACGGGACGGACGAAGATTTTCCCAAAAGAACCGTTCTTGACATTATTTTTATTGAGAACAGTCTCATTCTCGTACCAACCAGTGCGATTCAAATCGTTATGCTGAGTGAGAACACTTTTTTGGGCATTGATTATAATGGTCATCAAGAGTGCCGGAATGAGCAGTGATTTCCTAGTCACGGAAGAGGTGTTCATGGGATGCAAAATATTGATTTAAGCCGAGCCCGCTGTTAAGTTAACTAATGAAAATTTACGAAGTAATAGTTACTACTGAGGGAGTTCCTGTCTACTAATCGTTTCTGACGGCTATCGGGAACGAATCACCGTGCCGACGGTTGCGGTTTTTATCGACGGACTCACGTTAATAGTTCACGACCTGCTCTTCGATCATTTCAGGGATATCGCGCCATTCGTATTGTTGGTTGCGCAATTGTGGTTCGAAGCCGGCCTCACGAATTGCATTTTGTATGGTTCTGTAAGTGAAACGATGAGGGGCACCTGCAGCGCTGACTACATTTTCCTCGATCATGATCGACCCAAAGTCATTTGCGCCGGAATGCAGGCAAATTTGCGCCGTTTGTTTTCCAACAGTTAGCCAGGAAGCCTGTATGTTTTTTATATTAGGCAGCATGATACGGCTCATGGCGATCATTCGAATGTATTCCTCTGCGGTTACTAAATTATGGACACCGCGAATTTTTGCGAGCAGAGTGTCCACATCCTGAAAGGTCCATGGAATAAATGCCAGGAACCCCTGCCGGCCGGCGGGCAGGCTTTTGCCTCCCTCTTTTGCCATCTCTTGCACTTCTCGTATCTTAATAAAATGTTGGAAGCGTTCTTCAATTGTTTCCACATGACCAAACATCATTGTGGCCGATGTGGTAATATTTTGCTTGTGTGCTTCGTGCATAATGTCCAGCCATTCCTGCGCACCACATTTTCCTTTGCTGATCAATCTGCGAACACGATCGACCAAAATTTCTGCGCCAGCCCCCGGCAACGAATCAAGGCCGGCTTTTCTTAGTTCTGTTAACACTTCCCGATGTGTACTTTTTGCCAGTTTGGTGATATGCGCTACTTCCGGCGGTCCGAGTGCATGAAGTTTGATGGTTGGAAATTCCTGCTTTATTTGCCGGAAAGTATTTGTATAAAAATCCAAGCCTAATTCCGGATGGTGACCTCCCTGCAGCAACAATTGATCACCACCATACCTGATCGTTTCTGTAATTTTTTTCCGGTACGTTGGCATATCTGTAATGTATGCATCCGCATGTCCGGGTATGCGATAGAAATTACAAAACTTACAATTAGCGATACAGACATTGGTCGTATTTACATTGCGGTCTATTTGCCAGGTAACCTTTCCGTGGGGTACTTGCCTTTTCCTCAATTCATCCGCCACAAACATTAATTCAGTGAGCGGTGCATTTTTAAAAAGAAAAACTCCTTCTTCGAGGGTGAGAAAATGAAACGCCAGGGCTTTTTGATAAAGTTCAGTCAAATTCATAGTTGTGTTCCTTCGGTGCAAATTTACACCAGTCGCAGTCGCTGACACAATAATACTGGGCGGCCTTGATAAGAACTTTTCAATTAATTTTATGGCTACCGACAGATCTGTTGCATCTTTTTTAAGTAAAATCTTGTCATCGTATGGAATCCCCGCTATGAGCAAAAGACTGCTACTATACTTTTCACTAAGTATTACACTCTGCAATGCGCTTATTGCACAAGAAGAGTTTATTGAGCCGGTCTCAAAATATTTGACTCGTGTTAATTTTACCCAGTTAACAGGCGGCGTCATTTTACTGCAGGGGCAATTTGGCAATTTCCCCGATACAATGAATTTTATTCTTGATACAGGTAGTGGCGGAATTTCGCTGGACTCTACTACTGCTGCCACTTTGAAATTATCACCAACCCCAAGTGACAGGACGATCCGTGGCATCGCCGGCATTCGCCTCGTGAGTTTTGTTAACAATGAGAAATTGAAACTTGGCGGTCTTACCATTGATAGTCTCGACTTTCACATAAACAATTATGATATTCTTACAGCAGTATATGGCGAACGTATTGACGGCATCATCGGTTACTCAGTTCTCAAAAAATTCATTTTTAAGATCGACTATGACAGCTCGCGTATAGACATCTATTCAAAAGGAACATTCAAATATCCCAAAGGTGGATATATGTTCAGGCCTCTCATCGCTACACTTCCAATTCAAACCGCAAGAGTAAGGGATGACAAAACGATCCAGACCCGCTTTTTGTACGATATAGGAGCGGGTTTGTGTATGATGCTTTCAGAAGATTTTATTGAAGACAGCATGTTATTAAACAAAAAGAGAAAACTTTATTATAAGGAGGCAGAAGGTCTCGGTGGAAAGATTGATATGCAAATGACGGTGATAAAGGAACTAAAGTTAGGTCCGTACCGTTTCCGGAATGTCCCGGTTTATATCTTCAAGGATGAATTTAATGTCACTTCTTATCCCTTCCTTGGGGGTATTATAGGGAATGATATTTTAAGGCGGTTCAATTGCATTTTGAATTATGATAAACGGGATTTTTATCTCACACCTAATTCTCATTTCCTTGATGCTTTCGATTATTCTTATTCAGGGATCGAGTTGTATTTCATAAATGGGCAGATTGTGGTTGGAGATGTAGCGGTAAACTCGCCTGCTGAAAAAGTGGGTCTTCACGAAGGTGATATCGTGATATCTATCAACAACGTATTCAATCAAAATCTTACCCAGCTAAAGACAGCGCTCCAAAATGCCAATGAGAGAATTAAGATCATCGTAAGAAGAGACGGCGAATTGAAGGTTTTTGAATTTAAGGTGCGAACAATATTTTAAAATATATCTTCTCTTTTTTCAAAACGGACACGGTGCATATCAATTTTCGCAGTTGCTGAACCAGACATGCTCATGATCAGTTACCAGTTATGGCTAGTGATAGTGGACGGAAGAAGAAATAGCGAT
>Ga0070661_100002165_pt1 | contig 13537 bp, 14 predicted proteins | sample KBSC43metaG_FD_64663 | JGI IMG/M metagenome (GOLD analysis project Ga0070661, IMG submission 64663) | Corn rhizosphere microbial communities from Kellogg Biological Station, Michigan, USA - KBS C4-3 metaG | ecosystem: Host-associated > Plants > Roots > Rhizosphere > Soil ...
CTCTCGGCGAACTTGATCTTCTCGACCATGAACAGCACGAGCACGGCCTGCATGCCGTAGTAGCCGAAGCGCTCCCACAATTCGATCATCCAGATCGTGACGAAGGAGCGGGTTTGCGAAACGGGGACGGTCGTGGCGGACATGCGGAGTTCTGCGTAAAGGAAAACGGAGCGCGAAGCCTAGCGCAACCGCCGCGGGAATGCGTGTGCGGTTGCGGAAAGATCGAACGTCTGTTCGGCGGCCTATCTTCCCGCGGGTTTCAACCAGCGAGAAAACAATGTAGCCGCCACGAACGTGATCAGCGCCGCCAGCGCAATGCCGCCGAGTACGTCGGAAAGGAAATGGTAGTTCTCGTCGATGCGCGCGAACGCGATGAACACCGGAATGATCAAAAGTGGAATCCGGTACTTCGGGTACAGGTACGCCAGCGGCAGGAACAAACCCCAGAAGAACGCGTTGTGACCGGACGGAAACGAATTACCGCCGGCGAACCAGATGTGGCTCCAGTCGTTGCGCTCGATCAGTTGATGCGGGCGCAGGCGGCCGAAGAAATCCTTGATCCACCATGCTGCTTCGATCGTGGCGAGTTGTACCGCGCCGGCAAATACGAGCGCACGCGCGAGCGGGCGCAGGCGGCGCGCGAGCGCCAGCACGAGGCCGAGCGCGATGAAAATCGTGCCGAGCAGAAGCTGGCCGAGGCCGATGCGGTTGCCGAGCAGCGCGACGCCGCGTCCGGTGAATAGGTCGAAGAACTCGCGCAGACGCACGACGATCGCGGCGCGCTCGATGCCGGAGTTGTGCACGCCGAGCGCGAGCATGCGGTCGAATGCGAAGATGCTGATCAGCGCGAGCACGGCGCAGATCGCGAAAGTCAGGATCAAGGCTTTCTTGCTCATGCGGGTTTATCCGTTCGGCATGAAGACGAGCAGCGCCGCGCCGAGGGCGATGCGATAGATCGCGAACGCGGTGTAGCGGTGGCTCTGGATGTACCGCAGCAGCCATTTCACGGCGACGAATGCGGTCGCGGCGGAAACCAGGAAGCCCAGAGCCAGTGCGCCCCAGTCTTCGTGCACCTCACCGTGCTTGAGTTGCTTGAGCAGCTCGTAGCCGCTGGCGGCGAACATCGTCGGGATGCCGACGAGAAACGCGAACTCGGTCGCGGCCGCGCGATTGCTGGTGCCGGCGAGCATCGCGACGAAGATCGTCGCCGCCGAACGCGATGTGCCCGGGAAAATCGCAGCGACGACCTGGGCGAGTCCGACCAAGATCGCCACGGTCCAGCTCACGCGCGCATCGTCGGCGCGCTTGGCGGCGAGCCACTCCGCGGCGATCATCCAGAAGCCGCCGATCAGCAGCGCCCAGGCGACCGGCGCGATGCGCTCGGGCAGCTTGAAACCCAGCTTGGTCACGGCAAAACCGAGTGCGGCGGTGATCGCGAACGCGAGCGCCAGTTTCAGCGTGTAGTCTCTATTCTCGCGTTGTGCGAATCCGCCCGCCAGGCGCCACAATCGCTCGCGATAGATGAACACGACGGCAAGAATCGCGCCGGCCTGGATCACGACGTTGAACGTATCCGGACGGCGGCCAAGCCAGTGTTCGGCGATCAGCAAGTGTCCGGTGCTCGAAACCGGCAGGAATTCGGTGATGCCCTCGATCACGCCAAGCAGGATCACGGAAACGAGATTGCCCATGAGCAGTACACAGGTGGGAAAAACACGATTGTGGCATGATACCGGGCCTTGTTTGCCAGCATCCGCCCAAGAAAGCGGATGAAGTGGGGGAATCTCAAGATGCCGAGCACCGAGCCGCGCGGCCCGAAACAGATTTACCGCGCGCTGATCTGGTCGATGAAAGGCCTGAACGCGGCGTGGACGTACGAGGCGTCGTTCCGTCTCGAAGTATACTTGTTCATCGTTTTCTTTCCGCTCGGACTGTGGTTCGGGCACGGCGGCATCGAGAAGGCCATTCTCGTCGGCAGTTTGTTCCTGGTGCTGTCGGCGGAAATACTCAATTCCGCGATCGAGGTTGTCGTCGACAAGACCACGCCGGAATTCCACGAACTGGCCGGCCGGGCCAAGGACATGGGTTCGGCTGCGGTGTTCGTGCTGATGCTGAACGCAATGCTGTGCTGGGCGCTCGTGTTGTGGTCGCACGCGTAAAATCGGAGATTCGGATGAGACGCGCGCCTTGGAATTTCTGACCAACCCGCAACTGCTGATTGCGCTGCTCACGCTGTCGACGCTCGAGATCGTGCTCGGCGTCGACAATCTCGTGTTCATCTCGATCGCGGTCGGCCGCCTGCCGCACCACATGCGCCCGCGCGCGCGGCGCTGGGGCCTGGCGCTCGCCTGCATCACACGCATCGGCCTGCTGCTCGTGCTCGCGCACCTTGCGGCGCTGGACGACAAGCACATGCGCCTGTTCACATTGTTTCAGCAGCCGATCTCGATGCGCGACCTGATCATGATCGGCGGCGGCGTGTTCCTGATCGTCAAAGGCTCGATGGAAATCCACGACGCGATCTACGCCGCGGCGCAGCCGCCGCCGGCAAAGGACGCCGCGGCCGCCGCCTTCCTCTGGGTGATTCTGCAGATCGCGATCATCGACATCGTGTTCTCGCTCGACTCGGTGATTACCGCGGTCGGCATGGTGCGCAACATTCCGGTGATGGTCGCCGCGATCATCCTCGCCGTGCTCGTCATGCTGTTCGCGTCCAATCCGGTCGGCGATTTCATCGATCGCAATCCGACCATTCGCATGCTCGCGCTCGCGTTCATTCTGCTGGTCGGCGTGGTGCTGATCGGCGAGGGCTTCGACGTGCACATTCCGCGTCCATACATCTATTTCGCCATGGCGTTCTCGGCGGTGGTCGAAGTGCTGAACCTGCTGGCCAAACGCCAACGCCGGTTGTACCGCAAACAGCGCGAAGGCGAAGCCGTCCAGGCGAGCCGCGAGTCCTGAGCGAACGCGCGCAGCGTCGTGCGGGCGCGACGCGCTATCATGTTGGCTGGATATCCAATGAGGAGACGTGCGATGCGTGTTGTGCGGATGCTTTCTTTATTGGCACTGCTGGTGGGCTTGAGCGGTTGCGGTTACAACTCGATGCAGTCCGGCGACGAAGCCGTTAAAGCGGCGTGGTCGGAAGTGTTGAATCAGTATCAGCGCCGCGCCGATCTGGTGCCCAACCTCGTCGCCACCGTGAAAGGCTACGCCGAACACGAGCAGAGCACACTCGAGGCGGTGACGAATGCACGCGCATCGGTCGGCAAGGTCACGATCACCGCCGACGACCTCACCGACGAAGCCAAGGTGAAGCAGTTCCAGGCCGCGCAAGGCGAGTTGTCGAGCGCGTTGTCGCGTTTGATGGCGGTGTCGGAAAATTATCCGAACCTCAAGGCCGACGGTCTGTTTCAAAATCTGCAAGCGCAGCTCGAGGGCACCGAAAACCGGATTACCGTAGCGCGCAACCGTTACATCACCGAGGTGCAGAACTACAACGTGCTGGTGCGCAGCTTTCCACAGAATCTCACGGCGATGATGTTCGGCTACAAGCCGAAGGCGAACTTCACGGTGGAAAACGAGAAATCGATCTCGGCGCCGCCCACGGTGGACTTCAGCAAACCGAAAGAGCCGGCGCCGGCCAAGCCCTGACGCAAGTGTGCGGCCTGCGTTCATTGCTGGTGATGGTCGTCGGCGCCGTACTGACGCTGGCGACCGCGCGTGCGGACGATCGGCAATCGATTCCCGACCTGCACGCGCGCGTCACCGACCTGACCAACACGCTCGACGGCACGCAGAAGCAGACGCTCGAATCCGAGCTCGCCGCGCTGGAGCAGCGCAAGGGCGCGCAACTGGCCGTGCTGATCGTGCCGACCACCGCACCTGAAGACATCGCGCAGTATTCGATCCGCGTGTTCGATGCCTGGAAACTCGGGCGCAAGGGCATCGACGACGGTGCGCTGCTGATCGTCGCCAAGAACGATCATCGCGTGCGCATCGAAGTCGCGCGTGGTCTCGAAGGCGCGATTCCCGACGCCGCCGCTGCGCGCATCATCCGCGAATACATCACGCCGAAATTCCGCGCCGGCGATTTCTATGGCGGCATCCACGACGCGACCGGCATGTTGACCAAGCTGATCGACGGCGAGCAGCTGCCGCCGCCGATGACGAACGAGGATCATGGCGATTCGTCGCTGCCGAGCACGATCTTTTTCGCCTTGTTCGCCGCAATCTGGCTGCGCAACTTCCTCGGCTTCCTGCCGAGCGCCGTGCGCGGGATTTCGATCGGCGGCATCGCCGGCGTCGGTGCGTGGCTGGTCACGCACGCGCTTGGGCTTTCGCTGGGGCTCGCCGCCGTCGGCTGCATCATCGGGCTGCTCAGCGGCGGCGGCCGGTTTGCCAGGGGCGGCGGCTACGGCGGCTGGAGCGGTGGCGGCGGAGGCTGGAGCAGCGGTGGCGGCGGATTCAGTGGCGGCGGTGGCATGTCCGCCGGCGGCGGCGCTTCGGGGAGCTGGTGATGAGCATCCTTCGCTATTTCCCTCCGCTCGCCCATTGGTCCGCACGCCGGCATTTCCCGGCCGCACTGCTCGATGCGATCCAGAAAGCCATTGCCGCTGGTGAGCAGACGCACCAGGGCCAGGTGTGTTTCGCCGCCGAAGGCGCGTTGCCGTTGCGCGAGCTCGTCCGCGGACGCAGCGTGCGAGCGCGCGCACAAGAAGTGTTCGCGCGTCTGCGCGTATGGGATACCGAGCACAACAGCGGCGTGCTGATCTACGTCCTGCTCGCCGAGCGCGCGATCGAGATCGTCGCCGATCGCGGCATCGCCGCGCGCGTGGCGCCGGATGAATGGCAAGCGCTGTGCGACCGCATGCGCGACCGCTTCGCCGGCGGCGATTACGAACGAGGTGCCGTCGAAGGCGTGAGCACGGTCAGCGCCATACTCGCGAGGCATTTTCCGGCGAATGGGTCCGTAAGGGCGAACGAACTACCGGATCGGCCGGTGTTGCTCTAGGAGCTGTTTCAGCAGGTCGGGTGCGCCGGTCGGCGGCAGGCAATTCGTGCCACGGCACACATAGGCGATGCCACCCGAGGTGTATCTTTGCGCAGCGAGCACGCCGGGTAGAAGCGCGGCATCGGCGGCAATGAAGTAGGCGTCGCTGCGCGGCGCATCGACAGCCAGCACAGGCTCGCGCCAGACGCGTTCTTCATCGGCATTGCCATGACGGATCACGACATGCGTGCGCGGCTGCAGGAAATCCTTGAGCGCTCGCAACAGCGAGCAGCACGCCTGCGGCATGTGCTGCAGCGTCGCCCACGCGGCACGCAGCGTGCGTTCGGCAGCATCCAGGTAGCGCGTTTCCCCGAGCAGGTGACCCAGTCGCAGCAGCGCGCGTGCGGCCACGCCGTTGCCGGACGGTGTGGCGTCGTCGGTGAACGGCTTCGGTCGCTGAATCAGCGATTCGTGATCGTGCGCGGTGAAGAAGAATCCGCCGTGCTCGCGATCTTCGAAGCGTTCGAGCAGGGCGTCGGCGATTTGCATCGCCCAGACCACATCCGCATCGCGCCAGCGACATTGCAACATCTCGATCTGCGCATCGAGCAGGAATGCGTGGTCATCGAGATACCCCGGAAAACGGGCGCTGTCCGTGCCGGCTTTGGCGTACAGACGGCCATCGCGCCACGCCTGCTCGTGCAGGCAGTCGAGCGCGCGTTGCGCAGCGGCCGCGCATGCGGGCGCGCGCATCGTGCGCGACGCGCGCGCGAGGCCGGCGATCATCAGCGCGTTCCACGCGGTGAGGATCTTGTCGTCGAGTCCCGGGCGCACGCGGTCTTCGCGCGCGGCGAACAGTTTTCCCTTCGCGCGGACGAGCCGCCACTGCGCTTCTTCCGGCGCGATGCCGAGGTTCTGCGCGATGTCCGCCAGCGGCGTCGCCACGACCGGGTTCCACGCGTGCTGCTCGAAATTCGGCGCACGATCGAAGCCGAAGTACGGTGCGGCGACAGCGAATTCCTCGGCGTTCAGCAGGGCCTCGATTTCGCCGCGCTGCCAGACGTAGAACTTGCCTTCCTCGTGTTCGGAGTCGGCATCGAGCGCGGCATAGAAAGCCCCTGCGGGCGAGGTCATCTCGCGCTGCAGCCAGGCGACGATGCCGTCTGCCGCGTCGGTATCGATCCTCGCGTACAGCGGCAGCAGCTGCGCGTTGTCGTAGAGCATCTTCTCGAAGTGCGGAATTTCCCAGCGCTCGTCGACGCTGTAGCGGCAAAAGCCGCCGCCCAGCTGATCGTGGATACCGCCGGCGGCGATGCGCGTGAGCGTCAGTTCGACTTTTTGCGGCTGCTGCAGGTCGAGCAACAGTTCCATTTCCGCACAATGCGGGAATTTTGGCGCGCCGACATGCCCGCCGAATCGCGTGTCGAAACTGTTTTCCACCTGCTCGAGCGCGGCATGTATCGGCGCATCGTTCAACGTATGCCTGGCAGCCTCTTCGCGGCCGTAGTTCTGCAGGAAGTCGCCGAGCAGGAGATTTTGCGCGCGTACCTCGTTGCGGCGTTCGTCCCAGTACCCGCGCACCTGCTGCAGCACGTGCACGAACGGCGGCATTCCGTAGCGCGGAGCTTTTGGAAAATAGGTGCCGGCGTAGAACGGCAGGTGATCGTCGGGCGTGATAAAGACCGTGAGCGGCCAGCCGCCGCCGCGACGCGTCAACGCCTGATGCGCGAGCTGGTAGATCTTGTCTAGGTCCGGGCGTTCCTCGCGGTCCACTTTTATGCAGACGAACAGCTCGTTCATCACGCGCGCAACGTCGACGTCCTCGAAACTCTCGTGCGCCATGACGTGACACCAGTGGCAGGCGCTGTAGCCGATCGAGAGCAGAATCGGTTTGCCGTGCGCGCGCGCCAGCGCGAGCGCTTCTTCGCACCACGGCCACCAATCGACGGGATTGCCCGCATGCTGGCGCAGGTACGGACTGGTTTCACTGGCCAGCCGGTTTGGCATGCACCTCGGGAGCCTCAAACAAGACGCCCGGCGTTTGCGCCGGGCGTCCGGTTCATTGCGTGTTGGCCTGCGTCGCCGTCGCCGTTGGCGCACCCGGCCCGAGATATTTCTCGAGGAAGGTGGCCGTAATCTTGTAGCGGTCGACGTTGTTCTCTTCCTTGTAGAAGCCGTGCCCTTCTTTCGGGCGCGTCATCCACTCGACGGTCTTGCCGGCTTTCTGCAACGCGTCGCGCATCTCTTCGGCGTTCTTGATCGGTACGCGCTTGTCGTCTTCGCCATGGATGATCAGCACCGGCACGTTGAACTTATCGACGTGGTCGATCGCCGAGTTCGCGGCGATGTATGCCGGATCGTCCATGCCCCAGGCCTGGCGCAGGAAGTTCTTGCCCATGCGCGAATTGCGCGTGTCGCTGCGATCGGCCTGCACGCGGATGTCGGAGACACCGGCAATGGCGACCGAACACTTGAACGTGCCCTGCGGCGCATAGACCGGCTGGAAAAATGCCGTGTAGCCGCCATAGCTCGCGCCGTAGACGCAGACGCGATTCTTGTCGACATAGCCCTGCGCGATGGTCCAGTTCAGGCCGTCGAGCATGTCCTGCATCATGCCGGTGCCCATCTGCAATTTGCCCGAATCCTCGAAATTCTTGCCGCGTCCGCCGGAGCCGCGGTATTCGACCTGCACGACCGCGTAGCCGCGCGTGGCGAGGAATTGCGCTTCGCTGTTCTCCCAGCCGCCGGCCAGCGACCAGCCGTCGTTGATACCGAGCGGTCCGCCGTGCGCGATCAGGACCGCCGGCAGATTCTTCGCCTCCCGATGCGGCGGAAGCGTGATGAAACCGCCGAGCTCGGTACCGCTGCTGGCCTTGAACCAGAATGGACGGCGCTCGGCGAGCTTCTCGGCCTTGAGCCATGGCTTGGTCTGGTACAGCGGGCGCAGGTTGTTCGTCTCTGTGTCGTAGAGCGCGAGCGTGCCAGGGTCGCGATCGCTGCTGGCGAACGCGAGCGCGCGTTTGCCGTCGTCGCTCATGCCGGCGAAATACAGCACGTGGTCGGAGAATTTCTCGTTGAGCGCCTTCAGCGCCGCCGCGTACTTGTTGTTGGCCAGATACGTAATGACCGGCTTGCCTTCGCCGGCGATCGCCGCGTAAGGCACCGCCGGCACGGGCGTGAACAGCACGTTGCGGATGCTGACGCGCGGATTCGAGGCGAGCACCTTGCGCTCGCTGCCATCGAGGTTGCTGATCGCCAGCTCGTCGGGTCCACCGCTCGGATTGCCGAGCGTGTAGACCTGCTTGCCGTCGGCGCTGATGCGCAGCGGTTCGAAGCGCTTGCCGACCACGGCTTCCGGCAGTTCCTGCCAGTTCTGCTCGGCATTCGCGCGGTAGTACACATGGTTCTTCAGCTCATTGTCCCCGCCCCAGGCATAGCGCACGACGCCGTCGTGCGCGAGAAACTCGTATTGATCGTTGCCGATCGAGGCCAGTTCGGTCACGTTGCCGCTGCGCGCGTCGATGTCGAAAAACAGCGTCTTGTGCGCCTGCGCTTCGGTGCCGCCGCCTTCGGCCGCCGGATAGACGGTCAGATAGAAGTGGCTGTTCGCCTTGTCCGGTTTGCCGCTGATGACTCCGAAGCCCATCGGGATCTTGAGGATGTTACGCTGCGCGCCGATCGAGTTGCGCATGCGGTCGCTGTAGAGCACCTTCTTGTTCTTGCCGTCGAAATCCACGGCGAGCACGTCGCCCGTCGAGCTCGGCGCTTCCGAGAATCCGGTTTCCACGCCCGTGCTCATGACCAGGCGCGTGTTGTCGACCCACGTGATATCGGTTGGCAGGTAGCGGTCGGTGAAATCCAGGCGGCTCGTGTAGGTCAGTTCCGGCAGATGCAGCACGGCGAGCTGGTACTTGTCCTCGCCTTTCTCGACGACGTGCACCGTCACCGCGATGTGTTCGCCATCGGGCGAGATCACGGGTTCGGTCAGCGTGGAGCGCCGAGCGAAGTCGAGTTCGGGTATCACGTCGACTTTCGGCAGCGTAGGCGGGGTTTCAGCGACTGCACCGGCGCAGGCGCACAGCCCGATGGCAAATGCAATGGCGGACTTGATCACGGATGAATCTCCTCGTTGCGAGACGCCGATTATGCCGCAATTCACCGGGGCGGTCAGGCTTGGAATAAGATGGTGACAGCGGCCGAAGGGAATCGCGCATGACCGATGAAATCGCCTATCCGGCCTTGTACCTCAAGCGCGGTGAAGACGCGCGCTTGCGCAGCGGACACCTGTGGGTGTTCTCCAACGAGGTCGACGTCGGGCGATCGCCGCTGACCGATTTTGAGGCGGGCGGCGCGTGCGTCATCGTCGATGCACAGAACAAGCCCATCGGCATCGGCTACGTCAATCCGAATTCGCTGATCTGCGCGCGCCTGGTCCATCGCGGCATAACCCACGCGTTCGACCGTTCGCTGATCGTGCACAAGCTCAAGGTCGCGTTGGCCTTGCGCAAGCGCCTGTACGCGGAACCGTTCTACCGGCTCGTGTTCGGCGAATCCGACGGCCTGCCGGGCTTGACGCTCGATCGCTATGGCGACGTGATCGTCGGCCAGATCACGACCGCGGGCATGGAGCGCATGAAAGATGACATCGCCGCGGCGGTGCTCAAGGTGATCAAGCCGGTTGCGCTCGTGTGGAAGAACGACGCGGGCGTGCGCGCACTCGAACAGTTGCCCGAATACGCCGATCTGGGCCATGGCGAGCTCGCACCGCCGGTGCTCGCGATCGAGGCCGGCCTGGAATTCGAGATCGATCCGATCGGCGGTCAGAAAACCGGCTGGTTTTACGATCAGCGCGCGAATCGCGACCTGCTCGCGCCGTACGTGCATGGCATGCGCGTGCTCGACATGTTCAGCTATCTCGGCGGCTGGGGCTTGCGCGCGGGCGTCGCCGGCGCGAAAGAAATCGTATGCGTGGATGCTTCGGCCGCAGCGGTCGACGCGATCGGTCGCAACGCTCGGCGCAATCGCCTCGGCGAACGCGTGAGCGCGGTGCGTGCGGATGCGTTCGATTATCTGCGCGCACAGCGCGAAGCGCGCGAACGTTACGATGTGGTGATCCTGGACCCGCCTGCGTTCGTCAAACGCAAGAAGGATTTCGCCGAAGGCCGCCTCGCGTACCGGCGCATCAACGAAATGGCGATGCAGCTGCTTTCCAAGGACGGCATCCTGATCACGTGCTCGTGTTCATATCACATGCCGCGCGCCGCGTTGCTCGAAGCGGTGCAGCAGGGTGCGCGGCACCTGGATCGCAGCGTGCAGGTACTCGCGCAGCTGCAGCAGGCGCCGGACCACCCGGTGCATCCGGCGATTCCGGAAACGGAGTATCTCAAGGGGTTCATCTGCCGAGTCACGCCAAGCTGAGTTCCGTTAAACTTCGCGGTGGTCCCCTCGCTTATTCACCGTATGCCGTATTTTCACGACATCAATCCGATCGCATTCTCGATCGGCAGCTTCGGTGTGCACTGGTACGGCATCATGTACCTGCTCGGATTTCTCGGCGCATGGGCGTTGGGGGAATCGCGCCGCAAGCAAGGACGTTTGCCGATCAGCGCGGAAGGATTTTCCGACCTTTCGTTCTACGTGATGCTCGGCGTGATCCTCGGCGGCCGCATCGGTTACATGCTGTTCTACACCTCGCCGGGTTGGATGTTGCACGATCCATTGCAGCTGTTCCGTGTCTGGGAAGGCGGCATGTCGTTCCACGGCGGCCTGCTCGGCGTGTTGGTGGCGGGCTGGTGGTGGTCGCGCCACAATCGCATTCACTTCTTCGATACCGTCGATTTTGTCGCGCCGCTCGTGCCGATCGGCCTCGGGCTCGGGCGCCTGGGCAATTTCATCGGCGGCGAGTTGTGGGGCCGCCACACCGATGCGCCGTGGGGCATGATCTTTCCGCGCGCGCTCGATTCGCTCGGTAAATCGCGCGACGAGCTTTACCAGATGTATCTCGCGGGCCAGCTCAACGGCGAAGCGCGGCATCCGTCACAACTCTACGAGTTCACGCTCGAGGGTGTGGTGCTGTTCGGCGTGCTGTGGTTCTACTCGCGCAAACCGCGTCCGCGTTACGCGGTATCCGGGCTGTTCGCGCTGCTATACGGCCTGTTCCGCTTCGGTGTCGAATTCGTGCGCGAACCGGACGTGCAACTCGGCTTCATCGCATTCGACTGGCTGACGATGGGACAGATATTGTCGACGCCGCTGATCGTGATCGGTATCTTCTTGTTGTGGCTGTCGCGCAAGCAGAAGGTGCCATGAAGCAATACCTCGAGCTGCTGCGCCACGTGCTCGATCACGGGGTCGAAAAGGCCGATCGCACCGGTACCGGCACACTGAGCGTGTTCGGCTGGCAGATGCGTTTCAAGCTCGCCGACGGCTTCCCGCTGGTGACGACGAAAAAGCTGCATCTGAAATCGATCGTGCACGAGCTGCTGTGGTTTCTGCGCGGCGAGACGAATATCCGTTATCTCAAGGAGAACGGCGTCGGCATCTGGGACGAGTGGGCCGACGCGAATGGCGAGCTCGGACCCGTGTACGGGAAGCAGTGGCGCTCGTGGGCCGGCGCCGACGGCCGCGTCGTCGACCAGATTTCCTGGCTGATCGACGAGATCCGACGCAATCCGGATTCGCGCCGGCTCGTGGTCAGCGCCTGGAACGTGGCCGAGCTGCCGAAGATGGCATTGCAGCCATGCCACGCACTGTTCCAGTTCCATGTCGCGCAAGGTCGCCTGTCCTGCCAGCTCTACCAGCGCTCCGGCGACATCTTCCTCGGCGTGCCGTTCAACATCGCGAGCTACGCGCTGCTCACGCACATGGTTGCGCAGGTGTGTGGATTGCAGCCGGGTGATTTCGTGCACACGCTTGGCGATGCGCATTTGTACACGAATCACCTCGAGCAGGCGCGCACCCAGCTCGCGCGCACACCCGCGTCGCTGCCGAAAGTGAAACTCAGTCCGGACGTGAATTCGATTTTCAATTTCCGTTACGACGACATCGTCATCGAAGGCTATCAGCCGCAGGCGGCGATCAAGGCGCCGGTGGCCGTGTGAGCGGTTCTAATGAAAAGTGCGGCCACGCATGGCTGCTTTTTGACATTCGCGATCAGGGACGAGCGCAACAATGCTGTCGATGATCGCAGCACTCGATCGCCACCATGCCATCGGCCGCGATGGCGCGATGCCTTGGCACTTGCTGGATGATTTGAAGCGCTTCAAGCAACTCACGCTTGGCAAGCCGGTGCTGATGGGGCGCAAGACGGCGCTGGCGATCGGGCGTACATTGCCGGGGCGGCGCAATCTTGTGCTGACGCGCAACAGCGTGGCGCCGTTCGCCGGGCAGGAAGCCGTCGCCTCGCTCGACGCGGCGATCGCGGCTGCCGGCGATGCGGAATTGTGCGTGATCGGCGGCGGCGAGGTTTACGCGCTCGCGCTGCCGTATGCAACGCGGCTGCATCTGACCTGGATCGACACGACGGCGGAAAACGCCGACGCATTTTTCCCGCGCTTCGACGAACGCGCGTGGCGCGAGACCGCACGTGTCGCGCACGCGGCCGATGCGCGGCACGAGTTTGCGTTCGAGTTTGTAGACTACGAACGCATCTAATCGACGGCAATGCCGCGACGTTCACTCTCGACGTGGCGTTGCTGCTCGGCCGTCACGAGTCCGGCGAGTTCACGCTTGAGCGCATTGAAGTCGTTCGCGGCGGGGTCGCGCGGTCTCGTGAGTGCGATCGACTGATCGCGTTTGAACGTGCCCGGGCGATACGTCATGACGACGACCCGGTCGGACAGATAAATCGCTTCCTCGATGCTGTGCGTGACGAACACGACAGTGCGGCGCAGTTCGCTCCACAGGCGCAGCAGTTCGTCCTGCAGCGTGCGTCGCGTCAGCGCATCGAGCGCGCCGAACGGCTCGTCCATCAGCAGGATCGGCGAGTCGAGCGCGAGCACGCGCGCGATCGCGACGCGCTGGCGCATGCCGCCGGACAGGTCTTTTGGAAAACGTTCGCGGAATTCGGCGAGCTTGAGCAGTTGCAGCAGTCCGTCGACACGCGCGGCGATGTCCGCGCGCGACAGGCCCTTGATCGTCAATCCGAACGCGATGTTTTGCGCGACCGTCATCCACGGGAACAGCGCGTATTCCTGGAACACCATGCCGCGGTCGGGGCCCGGCGCGGTCACTTCTTTGCCGTCGACGCGCACGCTGCCCGTGGTCGGCGCGATGAAACCCGCGATCATGTTGAGCAGCGTTGATTTGCCGCATCCCGACGGCCCGACGATGCACAGGAATTCCGATTGCTCGATGTCGAAGCTGGCGCGCTCGACGCCGACCACCTGCCCGGCCGGCGTGTCATAGACCAGCGAAACCTCGCGAATTTGGATGTGTGGCATGCGATCGTTCCGGCGGACAACAGATAGCATGGCGGCTGGAGGCCGCCATCCGGCTTCCGGTCAGAGCGCCTGCAGCTCGTAGACCACGAATGAATCGATCACGATC
>Ga0070661_100002170_pt1 | contig 13519 bp, 13 predicted proteins | sample KBSC43metaG_FD_64663 | JGI IMG/M metagenome (GOLD analysis project Ga0070661, IMG submission 64663) | Corn rhizosphere microbial communities from Kellogg Biological Station, Michigan, USA - KBS C4-3 metaG | ecosystem: Host-associated > Plants > Roots > Rhizosphere > Soil ...
GGCGTTGCGGGTCCAGGCGGTCGCGACGCCATCGCCGACCGCGAGCAGCAGGCGATAGCCGTCATATTTGATCTCGTGGAGCCAACTGCTGCCCGTCGGCACCTCGTCGACCAGGGTCGCGAGCTGTGGCTCGGCGAACGGCGGCGGCGCCTTCGAGCCCGCTTTCTTCGCCCGGCCGCCTTTCTGGCCGCCGCGGTTCGAGCGCCAAACGTCCTTGCCAACCGCGATCTCGGCCATGGTCCGGCCGGTCGTGACACTGGTCACGCAATTGTCGACCAGCGCGTCGCCCTCGCCCGGCTCGGCAAAATCGTCCGTAACCTTCTTGAGCATCCACGGCTGGGCTTTTTCGCCGGGCTTGGGCTTCAGACGGAACATCACCCATTCGCCCTTCATCCGCTCGCCCTCGAGGGTGAAGTGGAGGTGGCCTTCCTCGATCGTCTTGCTCGGGTCCTTGCGCGGGTCGGGAATCCACCGGCCCTGGTCCCACAGCATCACCGTGCCGCCGCCATATTCGCCCTTGGGGATGGTGCCCTCGAAGTCGCCGTAATCGAGCGGATGGTCCTCGGTGCGCATGGCGAGTCGATTCTCGCCGGGGTCGAGGCTGGGCCCTTTGGGCACCGCCCAGCTCTTGAGCACGCCGTCGAGCTCGAGCCGGAAATCCCAGTGGAGTCGCGACGCATCGTGCTTCTGGACGACGAAGCTATCGCCCTTGCCCTTCAGCTTGCGGCCCTTGGGCTCCTTGGTCTTCGAGAAGTCGCGCTTCGCGTTATAGGTCTCGATGTCGAGCTTGCGGGTCGGCACGGGTCAATCGCTCCACGTCATTGCGAGCGCAGCGAAGCAATCCAGCCTCTGGATTGCCGCGTCGCTCCGCTCCTCGCAATGACGAAACTCATTAGGCGCGCTTGCGTGCCGGTTCCTTTTTCGCAGCAGTCTTCTTCGCGGCCGGCTTCTTCGCGGCACCCTTCTTCTCATCGCCCAGGCTCTTCTTGAGCGCGGCCATGAGGTCGATGACGTTCGAGCCCTTGGGCGGAGGCGCGTCGGCGTCCGGATCCTCGATGATCCTCTGACCCTTGGCCTTCTGCTTTTTCTCGATCAGCGCGTGGAGAGCATCCACGTATCGGTTGTGGAACTCCTTGGGGTCGAACTCGCCGGCTTTGCGCTCGATCAGCATCGAGGCCATGTCGAGCAGGTCCGCATCTGGCTTGTGATCGCCGATGTCGCGGAAGAAGCCGGTGCTTTTGTGGACCTCGTCGGCGTAGCGCAGCGTCTCGAGCAATATGCCACGGCCGCACGGTTTGAGCGCGACGACATATTCCTGGCCGCGCATGGCGAGCTGCCCGACGCCGACCTTGTTCGCCGCCTTCAGAGCGTCGCGCAGGACGACGTAGGCCTCCTCGGCGAGGTCGTCCGCCGGGACCACGTAGTAAGGCTTCTCGAAATACATGGCGTCGATTTCGCCATCGTCGACGAACTGAACGAGGTCGAGCGTCTTGCGGCTCTCGAGCTTGACGCTTTCGATCTCCTCGGGATCGAGCAGGACATAATGCCCCTTGGAGACTTCATAGCCCTTGACGATTTCGTCGCGGTCGACGGGCCCGACGCCGGGGACGACCTTCTCATATTTGATGCGCTTGCCGGTCGGCTCGTGCACCTGGTGGAACTGGATCGAGGCGCCGCTCCGGGTCGCCGGAAACAGTTCGACCGGAATCGACACCAGGGCGAGGCGGATTTGACCCCTCCAGATCGGACGCGCAGGCATACGAATCTCTCCTCTTTTCAGAGGGGATAATCATTGCGTTACCGACTCGTTCCGAGTCGAGTCTTTCAATTTCCCAATAAATGCAGCGACATCGCCCCGATTCGACACACAGTTTATGACCGCAGAGCCACAGATCACTCCTGCGGCGCCGGCTTCAATCGCGCTTCTAACATGCTGTGATTCGGAGATTCCGAAACCGAAGACTGGGGGCGGCGCGCCGGCGTCTTTGAGACGCCGGATGAGACGCGCATCGAACTCGCCGGCGCTGTGCGTGCCGGTGATCCCGGCGCGGCTGACGCAATAAGTGTAGGCTTTCGAAAGCTTCGCGATCCGCTCAAGCGTCGCGTCCGGGGTGTTAGCGGCGGCGATGAGCACGGGCTCGATCCCTGCCTGCGCCATCTCCAGACCAAAGCGCTCCGCCTCGAGCGCCGGAACATCGGCGATGAGCAGGCTATCGGCGCCGGCTTCCGCCGCGTTGCGCATAAAGCCTGTTCGCGCGACGACCAGGTTCGCGTAGGTGAGGATGCCGAGCGGCACGTCGGGATGGCGGGCGCGAAAGCCCGCGATCAGCGCGAAGCAATCGTCGACGCGGACCCCGGCGTCGAGCGCGCGCCGCGCCGCCGCCTGAACCACCGGACCGTCGGCCACGGGGTCGGAGAAGGGGATGCCGACCTCGACCATGTCGGCGCCGGCCGCGACGACCGCGTGAAGCAGCCCCGCGCTGGTTTCCAGATCAGGATCGCCGAGCATCAGGAATGCTCCGAACGCGCCTTCGCGCCGCGCGGCGAGCCGCTCGAACATGGCCGAATAGCGGGTCATGCGAGCAGCCCCTGGGCGTGGGCGACATCCTTGTCGCCGCGGCCCGACAGGCCGACGAGGATCGCGCTCTCCGGTTCGGCCTCGGCGAGCTTCAGCGCATGAGCGAGCGCGTGGGCGGATTCGAAGGCGCAGAGGATGCCTTCGCCCTCTGCCAGCGCTTTGAACGCGGCCAGCGCCTCGGCGTCGGTCGCGCCGACATAGAACGCGCGGCCGCTGTCCTTGAGGTGCGCGTGTTGCGGCCCGACGGCGGGATAGTCGAGCCCGGCCGACACCGACCAGGTGTCGGCGATCTGCCCGTCCGCGTCCTGCAGCACGTAGGTCTCCGCACCATGCAGGGTCCCCGCCGTGCCGCGCAGTAGCGTCGCGCCATGCTCCTCGCCGTCGAGGCCCTTGCCCGCGGCCTCGACCCCGATCAGGCGGACCGCGTCGTCGAGAAAGTCGGCGAACAGGCCGATCGCGTTCGAGCCGCCACCGACGCAGGCCACGACGGCGTCGGGAAGACGGCCGAGCTGCTCAATGATCTGCGACCGCGCCTCGCGGCCAATCACCCTTTGGAACTCGCGGACCATCGTCGGGAACGGATGCGGACCAGCCGCGGTGCCGAGCAAGTAGTGGGTCGTCTCGAAGCTCGCCGACCAGTCGCGCAGCGCCTCGTTGATCGCGTCCTTGAGGGTGCGGCCGCCGCTTTCGACGGGGACGACGCGCGCGCCCATCAGCTCCATCCGGAAGACGTTGAGCTTCTGCCGCTCGACGTCCTCGGCGCCCATGTAGACGACGGTCTCGAAGCCGAGCAGCGCGCCGACCATCGCGGTCGCGACGCCATGCTGCCCCGCGCCGGTCTCGGCGATCAGCCGGCGCTTGCCCATGCGCTGGGCAAGCAGCCCCTGGCCGAGTACCTGGTTGGTCTTGTGCGCGCCGCCGTGGAGCAGGTCCTCGCGCTTCAGATAGATGTTGGACGGGAGGTTGCGGCAGCGGGTGAGTGGCGTCGGCCGGCCGGCATAGTTCGCCAACAGGCCGTCGAGCTCAGTCACGAAAGCGGGGTCAACCTGCGCGTCCAGGAAAGCGGCCTCGAGCTGCTCGAGCGCGGGCACCAGAATCTCCGGCACGTAGCAGCCACCATAGCGTCCGAAGCGACCGCTCAGGCGCATGCGCGCAACCCTTGTCGCGATGCCGGGCGCAGCGCCTCGAACAGGGCGGCGGTCTTATCGGGCGACTTGCGGCCCGGCAGCTCGTCGAGCGCGGAGCCGACGTCGATCGCATGAGCACCGAGGCGGCTCGCGGCCTGCGCGTTGTGCGGGCCGATGCCTCCGGCGACCACCGAATGGTCGAGCGATGGATGATCGCGGATCAGAGTCCAGTCGAAGGTGTTGCCGGTGCCGCCTGCGCCGCTGTCGAACAGCAGGCGATCGGCCGTGTAGAACTGCCGAGGCGTGGAGCGGCCGACGGTGATCGCCTTCCAGGTCTCGCAGCTCGGGGGAAGCCACCGCGCCAGCGTGCGGACATATTCCGAGTCCTCGTCGCCATGCAGTTGCACCGCCGCGAGGCCGAGCATCAGCGCGGCTTCGGCGACCTCGGCGACCAAGGCATTGCGGAACACGCCGACGGGGCGCGGATGCAGAGGCGCAAGGCGCAGCGCCTGGCCAAGGTTCAGGCCGCGCGGGCTTTCGGGCACCATGACGAGGCCGGCGTGGGTGGCGGCCTGCGCGGCGGCGAAGTCCTCGGGCCGCTTGAGGCCGCACAATTTGACGCGGCCGAAGACCAGCTCGCGCGCAGCGCGGGCCGGATCGGCTGCCTTCATCAGCGAAGACCCGACGAGAAAGCCGTCGACATGCGGGGCCAGCCGCTCGACGTCGTTGCGGCTGGCGATCCCGGATTCGGAAACGACCAGGCGGCCGGCGGCCAGCGGCGCGAGACGCTCCGTGGTCGAAAGGTCGATCGAAAGATCGCGCAGGTCGCGGTTGTTGATGCCGATGAGCGAGGCCCCGAGCGCGAGGGCGCGGCGCATCTCCATCTCGTCGTGGACTTCGACCAGCGCATCCATGCCGAACCGCGCTGCCTCGGCGATCATCGCCCGCGCGGCATCGTCTTCGAGCAGCGACAGCATCACCAGGATCGCGTCGGCGCCGGCGATGCGGGCCTCCGCCACCTGGCGCAAATCGATGAAGAAGTCCTTGGCGAGGATCGGTCCGCCGAAAGCGCCTCGCGCGGCAGCAAGGTCGTCGAGCGAGCCGCCAAAATAAGGTCCGTCGCAGAGCACGCTGAGCGCATCGGCAACGCCATCATAGCCGCGCGCGAGCCGCCCCGGGTCGGCATTGGGCCGGATCGCGCCGGACGAGGGCGACGCCTTCTTGATCTCGAGGATGAAGCGCGCGCCGTTCTGTCCCAGCGTCGCGGCCAGGCTTCGTTCGGTCGGTTGGGCTGCAGCACGGAGTACGTGGATCGAGACGCCGTCGAAGCGCGCGGCAAGCTCGCGCCGCTTCGCCGCCTCGATCTCGCTGAGGATGCCTTCAGCCACGGCTCGCCTCGACAAAGGCGTCGAGAACCGCGCCGGCCCGGCCCGACTTCAAGGCATCGCGCGCCATCGCGGCGCCTTGGCGCAAGCTCGGCGCGGTGCGGGCGGTCAGCAAGAGGGCGGCGGTATTGAGGATGACGATGTCCTCTTCCGCCCGCGCCGCGCGGCCTGCGAGCAGCGCCTTGAGGCGCGCGGCATTCTCTTCGACATCGCCGCCCGTCACGACCTTGAGCGGCGCGCGTTCGAGCCCGGCATCTTCGGGGGTGATCTCGATTTCCTCGATCTCTTCACCCGACAGGCGAAGCGCCCGCGTCCCGGCGTGGAGGGCGACCTCGTCGAGGCCGGAACCGTGGACGACCAATGCCTGCCGGACCCCCATCGCGGCCAGGGTCTGGGCGATGCGCCGCAGCATCTTGGGATCGGCGACCCCGAGAAGCTGCACCGGCGGCCGCGCCGGATTGATGCACGGGCCGAGCAGATTCATCACCGTGCGCACTTCGAGCTGACGCCGCACGAGAGCGGCGTGCTTCATTCCGGGATGATAGGCCGGTGCAAACAGGAAGCAGAAGCCGGTCTCGTCGAGCAATGCCCGCGCCTTGTCGGGAGCGATGTCGATGTTCGCCCCGACTGCCTCGAGCACGTCGGCCGAGCCACAGCGCGAGCTGACGCTGCGGTTGCCGTGCTTGGCGATCGGCAGTCCGCACGCCGCGGCAACGAAGGCGGTCGCGGTCGAAACGTTGATCAGGCCCGAGCCGTCGCCGCCGGTGCCGCAGCAATCGGCGAAGAGATAATCCGGCCGGTCGAACGGCAGCGCCGCCGAGCTCAGCGCGCGCGCCGCGCCGATCATTTCCTCGGCGGTCTCGCCCTTCATCCGGAGTGCGATCAGCATCCCGGCAATCTCCGCCGGCTCGAGCTTGCCGAGCACCAGCCGCTCGAACAGATGCTCTGAATCCTCGATCGGCAGGTCTTCGCCGGTCAGCAGCTTGGGCAGCGGGTTGGGGACCGGCTGTGTGGGATCGTGCGGATGCACAAGCTCTGCGGGCGCGACATGGCCCTCGCGTGGAATGGTCAGAAGCTGGGTCATGGATATTCACCTGAAACAAAAAAGCCCGCCGGAGGCGGGCGGGCAGTCGATGATCGGACGTCAGTCGATCAGTCGCGCCATCGCGCCGCATGGGCCGCGGAGCGCCACCAACGGGCGACCGTGCGAGCAGCGGCAATGGCGTTCAGGTGCGTCATCAAGGCCTTGGGTAGGCGAGGCTTTCCGGTCCCGTCAAGCCCGCGCGGTTGACGCCGGGGGAAGGCGAATGGCATGGGCGTCCACCACGCGGGCGGGTGTAGCTCAATGGTAGAGCAGAAGCCTTCCAAGCTTACGACGAGGGTTCGATTCCCTTCACCCGCTCCAAAATCCCGAACATCCGGTGGATGTTTCGATTTTGGAGCGCGCCGAACGCAGTGAGGCGGCGACACAGAGAGCGCCCGGAACATCGCGAAGGGGCGACAACTCTTCGCTTTTCTCCGCGTTGACAGGCTCAAGCCGCGCCGCCACATGGCGCGCCTGCCCGAATGACCGGCACATCGTGACCGGGAAACCTCTGTGGAGAGGTGGCCGAGTGGTTAAAGGCAGCAGACTGTAAATCTGCCCGCGCAAGCGTACGCTGGTTCGAATCCAGCCCTCTCCACCAGCCTTCGCTGCTCGGCGAAGGTGGGCAACAACGTTTTCCGCGAAAAGCCGAGTGGATGCGGGTTAAAGGTCAATCGTGTCGTCGATTATTCTGTTTCCCCAAGCCACGAGCCCTACAACGATTATTGCGAGTGTCGCGAAGACAATTTTCCAACCCACGAGGTAGATCACCGTCCCGAACACGCCGAGGACTAGAGCCCCAACAATTACGCTTGAAGTCCAAGAGGGGCTGGCTGGATCCGCCATGATGACCCGTGGAGGCTTCTCGACAAGCTTCGAGTCCGTATGCGCCGGAATTTCCCAAGCTCGCGTCGCGCGGGTCGATGAAGCGAAAAATGGGTCTGCTTGAGGTTTGCGCTGTGGTTTGGCCACGAATTTGACTCCTATTTTTATAGGCAATCAGATTCGGCGAGAGCTCAATGCCCTAGCAACGCTATTGAGGCAAATTCCATATTTGATCCGATTTGGAGGAAACCGGGAACAAATTAGAGGCTGAGGTGGAGAGGCCGCCAACCAAAAGAGGGCCCACCGCCATTCGGGCGGTGAGCCCCCTCCATGGAAAGTGACGTTCCTTGTGGGGTTGAAACGTCCGCTCATGTTTAGTCTCGGATGGCTTTCTGCAAAATTACTTAATGCTCCAAAATGGGTCCGTCAGGGGTGCGTTGATCCGACCGAGAGGGAATCATCTCGATCGATCGATATTGCGAATTCGCTCGGCGAAAGCCTCGAGCTTCACTAACTCCTCGCCAAGTTCTACGAAAAGTTTTGGTGAGTTGGCCAATCGCTCACAGATGGAGTCTATTTCTTTCGCAATAGTCGCGAGATCGATTTGCTGCGGCCCTGGGCCTTCACGAATGTCGGCAACCTTGATCGTTCCGGTACCAGAATTCCGCAACGACGCGATTGCAAGGTCGACTTGCTGTTGTCCTACATGACCAACAATTTGCACCCACTCTCGGACGAAAATTTCTTCGTGAAAACGAACTCCGCACCGATTGCCCGCTTGCCATGCGATTTCGCCGCGAACGCTTAGATGCCCGCGGTGAAGTTCGACTTGGCTGCCTTCTCCGGGAACCGAAGCTCCATCAATGAGAGCTCCATTGACCGACAAATTCCTCACCCGAACTGGCGCCGAGCCAGTCGCCGTCGTCAGGACAGCGGCGAGGAAAACGTTCGATCTTACGCTCTCTCGCGGTTCGGGGTCTTTCGCCATGGAGCTAATAACCCGGGCCGAACCAAACGGACAGTCTAAGACTCATCAAGAGAATTTATCGCGCAGGCGCCAGCCATATTTCTTCCCAGACCCTGTTTGAGTGACCTTTCGTTCCCCACGGTGTATTTGGACGCCGCCGAATCGAACCACCTTCGAGAGGAGGTCCGATTTGGCGTGCCCCGAAAGCCCGAGGTCATTGATGTATGACTCGCTAGAGGCAGCGCATCCGCTCATCAGGTGCATGACTTTGCAGCGCGCAATTTGCCATTTTAGTACTGGTTGTTTCTGCTTTTCGCGGCACCGTTTTTGCACGCGTTCGACTCCCGGCAAAATACCTCTGTAAGCGGAGTCGCACAGTTACGACGAAGGTTAGTCATGTTGCCTCCAATTTGGATGTTTTATTGATCCGATTTGGAGGAATCTCGTTTTTTCTGGATCGCATAAAGGAAGTGTTGGTTTAATGAATACTGATATGTTTCGCGATGCAGAAGAGAAAGAGGAACACGCGTCGCGTACGGTGACTCTTTCTTCACAAGATATCCAAGCAGTAGTCCGCATTCTATCGCGTTTCACGCGCCAGAAGCCTTCCGCTCTTGAGCAGCAGCTTTTGCGGCAGAGATCGATTCGCTTGGTCCAAGACAGCGCACGCGAACACCCTGTGAAGTGGAATGCCCTAATTCAGGTCGCGCAGGAGGAATATCGAAGGAGGAGAAGCCGCAGCAGGGTGTTCGACGACGCAATGTTCGGCGAGCCGGCATGGGACATGCTCTTGGCGCTGTTCATCAACGGGCGTTCCGGCGAGAAGCTCACAGTGTCGCGTCTTCTGAGATTTTCCGGTAGCTCCGCCAGCGCGGCACTGCGTTGGCTCAATTATCTAGAAAAGAAAGGGCATATTCATCGCGAATCGAACCCGACCGACGCTCGATCAACAATAGTTTTGCTGTCTGAGGGCGCCGAGCGCGCATTAGAAACATATCTTTCTGAGATACTTAAATCGCACTCCTAGACTAGAAGCCCTTTTTGCTGAACTGTCAGTCCCATTCCGTTCGAGAGGACGGATCACTCATGCTCGGGAGTGTTGGGATGATGGGGGAACCCGCAGTTGCGGACGGTGTTGCTACGCACGGTGAAGAGTCGCCTGAGGAGGCGCTGGAAATGCTACGATCGGCATTGAACATAATTGATCGTCACGGATTGTCGGCGGACTGCGGTGCATTGCTTCAGGAAGTGATTGAGCGGCTCGAATCGCAATCGCATTCTGCTTGACGCAACCCATGCTCAACTCGGGCTGATTGCAGCAGCGGCTACAATTGCACAAAGTCCGACAGTAAGACCCACAACTGCTCCAGGCAGAGCGTAACGTGGGGGTTTGCGAGCAAACTGCAAAAGCAATGCAGATGCGATGCCAACCATCATCGCAATGAGGCCAGCAAAAAGAGTTGCGCTCGGCATCAGGCACCTCACGAAATCGTCCGAGCGCCGTTCACGTATCTCCGACCAACAGCTCTCGCAACCTGAAAAGGACGATGAACGCACGGATAGGCTCTGTCATCCGATGGGATATGCTCGCGTAAACCCGTGAAGTGGCGAAAAAGCTTAAGATGACCTAAGCGGTCGGTGACTCACCCTCGGAGGCGCGGCGGTGCGAGAATGAATGTAGATTTGGAGGAACAGTGCGGCGTGCCTGAGCGCATGAACGAGACCGCGCATTCGACGGAAGGCGCAATCCGCGCAAGGATTAGTCGGCTGTCTGCCGGCCAGCTTGATTGCCTGCGGCTGGTTGAGCAGCATTTGTCATCGAAAGAGATCGCGACCGAGCTCCAAATTTCTCCACATACGGTAGACCAGCGGATCCGGCAGGCCCTGCACACGCTCGGCGTTGCACGGCGCACCCAGGCGGCGCGTCTCGTCGCTCAGTACAGTGGGCCATATCAGCGTTTGATACATCAAACGCCGCACATTGAGGCGCTTGGCGAACCCAGCCACCCAGACGGCGCGGCCAGCAATCAGATTCGGCACGCTGACCGCGCAGGGAGGGTCGGGGAAGCAGGTTTCCTAACCGAGCAGAGGACCGTTTCAGTCCGGCCCTTCCTGCAACTGCCGTTCGCGACAAGGAGCAACCCCCGGAATGAGATGAGTGTCGGCCAGAGGCTGTTCTGGATCGCGGCGATCGCGATCGGAGCGGCGTTCTCGGCGGGCATGTACCTCGCCGGGCTCGAAAGCTTCGCGCGCCTCTACAAGTAACAGCGCACCGGCCTTCAAATCAGTCCGACAGCCACTCCGGCGTGCAGCGCCGGGGAAGGAGCAGTCATGCGCAGACAAATGATCGAGAATGCCGCCTATGAAGTCGCCACCCAGGTCCGCGCGGTCGAGGACAGCATCGACTCCGCGCTGAGCGAAGTCGCCGTCCTGCAAAGCCGGATGATGCACATCACGTCCGTCGCCGGAGTCGGCCCCGCGCCGGTCCACGGCGCACTCCAGGAACTCGCTGCCGCGCTGAGCGGGCTGGTCGAGGCCCGCGGGTCCATCGTGGCTTGCCACGTCGCGCTGGCCGAGGCCAAGCAGTTCGTGCCCGGCCTGCGCACCGTCGGGTTCGGCGACGCCGACCAATGCCCGAAGTTCGCGTCCGCCGACCTTCGCATCGTCGCCTGACAGGAGATTGACCGGACCGGCCGCGGCTGGTCCGGTCATTCGCAATGAGCCCGATTCTCTACATTGCGTTGCTGGCGCTGAGCTGCGGCTACGCCTTCCTGCGGGGCGGCCGCTATGAGCGGCTCATTGCTGGCGTCTGTATCCTGGGAACAATTGCGACGGTCATCGTCAATTCGCCGCTCAACCGGATGTACGTGCATGTCGAGGGCGGTGCGCTCGCCGTCGACCTCGCCGTGCTCATCGCATTCACGTTCGTGGCGCTGCAGTCCGACCGCTTCTGGCCGCTATGGGTCGCCGGGCTGCAGCTGACGACCAGCGTCGCCCATTTCCTGAAAGCGCTCGACCCGCACCTGATTCCGCAGGCCTATGGCCTCGCCGTCCGCTTCTGGAGCTATCCGATCCTCGTCATCCTCGCCGTGGGATCGTGGCGAGCTCATCGCCGAATGCGGCAGGAGCGGAACACCGCGCTGTCCTGATCGCCGGTTGCGCGCGCCGCTCGCGGCATCCATTGGAGCCGCATGACGCGGCGCAAGAAATCGCATCAAAGCCACGGGACCACGAACCGGCCGCGTTTCTGGGGCCGCCATGCGGTCGCGGCGGTGCTCGACAACCCGAACCGCAAGGTCCTTCGCGCCTGGGCGACGCGCGACGGCGCGGCCGTCATGAACTTCCCCAAGGACGTGCCGCTGACTCTCGCCGATGTCGCCGACCTTGGACGGCTGGTCCCGCACGACGCGCCGCACCAGGGCGTGGTGATCGAGGCCGAGCCGCTGGAAGATGTGTGGCTCGACGGGATCCTGCAATCCGCTGACGCGCGCTCGGTTCTGCTGGTGCTCGACCAGGTGACCGATCCGCATAATGTCGGTGCGATCCTGCGCTCGGCGGCGGCATTCGGAGCGGCGGGCATCGTCACTCAGGACCGCCATTCGCCGCCAGAAGGCGGAGTGATTGCGAAGGCTGCGTCGGGCGCGCTGGAGCGGGTGCCATGGGCGAGGGTGGTCAACCTCGCCCGCGCGCTGGAGGAAATCGGGGAGGCAGGCTTTTGGCGGATCGGCCTTGCCGGAGATGCCGAGACCGATCTCGCCGCGGCGCTGGGGCCGAAGCGGGTCGCTCTGGTGCTCGGCGCGGAAGGGCCCGGCCTCAGGCACAACACGCGCGAACATTGCGATGCCCTGGCCCGCCTGCCTATCAGCGACGCCGTGGAAAGCCTGAACGTCTCCAACGCGGCCGCGATCGCGCTGTATGCGGCGAGCATCAGCTGATGGTCCGCACGGCAAGCAGCATCCGCAAGCATGTCGAGGCGCTGGCCGAGCGCGAGCCGGCCTTCGCGCGAGTGGTCGAGACGCACGGCGTTCCCGAGCCGCGTAGCAGCAAGCCCGGCGCCGAAACCTTGCTGCGCACCATCGTCGGCCAGCAGGTTAGCGTGGCCGCCGCGCGCTCGATGTGGGCGAAGCTCGAAGGCGCTTTCGGCGCTCCACCCGACCTTAAGCGGCTGCTCGGCGCGAGTGACGAGGAACTCCGCGCCGCGGGCATGTCGCGGCAGAAATCCGGCTACATTCGCAGCCTCGCCGAGCTGGTCCTGAGCGGCGAGCTCCAGCTCGAAGGCCTGCCCAAGGACAATGAGGACGCCATCGCGCTGCTCACCAAGATCAAGGGCATCGGGCGCTGGTCGGCGGAAATCTACCTGTTGTTCGCGGAAGGGCGCGCCGACGTCTTCCCTGCCGGCGACCTTGCCGTCCAGGTCGAGCTTGGGCGCCTGATGGGCCTCAAGGACAAGCCGACCGAGAAGCAATTGCGCGAGCTTGCGGAGGCGTGGAGCCCGTATCGGGGCGCCGCCGCAGTGCTCGCCTGGCACAGCTACAATTCGGCGGTGCTGTAGGCCCTATTTGCGGACGATTACGGGTAACGCGCGAGCGCCGACGCCGCGCACGATGCGCGGGCCGAGGTCGAGGCGGAAAGGCGCCAGCTTCTCGGCCTTGGCGTCGCGGCCGAGGAGGTAGCTGGCCGAGGTCTGGCCCTCGCCGGTTCCCCAGCTGTAGAGCGCATTGAAGGCGATCAGGGGAACGAACACCTGGCGACCGCCGATCTCGATCAACTGGACGTTGGCACGCGGGGCGACGACCCGGGTATTCACGAGCACGGTCTTCAGCGGCGGAATGACCGCGATGCGCTCGCCCTCGCCCACCGGTGAGCCGTAGAAAGCGGAGACTTCCTCCTCCTGATACGGGCCGGCGTTCAACAGGCTGGCCTCGACCAGGACCGCGCGGGCGGGGGCGCTGCCAGAGTTCTGCAGGGCCAGCTCGAACTCGAAGGTGACCTTGTCGTCCTCGATGATGCAGCGACCGGGCTGGAAGCCGAGCTCGATCCACGGCCTCAGGCGCGTCGAGACGATGCCGAGCGATGGCGGGGCGGGGGCGGCCGGAGCCTGCGGCTTCGCCGCTGGGCGCGGCAGCGGCGATGGCTCCGGCGCGACGAAGGCGTCGAATTGCGGCCCGCCCGCGAAGGCCTCGCGCGACCGGTTGCGCCAGAACAGGAAGGCGCCGCCAGCGCCGAGCATTACGGCTGCGAGCAGCCACGGCCACAGCAGCAGCTTGTGCTCAGCCCCAAGATTGTCCGCGGGCGGGAGGTCCGTCGCGGTCGCCGTCGCAACGGGCGAATCGCCGAGCGGCGGAAGGGCGGTGGTCACCGATGACGACATGCCCGAAGCCGCCGTGCTTGCCGGTGCGCGGGCTGGTTGCGCCGGCGGCTGGGCCTGGACCGACTGTTCTGTTGCACGCTCAGTGGCGCGCGGCCGCGGAGCGGGAACCCGGGTCGAAGCGGCCGTGGTGCTGCTCGGGGAGGCCGAAGTCGCTTGCGGGCGCGGCGCCTGTGCGGGCGGTC
>Ga0070661_100002171_pt1 | contig 13517 bp, 18 predicted proteins | sample KBSC43metaG_FD_64663 | JGI IMG/M metagenome (GOLD analysis project Ga0070661, IMG submission 64663) | Corn rhizosphere microbial communities from Kellogg Biological Station, Michigan, USA - KBS C4-3 metaG | ecosystem: Host-associated > Plants > Roots > Rhizosphere > Soil ...
GCAAGCCCTCCTAGCCGTCGGCTTCCCCAATAGCAAAGGCCCCGCTTAGTGAGCGGGGCCTTTCCGACTATATCGCGGGTCTACTGTTGCTGATTGAGGAACAGACGTCCCGACCCTTTCTGATTGTTGCCGCCATTGCCGTTGTTGTTGTTGCCCTTGTTGTTGTCATTGTCGTTGTCGTGGTCGCCCCTGTGTGCCTGCTTTTTCTTGTTGTCGTTCTTCCCGTTATGATCATTGTCGTTATCGTGTTTTGAGTTGTTGTTGTCGTGGTCGTTGTGGTTGCCGCCGTGGTCGTTGTGGTTGTCGCGGTGGTCGTGGTCGTTCTTGTGTCCCTTGCGGTCGTTGTCCCATTCGTTATCGTAGTGGCCGTAGTTACGGCCATACCCGCCGCCGCCCCAGCCAGGACCTCTCCTGTAATAGTCACCAGGGCCGCCCCATCCTGGACCACCCCAACCGGAAGCCCAGCCGCCGCCCGGACCATAGGCCTGCTGTGAGCACCAGCCGTTCCACGGACCGCATACGCCTCGGCACCAGTTATTCCACGCACCGCATTGGGCTAGGCACCAATTATTCCAAGGCCCGCACTCGTTCTGGCACCAATTGTTCCAGTCTCCGCATTGCGGCATGCACCAATTATTCCATGGACCGCAGCCTTGCGCCGAAGCGGGCGTCGAGCAAAGCGCGCCGGCGAGCAGAAAGCCCAGGGCCAGTGCGGCAATATAAGTTTTTCGCAACGTCTGATTCCTCGTTTCTCGTTCCGCGCCAGTCGCGGCTATCAGCAGTGACTAGATTAAAGACATGGCCTGAATGCGACCTGAGCAGGAAATTCAGCTCCTATTCAGGAATCTCTCCTCGGCGTGGTAGCAAGGGCCATGAAGACCAAGGACGGAGGCGTGAATTTGGCGGCCAGGGAGGCTCCGAGCCTCGCCGAGCTCAAAGAACTGGCCCATTCGGCCTACCGCCAACTCCCGGCCCGCTTCCGCAAGCTGACCGGAGAGGTCCTGATCAGGGTCGAGGATTTTCCCACCGATGAGACCCTCGATTCGCTCGGAATCGAATCGCCCTTTGATCTACTGGGTCTTTATTCGGGTGTCGATCTCGCCCGCAAAAGCGTGTCCGACGTGACCTCCCTTCCCGACATGGTGTTTCTCTACCGCCGCCCGATCCTCGACTACTGGGCCGAGCACGAGGAGACGCTCGGCGCCATTGTCACTCATGTGCTGGTGCACGAGATCGGCCATCATTTCGGCCTGTCCGATGACGACATGGAGCGCATAGAACAGGACGCGTCGGCCTAGAGTTTTGCCGTTGACGAGGGCTCTTGCGCCCCCTCAGACTGCGCGAAGGAATCGCGGGGCAGCAGGGGGAACAGCAATGCGGTCGGCTGCCCGTCTTGGGATCTTGCTCGCGCTTTTTCTCGCGCTCGTCGCGGTGAACCCGGAGGAGGACGTCGCCGCCTACGATCAGGGCAGGCTCGTCGCACCCGGCAGGCTGGTCATCGCTGGCCGCCGGCTCTCCTGCGGCGCCACCGCGACCTTGGTACGGGATTTCGAGGGCTTCGCCGTCTCTTCGACCGTGATCATGCTCAACATGCAGGCGATGAAGGACTTGCCGCGCCCGGTGCAGTGGCTGATCTACTACCACGAATGCGGACATATCCTTTACGGGCCGAGCGAGACCGCGGCCGACTGCTATGCCGTCCGGCGCGCGCGGCGCGAGGGCTGGCTGAACCAAAAGGCGCTCGACGACGTCTGCGCGGTCTTCAACATCGCAGGCCATGGACCGTTGCATCCCGACCCTGAGGCGCGCTGCAACCAGCTCCGCCAATGCTTTGCCAAGAAAGGCGGCATAACTGCGCAAGACGGCTCGCGCTAACCTGCCGCAATTGCGCAAGCTTTATCCCCGCCGTAGAGTATGATTCGTCATGCTGGATGGACGGGCACGCTTGGGATTGGCGCTTGTTTGCGCCTTGGGATTGGCGTTCTGCGCTGGGCAGCCAAGCCCCGCCGGCGCCCAGGAATGGTCCGGCAATGAAGGCTCGACCACCTCAGGCCCTACCCTCGATCAATATCTGAAAGAAGCAGGCCCTGACGCCAAGGTCGTTGAGCACGGCGCGCTCAAGATTGACGGCAAGGCAGTCAATTGCGGCAAACGGCCGACGGTGATGAATTCCAATTTCGACAGTTGGGGCGGCGCCTTCCCCGGTTTCCTGATCCTCAACACCAAGAAGATCCAGGGCCTGTCCACTCAGGTGAAGCTCTACGTCTACAGCCACGAATGCGGGCACCAATTCGTCGGCGCCGATGAGACCCAGGCCGACCTGTTCGCCATCAGGCGTGGCGTAAAGTGGGGATGGCTCGATGCGCAAGGGATGGAGGACATCTGCACCTTCATCTCGAAGCTCAAGGGCGACTCGGTGCACCCGCCGGGACCGGAGCGCTGTGAGACGATGCGCAAATATTATCAGCAGCTCGTCGGACGGCCGGCGCAGCAGAACGCGGCGGCACCATCCACCCTGCCGCAGGCCCAGACGCTCGGCCCCTCCGAGTAAGCTCGCCCTAGAAGATCCAGGCGATCATCAGCCAGAAGATAACGAAGAAAATCAGAAACCCTGCGATGGTGAACGGCAGCTCGCCGAAGATGGCGTCGCCGCCCGACACGACGGCCATGACCAGGATCACGGCGAGAGAGACGCCGAAAGAAATCAGCGCCGCGTTCTTGAGACCCAGCCCTGCCGCGAACGGGTCCGAGAAATTCGCGTATTCGACGAAGTAATAGATCCCGCCCCATACGATCGCGACCAGCGGGATGAGCGCGACCGCCGCAGCGAGCAGGAGCCGTGTCTCCTTGTGATCGCGATCGTCGTGCGCGCTCGGCATGCCGGTCCTAATCCGCTCCTTGGTTCTGCGCTTTCGAGATCGCCTCTCTGATCGTGCCGGGGTCCGGCATGTCCGCCACCGTGAACTCCGGCTGATCGCCGGCGGTCGAGATTTGGATAGTCCCAACGCCGAGGATACGGTTCAGGAACCCTTGCGTCACGTGCACGGCGCAGACGTGCTTGAGCGAGACTGAGGTGCGATCCTTGCTCAGGATGCCCCTCTCGTAGAGCAGCTCACTGTCGGTGACGGTGAGCGCAGTCTGCCGCGTGTGGATGTACCAATAGAGCAGCAGAAGACGCCGAGGCCGAACACCGGAATGAGGATTTGCAGCCGATGAACCAGAAGGGATGAGCCCGGAACATCGCCGGATGCGCCTTATAGATCACCGTTCCAGCCATGGCGCTGTTCCCTCTCCCTCGATTTGACAGGCGACCTTATTCTGGTGGGCTCGCGGCTGAAAAGCGGAGATATCCGGCGGCGCTCATGCGACTGGAAACCGCGAACGCGCGGCGCTACATAGCTTGGACAAGGACGAGAGCTTGGCCAATGGAAAAATTCACCACGCTGACCGGGATCGCGGCCCACCTGTCTATGATCAATGTCGATACCGACATGATCATCCCCAAGCAGTACCTCAAGACCATCAAGCGCACCGGGCTCGGCAAGGGCCTGTTCGCCGAGCTTCGCTATGACGAGAAGGGCGCAGCGCTCCCCGACTTCGTGCTGCACAGGAAGCCCTATACCGAAGCGAAGATCCTGATCACGGGCGAGAATTTCGGCTGCGGCTCCTCGCGCGAGCACGCCCCCTGGGCGCTGCTCGACTTCGGCTTCCGCTGCATCATCGCGCCATCCTTCGCAGACATTTTCTACAACAACTGCTTCAAGAACGGCATTTTGCCCATCACGCTGCCGCAGGAAGAGATCGACAAGCTGATCGACGACGCCTCGCGCGGCGCCAACGCGGTGATCACCGTCGACCTTGGCGCTCAGGAGATTAGAGGACCCGACGGCGGCGTCATCAAGTTCGGCATCGATCCCTTTCGCAAGCGCTGCCTGATGGAAGGGCTGGACGACATCGGGCTTACGCTAGAGAAGGGCGACGCTATCGACGCCTTCGAGAGCCGCGCGCGCACCGAGCGTCCCTGGGCTTAATGCCATCAGCATGTCACAGGCCGCAACTCTGGGGACTAACCGTCCTCAGCGCCGGCAATCTCGACTTCATCCAAGAAGAACCGCAGCATTTCTCGGGATGCGTCCGGGCCGTGCGGATCCGTGTACGAGCCGTTCGGGCTGCCGCCCGACCAGGCATGGCCACTTCCATGGAGGAGCCACTCCTCGACGACAACCACTCCGCTTTGGTCTCGGATTAGCGTCCGTGTGTGGGACCGTCCGGCAGACGAGCGGGCTTCCGCGCGTTCGATGCTCTCACCAAGCTTGGGACCCCCGACGATTCCTGTACCGTTCGATGGATGAACAATTTTATCGGCGTCGCCATGAAATATGATGGTACGCACGTGAGTGGAATCATCTGCGACCTCGCGCGGCTTCCGTGACCGCCGTCCTCGTGGACCGGCATTGCCACGCATGGCCGCAAATGCCGAAGGGAGATCTGTGGCAGACCGGTAAGGCAGGCCGGAATGGACGCCAACCGCGGCATACATATCGGGATAAGTGGCCGCCATCACGGCCGCCATTGCGCCTCCCGCTGATAGTCCCGCCACGAACACACGGTCTGGGTCGACATCATAGTTTGCAACGATCTCGCTCGGATAGGCGACTATAAATCCGTGCTCCTCAGCGAGATCATTCATACGGGTCCCAGCTGCGAAGTCGTCTCCATGCTGGGTGCCACCATGCAGCATCACAAACAGCGCAGGTCGGCTCTTCTTGAGGCGACGCGGAATGTAGAGCTTGTAGTTTCGGCTACCGGCCGCGCAGGCAAAGGACCGGCTCAGGAACTGAGCCCCGTCCGGAATCTCGACAATCTTGCTTGGCCTGGCATCCGTCAGCGCATCGAGACTGAAGTCTGGAAGCTCACGGCGGGCGCGCGTCTTTAGCAATTCGCCCATATCACGTGCCCACGCCGCGATTCTCGAAGGCTGCGACACCTCTGATCGAATGTCAGCCGCGGCGCCCCGGACGATCATGTCGTCCGGCTCAACGACCTCCGCAGTGAGATCGATGACACGTCTTTCGATCGCCCGAGGCGCTTGGTCAGCTAGAGAGCCGGGCTGATTTACGCCGGACAAAGCGCTTTGAATGACGCGGGTGGCCTCTATGAGCTTTTGCTCCTGCGTCAGTTTCATCGCCGCGCGCATGCGGGCCGCAAAATCCATGTTCATCACTTGCATCCTTGTTGTGGGTTGGTGCGTCAGTTCATGCGATCGGCGAGTGCGGCCTTGATGGCATGAAAGGCGCCGAGCACGGTAATCGATTCAATGGTCGCCAAAGCGAGCGCGGGGGTAACGTCCGGAGCGAAGCTCGCTAGCCCGAGCACCTTGATGTGAAGCTTCTCACCAGCGGCCTTCACGGCCTTCAAATCCGCGCGCGTGTAATGCCTGAGACCGAGCTCGAGCGTGTGCCGCACGATGGATTGCTTGACCTCCTCGCGATGTGTCGCGAGGAGGTTCCGGATCGCGGTGCGAATGAAATCGGTGCGGTTGGAGTAGAAGCTTTCCTGAACCAGCAGATCGATGTGACCAAGGTCCACGTAGCCGAGGTTGATCGTGATCTTCTCGCTGTCGCTCGCTCTTTCGCGAAGGCGCTGAATCTGAGCAGTCATTCCGGTTGTCCATCCATGTGGATGGTATATGGATGATGCAGGGATGGAGTTTCAAGAGGCCCCGTACACCGTTCCGCGCAACGGAGACCGAATTCGGAACTGGAGGGAAGCGACCAGAAGGGATCGCGCCTAGTCGAACGGGATTGGCTGGCTCGATTGCTCGATCAACATCTTGCCGTCGCGCGTGACCTTGAGCGCCGCGTGATAGCTGCCCTCCGGCCAACCCCCGGCTGGCACGCCGCGCTTGCCGGCTTGCAGCAGAAAGCTATGACTATCCTCGGCAAGCGTCTCTGTGTTGCGGAGCAAAGGTGTGTCGCCGTTGACCAGGGTGATCTCGACCGTGTCACCCTTCTTGAGGCCGGCGACAGACGCGTAAGCGATTGCTGGCGTGTTGAAGTGAGGCGGAGGAAGCGCCACGCCCTTGTCCAGCTCCTCCTGGGCCACCTGATGGTCGGTGATCCCGAGCGCCAGCACTTTGGCCTCCTCGGCCGACGCCGGCGCCGATGCGCCAAGTAGCACCAACACAAACAGCACCCTTGTCATCATGAGGCTCTCCCGCTACGCAACTCGCCGGCGAGGTCTTAGCAAGCGGGCAGGCGTCAATCTATGGCTGTTCACAAGCTTTTGCTGCTTCCTGGCGACGGGATCGGCCCCGAGGTGATGGGCGAGGTCTCACGCCTCGCCGACTGGATCAACGCCCGCGGGCTCGCCACCATCGAGACCGAGACCGACCTCGTCGGCGGGTGCGCCTACGATGACCATGGTCAGGCCATCTCCAGCGCCACCATGGAGCGCGCCCTTGCTGCCGATGCCGTAATGCTCGGCGCGGTCGGTGGCCCGAAATGGGATGGCGTGTCTTACGATCAGCGCCCGGAGGCAGGCCTGCTCCGCTTACGCAAAGACCTCGAGCTGTTCGCCAATCTCCGTCCCGCCATCTGCTACCCGGCGCTTGCCGATGCCTCTTCGCTCAAGCGCGACCGCGTCGACGGCCTCGACATCATGATCGTGCGCGAGCTCACCGGCGGCGTCTATTTCGGCGAGCCCAAGACCATCACCGATCTCGGCAACGGACAGAAGCGCGCCATCGACACGCAGGTCTACGACACCTACGAGATCGAGCGCATCGCAGCCGTCGCCTTCGATCTTGCGCGCGAGCGGACGCGTCTCGTGCACTCTGCCGAGAAGCGCAACGTGATGAAAACCGGCGTATTGTGGAACGAGGTCGTGACCAAGCTGCACAAGGAGCGCTACGGCGACATCAACCTCCAGCATATCCTCGCCGACAATTGCGCCATGCAGCTCGTGCGGGCGCCGAAGCAGTTCGACGTGATCGTCACCGACAATCTCTTTGGCGATATTCTGTCGGACGAGGCGGCGATGCTCACCGGCTCTCTTGGCATGTTGCCCTCAGCCTCGCTCGGTGCCGCCAATGAGATAGGGCACCGCCGCGCGCTGTACGAGCCGGTGCATGGCTCGGCGCCAGATATCGCGGGCAAAGGCGTCGCCAATCCTATCGCCACCATCGCAAGCCTCGCCATGTGCCTGCGCTATTCCTTCTATCTCGGCAATTTGGCCGATCGCATCGAAGGCGCGATTGCCTCGGTGCTAGACCGAGGCCTGCGCACCGCGGACATCGCGCAAGAGGGCTGCCGCACCGTCGGCACGCGCGAGATGGGCGATGCCATAATCCAGACTCTCGATAGCGAGGCGTAGGAGAGCCGATGCGGTACGCTCTAAGTCTTGCGGGTTTGCTCGCGGCACTCCTGGGACTCAGCCTTGCGATCTCCGCCGCCGAAGATACGAGCCCGACCGTGTCGCCGCCTGGCGCAACAGCGCCAGCCGAGAAGCAGCCTGAGCTGACGCCGGAAGAGAAGGCCAAGAAGGAGACACGAAAGGCTGCAAAGCCAAGATCTGCGACATCATCGCGACGCGGGACCCCGCGGGCGAGGACATCTCCTGCGACATAACGAAGACCTGGCGCGAAGAGGACATCGCCAAGATGCTTGGCGACAAGATCGAGTGGCCGTGGGGCAAGGCGGAATGCCAGTCGAAGCTCGAGCTTCCGCGCGCACCACTGGCCAAGGCCATGAGCGAGCCGGAATACGAAATCGTCATGCCGCAGCAGAAGGTACGCTGCACGCTTGCCCAAGAAGGAGAAAGGCGAGCCTTACGTGGTCGAGGTCACCATGTCGCCCAAGGTGAAGTTCAAGGACAGCAAGGCGACCGAGGCCACGGTCAATTGGGGACCGGCATCTGCGCCGCTTCTCATCTATCCGCTGATCTATGCCGGCACGGGGCTGGACAACTCGACCAATGTGCTCGGGCCGGAGGTGGTGCGGCTGGTCAACGGCTTCATCACCAAGAAATGCGCCGAGCTCAAGGCTGAGCTCTCGACCGGCAAAGCCAATTAGCGGCTTGTTCTAATCCGCTGAATCAAGCTTCATGAGCGAGGGCTATAGTTTCCGCGGGGGCGTGGAGCATGAAGCAGCGTGATGGACGACATCAGCGCACCACAGGGTCAATCGCGCTCCTCGGCGACGGCACCTAGCAGCCGGCGCACGTCCCAGCTGCTCCGCGACTTCCTTTCGAGCCATACCGAGCCCCGCATAAGCCTGGGCGCGCTGCGCGACGCGCTGGACGACCGCGGCTTCGGCGTGCTGCTTTTCATCTTCGCTCTGCCCAACCTCGTGCCGGTCAACATCCCGCTCCTGTCGGCGGTGCTCGGCCTCCCGCTCGTCCTACTCGCGGCGCAACTCTCCTACGGACGGCATAAGCCCTGGTTTCCGGACTGGCTAACTTCTCAATCCTTCCCGCGCGAAGGCTTCGTTGCGGTGGTAAATCGCGCGCTGCCCTTTCTCGAGCATGTGGAGCGTCTGTTGCGGCCGCGGCTCACCGTGCTTCTGTCGTGGACGGGTGAGAGACTGGTCGGCGTCGCCATCCTCATCCTGGCGATAATCTTGACTTTGCCGATCCCCTTCGCCAATTGGCTGCCCGCCTGCGGCATCGCCGTTTTCGGGCTGGCGATCGTAGAAAAGGACGGCCTTGCGGTTCTGGCCGGGGTCGCCCTCGGGATCGCCAGCGTGATCGTGGCGGCGACCGTGGTCATCGGCCTCATCAAAGCGTTCCTGTTTTTCTTGGCAAAGATGGCAGACTGATTACACGACGCCGGCGCGCTTCAGCTCTGCGCTAAGCTGCCCGGTAACAAACAGCCTGAACATGCGGATGTCGCATTGGAACGACCAGGTCGGATGCGACACCATCGCCGGCCGGTTCCGTTCGATCAAAAAATGCCCAGCCCATGCCAGCAGATAGCCCACACCCGTGCCAAGCAGCGCGATCAGAGGGTTGATGGTGACAAGTCCCGCAATGAGCGACAGCGCGCCGACGCCTGTGCCGAGCACGTGCAAAAGCCGAGTGCCGCCTTCAGCATGGTGGCGGAGATAATGCCGCCAGAACTCGTCGAACGATTCCTCGGTCATCGGCATCGCGGCTATTCCACTCCTGCCTTGTCGAGCTCGATCTTAAGCCTGCCGCCGAGCCAAAGGAAATACATCAGGAACCCGCAAAGCAGCGCCAACAGCGGGTGGGTGAACACCGCAGGATGAGTATGCTCGACCAAACGATGCGTCGCGCCGGCGATGATGGCGGCAACAATGGCGCATACGATCAGGATGAGCCCGTGGTCGCCGAACAGAAGGCTCGCCGCGAGACCAATAAACACGAAGGAAATGGCGATGAAATGCAGACGACGAGTGACTGGTTTGCTATGAACACGCAGATAAAAGAGCCAGAACTGCTCGAAGTCTGCGTCCTTCGCTGGCGTTGCGGAGCCAACCCGGTCACCTTCCTTTAAGGCTGCTCGCTTCATGCCGGCTTCCGGCTAGAGTAGGCGCGCATTGCCGGGCAATGGTGCAAGGCCGAAGCCCGACATGCGCATGCTAAAACAGAGGAACAACCATGGATTCTGCTGCTCCCTATCTCAAGCTTGTGGGCCGCGTGCTTCTTTCCATCATGTTCATCCAGTCCGGCGTCGGAAAGATCTTCGGCTATGCCGGCACGGAAGAGCATATGAACGCGGCGGGCGTGCCAGGGACCCTCCTTCCTCTTGTCATCGTCACTGAGGTGGGCGGCGGTCTTCTCGTGCTGCTTGGGCTTTTTACTCGCTATGCGGCGATCGCTCTCGCCGGTTTCTGCGTGCTCGCCGCCTGGTTCTTCCACTATCAGCCGGGCGACATGGGCCAGATGATCAACTTCATGAAAAACATCACTATCGCAGGTGGGTTCCTCGTGCTGGCGGGCGCCGGCCCGGGCGCTTTCGCTCTCGATAATCTGCGCCGCTAACGGGGGAACGTTAACCCTCGGCGCCTTCGCCCAAATTGACGATGGCGTTCTGTGCCAGCGGATCGGCGACGGCGATCTCCGTCACCAACGGACGGCCCGCATAATAGTTGCGCAACAGCATGAACGGTGCCGCCGCGCCGACTAGCGGCAGGAGGAGGGACACGGAAATCGGAACGCCGAGCGCTGAGAGAAGCGCAGCGACCAAACAGCCACTTGCCGCCCCGACATCCCAGGCGCCTTCCGTCGCGACGTGGAACCTAAGGGTGCAGGGCGAACGCTTGGCCTGATTGTACACGGCGGTCATTATCGTCGGGATGTAGAGGCAGACCACGAGCGCGCCGAGCGCGTTGGCGACGACGGCGAGAAGCGCGTGGCCCGGTGCCAGCGCGCGCAGTACCGTGGTGAAGGCGAGCACGCCAATCGCGTAAGTGACCGCTCTCTGTCCATGCCCGGCATCGATCAGACGGCCAAGCAACAGGCCTGAAACCGCGCCGACCAGCGCCGCGAGCGCAAGCGCGCCGGCGAACGCCACGAAGCTTTCGCCGAGCGACAAGAACAGGGCGATCTGCCAGACGAAGAAATAGCCAGCCGCGATCCAGCCGTCGGCCAGGAACAGCTTCATGCCGGGAATGGCGGCGCGGAAAGCACCGGGACAATGTCGCGCGACGGGGACGTCGGGCGTCAACAGCAGAGGCAAAGCGGCGAGCAGCAGCACCACGGCGGTTACACCGAAGGCCATGCGGGGACCAAAGGCCACTAGCGCCCAACCCGTCACGAGCGGGCTCACGATCCCGACCAGCGCCGCGAGCGCTTCGCGCGCGCCAAGCTCGGAGCCGCGATGTTCATGATTGCCGAGCGCGGCGTAATAGGCGTGGTAGCTCGACCAGTAAAGCGTATCGCCAAGCGAAGCGACCACGCAGAGTGTGAGCAGCGCTGGTCCGAGCCCACGCACGTCGGCAAGCAGCGGGTATTGCAGGGCGGTAAGACAGGTGCCGGCAATAACGAGGGCCCGCAGGCCGAATTTGGCCGCAAGCGGCACGAGTACCGGCCTGATGATGAAGCGGCCGGCCAGGATCAGGGCAAGCGAGGCAAGCACCAGCGGGATCGAAAGGCCTGACTTAAGCAGATAGACGGCAAAGAATGCGCCGCCGCCGGAAAGCGCGATGGCGTGGATGCCATAGTGCAGGTTCAGCAGATTGACCGTCCGGTCGCGAAAAAATGCCATGAGTCCTAAGATGCGCGTTAGATCGAGCGGTTTCCTAGCGGCAGGGCAGCGCGCAGACAACGCGCGAAGTGACATCCGCCAGGATGGCTTTACTTCGCGCCCCGCTTGCCCTTAAAGACGGCACCAAGCAGCAAGGAGCAAGTCATGGGTTACAAAGTCGCCGTGGTCGGCGCGACCGGCAATGTCGGGCGCGAGATGCTCAACATCCTGGCCGAGCGCGAATTCCCCGCCGATGAAGTGTTCGCCATCGCCTCGCGTCGCTCCATGGGCGTCGAGGTCTCCTATGGCGATCACCGGCTGAAATGCCGCGATCTCGAGCAATTCGACTTCAGGGGCGTCGATTTCGCGCTGATGTCGGCGGGCTCTGCTGTGTCCAAGGACTGGTCGCCGCAGATCGGCGCGCAAGGTTGCGTCGTCATCGACAACTCATCCTGCTGGCGCTACGACCCCGACGTTCCGCTAGTGGTGCCCGAAGTCAATGCCGACGCTGTCGAAGGTTTCACCAAGAAGAACATCGTCGCCAATCCCAATTGCTCGACCGCCCAGCTCGTCGTGGTGCTGAAGCCTCTGCACGACCGCGCCAAGATCAAGCGCGTGGTGGTCGCGACCTATCAGTCCGTCTCCGGCGCCGGTAAGGAGGCCATGGACGAGCTGTGGGACCAAACCAAGGGCATTTTCGTCACCGAGCCGCCTGAGCCCAAAAAATTCACCAAGCAGATCGCCTTCAACGTCATTCCTCACATCGACGTCTTCCTCGACGACGGCTCGACCAAGGAGGAATGGAAGATGTCGGCCGAGACCAAGAAGATTCTCGATCCCAAGATCAAGCTGACTGCAACTTGCGTCCGCGTGCCGGTGTTCGTCGGCCACTCCGAGGCGGTCAATGTCGAATTCGAGGAGCCGATCACGGCGGAAGAAGCGCGCAAAATTCTGCGCGAGGCGCCGGGCGTGCTGGTAGTCGACAAGCAGGAGCCTGGCGGCTACGTGACCCCGATCGAATGCGTCGGCGACTACGCGACATTCGTCTCGCGCATCAGGGAGGACCAGACGCTCGATAACGGGCTCTCGTTCTGGGTTGTGTCCGACAATCTGCGCAAAGGCGCGGCGCTCAACACGGTGCAGATCGCCGAGACGATCATCAACCGCAATCTCTTGGAAAAGGCTGCCTAGTTCTGTCGCGTGCGCCTCTAGGCCCCGTTCAAGGCCGCGAAGTTGTCGCTTGCCTCGTCGAGCTCAATCAGCTCGCCGCTGGCAATGTCGAAATGCAGGCCGTGCAACGCGAGCAGGCCTTCATTCATTCGCTTCTTGATGAATGGGAAGGTGCGGAGATTGGCAAGCGAAGAGCGGATCGCAGCAAGCTCGAACGCCACCTCTTCGCCGTGGGCGAACACGTCGGTCTCCAAGACCTTGAGATTGTCGAGCAGCGTCAGCCAGCGCCCGATGAAGCCTCGCTCCGGCACGTGTTCCCTGACCTTCTGCCGGTACGCTGCGACGCCGCCGCAATGTGAATGCCCGAGCACAATGATGTGCGGAACTTTCAGCGCGAGTGCGGCGAATTCGATCGCGGCGCTTGTTCCGTGGTATTTGCCCTCAGGCTCGTAGGGCGGCACGAGGTTGGCCACGTTGCGCAAGATGAATAAGGCGCCGGGCTCGGCGTCGAAGATGGCCGAGACATCGACACGGGCATCTGAACAGGCGATGACCATTGCGGTCGGTGTCTGGCCAAGCTCGGCGAGCTGGATGTAGCGGCCGCGGTCCTTGGCGTGAACCTCGCGGCGGAAGCGGAAATGCCCGTCCACCAGGGTTTTCGGTAAACGCAAATGTGACCTCCCTGCGGTGGATTGACTGACACCGCGTTGCTCCGTCGCTGGCACGATTCCCGCCCTTTGCGCGTTTGTCTAGTGCACGCGCGCACGCGATTGGCAGAACCGATCGCCCGTTCGTGAGTGCCTACTTGATCTTGACCGTTGGGTGGAGCGAGGCTTTTGCGCTGGCCGCCCCCCAGAAGCGCGATTTCCCTACCGCGGCGGCTGGCAGAGGAAACCGAAGGATGAGGCGGAACGCATCAGCGGCAAGCCTCGATCCATCAACAGCGACATGGCGACCTGTCGTTGCCTTCGAACGCGTCCGCGGGAGCGAAGCAATGGCTTGCGCGGTCTCGGCCCAAATGAGGAGTGGCAGTAATGGCAAAGGTCCTCTGTGTTCTCTATGACGACCCGGTCGACGGCTATCCGGCCGAATATGCCCGGGATTCGATTCCCAAGATCGACCACTATCCCGACGGCATGAC
>Ga0070661_100002174_pt1 | contig 13500 bp, 9 predicted proteins | sample KBSC43metaG_FD_64663 | JGI IMG/M metagenome (GOLD analysis project Ga0070661, IMG submission 64663) | Corn rhizosphere microbial communities from Kellogg Biological Station, Michigan, USA - KBS C4-3 metaG | ecosystem: Host-associated > Plants > Roots > Rhizosphere > Soil ...
CGGGACGCCATCCGTGACAACGCGGCGGTGTCCGCGGCGACGCGGCGCACCAGCTCGGGGTGAAACCGCCGGCCGTGCCAGCTCGTGACCAACGCGAATCGACGATGCGGCGCACCGGGTCGAGCCGCGTCGTCGGGGTAGAGCAGCGACGGCTCGCCGCTCACGCTGTCGAGCTGGATCCATCCCGTGACGACCGCATCGAGCCGCGATCCATTGGCGACGACACTCGAATCGCTGCGCGGATCCCACGGGGCCGTGAATCCCCAGACGCTTGCCGGGAGCCGCGCGAGCCGCGTGGCATTCGTCGGAGCGGGGCGCGGAGCTGTCACCGTGCTGGGCGAGGGAGCGCAGGCAACGGCTGCCGCAAGAACGACGAAACGCGCCAGCGCCTGGCGCGTCCTTTGCCCCCAGGGTGTCGTCAACGTCACCAACGATCGCCTCCGTCCATTCAGTGACTGCCTCAATCTCGACCAGATTCTTCGCCGCTCTGCTCGCCACCCTGCTCACGGTCGGCTGCTCTGCCGATTCGCCGTCGGCCCGCGGTGCGACGCCGTCGGCTGGCACCGCGAAACGAGCGCCGGCGCGCAAGACCGACGACTCCGCGGCGGGCAACGTCGACCTCGGCAGCGGAAAGTATCGCGCCAACTATTCATTGGGTGCGACGGGGGCCCTCCGTGGGACGATCAAGCTCGAGGTGCCATCACGCGCCGATTCGAGCGCGACCGCGGTGCGTAATTGCGGATCGAAGCCGGCGGCCGCGGCGCGCGATAAGCCCGGTGTGCTCGTCTGGATCGTCGGCATTCCGTCCGGCAAGCCGCTTCCCGTGGACAAACGCTCCGAGCTGTCGAGCGAGGATTGTCTCGTCTTTCCGCCCCTTCAGGGCGCGGTCGTCGGGACGACGTTCAATGTGTTCAACGACGACAAGACGCTGCACAAGTTCGTCTTCACTCGTGCCGACACGCACGACACCCTGACCGTCATGCCGTTCTTCAACGAGGGACAGGTCGTGGCCAGCGAGAAATTGGCGAAGACGTCCGGCATCGTCGAGGTTCGCTGCGCGCAGCATCCGTGGACGCACGGCTACATCGCCGTGTTCGACCATCCGTACTTCGACGTCACCGATGCCGCGGGAAAGTTCACGATCGACTCGATCCCGCCCGGGACGTACACGGTGATGGTGTGGCAAGAGGGAATGGAAAAACCACAGCCGCACCGCGTGCAGATCAACGCCGGCGGATCGGCGACGCTCGATCTGTCAGGCAGCGCTGGGGGGGGGGCGATGAGCCGCTGAGGTTCGTCAAGTCAGCAAGGCGCGGTCGACAACCATCGCGGCGAAGAGCAGCGCGAGATAGACCAGCGAGAACTTGTACAGGCGCCACGCGACCTTCGTCCACTCCGTCGCGCGGCCGACGCGAACGACCTCGTACAGGAATTTCACGTTCAGCGCGGTCGCGGAAGCCAGGTAGACGAGTCCGAGCCCGCCGAAGGTGTAGGGCAGCATGGTGAGCGGAATCAGGATCAGCGTGTACCAGAACATCTGCCGCTTGGTCTCGCGCTCTCCCCAAACGAGCGGCGCCATCGGCACGCCCGCCTTGCCGTAGTCCTTCTGCTTGAGGAGGGCGAGGGCCCAGAAGTGCGGCGGCGTCCAGTAGAAGACGATGAGGAAGAGATAGATCGCGAACAGATCGATGCGATTTGTCACCGCCGCCCACCCGACGAGTGGTGGAAAGGCGCCGGCCGCGCCGCCGATCACGATGTTCTGCGGCGTACTGCGCTTGAGCCACCGCGTGTAGACGAAGACGTAGAAGTAGAAGCCCGCGAGCGCGAGCGACGCGGTGAGGACGTTCGCCACCTGGGCGAAAAGCCACGTTGCCGCCGTCGAAAGCAGCACGCCGAACGCGAGGACTTCGCGCGGATGCATCCGGCCGCTTGGAATCGGACGCAGCCGCGTCCGCGCCATCCGGTCGTCGATGTCGCGATCGAGATACATGTTGACCGCGTTGGCGCCGCCGGCCATGAGGTATCCGCCGATGAACACACCGAGAACCAACGTCCAACTCGGCTCGCCGGCGACGAACATCGGGGCGATCGTCGTGACGAGGAGCAGCGAGATGATGCGCGGCTTCGTCAGCGAGACGAGGTCGCGCGTCAGCGAGCGAGCGCGTGATTCGACGACGAGAGCGTCGGTCATGCGTCAGCCGTCCGCGTGACCGCGGAAATCGGGCGCTCAGGTCGCGACGACGGGACCGCGACACTCTCTGCCGACGGACCCGATCGTGCTCGGTTCGCCAGATACGCGAGCACGAAACAGCTCAACCAGATTCCGACGCCGGTCGCTTCATGCAATGAGCGGAGCACGGGCGGCAGGTGCAACAGGATCATGCTCGACGCGACCGCGAGCTGGAGGACGACCAATCCGAGTGCGACGCGAGCCGCGGTGACGACGACCGGCGCCTCGGATGTGCGGCGTTTGCGGAGCATCATCACGACGCCGACGAGGTGCAGCAGAAGAAAAACCGCGAGCGTTCGGTGAACGATCTGAATGTAGACGCCCGAAGCCTCCACAGCCGGGTTCCTCCCGCAGGCCGGCACGGTTGTACAGCCGACGGACGCCCCGGGGACCTTCGCGGTCAATCCGCCGAGGGCGACGGCGAAAATCGCCAGGATCGCCGCGGCGCGCGCCGACCGCCAAGCCCGTGCGGTTCCGCGCTGTGAAAGTACTGACGTCCCGCCTAGCGCTCCCGCGCGAATCGCCGTCGTGGCGACGAGCGCGAGGAGCGTCATCGCGACGAGCCAGTGCGCCACCGTTGCCCACGGCGCGTTGCCAAACTTCACCGTCACGCCACCGAGAACGGCGGCCGCGATCACGGCGCCAAGTGCACCGAGAGCCGAGCGAAGAGCGCCGCCTCGTCCCCCGATTCGGGCGTCATTGCGATTCCGGTAGGAGACCACAACGAGCGACGCCACCGTGAGCGTCAGAATCGACGCGAGATAGCGATGGCTCACTTCGACGATGAGGTCGGGCCGGCTGAATGGCGGGAACCAGTAGCCGTAGCACTTCGGCCAGTGGTCGCCACATCCCATTCCCGAGCCGGAGATGCGGACGATCGCGCCGAACACGAGATGGAGAGAGGCGACGACGAGCGCCGCGATCGACAGGCGACGGACTGCTCTCATCGCGGTGCGATCGGTGATGCGGCGTGCATCGCGCGCCACGTAAACACGAACAGCACGGCGAGCGCGATGCCGGGCAGTCCGGCCCAGGCGATTTCGAGCGCGCGTCGCGCCGCGGGCCAGGAGCGATCGGTCTCCGCCGTTCGTGGCGTCGAGACGATGGCGGACCGAAGGATCATGATTTGAGCAGCCGCGCTCGAGAGAGCAGCGAGCCAGAAGATGGCGTTAGCTAGAAAGACGCGCATGAATTTGCGGATCGCGAGGGCCCGACAATCTCATTACATGACGGCGGGGCCCGAAGTCGCTGAAAAAGTTAACGCTCGTATCGGAAGCGCGCCTCCGGTGGTAGCATAGGGAATGGCCCACACCACCATTCCCACTCGCTCCAGCCCAACCCCGGATGTCACCCCGGGATCGACCTCGCCGGCGGTGCTTCCGCGCCGACTTGGCTTGTGGAGCGCGATTGCCGTCGTCGTTGGCATCACGATCGGCAGCGGGATTTTCCGGACACCGGCAGGCGTCACGAATCGACTGCCCGGGCCGCTTCCGGTTTTTGGCGTCTGGATCGCGGGTGGCATCGTAGCGTTGTGTGGAGCGCTCACACTCGCCGAGGTCGCGGGTGCTTTCCCCGACACGGGCGGCATCTATGTCTTCATCCGAAACGGGTGGGGTCGGCTTCCCGCGTTCCTGTTCGGGTGGGCCGAGCTGGCAATCATCCGCGCCGCGGCACTCGGCGCGATCGCAACGACATTCGCGGAATACTTGCTTCGGGTGCTTGGATTCGACCCGACGGTCGCGCCGTACGCCAACTGGGTGCACTACGTGGCCGCCGTCGCGATCGCCGTCATCGCGGCGCTGAATTACATCGGCGTTCGCTGGGGCTCGCTGATCCAGAACGTCACAACGGTCGCCAAGTATTTCGGATTGTTGTTCATCATCGTGGTGGCGATCGCGATCGGCCTTCCGAAAACCGGCGGCCATTTCACGCCGGCGGCGCCACCGGGCAGCTTCTCGATCGCGCCGTTCGGCCTCGCGCTCGTCTCCGTGCTGTGGGCGTACGACGGGTGGGCCGACCTCGCCTTCATCTCCGGCGAGGTGAAGGACCCAGAGCGCAATCTTCCACGCGCGCTGATTCTGGGCACCGTGGCCGTGGTCGTGATCTACCTGCTGGCGAACGTCGCCTATCTGGGTGTGATGTCGGTGGAGGAGATCCGCCACTCGAAACTGGTGGCGGCCGACGTCGCGCTGCGTGTCGTCGGGCCGGTCGGTGTGACGTTCGTGTCGATCACGGTTATGCTCTCGACGCTCGGGACGCTCAACGGATCGATTCTCACGAACCCGCGCGTCTTCTTCGCGATGGCGGCGGACGGAATGCTCTTCAAGAAGATCTCGGCGGTCCACACGCGCTTCGAGACGCCGTACGTCGCGATCGCGCTCGCCGCGGTGCTCGGGATCATCTTCGTCCTGCTGCGAACCTTCGAGCAGCTCGCGGACACGTTCGTTACGGCGATCCTGCCGTTCTACGCGCTGGGGGTGGCGTCCATCTTCGTGTTCCGGCGACGTGCCGGCTACAAGCCTCCTTTCCGTGCGCCGCTTTACCCGTTCGCCCCCATCCTCTTCGTCGTCGCGACCGCGTACTTGCTAGGTAACGCGCTCATCGACGAGAGCAGCCGCTGGCCGACGCTGGCGATCTTCGGCGTGATCCTCGCTGGGGTGCCCGTCTACTACCTGACAGTCGGACGGCGCCGGTCCGCGCGCTGAATCGCGTGGCGGTCGGAAAAAGCGAAACTGCTTTGGATACGGGACAAAGCAACAGGATTTGACGGATCACCTACAGGAGAACTGCTTATGAGGGGACGTGGCGACACAGTTCCTTGCTGCCAAATCCCATTCACAAGCAGTTAATCCTGTAGCTGCTCCGTTCAATCCCGTCGCAGTGTCCCGTATCCAAAGCAGTTTCGCAGTTTCGTCTAGAAAATCCGAACGTTGATGTACTTCTTCGGGTTCGCCTTGATATCCGCGACGAGCGAATCCAACTGGCGCAGAAGTCGGTGCGTGTCGGTGTAGAGCGTCGTGTCGGTCAGCATTTTTCCGATTGTGCCGTTCCCGTTCTGCGCCAGGGCGAGCAGCTTGCGGATCTCCGTGTTCGTCGAATCGAGATTCGCGACCAGGCGCGACGTGTTCTCACTCGTCTGACGAAGATTCTTGACCGTCGCGTCGATCTGCACGGAATCGGCGATGTTGCTCAGATGGCCCGCCGCCGAGCGGAACGACTCCATCGTCTGCGTGAGATTCTGATTCTGCTCGGCGAGCACCTTCTGCAGCTGCAGTGACAGCGCGGCCGTCGAGGCTACCGTGCGGTTGATATCCTTGAGCGTCCCTGCTTCAATGATCTGCTGTTGCAGGGAGCGCATGAGCAGCGACAGCCCCGCGCCGATCGAATCGACGCGGTTCATGATCTGGCCGATGTCGGCGCTCGCTAGGCCGGGAGGGACCGTGTCACCGGGCGAGTACGACGCCGCGGGCGGTGGGATGGGCGGCGTCAGCGCGACGGCGACGTCTCCGAAGATTCCCACGGGCTTCACCGTTGCCGTCGAGCCCTTGGGGACCGTGTACTGGTCGTCGATCCGCAGCATGACGTCGAGAAAGCCGTTGCGGCGCAGATTTACATCGCCGACGTAGCCGACGCTCACGCCGGCGAGCAGCACGGGCTGCCCCTGCTTCAGGTTCTGGCCCCAGGCGAAACGCGTGTAGAGCGGATAGCCGGGTTTGAGCTTGCCGCGCGCGAGCCACAACGTTCCCAGGACGAGAACGACGACGGCGACCGTGATGAGGATTCCGACGCTGACTTCGTTCCGACGTTTCATGTCTGGAGGAGGGGGCCCAGGACGCCTGCCGTCAGAGCATCCAGCACGAGAATCGTCATCGATGTGATGACGACCGCTCTCGCGGTCGATCGGCCGACGCCTTCCGCGCCAGCCTCGGTAATGTAACCCTCATAGGAGCAGACCAACGAGATGGCCATGCCGAACATCATCGCCTTGAGGAGGCTGTAAACGATCTGGAAGGCCCCAAAGCCGAGCCGCAGGCCGGTGATGAAGTCTTGAGGCGTGACGTCGGTGATTCGCACGGAAACGGTGTAGGCGCTCACCAAGCCTGTCGCGTCGGCGAGGATGACGAGCGTCGGCAGCATGAACGTCGCGGCGAGGACCCGAGGGACGATGAGAAAGGCGACCGGATCGTAGGCAAGCGTCTCGAGCGCGTCGATCTGTTCGGTGACGCGCATCGTCCCGATCTCGGCGGTCATGCGTCCGCCCACCCGACCGGTGAGCACGAGGCCCGTGAGCAGAGGTCCCAGCTCCAGCACGACCATCAACCGGCTGGCGAGCCCGATGATCGACAGCTCGACGCCGGGGAAGAGCTGGTACCGCGTCTGCAGCGCGATGACGCCGCCGATAAATGCCGCGACGACGAGCGTGATCGGGATGGAATCCACCCCGATGTTCTTCATCTGGCGGATCGTCTCCGGGATGTATGTCGCCGGATCGCCGAGGGCACGGGCGATGTCGCGGACGAAGTAGCTTCGAACGCCGACGTCGCGGAACAGCCCGACCCACCAGCGCGTGACGCGACGGAAAAAGCGGATCGATGCCCGCTGGACGACCGGAAATTGCTGGGTTTCTCGGCCGAACTGCGGGAGCGGACCGCTCAAGTCCGCACCCGCGCCAGTAGCACGAGCCCGATCAGCCCGAATACCGCGCCGGGAATCCACGCCGCGAGGTCGGGCGGGATGAGCGCCTTGCCACCGATCGCCCTCGTGAGCTGGATCATGAGGAGAAAGATCATCGTCGTGGCAAGGCTCACCGCGATGCCGTAGGCCGAGCCGCCGCGCTGGGTGCTTGTCGCCAGCGGCGCGCCGAACAGCGCGATGATGATGCAGGTGACCGGGATGGCGATCTTGAGCGCGCGCTCGACCCGCAGGACGTTGGCGTCGCCGCCCGACCGCTCCAGCGCCGAGATGAACTTCGTCAGCTCCTCGTAGCGCATATCGTGCGGGTCGCGCGCCTTGGCCATCATGTCGAGCGGCTGTTCGGTGAAATTCTTGTCGCGCGCGACGGCAAACGACACGGTGAACGTGTGTCCGGTGTCGGTGACGACGTTCATCGCCCCGCGGCGAAGCGTCCAGTGATTACGGCGCGCGTCATAGGTCGCGGTGTCCGCGGCGAGCACATAGGTCGGATACGACGCGCCCTGACCCTTTCGCTCGATCTGCAAGCTTCGGATGCGTGCCGAATCCGTCCGCAGCTCCGACGCCTTGTAGACGCGTCCTTGTTCGCCGGCGAAAGCGAAGTTGAAGCGCACCGAGCCGATCTGCGCCTTGTCTTCCTGCAACAAGTGGCTGCGCCGCGCGTTGCTGATCGGCACGAACTCGCCGAGTGCGAGATCGAGCCCACACGCCAGCACAGCGCCGACGAGGATCGGCATGATCAGCCGATAGAAGCTGATCCCCGACGCCTTGGCCGCCGTGACCTCGGCGTGCCGCGTGAACCCGCCGATGGAGAACACGGTCGCGAACAGCACGGCGGCCGGCAGAACCATGAACATCGAGTCGGGAATCCAGAACAAATAACTGAGCGCGATGGCCCGCGTGGACAGATGCCTCTCGAGATAGCCCTGGACGTGATCGGTGAGATCGATGACGATGAGCAGAATGGGAAAGCCGAGCGCGGTGACCGTGAAAATCTTCGCGAACTCGGTAAGCACGTACCGGTCGAGCGGACGAAGGATGTGTTTCACGTCGTCGCCTCTCCGCGAGTCCGCGTGAACCATCCGCTGATCTTGTCCATCGTCTCGCCGAAGTTGCCGCCGCGTGTCGTTACGCCTTCGCGGCCCATGCGCGAAACGAGCAAGAGTCCGACGAACAAGAAGATCACGTTGTCGGCCCACATCGCCCAGAAGGGCGAGATGATGTTGTGGTTGGCCAACGACTCGCCGCCGATCAGACCGATGTAGTAGATCGCGAACACCAAGAAGCTCACGCCGATAACAAGGCCGACGCCGCCGCGCGGAAACCGCAGCGCGATCGGCGCGCCGACGAGGACGAAGACGATGCAGGCGGCGGCCAGCGAGAACTTCTTTTGGATCTCTACGCCATAACGGTTGCGCCAGTGTCGGGCATCCTCGAGGCGGATTCTCGCGTCGCCGAGCTCTATCGAGGCCGCGGTGGTCGCCGTGTCCATTGGCGTCGTTCCGGAAGCAGCCGCGGCGCGCGCAGGGGGGGGGGGCGTCGTGGTCGACGGGGTCGGCGTGGTATTCGGCGCCGGCGTGGCCGGCACCGGCACGGGGATCACTGCACTACCAATGACCGAGTCGCCCTTCAGCCTTGCCATCGCGCTCGTATCACGCTTGGCGACGGTGTCCTTTTTGGCGGCGGTGTCCTTCTTTGCCGCGGTGTCCTTTTTCGCGCTCGTGTCGCGCTTGACGGTGTCCTGACTCGTTGCTTGCTGAGACAGACGCCAGCCCCTCGGCACTTCGGCCGCGCGCGCCTCTTTCACCTGGAGGTACTTCCCGAGCTTCTTGTTGATCAGGTTGCAATACATCGCGCCGATGCCGCCGGCGGGCCGGTAGTTCGGATCGGGGGGACGTGGAGGATCTTTGCCCTTGTCGCGGAGAAGACGCCATTCGGCCGTGAGACTGTCCGTGAACGCACGCTGATACGCGCGATTCCGAGTCTCGTACTCCTTCTGCATCTCGCAGACGGACATCTCGCGCTCGCCCTTGGAGGCAGTGTCCGCATTGATCGACTGGAAGGAGTTGGACACGTCGCGGACGCGAAGCTGATCCTCTTTGTAGTACACGCGGTCGAGCTGCTGGACCTCGTTGTTGGGCGACGAGAGCATCATGCCGTCAAACAGGTGCATGATGAGGTCGCGCTTGTTCGACGCGAAGGCGAGGGTCCCGTGATTCGCGTAGATCGTGCGTCGCCGCGTCGGATCATTCAGGTCGTAGATCGTGATGTCGCGCATCTTCCCGGACTGATCGCGATCGATGTATCCCGCGCGCAGATACAGCTGCCCTTCCTTCACCGTGTTGATGACTTGTTCCTTGAGCGCGAACGTCGGCTTGGTGCGGAGGATGGCGAGCTGCAGCGTCGCCAGCTCGTGGTTGGCGCGCGACAGCACCTGGTCGTTGAACCAGAGCATGAACAGCGCGACGAACACCGAGAGGATCAGCGCTGGGCGCATCAGTCGTCGCGTTGAGATACCGCCGGCCTTGAACGCCGTGATCTCGTTCTCCGACGCCAGCCGGCTGAACGCGTAGAGCACCGCGACGAGGACGGCCATGGGCAGCGTCATCGCGACGGTGAAGGGGATCGACAGGAGGAAGAACTCCGTGATCACCTGCCACGACAACCCGCGGCCGACGAGATCGCCGAAGCGCCGCGCGATGTATTGGAGCAGCATCAGCGACGTGAGCGCCGACAAGGCGAACACGAAGGGCCCGATGTGCTCTTTGAGGACGTAGCGACTGATTATCTTCACAATGGGTTCCGAGCGGGCCGGGTGGTGCGGAACTTCAAGAATTCCACAGGGTTGTACGCCCGTGCCCGGCCTGTATATTCCACCCGCCGCCAGCCCGAGTTCAAGGTCGTAACTGCGGTCGCTCCGGCGCGACTTCCCCTAGCTCCCCGAGGGTGTGGCGACGGGCCCGGCCCAATGGCACGAGTCGTCGACGGGTTCCTACCCCACCTGTAGTCTTTGGTGCGCCCCCCCTCCCCCTCCTCATCCCTGCTTTCCGGCGTTAGCACGAGAGCCCTCGTCGGTGCCTGTGCGGCATTGATGACGGCGGGCGCCCTGGGCGGACCGGGGCGGGCAGACGCGCAGGTGGCGCCGCCGCGCGACACGGCGCGCACGTCGCAGGATTCGACCCGCCGGGTGTCCATGCCCCGGCCTCCCGCCGACAGCAATTCGAAGCGCCGTCCCGGAACATTCGTCGTACCCGGGCTCGACATTCCCGTCGACTTCAACCTGCGCGTTGAAGGGAAGACCGAGCGGGACCGGAACCTCCGCTGCAATTCCCTCGAGGCCGTGCAGATCAGCGCGCTGTCAGGCTGCAACGCGGGCTTCCTTCCGTGGAATCTCGATTTCAAGGGCACGTTGAAAACGGCTGGAGTGGTCGGCGACCGCGTACACGTGAACGTCGACTACGACATGCAACGCGAGTTCGACGCCTCGAACACCGTTTCCCTGTACTACGAGGGCGATTCGAGCGCTCGCTTCCGCCGGGTGGACGTCGGCAACATCGCGTTCGTCGCGCCGGCCTCGCGATTCATGACGTCTTCGCTGCCGAGCGGCAACTACGGCATCCAGCTGACCAACCAGTTCGGGGCGCTCAAGCTTCGGTCGATCTTTGCGCAGCAGACGGGGAACGTCATTCAGAATCGGGAATACCGCCTCGGTGGACGCGTCGCGCAAACCAATGAGCAGGAGATCGCCGACTATCAGATCGAGCGCCTGCGCTTCTTCTTCACGGTCGATCCCGCCCTGTTCGGGGCCTACCCGAACATCGACATCCTCAACCGGCTGCAGATGCAGCGGCTCAGCCGGTCGCTGCCCGACACGCTACGCCCGAGCCGCGTTCTGGTCTATCGGCTGCAGTTCGGGACGCAGCCGCAGAACCCCAACGGTCCGCGCTTTCGTGTCCGCGGCGGCCCCACGGCCGGCACGCAGACGTATGACCTGCTGCGCGAAGGGGTCGACTACTACGTGGACCAGTCGCTGCTCTGGTTCGCGTTAGTCCGGCCGCTCAACGAGACGAACGAGCGGCTCGTCATCGCCTACAACGTGAGGATCAACGGGCGCGACACCGTGTGGACCACGACCGGCGGCACGCCCGACATCCAATTCAATCCGTTGCACGATCAGGTGGCGAACCTGGTGATGGACCCGAGCGTCGGCCCGTCGTCGCCGCAATTCCGCAACGAAATCCGTTCGGTGTATCGCGTCGCCGGCTCCAACCTGGTTCGACGCTCGGTTCAGCTCCGGATCGTCACCGGCAGCGGCGTGCTGGAGCACCCGATCGCGGGCAGCGACGCGACCTACCTCCAGATGCTCGGACTCGCCCAGCCGACGAATCCCGCCGAGTTCGATTTCGAGAACCGCCTCTGGCCCCGCGTGAGCGACCCGGTGTTCGACCTCGGCGCCGGCGCCGCCGATTTACGTGGCGGCGGAAGCCAATCGCTCGAGCTGGCGCACGTCATCAAAGACTACTTCCTCGTCTTTCCGTCGCTCCGTCCATTCAGTGCGCGCAACGCCGGTCTCGTCGTGCCGGGGAATCCGACGAACGACCAGATCTACACGACGCCCGGCGAGTACCTCTATTCGGCGCAGCATCCGACGTCGTTGTACCGCCTGCGCTTTCGCTATGAGACCGGTGTCGGTGAGGAAGCCGGTGCGTTGAGTCTGGGGTCGTCGCAGATGCGGCCGGGATCGGAGCGCATCGTCGTCGACGGCCGTCCGCTCGTCCGCGAGCTCGATTACAAGATCGACTACGACGTCGGTCGGCTCGAATTCATGCGGCCGGACACGCTCTTTCGATCGGAGCGGCGTGTTCTCGTCAGCTACGAGGAGAACGCGAGCTACGGCGCGTCTCAGACGACGCTCGCCGGCGTGGTCTCCGAGCTGCCCGTACCACACGGCACCTTCACCTTCGCCGCCGTCAACCAATCACAATCGACGCCGTTCAATCGTCCGCAACTCGGTTTGCAGAGCAACTCGACGCTGACGACCGGCGCGACCGCCCAGTTCAGCTGGGAGCTTCCGTCACTCACGCGCTTCGCCAGCCGCCTGCCATTCGGCGACACGAAGACGCCGTCGCGCCTGTCGGTGTTCGGCGAGATCGCGAGCAGTCATCCGCAATTCGCCGCGCGCAATCAGGGGCAGGCGTACGTCGAAACCTTCGACGCCGGGAGCGGGACGACGATTGCCCTCGGCGACCAAGCCTGGTACTGGAGCAGCCTGCCCGCCTACGGCTCGGCGCTGCGGAACAAGTTCGTCGGCGCATTCTTCGAGCAGCGGAATGCGTCGACGCTCGTTTGGCAGACGAACGTGCAGACACCGGGCGGCGCCCGTCTCACGGTGACGAGGCGCAGCATCGATCCGTTGCTTCGGTTCACCGGATCGGGCTTCGAGGTGAACGAACCGGTACTCTGGCTCACGCTTCTGCCGCTCGACCAGGTGGGCCGGTACGACCGAGCGTCGCGCCAGTATCAGTGGACAGCCGGGCTGCCGAGGCGGGAGCAAAGATTCCGCAGCATTCGCACAGTGCTGCGCAGCAGCGGCCTCGATCTCACGCGCGGCGAGCATCTCGAGTTCTGGACCCTGCTCGACACGAGCGCCGCGGCGCGTCCGAAGAACCCGACGCTTGTCTTCGACTTCGGCGACGTGTCGGAGAACTCGCTGACCTTCGCGCCGGAAACGCTCACGATCAAGCGAACCGGAACGCGAGTGGACAGCCTGTTCGGCGGCCGAAAGCCACAGGGATTCGATCGCCTCGACAGCGAGCGCGATGCGTTCTCTCGCGCGTTCAACGCGGATGTCAACGATACGGGCTTGCCCGGCGACGTCGCCGACACGCTCGTCGTCGTCGACGGGTCCACGATTCGTAAAGAGACCAACGTCCGGACGTGCCGCGGTGCACCCGGCGCGCTCGACATCATCGGTGATCCGCGCACCAATTGCACGATCGCCAACGCGAAGCTCGACGAAGAGGACATCGATCTCGATAACGCGCTCAATCTCGGCAGCGCCGATCGCGAGCGTGAGCGGGTGCTCCGGTACATCGTCGACCTCAGTTTGCCGACCTACTACAAGCGCATCGGCAACAGCTTCACGGACACACTTTACGTCCAGGGTGTGCCGCGTCCGCGCACCCGGCAGTGGGTGCTGGTGAGCGTTCCGTTCGGCACGCCGAGCGACTCGCTGAACGACGTGGATCGCCGCAAGCTGCGGGCTTTGCGACTGACGGTGGTGTCGGGCGCGACACAGGATCCCGAAGAGCCGACGCAACTGCCGATCGCCGAGCTCAATGTTACGGGATCGCCGTGGCTCGATCGCAGCCCGCAAACGTTGGCTGGAATCGGCGGCGCGCACCCCGACGGCGGATTCGTGATCACGTCCACCGTCGGGACGAATGATTCGAGCGCGGTGCTGTCGTACCAGCCGCCGCCGGGCGTCGTGGACGAAGCGAACTTCAAGGGAGCGCAGTTCCAGGCCGGTCTCACGGCGATCAACGAAGCGTCGCTGCGCATTCAGGCCGGCAACATGC
>Ga0070661_100002178_pt1 | contig 13484 bp, 14 predicted proteins | sample KBSC43metaG_FD_64663 | JGI IMG/M metagenome (GOLD analysis project Ga0070661, IMG submission 64663) | Corn rhizosphere microbial communities from Kellogg Biological Station, Michigan, USA - KBS C4-3 metaG | ecosystem: Host-associated > Plants > Roots > Rhizosphere > Soil ...
TCGGCCTAATATCCCCAACGCTTCTCGACCTGGCTCACACGCTCGTACTCTTCCGCGAGCTCCTTGCGCGCGCGCAATTCTTTGAAGGCCTCGTCAACCAGATCCTGCGCGGCGACTTCCTTGATCGGCGGCACTTCGTAATTGAGCTCGCCGAGCCGCTCTTCTTCCTTGAGCATGTCCTCGAATCCGGTGGCGCGCCCGTTCAGTGGAAACGGCATCGCCTCCAGATCGCGCGGCGTGCGCAAGTGCGTCACCACCCGTTCTTCGGGATCGGCGCTCTTGAGCCGCAGCCGTTTTTCCAGATTGTTCACGTATTCGTAGTTTTTGGGCATGTCACGAATGAACCAATAGCTTCGAATCATCGCTCGGAGAAAGCTCTTCACCAGATCCGGCCGCTCTTCGAGAATCCGCCCGGTGGCGGCAATGATCCTTTCGGGGCGGCCATCGGGATATTGATCCGCAGGGGAAACCAGCGCATTGCACCCTTCCTTCTTGAGATCCTCGGCGCTCCATGGCGGCACCGGGGCACATTCGACTTTGCCGTTGCGGATCGCGTCCACATGAAAACGCGTGTTGACACCGAGTCTTACCCACTCGATATCGCGCTCGAGATCCAATCCGGCCTTTTTGAGTTGGATCTGGATTGCCCAGTGACGAATGCTGTTAAAATCGCTGATGCCAACCCGTTTCCCTTTGAGATCCTGCAGCGATTTGATATGCGGCGGCGCCACCCAGACGTTCGTGTGCTGGTTACGCCAGCCGGAAATAATGTACAGATCCGCGCCGCGGGCACGCTGGTAAAAAACCGTCCGCGATTGAACGTCGAGCGCAATATCGACGGCTTTTTCTTTCATAGCCTGTGAGATACCCAATTTTTCCAGGCCGAACGGCACCATCGATTCCGTCAAAATCTCGTACCCGAGAGTCCCGTGCGGCGTCACCAGGCCCTCATCGTAAAAAAAGTTCATCTCGTGCGCGGTCATCACCGGCACCTGATGCAGCATGTGATAACAGGTGGGCGCAATTCTCAGTTTTCCATCGAGCATAAGTGGTCTCGCTTTCCTCAGTAAGTTTTAGAATTCCTCATTCCACTTGTATTTCGCCTTCGATCTTTACTCAAGTTCACCTTAGGTTCGGCCGTCGTCCGAGGTCACGTCCGATTTGAACGTCTTGAACGGGTTCAACGGTTTGAGCGACCTGTCTCCGTTCCTTACTTCTTATAGAGGCCGTGAATGAATCCGGAATCGTCGATGCGCTTCACGAACGACGGGTCGATGATCAGATTGGCGTCGACCTGCTTGGCTTGGGGATACTGCAGCGACAACATGTCCAGTCCCTGCTTCACAACCTGCAGTGACGGAAACGGCGCTTCATCGAGGGTCGCGCGAGTATGCGGGTAGGATTCCTCCAGGATTTCTTCATCGGCGCCTTTCATATAGCGCCGCAAAGCGGACAACGATTTGGCCTTATTGCTTTTGAAGATGTCAATGGATTCGACGATCGACTTCACAAAATCTTCGATCAGATCGGGATTTTTTGCAGCGGTTTGTCGCAACGTGACCACACTCGTATAAGGGTAAACAATCCCGAGCTTATCGGATCCAAAGTGGAGCGTAAGTGACTGTGATAATGGAATAGCCGACTGTCAGCGGTTCGAGCCGCGCCGCCGCGAAAAGGTGATCGCTTAGAAACAAGCTTAGAACGAAAACGAGTGCCGGGCTGAAGCGAAAAACATCGCGCATCGAACGATCTCCAATGACAAAAGTAACCTTGCCGGTATCATCGAGGTCGCTCCATGTCAATGCAAAGAATAGAAGATGGGAGCGCAAAAAAAACCGGGAAGAACAGTTCGTCTGATTCGGCCGAGCGAGAATCGCGATCGCTCTCGTCGTTACTCGTTATAGGTCTCGCCTTGGATTCTCTTTGAGACTGCCACCGGTCCGCTCGAGGCGATCTTCGATTTCTCCGATGTAAGCCGATAATGAGTTCGTCGACTGCTCGATGGCGGAGCGTAGCTCGTGAGCTAGTCCGTCCAATCGCGTGCTGATAACGGCATTAGAGTCGTCCATCTGATCGGTTATTCGCCGTAACTCGGTCTCCAAAGACGAGCGCAGCTCGGTGAAACGCGATTCTTCGGCGCGATCGGCAAGCTCACGTTGGTTCTTCAGCTCGCGTGAATATTGCCGGCTCTCCATCAGCGCAGTCGCTTGGAGATAGACCAGATAGATAAGAAACAACAAGGTCAACGCGCCGATCGCGCCGAGCAAAATCAGTCCCAGCGGCGCTTCGAATGTCGTAAAGCCGATCGACAAAGTCGTCGGAGCGGTGAACACACTCCAGTTCAACAGCGCGAAAACAATGACGACACCAAGCACCAAAACAATCAACAATGTACGCAAATACACAGGAACCTCCTGCACTCGGCTCCGCTTAAACAGTCGGACTAGAGCGGCGCGCCCGGCCGGCCGCAGATCAGGGCCGGGTGAGCAACTCCAGCATATGCCCGTCGAGATCGCGAAAATAGACGCCCCGGCCGCCTTTACGGGAATTCAATTGGCGATTGGTTGGGCTCCACGGATCGCTGCCCCATTCAATGCCCGCATCCTGCACACGCTTAAAGATTGCGTCGAATTCATCGTCACTGACATGAAAGGCATAATGGTGGACGTCGAACGAATCAGCATTATCGAAGTCCAGGGTCAATTCATCGTTGACTTGCACCGGGGCAAAATGCCCCGCTGCTCCGTTATAGGGAAGTCCAAATATCTTTGCGAAAAATTTCGCCGCAGCTTCTTTGTCCTTCGCGGGCACAATCGTGTGATTCAGCTTGATCGCCATAATTAATCCCTCCTTGTGATCTAACATCCGCGAATAGACCGGATGTCTCACCTAGAATTTAGCGCCAAGATCTCGCTTTGGAAAGAATGCTATTTCTTGTAGATCGTTTTCAGAAACCCGCTCTGCTCAATCCGTTTCATAATCGAAGTGTCGATGATCGGGTTCGGATCCGTCCCCTTGGCTTGCGGGTACTGGTACGAAAGAATCTCCAGGGCGGTTTTGACGATTTCCAAGGACGGTGTCGGGACTTCTTCTGTAACATTTTTCGAGTATTGATAGGTTTCTTCCAGAATATCGTCCGGCGTACCTTTCATATACTTCTTTAGAACCGTCAGGCTCTTCTCTTTTTCGGTCTTTGAGACGAAGATCCCCTCGATCATCGTCTTCAAGAGTCGCTCCGCCAGATCGGGGTTTTTACTCGGGGTTTGGCGCAACGTCGTAATCGTATTGTACGGGTAGACCACACCCGCCTTGTCATAATCGATCAGTTCGCGGTAACCCATTTTCTTGGCGATCAACGTGAACGGAATCGTCAAGGAAGCGGCCTGGACAATGCCGCGCTCCAACGCGGGAAATGCCAACTGAGCTTCGCCGATGGGCAGCATTTTCACATCGCGGTCCGGGATCAAACCGAGCTTTGCGCGCAGCACGTAACGCACCATGGTATCTCCGAATGCACCGGGACGCCCGGTCGCTACGGTTTTGCCGCGCAGTTCCTCGGCGCTTTTAATTTCGGGACGGCTGAAAATCGCCGAATTGACCCTGTTGATCGTGGTCATGATGATCACTTGATCCTTGACCCCGAGAATATGCGATGTGAGAGCGCCGGTTCCGGTGGCCATGACAAATGGCACTTCGCCGATCGCAAGCAACTGCTGCGGGCGGATTCTCCCGGCATAGATCGCTTTGAGATCGAGACCATATTTTTTCCCCAATCCTTCTTCGACGGCGATCCAAAGCGGCAGATATGCGCCGGAGAAAGACGAGTAGCCGACCGTAAGCGCTTCTGGAGAAGCTGCCGCGAAGCAGAAAGAATTGAGTAAGAGCAAGGCGTAGCCGACCGCCGTCGCAACCCGTGTTATCTTGTGTTTCATATCCGATCCATTCTGCAATCTTAAGCGTTCGTTCCGAATGCCTTTGCGTGCACTCCATCACCAATCTCGATCGCTAAAAGATCTTCGCCGACGATCAGCGGACCCGCATATTTCTGTCGAGTCGCGGGGATCAACTCCTTGGCGGTGGCAGTGCCAAACAAAAGTAGATGATTGTAAACGGCGAGCTTAGGCTCGACGCGGGCAAAGATTTCGCCGGCCTGCTGCGGGGTCGTGTGATTGGAGCCGATGCGTTTTAGCTGCTCTGCGTTTTCAGCCGCACTTCCTGCAACCGCAGTGACCTCGTGTACCAAAAGATCCGCCCCGCGCGCATGTTCGATCAGGTTTTCGTTGAAAGTTGTGTCCCCGGACAATACCGCCGCGCGACCGCGACAATCGATTCGATATCCGAACGCCGGTAAATCCTCCCCGCCGTGATCGACTTTGAACGCGCTGACCCTAATCCCGTCCTCTGCGAAAACAGTGCCCTCGATGATCTCGCCGGCAACCAAGGTCACGCCGTCAGGCGGATAACTCTTGCCGCGCACGCGGATGTCGACGTGAAAAGCTTTGGCCAAATGCTCCATCATTTCTTTGGTGCCCGCTGGTCCCCACACTGATAAGGGCGCGCAGCGCTTGCCCCATGGCCGGCCGATCCATCCCGTGAGCCAGAGATCGGGAAAGCCGACGACGTGATCGGAGTGATGATGGGTCAGGAAAATACCGGTTATCTCGCTGAATGGAATTCCTAACTGGTAGAGCCGCTGCATCGCGCCACGCCCGGCATCGAAGATAAACTTCTCTCGGCCGACTTCGACCAGCGTGCTCGGCCCAAAACGGTCCACACTCGGCGGCGGCGCGCCGGTGCCAAGAAGCGTTATGCGAAAAATATCCTCCAAAGCCTCCGACATTGGGCGAATTCCTTTCGACATGTTATCGAGCAGACAGCAATGACTTGATAAACCCGCTTTGATCCAGCTCTTTGACGAGACGGCTATCAGCGAACTCTTCGGGTTTGGCGCTCTTTGCTTTGGGAACTGTCTTTTCGACTTCGAGCAATAGGCTCTGAATGCCCGCCGGATAGGGTGGCACGTTGAAACCGTTCTTGATGACCATCTCGTAGGTCTCTTCAAGCACTTCATGGTCATTGGTGCGGAAATATTTGCCCATGCTCTTCATCGCAAACGCTTTGTCGTTCATGCCGCGCACCGCGCCCTCGATGTAGGCGCGCAGAAATCGGCGCACGGTATCTTCGTTGGACTTCAGAAATCTGCGCGTCGTCACCACGCCATTGACGTGATATTCGACGTCGAGTTTCGATAAATCGACCAGATCCTTCAACTTGGCTTTACGTGCCTGCAAAGTCGCTGGCGGCGTGACTGCCGCCGCATGAACCTTGCCCGCAACCATGGCACTGATAGTTTCCGCCGGTCCGCCCGTCTGCACCATCGTAATATCGCGCTCTGGGTCGATGCCGGCGCGCCGCAGCGCGATACGCGACGCGAGATCCGACTGCGTGCCAAAACGCGTGGTGCCGAAGATTTTTCCACGCAGATCTTCGATTCGATTGATGCCGGGCTGGCTAAAAATCCACCAATTAAATTTTTTCGCGATGGTCGCGACGATCACAGTGTCCGTGCCCGAGAGTGCCGCCTGAATGGGTCCGGCGCCGCCGGCTTGGATAATCGGCAGTTCGCCGGAAAGCATCGCTTGAATCGCCAGCGAGCTTCCGGGAATGCTGATCACCTCGATATTCAGACCGTTCTTCTCATAATAATTTCCTTCCTTAGCAAACCAGACTGACATTTGTGCCGCGGAGGCGGAGCCGCCGCCGGTGCGGAATTTTTGCACCGGTTTTTCTTGGCCGAATGCCGGTATCGAAAAAGCGCCTGCGACGAATACAAAAAGAACCACGACCTGACGAACCATGTAAACCTCTCTCTGCTTCAGAGTCCCAACACGCGTTGCGGCTTGCTATATCACAATGAATCGACGAATTTCGATTCAGCGTAATCGCTTTGCCGGTTTCGCACAAATGCCGGATGGGAAGATTCCGCGCTTTGCCGAGTAGCGCACGGCGCGCTATGCGTTGCTACGGCTCTCAGAACGATCAGATTTCCCGCAGAGCGCGCAGCGCGTATCGAGGGGACGGTGTTAGCGAACCTTGGGGAAGCATACGTGCAGGATTCAGGCGGGGCTTCGAACGCCGCGTGTAAGGAGCAAGGCAAAGCCCAGCGTCATTAAGATAAGGCTGAACCACTGCGCTTCGCTGAGACCGAATGCAAGGGGAGGATTGATGCGCCAAAACTCGACAGCAAAGCGCGCCATCCCGCCGAGAATCAGATACAGCCACGCTATGATTCCCGGCGCATAATTGCGCTTGCGCAACGACCAGAGTATGCCGAAGACGATCACGCCTTCGATAAACTCGTAGATCGGCGTCGGATGCACCCGGACCCCCGGAGGATACGGGATGCCGGTGTTGGGATCGACCCAGCCGATGATCGCCCGTGTATATGCCACACCCCAGGGCACATCGGTGACCTTGCCCCAATCTCCATCGCCAGCGACATGACAGCCGATGCGGCCGACACCATAAGCGAGCGCAAGCGCCGGCGCCGCAATGTCGGCCCCCACCAGCCATGGAATCTTGTTTTTTTTGATCACCCAGGAAACCGCGATAACGCCGCCCAAAAAACCACCGTACCAGGTAAATCCGGCGCCGGTGAGGATGTAATTCATGGGCGCCGCGAGAAAATTGTTCCATTCCTCGATAATGAAAAGAAGACGCGCGCCGAGAAGTCCGCCAATGGCGGCAGCAAACACCATGGTCGATGCCAGTTCGGTATTGTAGCCGCGCCGCTTGAGCTCGGCATGAACGACCCAAGCCGCCGACAGCGCCGCCAGCGCCATGAACGCACCGAAACTGTAAATTGTCAGCGGGCCGAATTGAAAGAGAATTGGATACATGGCCCCTCAAGCTAGCAGATCGTGCCACGGAATACAGCACTGCGATCTCCAGCGATCGCTTCGCACGCCAGATGCGCGCTGCGCTTTGATGCGACTGCGCCGCCCAGGAGATTCCAACCGCGTGAAAGCTGCTCTCTATAATTCGCGGCTTGTTGTTAGTGCGCCTGTTTGTTAACACTCGGCGCAATGCCAGGTGATCCTTTCAGCTTGCTTTGTAAGATTTCTCCTAGAGCTTTTCGGAGGTTGTTGAATCGGCTATGCGAGCCGTGATTCAAAGGGTAACGGAAGCTCGCGTTTCGGTCCGCGATGAAATCGTCAGCAGCATCGGCCCGGGTTTATGTATTCTTCTCGGCATCGGCGTCAATGATGGTGAAAAGGATGCCGAATTTCTCGCGTCCAAGATCAGCAGTCTTCGGATTTTCGAGGACGAGCAGGGTAAAATGAATCGCGCGGTTCGAGACATCAACGGCGAGCTGCTTGTGGTGTCACAATTCACGCTTTATGGCGACTGCCGTAAAGGCAACCGCCCCTCGTTCAGCGCCGCCGCGGCTCCGGAACCTGCAAAATACTTGTATGAATACTTCGTCCAGCGGCTCCGTCAGACAGGACTGGAAGTGGCAATGGGCGAATTTCGAGCACATATGAAAATTGCGCTCGTGAACGATGGTCCCGTGACGTTGATTCTGGAAACGTGAGCGCAGGCGTTCGACCGACTTCAATCTGGCTTACTAAGCTTTTGGCCGGGATAATAACTCACCCACACCACGCGCGAATTTGCCTTCCATTGACAGATTACGCCAGCTTGCCTAGGCTCTTTTCAAGCGATTTGACAAGGAGGCGAACTCATGAAAGCCATTCGCATTCATAATTTCGGCCCGACCGAAGATGTTCTGCAATACGAAGACGTGCCAGTGGGGGAACCCAAAGCTGGCGAAATTCTAATCAAGGTAGAAGCCGCTTCGCTCAACCGCGCCGATCTGAGCTTACGCAAAGGCGCTTACCGCATCTCTCCCGATCAGCTGCCGGTCATACCCGGACGCGAGCTTGCAGGCACGATCGAGAAAATTGGCCCTGGTGTAAGCGGATTTACCCTGGGGGAACGCGTCGTGGCATATCCAAGCCTCGGCGGATACGCCGAATACGTGATCGCAAAAGTTACGGAAGTCCGGCCGATTCCCAGCGGTCTGACGACGAGAGAGGCTGCTGCCATCCCCACCACCTATTTGACTGCTTGGTTTGGTCTCAAAACCGATGGCAATCTCAAAACCGGTGAATGGATGCTCGTGCAGGGCGGTAGCAGCGGCGTCGGTACGGCGGCCATTCAAATTGCCAAACACTGGAATGCAAAAGTGATCGCAACCACAGGCAGCAAAGAAAAAGCACGCCGGCTCCGGGAGCTCGGCGCCGATATAACGATCGATGTCTCGCAACATGATTTTTTGCCGGAGGTCATGCGCGTAACCGGCGGGCGTGGCGTGGATGTCGTATTCGAGATGATCGGCGGCGACGTGTACCAAAAAAGCTTGCAGGCACTCGCGCCGGGAGGCCGGCTGGTTTCCATCGGCGGCGCATTTGGAGCGATTCCGGAGAAACCGCCGGCGTTGACTGAAGGTCGTAAAGCGACACGATTCTCAATCACCAATTACTTGAAGGACAAGCCCGAGGACTTCAAACAACTCGACGAGATTCTAAAACTCGTCAACGATAGAAAATTTAGAGTGGTTATCGATAAGACCTTCCCGCTGGCGGAAACTCGCGCCGCGCAGCGCTATCTCGAAGGCCGCGAACACTTCGGCAAAGTGATGCTCGCGACGTGAGGTAAACAGCGGACGGTAAGATTTCTCGGCGCATTCGCTCCTCGAAATGCCGAGGAGTAAAGGCTTGTCAGTGCGAGTGAGCGAGAACCGGGCCCCGTTGCGCCCTGACGATTTACTGCGGATTCAAACGGCGAAGCATACAAATCCATAATCCCAATACTCCATCACTCAGCACTCTAATACTTTTTGACAGACTCCATGGATGCGCAAGAACTCAGCGACAAACCAGCGCCGGCGAAAGCGCCGGATACGCCTGATATCGTCAGCATGAGCGACGAACAACTGTTGCAGATGCGGATCTGTGATTTGAAGCTCAAAATCGCGGGCACGGAGCTCGAGTCGCGCATCGACAAATTCTATGCCGAGCTCGCCGCAAAGGGTATTGCGGTAAAACCGCTGTGCTATCTCGGCGACGAGTGGTTTTGTCCCGAAGGCAGCACCACCATCGCTATTCCGTTTTATCTTGCGCACCCGCGACTGAAAAAGCTCGAAGAAAAAATGATGATGGAGGTCGAGGGCGGCACCGAGTCCTGGTGCATGCGACTGCTGCGTCATGAGATGGGACACGTCCTCAACCATGCTTACCTGCTGGAGAAAGACAGACAATGGCAAAAGATGTTCGGACCCGCTTCACTCGAGTATTCGGAAAGCTTTCGCGCTCAACCTTATAGCCGCCGGTTCGTGCGCCACTTGGAAGGCTACTACGCGCAAAGCCATCCGGAGGAGGATTTCGCCGAGACCGTTGCGATCTGGCTGACGCCCGATCTCGACTGGCGCCAGCAGTATCGCGGTTGGAAAGCTTTGCAGAAACTCGAATATGTCGATGAGCTGATGCACAAGCTTGCCGGCAGGCCGCCGGTGGTTTTATCCAAGGCTCGCATCAGCGATGCTTCTCGTCTTCGCTCCCGACTGGAAGCTCATTACAAACGGCGCCGGCGAATTTATGCTCAGGAGTTTCCAGATTTTTTCGATGCCGATCTGAAAAAACTTTTCGTAGACGCCGAGGCGGCGCCCAACGGGGAGCGCGCTTCGGTGTTTTTGCGGCGCTCGGCCAAGCTGATTCTAAGCGCGGTCTCCGCCTGGACCGGCGAGCCCAAATTCACGATCAATCGTTTGTTGCGAGAACTGACCGATCGCTGCACCGAGCTTGATCTGCGGCTGAAAGCGCCGTCGGCGGCCGTGGAAATCGCCGCCTATCTGGCAACACTCGCCTGTCATTACCGGCTTACGGGGAAATTTAAAGACTCTTGACATGGTCCAAGGGCGCAAGCGGCATAGAGTCCTGGTGTTGTTCGATACCGCCGGCACGCCACCGGCCAATCAGGATTTCACCAAGCAATTGCAAACCGACGATGACTGGGCCGCGGAAGCCCATGTCATCGATGCTCTAAAAAAACTCGGCCACGATGTCCGAACCATCGGTGTTTACGACGAGCCGGGCATGATCATCGATGAAATCAAGAACAATCCGCCCGACCTAGTTTTCAATCTCACCGAACATTTCAACGCCGTTTCGGCTTATGATCGGAACGTCGCCGGTCTGTTGGAGATGCTGGGCGTGCCCTACACGGGCTCGAGCCCCACCGGACTGACCCTTTGCAAAAATAAAGGCATGGCCAAGGAGCTTCTCGCCTACCACAAAATTCGCGTGCCCAACTTCGCCGTGTTCTCTCCCGGAGCGGCAATCAAGCGTCCCACCCGGCTAAAATTTCCACTTTTTATCAAGCCGGCTGAAGAAGAAGCCTCCTATGGAATTTCCCTCGATTCTTTTGTGGAGTCTGACGAGGCCTTCGAGGAGCGCGTTCACTTCATTCATGAGAAGATGAATCAGACTGCGCTCGTCGAGGAATATATCGACGGCAGAGAAATTTACGTGAGCCTTCTCGGCAACGACCGCTTGCGGGTATTTCCCTTTCGTGAAGTCATCTTTACGGAAGTTCCCGAGGGCCAGCCGAAATTCTCGACGTTCAAAGCCAAATGGGATGACGCTTATCGCAAGCGTTGGGGAATTCAGAACGTCTTCGCCGAGCCGTTCGCCGACGGCATTCACCAGCGCATCGTGAAGATCTGCAAAGCGGTGTACCGAGCTCTGCGCATTCGCGGCTACGGACGCATCGATCTTCGCGTGACGCCGGAAGGCGAGATCGTCATCCTTGAAGCCAATCCTAACCCCAATCTCGATCGCGACGATGAATTTGCCCAATCTGCAGACAAAGCAGGCCTGAACTATACTCATTTAATTCAGCGCATCGTAACGCTTGGCTTGACCGCTGCGCACTAGGCGGAACGTCATGTCTCTTTTACGACCGGTTCGGGTCGAGCAAATTTGGCTGATGCTGACAGCTCCTTTGCTCGCCGTCATCGTCGTTGTCGTGATTGAGAGTCGCTCGATGGCCGCTGGATTACCGCACCTGCTGATTTTGGATGCGAACGGCTTGATCCGAACAAAAGAACGGCTGCAGAATCGTGATCCGGCTCTTGACCCGGCATTGACCAAACTTAAGGCCGAGGCGCGGGCGCTCAATGTAAAGCCTCCATCCGTAACCGAAAAAAATCTCTCGCCACCCACGGGCGACAAACATGATTACATAAGCATCGCCCCGTACTGGTGGCCGAATCCTGCGACGCCGAACCGACTTCCCTTCGTCCGCCGCGACGGTCAAGTGAACCCCGACCGCGATGAGAGCTCCGATCGCCGGCGGCTCGAAAACATGATCCAGACCGTGCAGACCCTTGCGCTCGGCTATTTTTTTACTGAGCGTGAGGATTATGCTGCGCATGCGGCAGAACTTTTGCGCGTATGGTTTTTAAATCCAGCAACCAAGATGAACCCGCACCTGAAATACGCGCAAGCCGTGCCCGGACGCAACACCGGCCGCGGCGCCGGTATCATCGAGACCCATGAGCTTGCGGAGCTTATCGATTTCGTCTCGCTGCTCGAGGATTCGAAAGCATGGCTAGCCCGGGACCGTCAACAGTGGCAACACTGGAACAAAGAATATCTCAGCTGGCTCCTCGAAAGTCCGGAAGGCAAGGCGGAAGCGAGAGCGGAGAACAATCACGGCACCTGGTACGACGTTCAGGTCGCCGCGCTCGCGATCTTCACAGCACGCGACGAGCTCGCCAAAGACCGCCTGAGCGAGTTTCACCGGAAGCGCATCATCGCACAGGTTGAAGCGGATGGCCGTCAACCCCGCGAGCTGACACGCACGCGAGCGTGGGATTACTCTCTTTTCAATCTCCAAGCGTTCTTCGATGCGGCTTCTATCGCAGGGAAGTTGAGCATTGATCTCTGGAGTCCTCGTAGCGATGACCAACGCAGCATTCGGCGAGCTTTGGATTGGCTGGTGCCATTCGCCACGGGCGAAAGAAAATGGACCTATGCGCAAATTACTCGATTTCAGCCGGAGAAAATCTCGCCGCTGCTGCGCCGGGCAGGCATCGTATACCGTGACCCAGCCTATGAAAGAGTAATCGGAAGCCTAAAAACAAGTACCGGCAACGAGCGCTGGCAATTGCTATATCCCAAAATGGGGCAACTCGACTAGCAAGATGTAGAAGAAAACCCGGATTCCTAAGCTGCAGCCGGGCTACAGCTACAGTTCGCGGTAATTTGACCCGCGGCACACGAGCACCTAGCTCGTCACCTCGACCGGAGGGGAGAAATCTTTCCGAAGTAGCCTGCTCGACTGAGTCCGGGCCCAACCGACTGAGATCACTCTTGGATTGACTAGCGATACAACAAAAACGGTTCCCGCTCTTCGCGCCACGACCGCTCGTCGAGCTTCGCGAGATTCTCCAGATCGGCAGGAGCAGCATCACCGTCATCGACCCACTCCCGGAGCAAAGGGCTGCCGTTGATCACATCGATGGCAAGACGGTCGCGCTCATATTCATAGGTGAAATTGCGCCAGAGTTCGTAACTGGGATAAAGCGCGCGCAGCGCCTTGCATGCGAGAGCAATCAGGCGCCACGGCCGAAACTGGTCGTGATCATAGCTCGAATCATCAACATGCACTTGAATGCCGGCGCACAGCTTGCCCGCGTGTTTGTGAAATGTCGGCTCGAACCGGCACTCGCGTAAACGACAACCGCGCATCCATTCAGGGTTCAGCGCGTTCATCTTTGCAAGCACGCGGCGCGGCTCGACATCCGGAGCGCCAAATAGTTCCAGCGGGCGGGTTGTCCCTCGCCCTTCCGATAGGGTCGTGCCTTCGAACATAACGGTTCCGCCGTAGCAGCGCGCCATCGACAAATTGGCCGCGTTCGGGCTCGGGTTGACCCAAGCGCGTTCGCCCACGGGCCATCCAAATCCCGGCCCCTCTTCCGGTTTCCAATCTTCTAGCTCGACAATCTGATATTCCACATCGAGTTTCAGTGTGCCGACGAACCAATTGGTTAGCTCGCCCAGAGTCAGACCATGGCGCATCGGGAGGGCTGCCGCACCTACGAAGCTCTCCCAGCCGGCGCGAAGCCGAAGGCCTTCGACTGGACGCCCCACCGGATTCGGCCGATCGAGTATCCAGACTATCTTTTTATGTTGAGCCGCTGCTTCGAGCACATAAAGAAGTGTTGTAACAAAGGTATAAATCCGGCAGCCGAGATCCTGAAGGTCGACAAGCAGCACATCGAAACTGTCCATCATTGTCGCAGTGGGCCGGCGCACATCGCCGTACAAACTAAAAACCGGAATCCTGTGCACCGGATCATGAAAATCCAGCGATTCGATCATATTGTCCTGCTTGTCGCCGCGGAGGCCATGCTGCGG